>OBIC01000114.1_pt1 | contig 36110 bp, 31 predicted proteins | sample 1519831 | NCBI WGS metagenome assembly OBIC01 (sample SAMN03019805, study PRJEB22545) | beach sand metagenome | biome: beach; feature: sea beach; material: beach sand | place: USA: Municipal Pensacola Beach, FL | collected 2010-10-20 | depth 40-45 cm m
ATCTGTTTGTGGATTAGGGGCCTGAGTCGTGGGGAGCCTATGCCTCGTGCGTCTGAATCCCCTTTCAGTAACCGTATTCACATCGAGGACCTGGTTGACGTTTGTTTGGCGGCCATGCATCGGGGCATACCTGGCCTTTACAATGTCAGTGATGGCCATCCGAGCACGATGGTTGATTACTTTCATCAAGTGGCCGACGTATTAGGCATGCCCAGATTGCCGGAGGTTTCGATGAATGAGGCGCAACAGAAGATGAGCCCAGCCATGCGCTCCTATTTAAGCGAATCGCGCCGTTTGATGAACGACAAGCTGCTTGGCCAGCTTGGTATCACCTTAAAATACCCGAATCTGAAAACAGGTCTGGCGGCTTGCGTGAAGGGGAGCTATCGCGCAGTATAAATTTTATTGGCAGCATAGGTTTCGGTTAGACTGCCGCCCAAGAATTATGAAGAATGAGGAGATGATGTACCGTGTCAGAAAAACCTAAGTTCGGGTTTACCGATGAAGAATTAATCAATCTACCGCAGGTATTCCACCCTGACTTGTTGAAAGACAAAGTCGTGCTGGTGTCTGGTGGTGGAAGTGGGATTGGAAAAGCCATCGCGTTTTTGTATGCCCGTTTGGGAGCGACAGTGGTGATTTGCGGACGCAAATTGGAAAAGCTGGAACAGTCCAAAAAGTTAATGGAAGGCATTGGCGCCACTGTTGCCATTGAACAGTGTGATATCCGTGAGCCGGATCAAATCAATACGATGATGGATGCCGTGTGGGATAAATTTGGCAAGCTGGACGTGCTGATTAACAATGCTGGCGGGCAATTCCCTCAAATGGCCATCGATTACAGCTACAAAGGCTGGCGTGCAGTCATTAATACCAATCTGAATGGAACCTGGTACATGATGCAAAGTGCCGCCAAGCACTGGCAAAAGTACGGTCAGCCAGGCCATATTGTCAATATTGTTGCCGCAATTGAGCGGGGCATGCCGGGAGTTGCTCATACCTGCTCGGCTCGTGCCGGCGTGGTATACCTTTCAAGAACGGTTGCCGTCGAGTGGGCGCCCTTAAAAGTTCAGGTGAATTGTGTTGCTCCGGGTGCAATTGAAAGTAGTGGGATGGTGGTGTACCCACCCGAGGAACAAAAGAAATTTTATCGCTCTAACCCCATGAAAATGATGGGAGATGTGCATGATATCGCTCAAGCTTGTGTTTATTTAACCGCGCCATCCGGCAAGTTCATTACCGGGGAAGTCATTAATGTGGATGGTGGAACCCGCATGTGGGGAGATGCTTGGCCAGCCGGCAAACCGGACTATTTCAAATTGGAGGGCGAATCATGAGTGAAAACAAGCCAAAATACGGGTTTACCGACGAGGACTTGAAAGTCGTCTCAACCGTTTATGACAAAACAATTTTGAAAGGCAAGCGCGTGTTGGTTTCTGGTGCCGGTAGTGGCATCGGGAAGGCGATTGCAGCATTGTTTGCACGTTTAGGTGCGGATTTAATTATTTGTGGACGCAAACAGGAAAAGCTGGACAGCGCGAAAGTTCTATTTGAATCATTGGGCGCTAAGGTGTTGACGTATTCCGTCAATATTCGTGATACGGACCAAGTGGAGACCATGATGGATTCCGTTTGGGAAGCCTGGGGTGGTATCGACATTCTGGTTAATAATGCGGGTGGTCAATTTCCCATGCCAGCGATCGATATCCCTGTTAAGGGTTGGAATGCAGTGATTGATAATAACCTCAACGGTACCTGGTTCATGATGCAAAATGCAGCCAAACGTTGGCGTGATCACCAGCAGCCCGGCAACATCATCAATATTGTGATTGTTATTGACCGGGGAGCTGTTGGCGTTGCTCATACGTGTGCCGCGCGCGCCGGCATTATTTATATGTCCAAAAGCATGGCAGTTGAGTGGGCGGAGTATAATATCCGGGTCAATTGTGTCGCTCCGGGTGCGATAGAAAGCAATGGCTTTAACCACTATCCAGAGGAAGGCGTGAAAACCTTTTATGAATGTAATCCGATGCTGGATGTCGGCGATGCTAACGATATTGCCCAAGCTGTCGTTTATTTTGCGGCCGACTCAGGTAAGTTTGTTACAGGCGAACTTATCAATGTTGATGGCGGTGGGCGGCTCTGGGGAGATATGTGGACAACAGGAACGCCGGACTATTTTAGTTTAAAGGATTAGCCGGCAGGTGTTCGTCCATTATCGAAGCTAGCCTGGACTCTTACCAGGCTAGCGTTATCCCAGCTACCTTAGTTTGTCTTTTGTGGTTGTTCTGCTTTTGCGACTTCAAGTAGCTCCACATCAAAAATCAATGTTTCGTTTGGCCCGATTTTTCCTCGGGTTCCACGCTCACCGTAAGCCAGGTCAGAGGGAATATAAAATTTGTATTTGGCACCGGGCTTCATTAACTGCAAGCCTTCTGTCCAACCCCCAATAACTTGGTTCAATGCAAATGTTGCCGGGCTGTTTCGCTGATAGGAACTATCAAACTCTTCTCCGTTGATCAGTGTACCTCGGTAGTGAACGGTAACTGTATCGGTACTTTTGGGGCTTTCTCCGGAACCTTTTTCTATGACTTCGTACTGTAGGCCACTGGCGGTGGTGATGACGCCTTTCTTTTTTGCATTTTCTGCGAGGAAGGCTGTTCCTTGTTCTTTAGCTTCTTGTTGAGCTTTTTCGTAAACCGCTTTACTGGCTTTACGGACCAAGGTGGCGGCTTCGGCTTCGGCAAGCAGCGTCTTTTTGCCTTCGTAAGCCGTTTTCATTCCGGCTACGAGTTTTTCAAAGTCAATATCTTCATGCCCTTTCAAGAAACGGGCGCCAACGATAACACCCAAGCTGTAGCTGAGTTCATCTTGCTCCGTTTTTAATTCCGTCGCTAAGACGGTGTGGGAGAAAAAAATTGTTACTAATGCGATGCTCAGATAGTTTTTCATTCAATTTAATCCATTAATTACTCACGGCTCGCCAAAGCATAGCGCATAATAGTCGTTTGGAATATGACTAGACGGTATGATTTTGTACAGCTTGCCACATCTGCTGTGATCTTAAGGTGAGGTTCATGCCATATCGGTGGATAAGAGAGCTCAAGGCGACCGCAGCGCTAGCACTGCCTCTCATGATTGGACACCTGTCCCACATGGGAATGGGGTTTACAGATACGCTCATGGCTGGGCGTTTGAGTGCCCTGGATTTGGCGGCTGTTGCGTTGGCCAATTCGATTTGGTTGCCTTTGTGGCTTTTTGTGCTCGGTCTGATGCTGGGCATTTCGCCCACTGTTGCACAGTGGTTTGGTGCAAAACAGTGGTGTGAAATTGGCATGTTTTTCCGGCAAGCCCTGTGGTTGGCGATTTTTTTGGGAGTCATCTTACATTTCACCTTGCAAGAAGCGCATCTTTTTTTGGTTTGGTTCGGGGTTGATCCTTCTCTTTGGGGAATCACCGCAGATTACCTCTATGCCCTCAGTTGGGGTGCGCCGTTTACCGCGCTATGGTTAGCGGGCCGGTTGACAAGTGAGGGAACGGGGCATACCCGCGTTATCATGTATGTGCAATTGGCTGCTTTGTGTATAAATGCACTGGCTGATTATGTTCTTATGTTTGGCGCTTGGGGCATGCCAGCGTACGGTGCTGTGGGCGCTGGGTGGTCGACTACTGTGGTGATGTCATTCAGTGCATTGGTTTATTTTTTATACCTCTGCCGGAGCCAGCGTTACCAGCAATATGGGTTATTTGAAAAATTTGATTGGCCCGACTGGCGTGTTCTGTTCAGTCAATTACGTTTGAATATCCCAATTGGCGTTGCTGTGGTGATGGAAGCCAGCTTGTTTGGTGGCGTCGCGTTGCTGATGGGCGGGCTGGGCGCTGTGCCACTGGCCGCCCATCAGATTGCCATCAACTATGCCAGTATGATGTTTATGATCCCGATGAGCTTAGGCTCAGCATTGACGGCTCGTATAGGGCAGGCAGTTGGTGCCGGGCAATTCAATGAGGCACGTTATATCGGCATGCTAGGGATGTTTACAGGTGCACTTTTGATGACATTTTCTGGACTGATTATGGTGTTCTTTCCGGAAGTCATTGTGGGCGCTTATACGCGTGATGCGATTGTCACAGAGCTCGCGGTTTCGTTATTGTTTTTTGCCGCACTTTTCCAAATATGGGATGGTGTACAAGTTTGTGCCGCCGGTGCTTTGAGGGGCTTGAAGGATACCGCGATACCAGGGTTCATTACAGTCGTGGCGTATTGGGGTGTAGGGTTCCCCTGTGCCTGGTTTTTAGGCCTACAGCATGGAATGGGACCTGAAGGGTTATGGGTGGGTTTGTTGGCTGGTTTGTTTTTGGCTGCGATTTTGCTGAGCCTACGTTTTTATCGGGTGGCTCGGTATAACGTTGCTGAAGTGGATAAAGTCTTGGAAGTCAGCCGTGGTTGATTCCCCGTGTGGCAAGTAAGTCTGCAATCGCATCAAGATTGGGGATGATGCTGGTTAAGCCGTTAATGTAAACATTTTCTTCAACAAAAGGGGACTCAACCCGATTTTCAAAAGCTTCAGATAAGCTGCTTTCGTCCAGGTATTCGAAACTAGGAACACTGGAGATACTGATAGCAAAAAATGGTAATTCTTCTCTGTGTTTGAGTGAATGTAAAACAATACAATGGCCTTTGGTATTGGGGGTAGATCCGCTGGCTATATTACACAGCTCTTCGAAGGATAAGAGTGGCAGGTTTTGTCCTCTCCAACTGATGTGACCGATCATCCATGAGGGTTTAATATCTGCGGACTGTTGGGCCGTTTGGTCGAATAAAATTTCCGCGACGAGGTTGTTTGGGATGACCAGCTTAGTTTGATTCGCCAGCGGGAGTAAGAGGCATTTTATTTGTGTTGTTTCCATTTTAGAGGCGTGCCTTTTTGGGTTCGGCGAGGGTGTCTTGAATAATATTGAGTAATTCGACTTCCTGATAAGGCTTACCGAGGTAGTGGTCGATACCAATTGATTCCGCACGTTCTTTATGCTTTTGGCCAGTCCGAGATGTAATCACGATGATGGGCATTGTTTGATACTGGCTATCATTGCGCAGGTAGGTAGCGAGCTCAAAACCATCCATCCGCGGCATTTCGATATCCAGCAACATGACATCGACTTTGTTTTCTTTTAACACCGTGAGGGCTTCAATACCGTCTTTAGCGGTCAGAACGTTGAACCCATTCCTTATGAGCATACGTTCGGTGACCTTGCGAATGGTGATTGAGTCATCCACGATGATTGCGGTTTGTGAAACTTCGTTGGTTTCCGGCACTGCTTCAGCTGGGGTGAACTCAGGGGCTATAGGCTGTCTGATTTGAGGCCTGGCTTGTGAGGCAATGAGACCACCAACATCCAGCACCAGCACGACTTTGCCTTCTTCAATCAGTGTTGCACCAGGAATGCCTCGCAGATTGCTCAGCTGAGACCCTAGCGGTTTAATGACAATTTCTCTATGTCCTAGCAGCCTGTCCACATGTAAGGCTATTCGGCGGCCTCCCGATCTCAGCATGATCATATGTGCGATCAAACTGGTCTGAGGGGTAAAGGTGCCTTGTTCCAGCAAAGCCGTTAGTTGATGGAACTCATACTCATTCCCCGCATGGAGGTAAGGCTTGTCTGTATTGCTATAAAACGAGGTTAAATCGTTACTGGGAACGCGTTCAACCGCGTGAACCGCATTGACTGGAATGGCATAGATGTTGTCGCCCGCCTCCACGAGTAGTACTTGAGTGATGGCAAGTGTTTGCGGTAATCGAATAGTAAAAGTGGTGCCTTGATTCGTTTGTGTTTCGATCTCAAGTGTGCCGCTAAGCTGCTTAATTTCCCGTTCAACAACATCCAGGCCAACACCGCGGCCGGAGACTTGGTCAACTTCCATGCTGGTGCTAAATCCGGGCGTCAGAAGAATGCTTAAAAGTTGCTCTTGTTGAGGGGTGTCATGGGCTTTTAAAAGCCCCTTTTCGATCGCCTTTTGCTGGATGGCATCAAAGTTGATTCCGCGACCGTCGTCTTTGACAGAGATCAGGATGTCTCCGCCGTCATATTTTAACTCGACTGTAATGAGCCCCGTTTCTGGTTTGTTCGCAGCCGATCGCTCTGTTGGGCGCTCAATGCCATGTGCAATGGCATTTCTGAGCATATGCTCCAAGGGCGGTAATATGTGTTCTTGGACAGAGCGGTCGATTTCATTATCCCCACCTAAGATGGTTACGCTTGCTTTTTTGTTGAGTGACTGTGACGTTTGCCGAACAATTCGAGACAAGCGGCTTTCATTGCCCTCAAATCTAACCATGCGGGTGCGCATGAGGCCGTCTTGAATATCGGTGCTGACTCGAGATTGTTGAACGAGCAGTGATTCTGACTCCCGGGTTAACTCGTTGATAGCTGATTTAATGTTATCAAGGTCAGACACACTTTCAGCCAAACTTCTGGAAAGCTGCTGTATGTGCGAATAGCGGTCCATTTCGAGAGGGTCGAAGTCTTTTTTGTTTTCCGAGTCCTTCTCATAGTTGTAGAGAATTTGCGCTTCGGTTTCCAGTTCCATATCACGCAGTTGCTGGCGGAGTCGTTTGAGTGTTTGCTCAAATTCCGTCAAGTTAAAACGGTAACTTCCCATTTGTTGGGTAAAACGAGACTGATAAACATTGACCTCGCCAGCATAGTTAACCAAGTGATCAAGCAGTTCCGAGTTGACCCTGATATTCTCAGGGATGGCTTTTCGTCCGGTTGTTGTCACGGTGGGTGCGGCGGCGGTTTCTTTGGAGGGCGTGTTTCCCTGGGTATTTTTTTCTTCAACCGCTTGTTTGGGTTGAGCATGTTCGGTTGGAGTCAGTGGCACCACATTGGTCGGTGTTGTCAGCTCGTGCAAAGAGGCCGTGGTCTCATGACTATGTGGGGTGTTGTCGAGCCGCTTGATTAACTCGCTTGGGTCCCAAAGGGTTTGTTTGGTGCGTGTTTGGTTAGCCATTGCCGCGAGTACATCGGTGGTTTCCTGGAGTAATTCAAAGTAGTCTGTGCCGAGGGTTTCATCCTCGTGGGTGATGAGTGAGGTTTCCAGTGCATGTGTTAAGTCGGCAATGGATTCAAGTGCTGCCATCCTTGCCCCCCCTTTCAGGGTGTGCAGGTCGCGTTTGATTTCATCTGCGTAGCTTTCGTCACCGGGAGTGGCTTCCCAATCTTTTAGAGTGCTTTCGATGTTTGCGATGAGTTCGTCGGCCTCATCAAGAAAGATGCTTAATAAGTTATCATCACTTTCCCTTTCTGCAGCAACTTTGTGAGCAGCTTTCCCGATTGCATCGATTTCCGCGAGTAAGGCTGTGTTGATCTCTGGTGTATCGGTTTGATTTTCTGCTGCGATAACATGCTGAGTTACCTCATCAGTGACTTGATTGAGGACGCCGCGCTCATGGCTGTTAAAGGGTAATGAAAGCGTGTTTTTAAGTTTTGAAATTTCTTCTAACGGGCAGATGAGGTCAACAATTGGTCTCACCCCCGCAGTTTGAGCACTGCCGCAGAGTGTGTGTACGGCGCGGATGAATGATTCATCAGGTACACCTGTACTTATGTCTGAGCTTGTATCTGCGTTATTGATAAAGTTTTGTATCACAGCCAGGTGATCTTCTGCTTCTTTGGTAAAGATGCTAATGAGTTCTGATTCTTCAGTCGTCAACACTTCGCTATGGCCGCTGTGTGTCTCGGGGGGCTGCGGTTCTGGTGGAAGATGGGGTTCAGATATGTCAGAAGGCGCGGCTTCTTGTGGTTCTGAATGTGTGGTTGCTTCGGATGATAACGAAGATGTCTCGTTGGTGTTGATTTTGTTTTCGGATGACTCAAAGTTTTCTGCTTCTGCTTCTGCTTCTGCTTCTGCTTCTGCTTCTGCTTCTGCTTCTGCTTCGCTTATGGTCTCTTTTATCCCTGGGCCTTGAAAGTGGGCGCGCTCTTCGAGAGAGGCGGATTCCCACTTTTGGTTTGCCAGATTGCTCAGCGAGTGAGCGGTATCATCATGATCGACAATCTCGGGTTGGCTCGCACTGAGCCTTTCTGCTTCTAGAATGAGCGCGGTAACAGGCGGATTGTGCGCGGCTTCTCCTTTTAGCTGCTGGATGAGTGCGGGTATCGTGGCTGAGACGGCTTCTACAAAGGTTATGATTTCTCTGGATAGTGGGGTGGTGTCGTTGATAACGGAGTTGAGTAAATTCTCAGCAGCCCAGGCTAGTTCACTGATGCGCTCGGCACCTACCACTCGGCCGCTGCCTTTTAATGTATGAAAAGATCGGCGGATTGTGATTGTTTGCTCAGAGTCTGAGGGAGAGGTATTCCATAGAGGAATTTGGCTTTGTAGCGTGTTGTATTCTTCTTCGACTTCCTCAACAAAAACGTGCAACAGTTCGTCGTCTACATCTGGGTTTAGTGTTTGATAGTGATCAGTATTTTTATCAGCGTGCTCTGTACCTGCAGGCGGTTGTTCCTTTTGTGGTTCGATGTGTGGAACGTCAACAGGTGTTTGCTCAACCTCAGGTAGGGTGGTTTCTGTATGGTGCCCATAGTCAATAGCACTTTCAGTGCTCGCAAGCACCGGTGCATCTTCATAAGGGTTGTCGACCGGCAATGCTATAGAACTGGTCTCTTCAGCAGTGCCATACATAGACAGCTTTTCAACAGCCTGTTTGGTGGTACTGTAGGTCGATTCAATATTGGGCGCATTATTTTTGAGCTCACTGAGAAAGTATTCCGTGCTGGTGATAGCGGTTGCGATCAGTGTTTGCAGGCTCTCATTTAGCGCATTAAAAGGTGTTTCCGCTGCAAATGTTTCCAGGGAGCTTGCGACTGTATTCGCTAAATAGCTGAGCTTAGCGTTATTCAGTACAGTAAAGGCTCCTTTAATGTCTGTAAGTTTTTTTTCAATAACCCCAGGGAGTTTCGGTTCTGTAGCAGTTTGCCGTTCTTGATTGGTGGCCGTGTCGGCAAGGAGTTCTTCTTGTATGACCCTAAAATCATTGATGACTTCAGCGAGCAGTGATGCCATTAAAGAATCGTATTCCGTATCGAGTGCCGATTCGCGAAGCGTCTGATCACTGGTGTTGCTATTGTCGAGTGCTGCATCAGCGATGAGATGGGACTTGCTTTGGCTGAACTCGTCTACTACTGATTCAATTTTCAGCATGGATTCTGCCAATTGAGAGAGCTTCTTCTCCTCTTGCTCTTGGCTGGATTCGCTCTGGATAATTTCGTCAAAGACTGGTTTTTGCTGATCAAGTAGCGTCTTGGCCTTTGAAACGCCTAGCATGCCTAATGTGTCAGATACCAGAGAGAGCTTGTCTCCGAGGTTTTCCAGCATAGCGGGCTGCTTTTCTTCGGCATAGACATAACATTCGATGATATCTTTTATCTCTGAAATACTTTCTTTTACACTACCCGAGGCTGTTTTGATAAGTGCCAAATTAGGCCCGTTGTGTGTTCGTTGAGCCTCTTCCAGGTGATCTTTGCTTGGAAAAATTTCGTTTAAACGGTAAAGTTTTTTGACTTTGGCCGTGCGCTTGCCGTCTGTAGTTGATTGAGCGATGTAAAAGAGTAAGTTACGCAGCAATTCAACAGAAAGGTTTTCTGCAAACCAGTTTTCTCCGTGCAGTATTAGTAACTGTAGTTGGCGCTCAATTTGCCCAATCAGCACCTTAATCGCACGCGTGAGGGGGATGCCTCCGGATGAAATACTTTCTGTTAAAGCCCGGCAGTTTAACCAAAGCTGCTTCACGGCTCCGTGTGATGTTGCCTGGCTAAGCAAGTTGAAAATTTGATCCAGCTTTTCGATCTGACGTTGCTCGTTTTTGCCTTGCAATAAGGTGAGGAGTATGCGTAAAAAAGGGTGTCTGATTTTTTTTGCAAACTCTTCGAGTGAAGCATAGCTAGTATTCGTTTTAGTAAAAGACTGATCCGTAATACCTTTAATAAAAAGGTCAGGAAGAAATAGAACGTTTTCTGTTGCCAGAGGAGCGCCTCTGGCGACACGTAAGTCATTTAAAAGTGGCAATAAAACGAGTGATAAGTCAGGGCTGCCTGCCTGGATTCTTTCAAGGTAATTCGGTAACTCGATTGATGCACGCATCAATACCTGGAGAGCGTCGTCAAGGTTTGTGTGTTTCCCGCCGTGGATTTTTCTGACAAGCGTGCCCATTTCCTCCGTGAGTAGAGCGGCGCCATAAAGTTCAACCATTCGCAAGGTGCCCTGGACTTTATCCAGTAAATGGATGATGTCTGGTAAATCATCTGGGCGATTTCTATGGTCTACATAGTTGATGAGGAGCTTTTGTTCCTCATCCAGCAGCGGCATAAGTTCCCGGAGGACCCACTTTATCGAATTGAGTTCGATAACTTCAGTTTGTTTCATAAAAAAGACCTGTGTCGGGGCGCACTTATTTTGAAACGTTACTTTTCAGTGGCAATTTGGAACACAACATTTTCATCGCTTTGTTTTTTGGCCCCATTTGCAGTTTCAACAGGAATTGGTCTCTCATCAAAAACAGGCGTTTCTTCACTCTCCGGCAACTTGAAGTCACTCACTGACTCTTTTAATTCTTCCGCCAGAATAGCTAAATTTCCGATTGAATCATTTGTTTCTTGTGTGCCTGCGGTTGTTTGTTCTGTGATGTCGCTGATGACCTGCATGACATTAGCTAAGCTAGATGCAACTTTTGATTGCTCCTGAGCATTTAGAGAGATGCCCTGAATTAAACCAGCTAGCTGGTTCGAAACCCGCTCAATTTCAGATAGTGCACCACCGGCTGTTTCAGTCAGCTGAGCGCCTTTGACAACCCCTGTTGTCGTGTGCTCCATTGATGAAATAGCTTCGTTGGTATCTGTTTGAATCGCTTTTACGAGTGCTTCAACCTGTTTTGCTGCGTCACCGGTTCTTTCTGCCAGCCGTTGTACCTCGTCAGCGACCACAGCAAATCCACGGCCAGCTTCGCCTGCTGTGGAAGCTTGAATGGCCGCGTTTAGTGCGAGGATGTTGGTACGGTCAGAAATTTCGTTAATTACACCGATGATATCGCCAATTTCTTGCGAACTTTCACCAAGGCGTTTGATTCGTTTAGAGGTGTCTTGAATCTGCTCGCGAACCAAGTCCATGGCCTTGATGTTGTCTTGCACGGTTTGCGCACCTTTGGCTGCAATATCGAGCGAGTTTTTAGCGACCTCAACCGAGCTTTCTGCTTCTTCTGATACCGTGTTCATACTGTTCGCCATTTCGGCAATGGCTTGAGTTGCTGAGAGAATCTCTTGCTTCTGGGTACCGCTGGCCTTGGTGAGCTTTTCAGCTGTCCTTTGTGTTGTTTGTGCCGCATCTGAAATGTGAACAGATGTTCGGTTGATGGTGGCAACGAGATCTCGAAGCGCATCAATAGCGTAGTTAACTGAGTCTGCGATTGCTCCGGTAACATCCTCCGTAACAGTGGCATAAGAGCTTAAGTCACCGTCAGCAAGGCTAGACATTTCATCCAGCAGTTTGAGAATCGCGTGCTGGTTACGTCGATTTGTTTCAGCTGTTTCCGCCAGACGATACTGAGAGTCTTTCCACAGTACATAGCCGATCAATATTATGAGTATGAGCGCAATAACGCCGGATGCAATGCCGATATAGGCGGCGTTGCTGGTGGTAGTTGCTTGGGCAATTAGGGCTTGTTCAAGGGCGTTTAGTGCATCCAGTGACTGGGCGTTTTGTGCCTGGAAGTTGGAGGCTGCATTTTCAACGGCATACAAAGCGGGGGCAAGCGTGAGCATACTGTTGACGGAAGCCTGCAGTGGTTCGTACCATTTTATTTGCAAGTCTGACAATAATTGGTAAATCGTTTTGTCGGTTACAGCTTTGATGTTGCGTTCAGTGGAACCGCTTTTTAAATCGTTCAAGATTTGTTCAAAACGATCCGAGTCTTTCGACGCCAGTTCAATGGCATTGGCTGTGTTTTCCCCGCCCAAAAGGATCGCATTGGTATTTTTTACGATAGACTGGAGCAATACCTGCAGTTGTCCGGCATGCACGATGGTGTCAATTGGATATTTTTTTTGTAGGAGCAGGAAGGTGATATCGCTCGATATTTGCATGATCTCAGAAGGGTAGGGTCGGATACGCCGGGCCGTTTCTTTGAGGCTCAAGTTGCCTTGTTGATTCAGTGCAATTGCGTCGACCTCTTTTTGCATATTTTGCCAGATCAGCTTTACATCATTCAGAAGCGCTTTGGAGTTGCCCGTAAACCCTGGAAGACCTGTTTGCGGGTCGCCATTTTCATAAATCTCAATAAGCCGATTAATTGCTGCTTCTTTTTCCTGGATGGCCGATGCTTCGATCGCCTCACCTTGCCGCATTTTTTGAACAAGCTGTTCAAGTTCCTGTGAGAGTTTTTGGTGCTCGGTAGCGAGAACGAGATGTTCGGTGTTGTTTTGTGACTCGGTTGAATCAAAAACGAATGTGGTGGCCATAATCGCAAGTGACGCCAGCAGGAGTGCTGCGAGAACGGCGATTATTTGGTAAGCCCCCAGTTTCTTAATAAGACTGAAGTTTTTTTTGGCTATTTTCATGTGAGTGCCCTCAATAGTGCTTTTTGTGCAACGTCAGAACCTTTTGCATCTTAATAAAGGATGCTATCGCTTGTTCTGAATATTCACACGGGATCCATTATTTGCCTCGGTTAAGCAGCAACGTTTAAGAACTTTTGACTGTTTATGAAGCGTAAGATGTTAAATACAGGCCAAATTTTTTCTTGCTCTTTGTAAGCTTCGTAGACAAAAGGACTGATTTCTTCATTTTCTGTTTCAGAAAAACTTTGGAGCTTGTCTTCCTGATAAAAGCGTTTCATCCCCAGAACGTTATCGACTAAGAGTGCAAACCTCTCTCTTTCTGTGCCGCATACAAGCCATTTCGATTGAGAGGTCATCTTCGCGGGTGAGTTGAAAGCAAAGCCATGCAGGTCTGTGACCGAAATCAGCCCGCCTCTTAGATTACTGACGCCCAGGAACCAAGACTTTGTTCCTGGTATTTGGGTGCAGGGGACAGGATCAATGATTTCTTTGATCAAGCCCATGTCCCCAAGTAATTCTAATGTTCCAACTTTAAAACCGATGCTTGTCCACTCTTGTTTGGTGACACTTTTTTCGACAAACGAAGGATTGATCGCCGTAAGCCGCCTCTCGTAGTCTAGTAGTGTGTTGAAGGGGGTTTTTTCGTTCATAATGGATTGCGATCTCGGTTTTTTATCTCTAGGTCCTATGTTGAGCCTAGCATGGTGTTGACGCGCTGGATGAGATCCTGTTCATTGATCGGCTTAATGACGTAATCGCGCGCGCCTTGGCGTTTACCCCATACGACATCTGTTTCCTGGCCTTTTGTGGAGACGATAATGACAGGAATGTCAGCTGTTTTAGCGTCTTTGGCTAAACGCCGGGTTGCTTGAAACCCATTCATGCCCGGCATGACGATATCCATCAAAATCAAGTCAGGATGAGATGATTTTGCTTTTTCAATGCCTTCTTCGCCATTTGCGGCTGAGTCAACATTGAACCCATTGCGCTCAAGCATCGCTCGAAGTGAGTGTACTTCGGTGGGTGAATCATCCACGATCAGTACTCTTGCCATTCAGATTGCTCCCGATAAAAAATTAGTGAACATAATTGGAAATAGCACCTATCAAATCATCTTTGGAAAAAGGTTTGGTCAGATAGTGCTCGGACCCGACAATTTTACCCCGTGCTTTATCAAAAATACTGTCTTTGCTCGAGAGCATAATGACAGGCGTTTTATGAAATACACTATTGTGTTTAATCAGTGCACACGTCTGGTAACCATCCAGGCGGGGCATCATAATATCTACAAAGATAATGTCTGGTTCCTGGGCGACAATTTTAGCCAGCGCATCAAAACCATCCGATGCTGTGATGACCTGACACCCCTCTTTGGTCAGTAATGACTCAGCAGACCGTCGGATTGTTTTGCTGTCATCGATGACCATTACTTTTAGGTCTGAGAAGTCTCTGGACACGAATTAAAAGTCTCCCGTGGTGAATTCTTAGCTGTTCTATGTAACTTTATGCACAGACCGGATCTTAAGAAGTATAGTTAAACAAAAAGTGCTCAAAGTAGTTGAGGATAAGCACGCAATTTTAGGCTAAATATGGCTAAATATTTTATCGGTGAAAACAGTGACACATTATGTAACCGCATCACAAAAAATGTGCTTAATTGGTAGAGCATCTTGCGGTAGTTCACAATAATGTTAGTTTCTTGCCAGTGATTTATAGCAGATTAAATTTGTATTAAAGCATTATGAGAAGTTTAATTGGGTTGAGTTGATTATACAGAGAGGCAGAAGATTGGACCATTTATCCCTTGTTATACTGATGGACCCCATTGAAGATATAAATCCCAAAAAAGACAGCAGTTTAGCCATGCTTTTGGCCGCTCAGAAAAAGGATTGGGATATTGATTACATGTTGCAATCAGACCTGTTCTGGCATGATGGAGAGGCGTTTGCGCAGGTTCGGCGGATGGAGGTTTTTGACAGACAAACGGATTGGTTCAAGCTCCAAGAGCCCATCGCTGTTCCGCTGACGACCTTCGATATTCTTTTGATGCGTAAAGACCCACCTTTTGACATGGACTATATCTACAGTACGTACCTGTTGGAGCAAGCCGAATCGCAGGGCGTACTGGTCCTCAATCATCCGGCCAGCTTAAGAGACTTTAACGAAAAGCTGTCCACACTCTGGTTTCCTGAGTGTTGTGCGCCCATGTGTGTCAGTGCAGATATGGAACGAATCAAAGCATTTATTCATCAACAGGGTGATGTGGTTGTCAAGCCACTAGATGGGATGGGAGGCGAATCAATCTTCAGAATAAGGAAAGAGGACCCCAATACTGGCGTGATTCTGGAAATGATGACAAAGCGGGGCCGGCGATTGATTATGGCCCAACGGTTTATCAAAGAAATTGAACAGGGAGATAAACGCATACTGCTGATTGACGGTGAGCCTGTTGACTACGCGCTGGCACGGATACCGGCAAAAGGAGAAACACGTGGTAATCTTGCTGCGGGCGGTAAGGGTGTGGCAGTACCCTTGAGTGATCGAGATCGTTGGATTTGCCAGCAGGTCGGCCCTACCTTGAAAGACAAGGGCTTAATTTTTGTAGGCCTGGATGTCATTGGCGATTATCTGACAGAAATTAATGTTACCAGCCCGACCTGTATTCGGGAGTTAGACCGTGCACATAACTTGGATATTGCGGGGCAATTAATGGATGTACTGGAGCAAAAAGTAAAAGCGATAAAAAGATGAAGAGGCTGTCACTTTTGTCCTGTTACAAATACCCTATGATTGGGTCTGTTACTCACAGAAAATAACGTGACGTTTTCTCGAACCGAACACAGACATTGACTCAGCAAAGACATCCACATCACACCCACCTGTCAAATGGGCTTATGCCAAACGCTGCGGCCAGTACCGGGGACCGGTTAGGCATAACCTTATTCTTTGCAGCGGTTTTGCATGGTATTTTTATACTCGGCGTGAGTTTTTCGAATGAGATCAAGAAAAACCCGGAGATCAAATTTCTTGATGTGATTCTGGTTAACAAACAAATCTCCAAAACGCCACCGGAAGAAGCAGAATATCTTGCACAGGTTAGCCAGGAAGGTGGCGGTAATACGGACGACCGGGCAAGACCGACTTCCCCTTTCACATCGACAGAAGAAACTGATCGGAACGGTATTGCCCCCGCGCCGCTTCAGGCTTCCTCTCCCAAAGTAACAAAAAAGCTTGAAAAAGACCGCGTCATTACGCAAAAACAGTCGGAGTACCAAACGCCTAAAACATCTAAAAAAAAGGTGATTGAAAAGGCAAAACCGGTTATCTCGGCTGAATTAATCGAGCGCAGCATGGAAATCGCTCGCTTGAGCGAAGAACTTGATGCCTCACTTGAGCGATACGCCAAAAGGCCGCGTAAAAAATTCATCAGTGCACGTACCCGTGAGTCAGTCGCTGCAGCCTACATGCACCAATGGGTGCAAAAAGTTGAACGTATCGGAAACCTCAATTATCCCGATGCCGCAAGACGGCAAAAACTCAGTGGCTCCTTGGTGTTAGCCGTTGCGGTAAAGCCAGATGGTTCATTGCACGAATTGATTATCCGGCGTTCTTCGGGCCATCAGGTTTTGGATGATGCCGCGCGCCGTATCGTCAAACTTGCATCACCTTTTGCTCCTATGCCTGACGCACTGCGGAAGCAAACGGACATTCTTTATATCACCCGAACATGGGAATTTAGAAATGATAGCCAACTCTATACCCATTAAGTTAGCATAATTGTCGAACTGATCAGAGGCCCGCTTCTATGAACCTAAGTCACCATTTCTTGCTATCCGTGCCGGTTGTGATTGAAGGTTACTTTGAACAGAGCGTGGTCTACGTGTGCGAGCATGATGAGGCTGGGGCGATGGGCTTTATTATCAACCACGCGCTCGACATAAAGCTGGGTGATGTGTTTAAACAAATGTCGGTTATTCCCGGTAGCCTGAAGAACGTACACAGAAACGTTATCCGTGGGGGGCCGGTAGACCCCCAAGTTGGGTTTGTTATCCACTCCCCGGTTGAAAAAGATTGGGGTTCTACGCTTGATACGGGTCATGGTGTTGGCGTATCAACCTCCCCCGAAGCCTTGATTGCCATTGCTAAAGACAAAGCTCCGGAAAAGTTTTTCGTTGCCGTAGGCTATGCGGGCTGGGGCGCCGGGCAACTGGAGCATGAACTCGAACAAAATGCCTGGTTGCACTGCCCGGCCGATACAGAAATTTTATTTGACCTGCCACTTGATGAACGCTTTAAAGCGGTGAGCGACCGTTTAGGCATTGATGTTAATTTAATTGTCGGCAATACCGGCCATGCTTAGATGAAGGGAGTTTTTCTGGGGTTTGATTATGGTACAAAGCGCCTGGGTGTCGCAGTGGGACAAGCCGTTACGCGGAGCAGTAACCCCTTATGTACCCTGGAAACCCAGCGGGAAAAGCCGGATTGGGACATGATTGCAAACTTGATCCATGAATGGCAGCCTGAAGGCTTGGTGGTGGGCCTGCCTGTCCATATGGATGGGACCGAACAGGCAATAACGGCGCGTGCAAAGCGGTTCGCCCGTCAGCTGGAAGGCCGGTTTGGTTTGCCTGTTTATTTGACTGATGAGCGATTGAGCTCCCGAGAAGCTAAAAGTATCATCAAGCACAACCGTCAGATGGGACATCGTCGGCGCAAAACTGAAAAGCATGATATTGACAAAGTGGCTGCGACCCTGATTCTGCAGCGGTGGTTGGAAACACATGCAGATTAAAAGTAAAGAAACCGTTGAACAAATGTTGGCATCCATGTCCTCAGAGCTGCTGACATTGCTGGGCCACACTTCACTGGAGCAACTCTGTATGGTGGGCATCCAGCGAGGGGGGGTTGATATTGCCGAGCACTTGGCCGAGTGTCTTAACCTGAAGCAAGCGATAGGCACCTTGAATATTCACTTTTACCGGGATGATTTTAGCCGTATCGGGTTGCATCCTGAAGTAGGGTCCTCGTCGCTACCCTGGGATATTGAGGATCGCACAGTCATTTTAGTCGATGATGTCCTTTACAGTGGGCGTACGGTGCGGGCTGCGATCAATACATTATTTGACTATGGCCGGCCGGCGCGGATTATTTTGGTAGTGCTCGTTGAGCGCGATGGGCATGAGCTGCCGATCCGCGCCGATATCAAGGGAATACAGTTGTCGCTGTCAAAAAATCAACAAGTAAAACTAGATCCCCAAAGCCGGGCGTTACTTTTGGTAGAAAGTGCTCCGCGAGTAAAACCATGAGTGCTTCTGAAAACTCGATACAGCTGAATGCGGCTGGTCAGCTACGCCACTTCCTGTCCATTCACGGGCTGAGTCGTGGCATACTGGAAGATATTCTCAATACCGCTGAAGGTTTCGTAAACGCCGAAGGCCAAGTAGTGAAAAAAGTCCCCCTGTTGCGTGGGAAAACTGTGGTTAATCTATTTTTTGAAAACAGCACTCGCACGCGAACCACATTCGAGTTGGCTGCAAAGCGCCTTTCTGCGGATGTGCTGAATCTTAATATCAGCGCCTCGGCCACGTCCAAAGGTGAATCCTTGCTCGACACGTTGAGCAACCTTCAGGCCATGCAGTGCGATATGTTCATTATCCGGCATTCAGATTCCGGAGCCGCGCACTTTATTGCGCAACATGTGGAAGAGCACGTGAGTATCATCAATGCGGGTGATGGCTGGCATTCACACCCGACACAAGCGATGTTGGATATGTTTACCATTCGCCGACACAAAGGGGCATTCGAAGATCTCAGCATTGCAATTGTTGGGGATATACTGCATTCGCGCGTGGCGCGCTCACAGATCCGGGCGCTCAGAATTCTGGGGGCTGAGGACGTCAGAGTTGTCGGGCCCAACACGCTCATTCCAGCGGAAGTCGAGGCAATGGGGGTGAGGGTATTCAACCGGCTTGATCCCGGTCTACGGGATGTGGATGTAGTCATTATGCTACGGTTGCAAAAAGAGCGTATGCAAGGTGCTTTATTACCCAGTGCAGATGAATATTTTCAGGAGTACGGATTGACAGCAGAAAGGCTCGCGCTTGCCAAACCCGACAGTATTGTTATGCATCCAGGGCCAACCAATCGTGGCGTCGAAATTGAAGCCAGCATTGCAGATGGTGAGCGCTCGGTGATTCTTGAGCAAGTGACAAACGGTATTGCTGTGCGTATGGCTGTGATGTCGATGGCAATGAGTGGCGTTCAGCGCCCTAGCCGGCCGGTGGAACCCGAATGAAGTGCCTGGCTGTATGTGGAGGTCGGGTGATTGACCCGGCAACAGCCACCGATCATATAACCGATTTATTTATCCATGGCGATAAAATCATTGCCCATGGTGAGAAGCCGTCTGGCTTTTCGATTGATGAAACGATTGATGCCCGTAATACTGTCGTTTGCCCTGGACTCGTCGATATATCTGCTCGTTTAGGTGAACCGGGTACCGAACAAAAAGGAACGATTGCGAGTGAGGCGCGAGCGGCAGCGTTAGGAGGTATCACAACCTTATGCTGTCTACCCGATACGGATCCTGTGATTGATGAGCCGGCTACAGTTGAGTTCATTAAACGAAGGGCCCGGGATGCGAATCAGGCACGAGTGCTGCCCTTGGGGGCACTGACGCGTGGATTACAAGGTGAGCAGCTGAGCGAAATGTCGGCTTTGTACCAGGAAGGCTGTCCGGCCATGACTCAAGCGAATGGAGCCATACGCGATACCCGTGTACTTTTACGGGCAATGCAATATGCCGCATCGCTTGATATTCCCATAATATTAAGGCCACAGGATCCATGGCTGGCAGGTAAGGGTTGCATGCATGAAGGGGCGATTGCGACCCAATTAGGGCTGCCAGGTGTGCCGGCGATTGCTGAAACCGTGGCCATTGGGCAAATTATGGCTCTGGCCCGGCAGGCACGTGTTCGTGTTCACTTTTCAAAAATTTCTTCTCGATTCAGTTTGTCCTTGATTGAGCAAGCTAAGTCTGAAGGTTTGCGCGTCACGGCAGATGTCAGTATCAATCAGCTTTATCTTACGGAAGATGATTTGCTCGGTTTTAATAGCCAGTGTCACGTTGTGCCCCCCTTGCGTTCTCGTCATGACAGAGAGGTACTACGACAAGCACTGGCAAGTGGCTTGTTGGACGTTATTTGTTCGGATCACTGGCCGCATGAAACCGATGCCAAGCTCGCACCTTTCCCTTCCACGGAGCCCGGTATCTCGGGATTTGATACCTATTTTTCACTGCTATATGGTCTTGTCGAACAAGGCGTCATTGACTGGGCTCAGTTGATTCGGTTGGCAAGCGCTCGCCCCGCAGACATACTGAATATTGAGGCGGGTTCGTTGGCCATTGGGCAGCCTGCCGATATCTCTATTTTTGATCCAACCGTTGAGTGGCAGGTTTCGCCCGAGGCCATGTTCAGCAGTGGTGTCAATACGCCGTTTTCAGGGCGGAAACTGCGCGGGCGCGTGCGCTGTACGCTGATCAACGGGCAAGTGCGACAAGCGAACTGATTCGACCCACTGACAATCAAGTTGTATCCAGGCAGGCCGATTAAGTGAAGAGCGGTGCTGTGAGAATGACAGCCCCATATCGCTTATTCACGGTTGGATACAGGCATTCATGGATTTTGCATCCCTTATTGGCATTCTTTCGGGCTTATTGTTAATTATCTCCGCCATTATTCTCGGTGGTGATATCCATCATTTTATGAATTTGCCGGGAGCGATGATTGTCTTGGGCGGCACAACGGCTGCGACGCTGCTGACATTTCAGTTTTCTGACGTGCTCACGGCCTTTAAAGCGGCTTACTTTGTTTTTCGCCGCAAAAAACAAGACCCGAATGAAGTGATTTCAACAATGATGGGCTTAGCTGCTGTGAGCCGGCGTAAAGGGCTCGTGGGTTTGGCGGATGTCAAAACCAGTAAACCCTTCATCAAACGTGTGTGTAGTTTAATTGCCGACGCTTCGGATGAAGAGGTCATTCGTTCGACGCTGCGCACAGAGATTGATTCGATGAAAATGCGCCACTTTATTGTCCAGGATATTTTCCGCCGCATGGGGGTTTATGCACCTGCGTTTGGTATGTTGGGGACATTGATTGGTCTGATTCAGCTATTGAGCCGGCTGGATGACCCGTCAACCATCGGTAACGCTATGGCGATTGCATTGTTGACCACGTTTTACGGGTCCTTGCTGTCGACAATGATTTTTTTACCCATTGCCGGGAAGCTGAAGGCAAGGACTGTCGTGGAAGTGATCAACCTGGAAATCGCCTACGAAGGTGCTATTTCCATCTTGCAGGACAACAGCAGCTTATCTGTTTATGAAAAACTCTCGGCGTTTGTGCCCAAAAATGCCCGCCGTCCTATCGGTGAGTTGAAAAGGCGGAATGTGTAATGGCAACTCATACATCCTCGCGTGCTGATATTTCAGAGGTTATCGAAGAGGATGAGCCTAACACATGGATGACCGTATATGCCGATATGATGACCCTGTTGCTGGTCTTTTTTATCATTCTCTTCTCCATGTATTACAAAGATATTGAAGCCTTTAAAGCCTCCGTTTCCAGTCTGCAGATATCCATCGATGAGGACGGTGAGACAGTCAGCCTGATTGAGTTTGTAGACAAGGCAAAAAGTCAGCAACCCGTCACCCTGAAGCAGACAACGGCCATGGCCCAACAAACGCCGAATGAGCGCCCTGAAATACACGACATTCTGAATACCCAGCAGTGGGGTGATGCAATTTTTCAAGTCAAAAACGGGGATAAGTATGTCATCAACTTTCCTGGCGAGTTGTTGTTTGAGTCGGGTAAGGCCGAGCTCAAGCCAGAGGCTTACGTGCTGCTGGACCCGTTTGATATGATCTTTGAAAAGTTTCCCGATTACCACGTGCGGGTGCGCGGTCATACCGACAACGTGCCTATCGCAACCCTCCGGTTTGCGTCTAACTGGGAACTTTCAGCAGTCAGAGCCACAACGATATTGCGTTTTTTTCTGGATCAGGGGCTGGATGTTAATAAAGCAAGCGCCACAGGCCTGGCAGATACGGTGCCTATTGCTCCCAATGATACCTCGGAAAACCGAGCCTTAAACAGGAGGGTTGAAGTTGTACTTGAAAAATAATCAGATCCAAATTGATCGCGAAACATGGCTGTATGAGCCGAATCGTAGAGATGACTACCGGGTGTTGCCAGCGATGCACTCGCCGGTTATTTTCCACCTTCAGGATAAAGCTGTTGATGTGCTGAATATCAGCGCGGGGGGCGTTGCATTTGTTGACCCAACCTTATGCGAGGGAGGCCAGTACTTGGGTTCTTTGAAGCTGAGACATCCCATGCATCCAAGCATCCAGTTCAATGTTGAGGTTAAGGCCGTTCGAGTGATCGAAAGTATTGTGCGTGGCTGTTTCATTGGATTAGGAGAAGCTGAGCAAGCGGCTATTCATCAATATGTCTTACTGTGCCAGATCGCTGAAATCCGGCAAAAGAAAAGCGTGCTTAATTTTAAATCACAATAGGACCGCAAGTCCCATCCTCCCGATCGTGGGATCACAGCCTATGACGCCTAATGCCTCGTACCTTTGTGTGCCTAGGGCTTAGAGGCCACCATCCCACTCAATAAAATTTTTCAACAGCCGCAGCCCGTCTTTTGAACTTTTTTCCGGATGAAACTGGCAGGCAAACGCATTGTTTTTGGCAATGGCGCTGGTGAAAGAAATGCCATACTCCGTGATGCCACAAACCACATCATTGTTTTTGGGAGCGGCATAGTAACTGTGCACGAAGTAAAATCGGGCACCGTCATCAATGCCCTGCCACAATGGGTGAGAGTGCTGCTGCTTCACGTGGTTCCACCCCATATGAGGCACTTTTAAGATGTTGCCAGCGTGTGAGTCCCGCATGTTGCAATCAAACGCTTCGACACGCCCAGGAATTAAGCTCAGGCAAGCAGTTCCGCTGTTTTCCTCACTGAAATCAAACAGAACTTGCAGCCCCATACAAATGCCCAAAAAAGGTTTGCTCAACCAGGCCTCGTTGACCACCTCCAAGAGGTTATGGTGTGCCAGTTGGTGCATACAATCTTTGGCGGCGCCTTGGCCGGGGAAGACGACATGGTCAGCCTGGGTGACCTCTTTATGGGACGAGGTGACGGTAACATGGGCCGACTTCCCCGCAGCGTGTTCCAAGGCTTTGGCAACGGAACGCAGGTTACCCATGCCGTAGTCAATGACGGCTATTTTCTTCATAAATGCTTCATAATTGCTAATTTCATAACAAATTGGCGTGCCTGGCTCTCACCGGTATACGGTTATAACGAGCCCTTGGTGGAGGGCATCTGTCCTGCCATTCGGGGGTCAAGCTCAATTGCCATGCGGAGGGCTCTACCAAAGGCTTTGAACAGTGTTTCAATTTTGTGGTGCTCGTTGCGGCCACGAATGACGTCCAGATGCAGTGTTACTTGGGCATGATTGACAAAGCCCTGGAAAAACTCAAAAACCAGATCAACATCAAATTGACCGACATGACTGCGTTTAAATTCGGCGTTAAAGATTATGCCTGGCCGCCCGGAAAAGTCGATGACGACACGCGACAAAGCCTCATCCAGGGGAACATAAGCATGGCCATAGCGGCGAATGCCGGATTTATCGCCGAGTGCCTGGTTGACAGCCTGGCCAAGCACGATACCGATATCTTCCACGGTGTGGTGATCGTCGATTTCGGTGTCACCATTGCAGCGGATTTCAAGATCAACAAGCCCGTGGCGGGCAATTTGGTCCAGCATATGATCCAGGAAGGGAACACCTGTCTCAAGTTTTGCCTTCCCACTGCCGTCAAGGTTGATGCTAACAGTGATTTGTGTTTCAAGCGTATCTCGGCTCACAAGACCCTGACGTGCGGTCATGTAGGTTCTCCATAATTCGTTTTGATCGGAATAGGATAGCATGCCGTTGGTATATTGAGTGCAGAGAGGTGTATTTTTAAATTACACTTGACACAAAGGACTGAAAGCAGGCACTTTCGCAAGCACAACAGGGGTTCAATACAATGTTCAACCGACAAGGAACACTGGATGACGCCAACGACATTTAAACCCACACTCAGCCGCAATGTGTTGATGATGATGGCGGTATTCATTATTGCCATTGGCGCGATCAGTTTTTTTAATCGTGACTTCATCCTTAAGATCTATTTTGAGAATCAACTGACGGTGATTGGCCAAGTGGTCAATAGCCTGATTGTCGTTCTCTTTTTGGTTGGGATATTGAAGGTCATTCTATTGCTTTTTAGCTATGTGCGAGAGGAAAAGGCCCTAGAAACTTTCCTGCATAACTGTGCTCTCTCCGAAAAGGGCTCGCTTGCCGGTGTTTATGAAAAGTCACTCATTGCTGAACGTTACCGGGAAGTGGTCGAGCTGGGGAAGAAAAGCACACCGATTGATCACGGGACGTTAGCGTCATTGCTGGTTTCCAGGGAAAGCCTGCGGACCAGCTTGCCAAAATATATTCATAATATTCTGATTTTGACGGGTGTTTTCGGAACCATTGTGTCATTGTCATTGGCCTTGTTGGGTGCGTCTAACTTGCTTGAGTCGTCGGGCAATTTGGGTGAAATGAACCTGGTGATGCACGGCATGTCGACAGCATTGTCCACCACCATTACCGCGATTGTCTGTTATCTGCTGTTTGGCTATTTTTATTTGAAGCTCACGGATGTGCAAACAGGTGTCATCAGTGCAATCGAGTCGGCAACCGCTTTGTACTTATTACCCGGCTTCAGCAAATCATCAGAAAGTATTGTCCATGATATTGCGGATTTGGTGAGTGCATTAAAAGTGGTCGCGAAAGAGATGCAACAGGCTCAGTTGAGTATTAATGGGCTGGACGAAAAATTTACCAAGCTAGATGAGCGTATTGTGAATGTGTCAGCGCGACATGAACAATACCTTTCCTTCATGAGCGAAAAACTGGTGACCATTAATAAGACCCTTCATTCCGGTTTTCGGCTTCCGGCACCCTCCTCGCCGCCAGAAAATTGATGGCGCGCTTTATCGATTTACGTTTAAACCGGGGAGCCGGCCAGGCGACGGAAGAGAGCTTTTGGCCCTCATTTACCGATATCATGATGGTGATTGTCATGATTTTCCTGATTGCCACGAGCGTGCTCATTGTGCGTAATTGGGAATTGCTGCGTGAAATTACGGAAACCAGTGAAGAGAAGCGTATTGCCGCAGAGCTAGCCTACAGTAAGAGTCTGGAAAATGCTTCATTAGAAGAGCAACTGTCTCAGGCTCAGCATTTAATCTCCATGCTCCGCTTAGAAAAGCTCAGACTTACTGAGTTACAGGAAAAAATGGCGCAGGAATTGGATGCTTTGCAAGCCTCGGCGAGGCAACTGGAAGCAAATCAAGAGGTGCTTAAAGAAGCCCTGAGTGCAGCCACAAACCGTTCAGACAAACTGGCCAGTCAGTTACAGGCGTTGCAATCAGAGCAAGCGGAAACTCAAGCAGAGTTAACGACGGTAAAACAACAGCTCGACGCCTCGGAAAGTGAGCGTAAGCTGGCTGAGTCGGCATTGGCTCAAGCAAAGTCTGAGTTAGCCGAATCGCAAACGGTGATTGCTCAGATGGATGCGGACAAACGTGCGCAAGAAGCCGTTATTAATACACTAAAATCTGAATCGCAATTGTCCCAGGAAGCACTGGGACAACTACGGCGAGAGTTCACTGACTTGAGCGCCAAGTACGAAAAGTTAATCCGCCCGGCCAGAACAGCAAAAGGAAAGTATGTGGTTTCCTTGCGATACACGCTGGTTAATGGCGAACCCATTTATGAACTGAAAAAGCCCGAGGATTTAACGTTCTCTCGCTACAGCTACACAAAGCTACATGCGCTTTTGAACGCATTGAAAAGTAGCCAAAAAGACAAACTCTACATCAAGATTATTTTTCCGGAAGACAGCGGTTTGACCTATAACGAAGCCTGGGTGTTTACAACAGACATCCTGAACAAGTACGACTACTACTATCAATAAGCCACCAAGTGTCGGGCGTGTTTGTTTACATGTCCGTTAGCATTAACGTTTGGGTGTCACCCTTAACCAAAAAGTGACCGGTCCGTCGTTTGTTAATGAGACCTGCATGTTTGCGCCAAACTGGCCGGTCGCCACATGTGAGTGCTTTTTGTGCGCCTCAGCCACCAGTGCATTGAAGAGTGCTTCGCTCATTGCGGGAGCTGCTGCGGGTGCAAAGCTTGGCCGCATGCCTTTTTGTGTGTCCGCGGCCAGCGTAAATTGTGGGACGAGCAGTAAACCGCCTTTGATGTCTGTAATGCTCAGGTTCATTTTGTCGCTTTTGTCACCGAATACTCGATAGCCCAGAATTCTCTCCAAAAGGCGTTGAGTTTGTTGCTCGGTGTCGCCTTTTTCAATCCCGACCAATGCCAGTAAACCCTTTTCGATGCGGCCAACAATTTTTTTATCAACTGAGACATGGGCCGCGCTCACTCGCTGGAGTAGTGCGATCATTCAAACAGCTCCGGCTGTGTTTGGCCAAAGTCATCAGTGGCTTGGACCAAAGCTTGCAGAGTCCCCGGTTCGCTGGCGGCATGACCGGCATCGGGGATGATGCGTAGTTCGGCGGCAGGCCATGCGCGTTTAAGCTGAAAGGCTTGATCGACCGGGCAAACGACATCGTAGCGACCATGGATCATTTTTCCCGGAATCGCTTGTAGCTTGTCCGCATTATCCAAGAGCTGATTAGGGCTGAGAAAGCTCGCATGGTTAAAATAATGGCACTCAATACGCGCAATGCTCAGCGCAGTGTGCGGGTTGCCAAAGTGCTCGAGCGTCTGTTGATTGGGCAGAAGCGTGGCTGTGCGGCCTTCCCAGAGAGACCAGGCCAGTGCCGCTCGAGATTGAGTATTTGGGTCTGGGTGAGTGAGCTGTTCATAGTAAGCCTGAATCATTTGGTGGCGTTTGTTGTCGGGTATAACTGACAAAAAGTCTTGCCAGTAATCGGGAAAGAGCTGACTGGCGCCAAACTGGTAGAACCATTGAATGTCTTGCTCTCGGCAGAGAAAGATTCCGCGAAGTACCAGTGCTGCAATACGTTCCGGGTATTTTTCTGCGTAGGCCAGCGCCAGGGTCGATCCCCATGATCCACCAAACACAAGCCATTTTCGGATGTTGAATTGGCTGCGGATTTTTTCAATGTCAGAGACAAGGTCCCAGGTTGTGTTTGCAGTCAGATCGGCGTGGGGTGTTGATTTTCCACAGCCGCGCTGATCAAAAAGAATGATGTGATAGACCTTGGGGTCAAAAAACCGGGCATGGTAGGGCTCACAGCCTGCGCCAGGTCCGCCGTGTAAAAACAGTGCGGGCAGGCCACCTTTCTTTCCATGTTCTTCGATGTGCAGGGTGTGGCCATCACCCACAGGCAATTTATGTGTCGCAAAGGGGGTACTCGGGGGGTATAAGATTGTCATACTCGCTTACATCGTTAGTCTGCAGATAATGTAACTCGTCTTCTGTTGATTGTCTTGCAAATAAGTGATTGCGGAAAGGGTCTCGATTAAAGCGGGTAATGAGGTCTCTGCGTTGTTTCACGCGCGTCAGAATCGTCTCGAAGTAACGGCGGTGTTTTACCGGCACGACAGGGAGCAGTTCACTGTACAAAAGCATGCTTAAAGCCTGGTGTCGTGGTTGCTCAGAGTAGAACAGAGGGTGATAGAAAAACAGGCGTTCACAGAAGCTCAGACTTTTATCTTGTTGTTTTAGCAGGCCTTGCATGCAGGTTTGGACAGCGGCAGTTTGGTAGTTAAGCCGGGTTTCATCGTTTTCAAATGCGATGTGAGGCAAGCGGTTGAGTAAGAGGATCAACGCAAGGGTGCCTTCCGGACTGGATGGCCAATGCGACAATTCATGGTTGGCTGCACGTTGTATCAGAAGTGTATAGTGTTCACGGAAATAGGCTTTTGACTTTTCATCGTGACCTTGCCAAAGGTGCGAAGGGTCGTGAAGAGGCATACCATCGACGATATCACCGAACCAGTCCCGGTAGATGCATTCGACCTCGGAAGGTGGTCGCACCTGTTGTCCAAGTCTCAGTTTGAGTTCAGCCATGTTGATTTTTCATGTCGAAGAGAAGATTGATAGTTTTTATCTATCATAAGTGCTTGTCCGTTAAATTTGTCAAAATTCTATGTGTTGATACATCAAATACTCATGTCTGGTTGGTGGTTTATCTTAATTGACGCTTCTATGAACTTGTTATAGGGTTTAATTATTCATTGTATTAGTGCGTGTATTTGGTGGCCATGTTTTATAAAGACATAGGCTACTGAAAATGGTCTTACTTGACGACAGCAGTGATCCTGTGTTGTGAGGAATGCCGATGTTTCATGGTTATCGATGCAAAGTGAGCGCTTATATTCTTATGAGGGAGAGTGCCCTTTCCATTCTTTATTTGTGTCTTGAACCATTTATTCGGTCTGCTTCAATCAATCTTCAGGCAGTGAGATTGCGTGAGTCGGTGCTGCCTTGATCGTCAGCGGGCCCAAATAAATGGGCGCTAGAAACGGAGAGTGCATATGAATCATCAACATTCCCTTGAAGATAAGTACTGTCTGGAAGGTGGTCGGGCCTATATGACGGGCACTCAAGCATTAGTCAGGCTGCCGATGCTCCAACGCCAGCGAGACCAGAGAAATGGGCACAATACAGCCGGTTACATTTCGGGCTATCGAGGCTCACCTCTGGGTGGCTTTGACAAAGCGCTTTGGCAAGCACAAGCACACTTGAAGGACAATCATGTCCACTTTCAACCGGGTGTCAATGAGGATTTGGCGGCGACTTCTGTTTGGGGCAGTCAACAAGTCAACAGATTTCCGGACGCGAATTGTGACGGCGTGTTTGCGATGTGGTATGGCAAGGGGCCGGGTGTTGATCGTAGCGGTGATGTTTTCAAGCATGCCAATGCCGCGGGTACCTCGCCTTTGGGCGGCGTACTGGCCATTGCTGGTGATGACCACAATTGCAAATCGTCCACACTGCCCCACCAAAGTGAATATGCGTTTATCGATGCGATGATGCCGATTTTAAGCCCGTCGGGTGTTCAGGAAATTCTCGACATGGGCATTTTGGGCTGGGCACTATCGCGGTATTGCGGCAGCTGGGTGGGGTTTAAAACGATCGCAGAAATTGTGGATTCATCGATTTCTGCCCTGATTGATCCTGATCGCATTCGTATTCAGATTCCCGATGATTTTGATTTACCTGAAGAAGGTCTTCACCTGCGCTGGCCTGATGCGCCTCTGGAGCAGGAACAGCGTATTCACCAGTATAAGCTGAAGGCTGCGCAGGCCTTTGCGCGTGCGAATGCCTTGGATCGGGTCGTAATGGACTGCACAAACCCACGTATTGGGATCATTACCTCCGGTAAAGCTTACCTGGATGTGCTGCAAGCGCTGGATGATTTGCAGATTAGTCCTGAGCTCGCTGAAAGCATCGGTTTGACTGTCTATAAAGTTGGGATGACCTGGCCCCTGGAAACAACGGGCATTCGCCGGTTTGCCAAAGGGCTGGAAGAACTCATGGTTGTCGAGGAAAAACGCGGCGTCATTGAGTCCCAAGTCAAAGCTGCTTTATATGGTCTCAGTGACCAGGAGCGTCCTGCCATGATTGTGGGGAAAGAAGACGAGCAGGGAAACTGGCTCTTGCCGCCCACCGGAGAACTGTCGGCGACACAAGTTGCCACCGTTCTGGCCACTCGCTTTGACCGTTTTTTCACCAGTGTTCACATCAACAAACGGCTGCAATTGATCAAAGAGCGCGCAAGTTTGGTTTCAAAACCGCATGTGAGCATGTTACGCACCCCCTACTTTTGTTCGGGTTGTCCACACAATACCTCCACACAGGTTCCCGAGGGAAGTCGGGCAATGGCAGGTATTGGGTGTCATTACATGGTGAACTGGATGGACCGGCGGACGGAGACCTTTACTCAGATGGGAGGTGAAGGCGCAACTTGGATTGGCCAAGCGCCTTTTACCAAGGCCAAACATGTTTTCCAGAATTTGGGTGACGGAACCTACTTCCATTCCGGTTTTTTAGCCTTGCGAGCGGCGGTTGCGGCCAATGTCAACATAACATACAAAATCCTTTACAACGATGCGGTGGCTATGACGGGTGGGCAACAAGTGGACGGGCAATTGACCGTACCGCAACTGTCCTGGCAAGTGAACAGTGAAGGGATAAAACGGATTGTAGTGGTGACAGATGATCCTGAAAAATACGCTGACATGGCTGCTTTTGCGCCTGGAGTGACCGTACACCACCGCGATGAATTAGACCATGTACAGAAAACATTACGGGAATATGCCGGTGTCTCAGTGCTCATTTACGACCAGGTATGCGCTACGGAAAAGCGACGGCGTATTAAGCGGGGCGAACTGCCCAAACCGGTCAAACGGGCTTTCATTAACGAGGCTGTCTGTGAGGGCTGCGGTGATTGCAGTGTGCAGTCGAACTGCCTTTCGCTAGTGCCTGTGGAAACAGAATATGGACGTAAACGGGCGATTGATCAGTCTTCCTGCAACACGGACTTAAGCTGTCTCAACGGATTTTGTCCCAGTTTTGTGACAGTGAATGGTGGGGACTTACGGCAGCCCGAACTGACAGACATGGAAGCTCCAGTGACTGATCTGCCCGAACCGACTCTGCCAAGTCTGGAACATCCGTATAACATCTTGGTCACCGGTGTTGGTGGCACGGGCATTGTGACAGTGGGCGCACTCATTGGCATGGCTGCTCATATCGAGGGCAAAGGCTGCTCTGTTTTAGACATGACAGGTTTGGCACAAAAGTTTGGTGCGGTTCTCAGTCATTTACGGCTGGGGCAAACGCAGGACGCGCTGCATGGAACCCGGGTCGGTGCCGGAGCAGCCCATGCACTGATCGGATGTGATCTTGTGGTCTCGACCGGAGATGCTGCCTTGTCCTGTCTCAGTGCGGCAACGCGCGGCGTCGTGAATAGCCACGAATCAATGCCACCGGAGTTTATTCACAAGCCGGATCTACAGTTTCCAGTGAACGCACTTGAACAAACAGTGATTGATGCCACACAAAAAGACAACCTGGATTTTATTGACGCCACCGGCATCGCAACAAAACTGTTGGGTGATTCCATTTACGCCAACCTCTTTATCGTTGGTTTTGCCTACCAGCGAGGACTGATACCGATTGCAGGGGCCTCGATTGAAGCAGCGATTCAGCTCAATGGGGTCAGCACAGAAAAAAATAAAAGGGCTTTTCGCTGGGGCCGGGTTGCGGCCTGTGATCGGGCATTACTCCCCACACAGCAAGATAGCCGTATGGTTACTGAACCTATGCCTGAGCGACTTGAGGATGTTATTTCAGCTCGGGAAAAACAGCTGACAGCCTACCAAAACAAGCGCTATGCGGCACGTTATCACAAACTGGTCGAAGCGGTGTGCAGCGCCGTAAAACAAAAAGCCCCAGACAAGGGAGAGGAGCTGGCATTGGCCGTCGCTGTGAATTACGCCAAAGTGCTCAGTTATAAAGACGAATATGAAGTGGCGCGGTTATATACAACACCGTCTTTTAAACAGGCACTTGAGCAGACATTTACAGGGAATTACACACTGGCGTTTCACTTTGCGGCACCGTTGCTGGCCAAGAAAGATCCACATACCGGCTTGCCGAAAAAACGCCGCATGGGTGCCTGGGCCTGGGGCGGACTGGGAGTGTTAGCCAAACTAAAAGGCTTGCGAGGCAGCGTGTTTGACCCTTTTGCCTACACGCACGATCGCCGGCTTGAGCGGCAAATTATTTCAGATTATGAAGTGTTGATAGACACACTGATCATTGGATTGACGCCAGACAATTATTCACTGGCGGTGGAGTTGGCGAGTCTCCCACAGGGTATTCGGGGGTTTGGCCACATCAAGAAACAGCACTATGACGTGGTAAAAAATCGAGAGGTGGCATTGTTAAAGCAATTCACCGGACCGGGTACCCCCACAGGTGGGCAGCAGCATGCGGCTTAAAAAGATGGTAGATGCTATTTTTCCCGCGCTACAGCGTAGCGGGCAAGGGATGTGAGTGCCGTTTTGAACGGGGAATCAGCAACAGGGTTGAGGGCGGCGATGGCTGTGTCAGCGTGCGACTGAGCGGCTTCCATGGTGGCTTTCAAGGCACCGGTTGCGTGCACGATATCGATGACTTTTTCCAGTTGCTCCAGGCCACCGGTTTTGATGGCATTTCGAATGCAGGCGGCCTGTGTTTTAGAGCCTTGCTGCATCGCTAAAATCAGCGGGAGTGTAGGTTTTCCCTCGGCCAGGTCATCACCAATTTCTTTGCCGATGTCTGTGCTGGATGATGAATAATCCAATACGTCATCAGCCAGTTGAAAAGCAATCCCGAGCGATAAACCATATTGTGCCAGTGCGTTTTCAACGGTTTCCCCAGCTTGAGCCAGCACACCTCCCAGCCGGGTAGCAGATTCAAACAGCGCGGCGGTTTTGTGTTGAATGACCTGGTAGTACATGGCTTCAGACGTATCAGGGTCGTGGACATTCAGCAGCTGTAGCACCTCGCCTTCGGCGATGGTGTTTGTGGTTTCTGCCATGATATTCATGACCCGCATATCATTCACAGCCACCATCATCTGAAATGAGCGTGAGTACAGAAAATCCCCGACGAGAACGGCCGCCTCATTACCCCAAATGTGATTGGCGGTTTCTTTTCCCCGCCGCAGATCGGAACGGTCGACTACATCATCGTGTAAAAGGGTAGAGGTGTGAATAAATTCAATAATGGCCGCAATATCAATGTGCTTTCGACCTGTGTATCCTGCCGCTTTAGCAGACAGAAGAACCAGTTGCGGCCGCATACGTTTGCCACCGCTATTGATGATATGACCCGCGAGTTGGCCGATTAGGTGAACATTTGATTTCAGGCTTTGGCGGATGGTTTCATTGACGGACTGCATATCTTCGATCAGCAGGTCCTGGATTTCTTTGATGTGCATTAATGAACTCATGTTGAAAAACGGGCAACGCGCAACATACTTGTAGACGTTTGTTAACACAAGTGCAGAGTATAAGCGATAGGGGTGGGAGCCCCTATCTTTATTGTGGACAAGGGTGTTATTGGCCTTTGAAGTTGGGGTTGCGTTTTTCCATTACAGCGTTTGCGCCCTCTTTATAATCTTCTGAGCTGATTAAAGTCGCCTGGGCAAACACATTGTATTCCCACTCGGCAGCAAGGGTTGATTCCATGCCCCTGCGCAAGCCTTCCTTGATGGTTGAGAGCGCCAGTGGTGCGCCTTCTGCCAGCCTTAGAGCGAGCTTCATAGCCGCATCTTGAAGGTTCTCCTTTTCGACCAGCTCGTTTGCCAAGCCGATCTTGACAGCTTCTTCCCCGGCTACAGGTGTGCCTAACATGAGCATTTCTGTCGCTTTAGCCAAGCCAACCAGTCGAGGCAGTAAAAACATACCACCAAGCGGACAGATGAGCCCCAGCTTAGCCCATACCTCACTGAATAATGCTTCCTTGCAAACAACACGAAAATCACAGGCGATTGCCGCTTCACAGCCGGCGCCCGCTGCGGGACCATTGACAGCGGCGACCGTTGGTTTGGGGAATAACTTGAGGCGCTTAACCCCACCGGCAAAATACTTGTAGACGGTGTTTTTGATCTGGGTAGGTGTTGCATCAAACATCTCTTTGAGAAAGTCGTAACTGCCGCCAGCAGAAAAAGCCCGTCCAGCGCCTGTAATCAGCACAACCCTTACATCAGGGTTCTCTTCGTACTCATCCAGTACTGCCATGAACTCTTTCATGACATCTGGGGTGAGTGCATTTAAGTTCTCGGGTGTGTTAAAGGTGATTTTTCCCACCCGGTCTTCGATGGTGGTAAGTAGATACTGTCCCATATTATTCTCCATATCGTTTTTTTTCATTGTAAGGGGCTGTCAGGCCCAGATTAGATGATGTGTGTTTGGTGCCCTTCCCAATACTTATCGCGAAGCAGGCGCTTGTGTAGTTTGCCCGTTTCCATACGGGGCAGGTTTTTTGCAAAGTCGATGGACTTTGGGCATTTGATTTTAGCCAGATTATTTTGCAGGTAAGCCAGTAACTCGGCTTCGAGCGCTGGGGATGCTTCAGAGAAGTCATGCAGTTGAACGACGGCTTTCACTTCTTCACCGAAGTCTTTGTGAGGGATACCGAATACAGCGGCATCTTGAACTTTTGGGTGACAGATTAATAAGTCTTCTGACTCTTGCGGGTAAATATTGACACCGCCGGAAATGATCATATGCGATTTGCGATCTGTCAGAAAAAGGTAGCCGTCTTCATCAACATAGCCAATGTCACCGGTCGTTGCCCACCCTTTTTCATTGTGTGCTTCCCGGGTTTTCTTGTCATCATTCAGGTAAGAGAATTGGCCACCGCCCTCAAAGTAAATGAGGCCGACTTCACCTGCAGGTAACTCGTTTCCGTCCTCACCCACAATATGCAGCGTGCCGATTGCTTCGGTGCCAACTGACCCCGGTTTTTTCAACCACTCGGATGAGCTAATGACCGTTCGGCCGATACCTTCGGATGCGCCGTAGTATTCTTCAATAATTGGGCCCCACCACTCAATCATGGCCTTTTTGACAGGAACGGGGCAGGGTGCTGCCGCATGGATGACGCAGGTCAGGCTGGAAAGGTCATATTGCTTTTTTACTGCTTCCGGGAGGTTGAGCAAACGGCTGAACATGGTTGGCACCAGCTGGGTGTGAGTGACTCGGTACTTTTCGATCATCTGTAATAGCTGTTCTGAGTCATACTTCTCCATGATTACGACCGTTCCGCCAAGACGGAGAATGCCGGTAGTGAAGCCATTTGGGGCTGCATGGTAGAGCGGCGCAGGTGATAAATAAACCGCTTGGCCGGGTTCGACACGGTAGTAATGATTGAGAAATACGGAGATTCTATCGCCTTCACCCATGGCGGCCCCGGTGACTGGCCTGAAAACGCCTTTAGGATTTCCTGTTGTCCCGGAAGTGTATAAGAGCAATGAGCCCTCTGTTTCGTGTTCAACCGGTAAGGTTGGCATGTGGGTTAAAGCGTGTTCATAGTTATCATAGCCTTCTATGTCACCTCCGATCAGCAGCCTCTTTTTGAGATAAGGGGTGCGAGGAGTGAGTTCGTTGGCAACTTCAGAAAAGTGAGTAGTGGTAATGAATACCGTCGCCTTGCAGTCTTCAAGAATATAAGCCACTTCGCGGGCAGTCAGGTGTGTGTTAATGGGTGTGTAGTAAAGACCGGTGCGTTGTGCTGCCCACAGGCAGTAAAAGTACTCGTAGCTGTTTTCGATTAAGAAGGCGATAGAGTCGCCCTGTGTAAGCCCCAGACTTCTGAGATAGTGAGCGAGTTGGTTAGAAGCTTCCTCCAGTGTCTTGTAGCTAATAGATTTTCCGCTACTGCCCATGATCAGCGCAGCTTTATCGGGCGTTTTTTCCGCATAAATTCTTGGGTACATTGGGTTTTCTCCATTCCTGCCCTTGGGCAAATTGTTATTTTATTTTTGGCACTGCCTTTAGACCAAATAGTGTGCGAAAACATGGCGTCGCTGTAAAGTCGATCGTCCAATTTTTTTATCAAGCCCCTGTAAGAGGGGCTTGATGCAGCGAGGAGAGGAGGTGTTTCGTGCTTAGTGAAGCAAGTCGATAACGGTTCTTTTTTGCTGGTCAATGACCGCAAAGCCGCTTCCGTAACGCGTTTTCAAGTGATAAAAACGTAAATTTTCAGGGGCATGATGCTGCGCTGTATAGGCTTCTAACCGTTTGGCGTGCACAGCTTTTTCAGGAGGAAGTTGTTCCGGCAGCACTTGAAAGCGTTCCATGGCTTGAAGGTTTTCGGCCAGTGGTGCATAGCGGTGGCTGTGTTCATGGTGTTCGGGGTTGCCGTTGAGGACACTCGCCAGATATTGCCCATAATATTCTGCGGCAATCGGGCGTGCGTAGATGTGAGGAACTCCGCTTTCTGCAAATGCACGGGTACTTTGGGTTTGGATACCGTTGGCTTCCAGCTCGGCATTGGCTTGCTGATGGGCCTGGTAGGAGAGAGTCACAAAGCGCCCTTCAGAAAAAACCAGTGCCGCTGTGCTTTGATGGAAGACTGCCCAGACGCCCCAGCCAAGTGCCAGAATTTGAACACAGGCAATTGCTGAAAGGTCCAATAAAGCGCTTCGTCGGCCAGGTTTGTAGAACAGTAGTGTGAGGGTTGGGCCAAGCACAATGTCTACCGCTGCCATCAACCGCAAGCCCTGCCACCCGCCGTCCAAATGAAATAAGGGACCTGGAAACCAACTGAACAACATGAACCCCAAAATGGTGAGAAAAATCCCAAAGCTGATGCCCAGATGGGTCAAAA
>OBIC01000115.1_pt1 | contig 35001 bp, 28 predicted proteins | sample 1519831 | NCBI WGS metagenome assembly OBIC01 (sample SAMN03019805, study PRJEB22545) | beach sand metagenome | biome: beach; feature: sea beach; material: beach sand | place: USA: Municipal Pensacola Beach, FL | collected 2010-10-20 | depth 40-45 cm m
GGGGTCAGTTTAGGCTGCTTGGCGCGGCACGAGCTTGCTGCTGCCGTTTCCGCGGCGGGCGGGCTTGGCTGCATCGGTTCTGGCTATATGACCCCTGAGGTCCTGAAGGACGAAATCGCCGCATTGCGCGCCAAAACCGACAAGCCGTTCGGCGTCAACATCCTGTTCGGCCGCCCGCGTCAGCAGGATGGCCGGCACGAAGCCCATATCGAACGGATGGCCCAGGTTGCGCTGGATGCGGAAGTGCCTGTTATTATCTCGGGCCTTGGCAGCCCCTCCCCCCACATCGTGGAGGAAGCGCATAAGCGCGGCATTTTCGTCATGTCGGTGATCGGCGCGCCGCGCCATGCCGCCAAGGCGACCGAAGGCGGGGTCGACGCGCTCATTGCCTCGGGCCAGGAAGGCGGCGGCCATGTGGGCAAGATCGGCACCTCGGTGCTGATCCCCGCCATCGTCGATGTCACCGATCTGCCGCTGATCGCGGCGGGCGGTTTTGCCGACGGGCGCGGGCTTGTCATGGCGCTGGCAATGGGGGCGCAGGGGATCTGGATGGGCACACGCTTCATCACGACCGAAGAATCCTATGCCCACCAGAATTACAAGGACAAGATTGTCGATATCGATATCAACGGCACGGTGATCACCCTTGGCCATAGCGGCAAGACCTGCCGGCTGATCAAGAACGACTTCACCGATTACTGGGACTCGCATCCTGAAGAAGTGCAGCCCTTTCCCAAGCAATTGCGGATCGCAGGGGAGAAAGCCTCGGTCGCGGGCCGCGAAAATGGCGATATGGCGAATGGCTCCTGCCCGGCGGGACAGACTTCGGGACTTATTCATGCGGTCAAACCGGCCGCGGAGGTGATGCGCGATATCGTCGAAGAAGCCCATGCGGTGATCGGCAAGCTGACCACAATGGCCGCCGAAGGCGCGCGATAAGCGACAAGGGTTAATCCGAAGCGACAGGGGGGCAACGATGACGATTGCACGAATCCGCGGTAAAAAGGGCTGGAACACCAAGCTGATCAAATCGGCACAGGCCTGGGCACCGTTGCTGGAAGAGACGGCCGGCGATGATTTCGATTACGGCGATGTCCGGATCGGCCATATCGATACGGGCTATGTCGAACATGCGGTGTTCGGTTCCTGGAGCGATACCGGCCAGAGCGAACATATCCTTGTCGATAGCGGCATGAATCTGATCGATCCGGAACGGGACCCGCGACCGACGGATCCGATCGATGGCGGGCTCAACCCCGGTCATGGCACCCGTATCGGCAGCGTGATGTACGGCTTTGCGCCGGGCGACTGGGTCGGCGTCGCGCCGCGCGCGCCCGTCGTTCCCTACCGCGCTGTGACCTCGGTCGCACTGATTACCCCGAGCGATATCAGCCGCGTGGCCGACGCCATTCATCATGCAGTCGATAGCAGCTTTTGCTCGGTCATCAATATGAGCCTGGGCGCGCGACCGACAATCAACCCGTGGGGCGCCTTCCGCCGGGCAATCAAGAAGCTCGGCACAGCCTGCGATCATGCCTATAACGAAGGGGTGATCGTGGTCGCCGCCCTTGGCAATAACGTGCATGACCGGGCAACCTACCCGGCCAAATTCTGGCGCAGCATATGCGCAGGCGGCCTTGAACCCGAATTTGACGGCGACAAGCTCAGCGATGTCGAAATCTGGAAACCACAGGACCCGGCACTGATCGGCAGCGACTATCAGTTCGTCGATATCTGGGCACCCGCCGATATGATTTTCCGCGCCAAGACACAGAAACGCACGCCCGGCACTGTGCAGCAGCATTACAGCCCCGAACCCGATGGCGACGGATCATCCTATGCCGCCGCGTCGGTCAGCGGCACGGCCGCCATCTGGCTTGCCCGGCGCGGCGCGGAAATCGGGGAACTGTACAAGGATAACACCTGGATGGTCACGGAAGCCTTCCGCAGTTTGCTGAAAACAACAGCGCAAGGCAGGCCGTCAGATGCGCCTGATGAAACAGATACCGGCATATTGGATGCGAAGGCACTTGTTGAGGCGGATCTGCCCGATCCCGCGACGTTGAAATTCGAAGACCGCGAAAGCCGCGATATGTGGGGCTAGTCAATTCAACAGTTGATCGAAAGCGGGCTGCCGCGCATTATCGCCGCACCATCGGTTTGCGCCGAGTCAGAACTGACCGGAGCACATGCAAGGGAACATGGGAGGGACACCGCATCTAATGCTGCGGCGTGCCGAGCCAGGGCTGCCCCCGCAACTGTGAGCGGCGAGCCACCTTTCGCGTCAAGCCACTGGCCAATAGCGGCTGGGAAGGCAGAAAAGGGGCGATGAACCGCAAGCCAGGAAACCTTGCCGGTGGTGATGTCTTCGCGAGACCCGGGGCCGGGGTTGGCTTCGGGCCTGTGTTCGGCCCTGATCATGAGGGAAATCAGATCGGGATGGGCATTCGGGTCGCGACGGCATCTCTTCGAACGATAAAATATGGAGAGGTGCATATGCCATTTGGTTTTCAACAATTGCGGCGCTCGGGTGTCGCCGCCACGGTTGCGCTGGGCGCGCTGATACTGGCGGGAAGCGGCGCGCAGGCGCATAGCCCCGACGGCGTGGCCAATTCCGACTATCTGTATGTGCCCAACCGCGCATCCGCCGATATCACCATCATCGACACAAGCACGGATCAGGTGATTGGCAAGGTCGGCGTCGGCAATGTCCCGCATCAGGTCGCCGTTTCAGCATCAGCCGGCGCACTGGTCGCAAGCAATACGAAAGATAACAGCCTGTCGGTCATCGATCTGGACACGCAGCAAACGGTCGCGACCCTCATTCTGGATAGCGAGCCCGAGCATATGCAGCTCAGCCCTGACGGGATGACGCTTGCCGTGGGTAATATCGCGGCGGGCACCGTGTCGCTGATCGATCTGGCCCAGAATGTCGAAACCGCCCGTATCGACGGCTTTTTCCAACCGCACAATCTGACCTGGAATAATGAGGGCAGCTTGCTGTTCGCGGCAAATCTGGGCGCCAATCACATTTCCGTCGTGGATACGGCAAAGGCCGAGATCATTCGCGAAATTCCGGTTGGCGATCCGCAAATGGTCGCCTATCGCGGCGATGCGGCGGATGCTGATTTTCAGGGCCTGATCAACGTCACGCGCAGTATTGACGGCAAGCTCGGTTTTGCGGCGCATGGTGAAAGCGGCCAGATGGCGGTGATCGATCTCGACAGCGGCGAATTGCGCAAGAACCTGTCCGTTGGCGAACGGCCCTGGCGTGCCTTCGCAACCCCGGATGGCAAATTCATGCTGATCCCGCGCAATGGCGATCAAACGGTGGCGGTTGTCGATGCGGCAACACAGGAAACAATCGCGGTTCTGCCGGGCGCGGCCGACATGACCGGGGTGAATACGGATCCGACCGGGCGTTTTGCCTATGTGATTTCCCGTGGCGATCACAAGCTCGTGGTGCTGGATCTGGCCCAAATGCGGTCACATGGCGAGATTGCGCTTGGCGGCTCGCCGGAAACCGGCGTGACGGCACCGGGCAGCGGCAAGCTTTATGTGGCGCTCAGCAGCTCAAATCAGGTTGCGGTGATCGACACGGCAACAGCGACATTGACCGGCACGATCGATCGCGTCGGCGAGGAGCCCTGGGGTGCGTATATGGTCGGCGCTGCTAATTACTGCCATTAGCCTTGCCGCCGGTCGCGCCGCCTATGGCATGCCCGACCGGATCGGCAGGATCTGGGAGTTAGCGCAGCAGGGGATGGCTGAAAAGCTGCCCCCGCTTGAAGAGCTGAAAAACAAGTGTGGCGCGGACGCGGTCTGCGCTGCACGGCTTATTATCGATGCGGAACCGCGCGCCCGGCTGCAAAGGGTTCCTGCTCCCGATACCGATCGCATCCGCCTGCAAAAACGGACGAGCTCAGTCACCCATGCCGAATGGCGGGCGGGCCGCCGCCATATACGGCTCAACTATTTCGGGCGCAATGTCCGGGAAGAGTTACGTCATGCCCTGTTGCCGGTTGCCATAAAAGCAGGGGTGCCGGAAGTGGTGCTTGATCTGCGCTGCAATGGCGGCGGCGATGTCGAACGTATGCTGTCAGCAGCCGGGCTGTTTACCGGCCCCGTGGAACAGGCCCTGATCGCAAAGGCGGATGGCGCATCGCGCCCGCTGCCCATCACAAGTGACACGCCACCGATTTTCTCAGGCCGGCTGACAGTGCGTATCGGCCCGGACACCGCAAGCAGTGGCGAAGCGCTGGCGGCGCTGCTGAAGAAGTTTGCCAATGCCCGCCTGATCGGCACACGCACACAGGGCAAAAGCTACAGCCAGCAAGTCATTCCCGTGTCGCAACGCTGGCACTTGCTGTTCCCGCAAGCAAATCTGCGGGTGCCTGGCATCGATTGGCAAAATGGCCTCGTCCCGGATGTCCCACGCAGTGAAGCGGAAGCCGCCTGCCCGCGCAGCAGCGCATAATCAGCCGTCGGTCAGCACGCGCGCAACCGCCGCTTTCCAGCCGCGATATTTGCTGTCCCGCTGATCAGCGGACATTTGCGGCACGAACCGCCGCTCGCACCGCCAGTTATCCGCCAGCATATCCAGGGAGGGATAAAGCCCGACCTCAAGCCCGGCGAGATAAGCCGCCCCCAAAGCCGTCGTTTCGATTATTTCCGGTCTTTCGACGACAAGACCGGTCATATCCGCCAGAAACTGCATCGCCCAGTCATTTGCCGACATACCACCATCGACCCGCAATCTGTCGGGCAGGGTTCCCGCATCCTGCGCCATGGCCTGCAACAGATCGCGCGTCTGATAGGCAACCGATTCAAGCCCCGCGCGCACGATTTCCGCGATCCCCGTATCACGCGTCATGCCCAGGATGGCGCCGCGCGCATGCGGGTCCCAATAAGGCGCCCCAAGCCCTGCAAAACCGGGCACAAGATAGACTTGCGAATCCGGGGCGGCGGCGGCAGCCAGCCCCGCGCTTTCTTCCGCATGGCCGATGAAGCGCGCCTGATCGCGCAGCCATTGAACCGTCGCGCCGGCCATAAAGATGCTGCCCTCAAGGGCATATGAGGGGCTGCCCGCCCGCTGATAGGCGATGGTGGATAGCAACCGATGCTGCGAGGCAACCGCCTTGTCGCCTGTATGCATCATCGCAAAGCAGCCGGTCCCATAAGTGGATTTCAGCATGCCGGGCCGGAAACAGGCCTGCCCCACCGTGGCGGCCTGCTGATCGCCGGCGACACCTGTAATCGGGATCGCCGCCCCGAAATGCGCCGCATCGCAGATCCCGAAATCTCCCTGACAATCGCGCAGGCCGGGCAAAAGCTGCCGCGGAATGCCAAACAGATAAAGCAGTTGATCATCCCATTTGCGGTGCGCGAGATTGAACAGGCTGGTCCTGCTGGCGTTGCTGACATCGGTCAGATGCGCGGCCCCGCCGGTAAGTTTCCAGATCAGCCAGCTATCGATTGTGCCGAAAGCCAGCTCGCCGCGTTTCGCCCGGCCGCGCGCGTCGGGCACATTGTCGAGCAGCCATTTCAGCTTGCTGGCGGAAAAATACGGATCGAGCAGCAGCCCGGCGCGCTCACGTACAATTTCCTCGCGTCCGTCGCCCCGCAAAGCCGCACAGTAATCGGCGGTCCGCCGATCCTGCCAGACAATCGCGTGATAAAGCGGCATACCGGTTTGGCGATCCCACAGCAGGGTCGTTTCGCGCTGATTGGCGATACCGATCGCCGCCACCTCGGATGCCTGCACACCGGCTGTGCGCAGCACCTCGCGCCCCACATCGCGCGTATCGCGCCAAATCGCTTCAGGGTCATGTTCGACCCAACCCTCCTGCGGATAAATCTGCGGCAATTCACGTTGTGCCATTCCGCAAAGCCGCGCCTCAGCATCGAAAAGCAGCGCCCGGCTGCTTGTCGTTCCCTGATCGAAGGACAGGATGTAGCGCTTGTCTTGCATCGGCCTGGTTACCATCTAGAGGCGGAAAAGCCCTATTGCTTTTAGGGGCGAAAATATCCGGCATCCTATATAAGTTATCGCATTATGGCACTCGAACTGCACCACCCTGATCAATTGCCCGCATCGGCGGCAGATACGCCGCTTATCGACCCTTATGGACGGGCCGTGACCTATCTGCGCGTGTCGGTGACCGATCGCTGCGATTTCCGCTGCGTCTACTGCATGTCGGAACATATGACGTTTCTGCCCAAACGCGACCTGCTGACGCTTGAGGAGCTTGATCAGGTCTGCAGCGCCTTCATATCGCGCGGTGTCGTCAAGCTGCGGATCAGCGGCGGCGAACCGCTTGTCCGGCGCGATATCATGTGGCTGTTCAACCGGCTTGGCCGGCATTTGCAAAGCGGGGCGCTGGAAGAGCTGACCTTGACCACGAATGGTACGCAGCTGCCCAGATATGCCCGCGAGCTGTATGACTGCGGCGTGCGGCGGGTGAATATCTCGCTCGATACGCGCGATCGGGATAAATTCGCCGACATCACCCGCTGGGGCCGGCTTGAGCAGACACTTGCGGGCATCGATGCAGCGCAGGAAGCCGGGCTCCGCGTCAAGATCAATATGGTCGCGCTGAAAGACGTCAATGGCGATGAAATCCCGCAGATGATCCGCTGGGCGCATGGCCGCGATATGGATCTGACCCTGATCGAAACCATGCCGCTTGGCGATATCGATGGCGACCGGACCGATCAATATCTGCCCCTGTCGCGCGTGCGCGCGGCGCTGGCGGACGAATTCACCCTGACCCCGCTTGCCGAGCGGACAGGCGGGCCCGCCCGCTATGACCGGGTTGAAGAAACCGGCGGCAAGCTTGGTATGATTACACCCCTGACCCATAATTTCTGCGAATCCTGCAACCGGGTCCGGCTTACCTGCACAGGCACGCTTTACATGTGTCTCGGGCAGGAGGATTCGGCCGATCTGCGCGCGGCATTGCGCACGGATGCGTCAGAAGGCACCGGCGACCGGCAACTGATGGCACGGATTGATGAGGCCATCGGCCGAAAGCCCGAGGGCCATGATTTCGTTATCGACCGCAAAGGCCGCAAACCCGCGGTGAAACGGCACATGTCGACAACAGGCGGCTGACCTTTTAACGGGCGGCGGCTTTATCCTGCAGATCCGCGTCGGACATTTGCGCCGATAGCGGCAATGTGATCCGGACCGTCGTTCCGCATTTGCCACCCGTTTCAAAATCGATAATCCCGTCCTGCATATCCACCAGCATTTTCACCATCGCCAGCCCCAGCCCCGTTCCCGGTACAGCATTGCGGTCACTCTCGGCGCCGCGACGGAACAGTTGCAGGATATTCTCCTGTTCCTTTTCGGAAATACCGATTCCTGTGTCACTCACCCAGATTTCACAATGATTGTCAGCTAGCATCCGGTAGCCAAGCGTGATCACGCCGCCCGCATGGGAAAACTTGATGCCGTTGCTGATCAGGTTGCGCAAGATCTGCCGGATCACAACTGTATCCAGATTGATAAAATAATCAGGATTTGCCGCTTCATCCACCTTGATTGTCAGCCCGGCATCTTCGGTCTGGGTGGCATAGCTGTCAGCAATTTCATTCAGCAAGCTGTATATATCGAACGGCTCGGGCGTGATCGTTACCCGCCCGGCATTGAGTTGTGAAAAAAACAGCAGATCATTCACAAGCCCGAGCAGATGCGCGCCGCTGCCCGCGATATCGCCGGCATAATCCTTATATTGTGGACTGGCATGCGCGCCGAACATCTCATCACGTATAATTTCCGAAAACCCGATGATCCCGTTGAGCGGTGTGCGCAATTCATGACTGATATTGTTGAGAAACGCCGTCATCGACTTGTTCATCTGCTCTGCCGCAGCCTGCGCCTCTTGCGCCAGTTCCGCCGAGCGGCGCAATTCATGCTGAGTTTCTTCCATCAATGCCAATTCGGCTCTGGTCGCGCCACGCTCTTCCCGCAGAGCAGCCAGCACGTATAAAAGAGCCGTCGAGGCGCAAACCGATAGCGATAGCTGAACGAAACTTACGACCGTAACATGCGGCATCCCGTCGGTATCAAGCGCGAAGGCAAATGCCACAGATGACAGCACAGCCACCAATACCGCAACCAGACCAAGACGCCATGCGGTCTGCGGACCTTGCGTCAATGCCATCGCTATTAACGCAGGGTGAATCCACAAGGCAGTGTGGAGGGCGCGTCCGGGCACCCCGTTCGAAAATAGCGTCCCCCCAACCATCACCAGGATGTATAAAGCCGCTAACCAGAAAATGGTAAATGTCATCCATTGCAGCGCATTTATCGCTTGATCAAATGACTCTCTGCTGTTGCGAAAACGCAAGAAACCCAATGTTATGAAAGTCAAGAATGACAGCTCGGTCGCAGCCAATGCGATATATTCAATAAAGGTCGCCTGACCTGTGACGGCTAAATACCACCACTCAACCATGCCACCCAACGCCGCACAGCCCAAAGTCAGACAAATCATACGAAAAACGATCGTATGTAAGGGTTTGCCTGCATTGAATAAAAATGAATGCGCAGGCAGCGCCGCAATAACTTTTTCCTGCATATTACCCATCGGTGGGTCGACAGGTACGCCTGACAAATCAGATCCTGATTATTCCCACAGCCCTATAAATTTGACGGAAGGTTCCGAAAAACACCTGAAAATAAGGTTTTCGACTTTCGGAACGGCAGTCCGCAAACCAACCCTCTACTCGGCTGTTTGCGTCCTTTCCGTATCGCCAGAATAACTTTGCTTTTCTTTAATCTCATTTAACAAGGCAGCAATTGCCGTCTGAAAATTGACGACCTGCTGCTGTTTCGCACCCAAACGCCGGATCGAAACCGTTTCATCCTCCGCTTCCTTGCGCCCGACAACGAATAAGACAGGCACCTTTTGCAGGGAATGTTCACGCACCTTATAATTAATTTTCTCATTCCGCAAATCGGTCGCGACCCTCACCCCTTGCGCAAACAGGGCCTGCGCCACCTGTTGCGCATATTCATCGGCATCAGAGGTAATGGTTGCAACGACAACCTGCACCGGCGCGAGCCATAGCGGGAAGCGGCCCGCATGATGCTCGATCAGGATGCCCGCAAACCGTTCAAGCGATCCGAACAAGGCCCGGTGCAGCATGACTGGCTGATGCTTCTGCCCGTCCTCGCCGATATAACTCGCCCCAAGCCGGCCCGGCAGATTGAGATCAACCTGTAACGTGCCGCACTGCCAGTCCCGGCCGATCGCATCGCGCAAGACGAATTCCAGCTTTGGCCCGTAGAACGCCCCCTCGCCGGGGTTCAGCTCATATTCAAGCCCGGCGGCTTCCACCGCGACCTTGAGCGCGGCCTCGGATTTGTCCCAGATGGCATCACTGCCGACACGTTTCTCCGGCCGGTCAGAGAACTTCACCCGCACCTGATCGAAACCGAAATCACGATAGATTTCCAGAATGAGATTGGTGACGGTGACGCATTCTTCCGTAATCTGATCTTCCGTGCAGAAAATATGCGCATCGTCCTGCGTGAAGGCGCGCAAGCGCATCAATCCATGCAGCGCGCCGGACGGTTCATAACGATGCACCTTGCCAAATTCCGCCATCCGATAAGGCAGATCACGATAGCTGCGGATCCCCTGCTTGAAGATCTGCACATGACCGGGGCAGTTCATCGGCTTGATACAGAAATGCCGTTCATCGGGGGTATGGCTTGAAAACATTTCCTCGCCGAATTTCTCGGCATGGCCCGACGCCACCCATAGCGAACTGTCCAGAAGCTCGGGCGTATTGACCTCGTGATAGCCGGCAATACGCTGGCGGTCGCGCATATAGTTGACCAGCGCCGAAAACAGGGTCCAGCCCTTGGGATGCCAGAATACCGCGCCCGGCCCTTCTTCCTGAAAATGGAACAGATCCATTTCCCGGCCAAGACGGCGATGGTCGCGCTTCTCCGCCTCCTCCAGCATATGCAGATAGGCTTTCAGCTCTTTGTCGCTGGCCCAGCAGGTGCCGTAAATCCGCTGCAGCATCTCATTGTCGGAATCGCCGCGCCAATAGGCACCGGCAAGCTTGGTCAGCTTGAACGCCTTGCCAAGCTTCCCGGTGGACGGCAAATGCGGCCCGCGGCATAAATCCTGCCAGTCACCCTGCCGGTAGAGCCCCACATCTTCCCCTTGCGGAATGGATGCAATGATCTCAGCCTTATATTCCTCCCCGATCGAGCGGAAGAACGCCACCGCCTCGTCGCGATCCCACACCTCGCGCACAATCGGCTCGTCACGATCCACGATCTCGCACATCCGCTTTTCGATGACCTCAAGATCGTCGAGGCTGAACGGTTCGGGGCGCGCGAAATCGTAATAAAAGCCGTTTTCGATAACCGGCCCGATGGTGATCTGCGTTTCGGGATAAAGCTCCTTCACCGCTTCCGCCAGCACATGCGCGGCGTCATGGCGCAAGGTCTCAAGCGCGGCAGGATGGTCGCGTGTGATGATTTCAACCGCACAATTTCGGTCAATGCGCGTCGACAGATCCTTCAATTCCCCGTCAAGCCGCAGCAGAACGGCCTTCTTGGCAAGGGATTTCGAAATATCGGCCGCAAGCTCGTCACCGGTGATGGCCGCGTCGAACTGACGAACCGAACCATCTGGCAGTGCAATCTCAATCATCGTTTCAACTCTTAAATTCTCACATGCGTTGCCTGGACCCGCTTTATACAGCAGCCGCCTTAAGAAAAAAGCCCCGGCACCATATTGCGATGACAACGCAACCGCAAAAAATTACTTCCGTTTCTCCGGAACGGGGTCATAACCCGAACCGCCCCAGGGGTGGCAGCGGCCAATCCGGCGCAGTGCAAGCCATCCGCCGCGCAGTGGCCCGAACCGCCTAATCGCTTCCAGCGCATATTCCGAACAGCTTGGCGCATACCGGCAATTGGGGCCCAAAAGAGGGGAAACGGTCAGTTGATAGAGCCGGATCAATCCGGTCAGGACAGCACCGCTCAACCGGGCGGCAGGGCCCAACCTCGTCTTATCGCGCGCGGCCATGATCGTCGGTGGCGGATGCAGGCTGCGATTTGCCGTCGGGCGCATCGGATGCTTCGGCTGTCTTGCGCTGGGCCTCGATCTCATCGATGGCGCGAACCACCGCCTCGAAAGGCAACATGACCGAACCGTGCCGTGCCTTATAATCAGCGACCGGCTGCAACACCTCCAGCTCTGCCCAGATACCACCTGGTGGTGGCGCTTTTTCCTTCAGCATCGCGCGCATGTCTTTTGCCAGCTGACGCAGCGCGGCGGATGACTGCCCGACAACATGTTTCGCCATGACCGCCGATGCCGCCTGCCCCAGTGCGCAAGCCTTCACCTCGGCCCCGTAATCGCTGACCTTATCGCCGGTCATCTTCAGATCAACGGTGATCCGGCTGCCACAGAGCGGGCTGTCAAGAAACACCGTCGCGTCGGGGGCATCGAGCCTTTCTGTACGCGCAATATTGCCCGCAAGGCTCAGGATCGTTTTGTTGTACAGATCTGCGACCATTGGCTGCCCTTCACCCTGCCCTTATTTCCCCATCCTGCATTCCCGATGCGACGCCATCGGCGCTTCTGGACCGATATTATCCCCAAATGACGCCATGTCGCGGCGAATGTTCAGGTCTTCTCACGCCGCCAGCGCCGCCGCTTTTTGCTTGATCGTCTTCAGCATCGCGTGCAGCCCGTTCGCGCGTGTCGGACTAAGATGGGAATCAAGACCGATCTGCGCAATGAAATCAGGGGGCGTGTCCACAATATCACGCGCCGAGCGCCCGCTATAGATGCGCAGCAGCAAGGCAATCAGGCCCGAAACGATGGCGGAATCGCTGATCGCCTGAAATGTCAGACAATCTGCATCACCTTCCGCCCGCAGCCAGACCTGACTTTGGCAGCCATGCACCTTGGCCTCATCCGTCCGCCATTCCTCGGGAAACTCCGGCAGCTTCCGACCCAGATCGATGAGATATTGGTAGCGGTCCATCCAATCGTCGAAAAACTGAAATTCGTCGATCAATTCGGCCTGTTCTTCTGCGATCGATGTCTGTGCCTGCACAGCTTGTCCTATTTTGTTCTCTGGTGATCCGAATATGTGCAATTCCACGCTCAACCGTGGAATGCAAGCCACGATTGCCTTATATAATCATTCAGGCTAAAGTTTGGATGTGAATTCGGGGCATTCAATGGCTCTGCTCTATTGATGTTTTTGAAGTTCGCAGCGCTGGTTTAACAAAATTAGAGGGCTTCGTCCTTTTTAACGGGACAGAAGCGTAAGGGACAAATCCCCGTTATCCCTCATGAGAGCGCGCCGGGGTTACAATCGAGAGAGTTACATTCCTATGGATGCCATCGCAAAAGAGGCGGGGAAGGTAGTCACTGCATTTGACGAAAAATCAAACAAATCAAGCAAACTGAAACGACCGACGCGCGCTGAAGCGGAAGCTGCCGTCGAAACACTGATCCGCTGGGCGGGCGACGATCCGTCCCGCGAAGGGCTTACCGATACACCCGCCCGGGTGGTTAAAGCCTATTCCGAATTTTTCGCCGGCTATCAGGAAGATCCTGAAGAGATTCTGGCCCGCACCTTCGAGGAAGTCGAAGGCTATGACGACTGGGTCGTTCTGCGTGATATCCGTCTTGAATCCCATTGCGAACACCATATGCTGCCTATTATCGGGCAAGTGCATCTGGCCTATATCCCCAATGGTCGCGTGGTCGGCATCAGCAAACTTGCGCGGATTGTCGATGCATTCGGCAAACGGCTGCAGACCCAGGAAACGCTGACCTCGCAAATCGCGAATGCGGTCGACAACTATCTGAAACCGCTCGGTGTCGCCGTTTTGGTCGAGGCATCGCACCAATGCATGACGATCCGTGGTGTCCATAAACCGGGCACATCCATGATCACAAGCCGCATGATCGGCGCTTTTCAGGACGATCCGCGCCTTGAAGAACGTTTCATGCACATGTTGAACCGCAGCTGAGTTAGCGCTATTAGCGCATGCTTAACCCGATTGATGGAAACTAGCGGCGATGAGTAATCAGGAACAAATTCAGTTTTCGGCACGCAAAACCGTCGAACAGGTCGAGGAAAGCGACGAGCTGGCCCCGAAATTCGATGAATATGGCCTTATTCCGGTCGTCACGACCGATGCCTCATCAGGCGAAGTACTGATGCATGGCTACATGAACGAGGAAGCCTTCCGCAAAACCGTCGCGCTTGGCGAAGCGGTTTATTGGAGCCGCAGCCGTAAATGCCTGTGGCACAAGGGCGCGACCAGCGGGCTTGTGCAAAAGGTGGTCGAGATGCGTATCGACGACGATCAGGATGCGGTCTGGCTGCGTGTCAATGTGAATGGCGGCGCAAGCTGCCATGTCGGTTATCGTTCCTGCTTTTATCGTTCGGTCCCGGTTGGCGCATCAGGCACGGTCAGCCTGAACTTCGAAGAGACGGAAAAGGTCTTTGACCCGAAAGCCGTCTATGGCGATGCGCCCAACCCGACGCAGCTCTAACCTGAAATTTCATCCAAGCGGTGCGCATGAACGGGCATCCGGACAGACCCAACTGGTTCAGCCGCCCCGCACCGATCGGCCTTGCGCTTGGTAGTGGCGTCGCCCGCGGATGGGCGCATATCGGGGTGCTGCGTGCACTCGAACGGGCGGGCATCCGCCCCGACATCATCGCGGGCACCTCGATTGGCGCGGTTGTCGGTGGCTGCTATGCCGCGGGAAAATTACATCCGCTTGAGGAATGGGCCACAGGCCTCACCCAGTCGCGGCTGTTCCGCTTTCTCGATATCCGGCTGGGCAGCAGCGGGCTGATCGCTGGCAACCGGCTGGCGGACGAGCTGACGGACAAGCTTGGCGATCTTGAAATTCAGCATCTAAGTCAGCGCTTTATCGCAATCGCCACCGAACTTGCGACCGGCCATGAAATCTGGCTGCGCGAAGGCAATCTCGTCGAGAATCTGCGTGCCTCCTATGCCCTTCCAGGCATATTCAACCCGGTACGGGTGCATAATCACTGGCTTATCGACGGGGCGCTTGTCAATCCGGTGCCCGTATCGGTTTGCCGTGCCTTTGGCGCCCGGCTTGTCATTGCGGTCAATCTGAATGCGGATTCCTTTGGCAAGGGGACATTCGCGGATGCCGAGCATCTGCGCCATGATGAGGATGAGGATGAGAATGCGGAGGAAGGCGGCTTCAGAGCGTTGCTATCGGCCGCCAAGCGACCAGACAGGCTGCTGCTGCGGCAGCTTTTCGGCGTCGGCAACAGCGCACCGGGGCTGACCGATGTCATGTTTGCCTCACTCAATATCATTCAGGACCGGCTGGCCCGCAGCCGGCTGGCCGGTGATCCCCCAGATATCACAATCAACCCACAGGTCGCGCATGTCGGGCTTGTGGAATTTCACCGTGCCCGGGAACTGATCGACCTCGGCGAGGAAGCGATGGAGGCTGCCATACCAACCGTACGCGATGCGCTGAGCTTCCTTCAGTAACCGCTGTCATATTCCCCAACGCCGCAAACCCGCCTAAACTGCGATGCGGCAAGAGGGGATAGAAAATGGTTTTACGCATCGGGCATATGGCAGGCGGTATCATGCTGCTTTTGGCAAGCGCATGCGGCGGCCCGCCCGATTTTCATGCGCCTGACGGCCCGGCAACCGAATGGTCCGCTTTCGGCGGTGCACCGGGCGGGGGCCATTACAGCCCCGCAAACCAGATCACCCCTGAAAATGTGCATGCGCTGAAGCTTGCCTGGGTCCATGAAACCCCGGACTTTCACGATGTCCATGAAGACCCTGAAAAGCCGGGTCCCGTTCAGCGCGGACGCGGCACCTCGTTCCAGGCGACGCCGCTGATGGTCGATGGCACACTTTACTACACGACCCCTTACAATCGGGTGTTTGCGCTCGACCCTGCGACAGGGGCCGAACGCTGGCATTACGATCCGCAAATCAAGATCGACCGGAGCCATTTCACCCCGCCATCGCGCGGTGTTTCAAGCTGGACCGACACAAAAAAGGCGGACGGCCCCTGCCGGCACCGCATCTTCTTTGGCACGATGGACGGACGGCTGATCGCGCTTGATGGCGGCACTGGCAAGCCCTGCACCGATTTTGGCGCGGCGGGGACGGTTGATCTGGGCGCCGGATTGTCGCCGCATCAGAAGATGCGCGATTATGCCATCACAAGCCCGCCGGCAATCCTTGGCGATCTGGTGATCCTTGGCGCATTCGTGATCGACGCGACCCATGGGGATACCCCTTCGGGGGTGGTGCGCGCCTATGACGCGCGCGATGGCCGCTTTGTCTGGGGCTGGAACGCCGTACCGCCGGGCGACAGCATGTATGATGCGGAGGGGAATTTTCGCGGCGGCACGGCGAATGTCTGGTCGTTGATCTCGGTCGACCCGGCGCGCAAGCTTGTTTTCGTACCGACAGGTAATCCGTTCCCCGATTATTATGGCGGTGATCGCAACGGATACGATCATTATGCAAGCTCCATCGTCGCTCTGAACGGGGAGACAGGCGCACTTGTCTGGCATTTTCAGACCGTGCACCACGATATCTGGGATTATGACGTGCCCGCCCAGCCCACGCTTGTCGATCTGACCATTGACGGCAAATCCGTACCCGCGCTCGCCCAGGTCACCAAGATGGGGCTGACATTCATCCTCAATCGCGAAACCGGGGAACCGATTTTCCCCGTCCATGAAAAGCCGGTGCCGCAAACCGGTGCCGTGCCGGGTGAATATCTGCACCCGACCCAGCCCTTTCCCGAAAAGCCGCCTGCCCTGACGCGGCTTGGCATTACACCGGACGATGCCTGGGGGCTCACTTTCTGGGATCGCGGGGTCTGCCGGCGCAAGATTGCAGCGCTTGACCACGGGCCGATCTATACCCCGACCTCCCTGAAAGGAACCGCCATCCTGCCCTCGCAGATCGGCGGCAATAACTGGGGATCGCCGGCCATTGATCCAGCACGCAACTGGCTGATCGCGAATACCAACCATCTGCCGGTGGCAGCACGCCTGATCCCGCGCGCGGAATGCAATGAGGACGCGGTCGCCTTCGCGCAGAAATCGACACCCTATTGCTATGCCAATATGCCGCTTGTTTCACCGCTTAAAATTCCCTGCACAGCGCCGCCCTGGGGCACCCTGTCAGCGATCGATCTGAACAGCGGTGACATCGTCTGGACAGAGCCTTTGGGCGCGGTCGGGCGCGGTCTGTTCTCACTGATCAAGGGCGGGGCCAATTTCGGCGGCCCCATGGTCACCGAAAGCGGGCTGATCTTCATCGGCGCGTCAATGGATCGGAAGTTCCGCGCGATCGAGATCACCACGGGCAAGGAATTATGGAGCGCCAATCTGCCCACCACGGCCAATGCGGTGCCGATGAGCTACCGGCTTGGAGAAAACGGGCAGCAATATGTCGTGATCGCGGTGGGGGGCCATTTTTCACGGCTGTCACCACCGGGGGCAACGCTGATGGCCTTCGCGCTGCCTGAATGAGCCGCGCGCAGGCCTGCTGATCAGGCGACCTTTTTCAGCCGGGCGAGCGCTTCGGCCACCTTGGCGCGCGCGGCCTCCTGCTCGCTCAGTTTTTCGCGTTCTTTTTCCACAATATGGGCTGGCGCCTTGCCGATGAATTTCTCGTTCTTGAGCTTGCCTGACAGCTTGCGGATTTCCCCGTCGAGCTTGCCCAGGGTCTTTTCAAGCCGCGCCTTTTCCGCCGCGACATCGATCACATCGGCAATCGGCAGCACAAGGACGGTATCGTCCAGCGCCTCCTGAACCGCACCGGCGGGCGGTTCGGCCGTATCGAGCAGGCCCGGCTCAACCCGCGCAAGCCGCGCGATCGCCTGGCTGTGCCGCTCGAGCCGGGCGGCAACCGCGCTGTCTGCGTCGCGTAGCAGCAATGGCACTTTGGCACCCGCTGGCACGTTCAATTCTGCCCGGACCGACCGCACCGCCGCAATCACACCGATGACCCAGCCCATTTCAGCCTGTGCCGCGGGGTCAGCAAGATCACCAAGATCGCGCGGCCATTCCGCATGGATCAGCATATGCGTGCGCGGGCTGCCCCACTCCCCGGTCAGGCCCCACAGCTGTTCGGTCACAAAGGGCATGAAAGGATGCAACAGGATCAAGAGCTGATCGAACAGCCAGGCCGCCATGGCGCGGGTTTCATCGCGCGCCGCCCCATCATCGCCATTCAACGGCAGTTTCGCGAACTCGACATACCAGTCGCAAAACAGATGCCAGGCAAACTGATAGAGGGTATTGGCCGCCTCGTTATATTTATGCGCCTCGATTGCCGCGGTCACTTCGGAATGCGCGCGGGCAAACTCCCCCCCGATCCAGCGGTTCAACGGCAGTTTGCACTGGCGCGGATCAAAGCCCTCGATCCGCCGGCATTCGCTCATCTCGCAAAAGCGGGCGGCATTCCACAGTTTGGTGACGAAATTGCGATAGCCCTCGACCCGGTTTTTCGACAGCTTGATATCGCGTCCCTGCGCCGCCATCGCCGCAAGCGTAAAGCGCAGCGCATCGGCCCCGAATTCATCGATAAGCTCCAGCGGGTCGATCACATTGCCCTTGGATTTCGACATCTTCTGGCCATGCTCATCACGCACCAGCGCATGGATGTAGACAGTCTGGAACGGCACCTCCTTCATGAAATGCAGCCCCATCATCATCATCCGCGCGACCCAGAAAAAGATGATATCAAAACCCGTGACAAGCACATCGGTCGGATAGTAACGCGCAAGCTCGGGCGTTTCATCGGGCCAGCCAAGCGTCGAAAAAGGCCACAAGGCGGAAGAAAACCAGGTGTCGAGCACATCCTCGTCACGGACGAGCGCGACCGCCTTGCCATAATGGGCCTGCGCCGCCTCTACCGCCTGTTCCTCGTCAGGGGCGACAAAAATTTCGCCGTCGGGCCCGTACCATGCGGGAATCTGATGCCCCCACCAAAGCTGACGCGAGATGCACCAGGGCTGGATATTCCGCATCCACTCGAAATAGGTCTTTTCCCAGTTACGCGGTACAAAGACGGTCTTGCCCTGCTCAACCGCCTCGATTGCCGGACGTGCGAGCGTTGCGGCATCCACATACCATTGGTCGGTCAACCAGGGCTCGATCACCTCGCCCGACCGGTCGCCAAACGGCACCATGTGAACATGTTCCTCAACCCGCTCCAGCAGCCCCAGCGCGTCGAGATCGGCGACAATCCGCTCGCGCGCCTCATAGCGTGGCAGACCGCGATAAACCTCAGGCACCTCTTCATTCAGGCAGGCATGCGCATCGAGAATATTGTACATCGGCAGATCGTGCCGCCGGCCCACCTCGAAATCGTTGAAATCATGGGCCGGGGTGATTTTCACCGCACCGGTTCCTTGTTCCGGATCGGCATAGCTGTCCGCGACAATGGGGATCTGACGCCCGACCAGGGGCAACTCCACCATTTTGCCGACAAGATCGCGATAACGCGGATCGTCCGGATGCACCGCAACCGCGCTGTCGCCGAGCATGGTTTCAGGCCGGGTGGTCGCAACGATGACAAACTGGCCCGGCGCATCGGCCAGCGGATATTTGAAATGCCAAAGATGCCCGTTCACCTCACGCGGTTCGACCTCAAGATCGGAAATCGCGGTCAGAAGGCCCGGGTCCCAATTGACAAGCCGCTTGTCCTTATAGATCAGCCCCTGGCGGTAAAGCTCGACAAATACCTTGATGACCGCGCGCGACAACCCCTCATCCATGGTGAAACGTTCGCGCGACCAGTCACAGGATGCACCAAGCCGGCGCAACTGCTGCACAATCGTGCCGCCTGATTCCGCCTTCCACTGCCATACCCGCTCGACAAAGGCATCGCGTCCCATGTCGCGGCGGTTTGGCTCCTGATTTTCCATCAGTTGCCGCTCCACCACCATCTGGGTTGCGATCCCCGCATGGTCGGTGCCCGGTTGCCACAGGACGTCACGACCGCGCAGCCGCTCGAACCGCGCTAGAATGTCCTGCACAGTATTGTTGAGCGCATGCCCCATATGCAGGCTGCCGGTGACATTGGGTGGCGGTATGACGATGGAAAATGTTTCAGCGCCTGTGCGTTGCCCGCAATTGAACGCGCCCCCCTCTTCCCAGGCTTCATAGATCCGTTGTTCAACCTCTTGCGGGCGATAATGCTTGTCGAGCATGCGCAAAGCCTTCTGTCAATGCGTCAATAGAAGATATGGCCGCACCTCGCGGGCGCAGCATATTTTGTGAATTAGAAGCGATGTAGCACTATTGGCGCGCGCGGGAAATACGCGAGATTTCTTCCTGCACCAATCGCTCGGCCATGCCGGGCAGATGCTGATCCAGCCACTCCTTGAGGAGCGGGCGCAAAAGCTCCTTGACGATTTCCTCAAGCGACAGCCCCTGCCCCATACCCACATAGCTCGGCATATCGACAACAAGCTGATTGAGGGCGGCCGCTGTGGCCTGTGCCGTGACCTTATCGACAATACCCGCTTCAACCGCTGTCGGCGGGGTGTCCTCTACAGCGGCCAATTCCTCGTCCATATCTGGCATATCGGGCATGGACGCGGTATCGAAATCCGGCTCCGGATCGGGCTCGGATTCAAGCACAAAGTCATCTTCAAGCTCGGGCTCAGCTTCTTCAGCGACTGGTTCGGGTTCCGGATCGGCTACCATATCTTCATCAAGTTCGGTAACCGAGCCATCTTCATTGACCATTTGGGTCAGATCGAGAACTTCGTCCTCCTCACCCTGCGGCATGGGCTCTTCCGCAACAGCATCATCAGCTTCGACAGGTTCGTCAGCCGCGCCCCCATCGGATTCTTCCTGATCGTCGTCAGAGATGATCCGTCGAATGGAAGACAGAATCTCTTCCATCGTCGGTTCGTCTTCCTGACTTTCTTGCTGCTCGTCGCTCATGCCTTCACCATTGAAGCGTGAAAATTTTCAATATGGGATTGAGCCATGATGCGGTTAACGGACCATGAATTTCCGTCTTCTCAATTCCCGTTTTCGTCACTGCCAAAGCCCGGCAACTGCCAGCGATCCCTTGTGCCCAGCAATTTGTAGTGCACCCGATCATAATGTTCGACGGGATCGTAGATCTCCACCGGCAAGCCGATCTGCCCGGCTGTCAGCCCACCGATTGCCGCCAAGAGGCTATAGGCCGCAACATATTCGTTACGCTGGGAACGGACGAGCGCAACCTGCGTATTCAGCAATTCCTGCTCGGCATCCAGCACATCGAGCGTGGTCCGCGAACCAACCTCGGCCTCCTGCCGCACACCATCCAGCGCGATCCGGTTCGCCCGCACCGCGGCTTCATCGGAAACGATACGCGCCCGTGCCGAACGCAGGCCTTCCCATGCGTTATGGACGCCCTCGATCACCTGGCGACGAGCCTGCGCCGCCTCCAGTTTCCGCTGACTGTTCACCTGACGGGCCTGACGGACCGATGAATAGACCGCACCCGACTGATAGAGCGGCACAGATACCTGCATCGCGACACCGATCTGATCCTGCTGGAACCCTTCCGATCCCTGATCTTCAGCAAGCTGCGCATTGCCTTCAAGCGATACAGACGGCAGCAACCGACCGATTTCCGCCTGCACCGCATGTGCCGAGGCACGCTCTGCTTCCAGCGCCGCACGCAATGTCGGATTGTTGCTCAATGCCATTTCAACCGCTGCTTCCTCGGTTTCAGGCAAGGCCGGCAGGGGCGGCGGCGGGTCCAACTGCACCGGCAATTGACCGACAATCCGCTCATAAGCCGATTTACTTGCCGTCAATGAAGCTTCGGCGGCAGTCAGACTGGACTTCGAGGCGCTCAGCCGGGCTTCCGATTGCGCCACACCGGTGCGCGTGATTTCACCCACCCGGAAACGATCATTGCTCGCCTCCAGCTGCCGCGACAAGACCTCCACCTGATTATTGTTCAGGGCGACAACCGAACCATCCGCGACGACATCCATATAGGCCGTCACAGTGGAAAGCAGGACTGATTGTTCGGTCGCGGATAACTGTTCGCGCCCGGCGCGGACACCCGCCTCGGCGCGGCGTGTGCCATAATATGTCTGCCCGCCGCGGAACAGCGGCTGGCGTACCGTCACATCGACACCCAGCGGGCTGACGGTGCGGTCGTTTGAAATTGTCGCCCCCGCGCCGATGAAGCTGAGCGGCTGCTCGGTACGTGTCCGCTGATGCCCATATGAGCCAGAGGCGGTAACCTGCGGCCGCCAGCCCGACAGGGCCTGCGGAACGGTTTCGTCGGTCGCGCGCAAGGCCGCGCGCTGCGACTGCAATTGCGGGTTGGACTGGTAAGCCTGCACCAGCGCATCGATCAATGTTTCCGAATGGACAGGCAGGGAAAAACAGGCAATCGGCAATGCCAGGAGCATGCCTTTGGCCCCCGCTCCGCCAAATCGAAAATTAACCCCAACAGAAAAACGCGGCATCCACATACTATTTATCTCTCTAACAAGTCCCGTTATCTCTCCAACAAGTCCCGGAACCAGTTTTTCATGTTCCGGCTCACGATACTTTCCGCGAAACCCGGTCCTTTATTTCCCGCATCAGCCGTGAAACGATAGCCAATCAGGTTAATATTCAGTGTAACGCGCCACCACATTATACGCCATTTCAACCTGCATACCCGCTTGGGCAAAAACCGGCGCGCTGGCTGACCGACCGGCTCTGTGCGGGGTCACGCGGCATCAAAGCTGAACTGCCTGGGTTTTACAAAGCCGGGCAGTACGGGCGCATCCGCATCTTCCAGCGTACGGCCACTGACAATACCGCCGTCCTTTCGATATAACCGCACACGTCCGATGTTCTGCTCATATTCTATACCGACAAGCCGGCCGCCATCGCGCAGCTGGGACGCCAGCTCCTGAAGCGACAGCTCCGCCCCGCCATTGACCAGAATCACATCATAGGGCGCTTCATCGGGATATCCGGCCGCAAGCTCCCCGTTCACCAACGCCACATTATCGGCATCCAGACCTTCCAGAAGCGAGGCTGCCTTTTCGGCAAGTTCCGAATCTGATTCAAGCGCCAGCACGGCATTGGCAAGCTGCCCGATCAGGGCGGCTGCATAGCCATCGCCGCCGCCAATAATCAGCACAATGTCCTGCGGGCCGATCTCCGCCCCGTCGATCATGGTGCATAATGTGCCTGGATCCAGCAAATACCGGCCGGCGGCGACTTCAATATTGCCTTCGCTATAGGCCACGGCCTTTTTTGCTTTGGGAACAAAGGCTTCGCGCGGAATTTTTCGCAGCGACGCCAGAATTCGAGGATCGGTGATATTGCGGGGCCGGATCTGGCTTTCCACCATGATACGTCTTGCAGTGACCGGATCGGACATATGCAACGCCTTTGGGATGCTCTGATTTACGAAGTCTGCCTGCTTTGCCTCCCGATACAAATGCAGACAGAGCGGAAAACTTGTGTGTTTATACCGGCCAAGCAGCCCATTAGCAACAAATTGCCCCGCCCGGACCACCTATGCAAATGCATTACCGGCCATGGTCGGGCACGCACAGGACAGCAATATTACTCCAACCGACGAATTCGCGGCCTGACCGACAATGGCAGGCCGATTGCCCGCAACTGCCAATTGCCCCATGGCAACGGTTATGATAGATGGGTGGCCCTGATCTGCTGCGGGTGCAATTTCACCACATAATCTGTGCTTTTCTTCCTGAAGATGCGGCAATCGGAAATTTGTTCAGCCGGGCTGGTTCCTGCCCGGCATGAAGCAGGCAAGGCGACGTGGCGGAGTGGTGACGCAGCGGACTGCAAATCCGTGTACACCGGTTCGATTCCGGTCGTCGCCTCCAGCTTCCTGCTAAGACGGTTCAACAGGACGTCAGCGCTCAAATCCGATGCGAATCAGATCCGCGCGCGGCGTACCGGCCGCATAGAGCCGCAGCAATTCTTCGGGGTCATAGGAATGTCCGATCGGATTTTCGGCAAATTCGGCGCCCTTAAACCAACCCTGCAATTCTTCAACCGTATCGAAATTATCGACCTGAAGCTCGACCCGGTTGCCATCCGGGTCCTGAAAATACATCGATATGGTCAGCCCGTGATTGACGCACCAGACAGGCGCGATATCGCATGATTTGAGCCGTGCATAGGTGTTGAGCAGCTCCGCCAGATCGCCAAGGCCATAAGCCAGATGCTCAACCCCCGCCTGGCTGCCATCCGCAGGCTTGAGTTTCGGCTGATTGATGAAAGCAAGCCGGTGATGTTCCTCGTCAAACGACATGAAGGTCAGCATCGGCCCGCCCGCAACAACATGTGCATTCAGAACCTTGCCGTACCAGTCGATCATGGCCTGATAATTCGGCGTCCGGAATACGGCATGCGCGAAATAGCGCGGTGCGACAGGTGCGGAATCCGCGGAAATCACTTCGCGTGCAACAGTTTTTGACATCATCCTACCCCATGTTTTGCGCGGCTTGCTTATTTTGCGGCGATTATATGCGCTCCGCCGTCATTCCGACAGCGCCGCATTATGTCGCGGATAGCTACGCGCGGCAGGAAACGAAATGGTAATGGCCGTGCCATCGCCTGGCGCACTGCTGATCGTCATTTCAGCATCGTGGAGTTCCACCAGCGCCTTGCTGATCGACAAGCCCAAACCGACCCCGCTGACCCCCGAATTATGGGTTTCGGCGCCACGTTCAAACGGTCGCAGGACTGTCTCAAGCTCTTCAGCGGCAATACCAACACCATGATCAAGGACCTGCAACCGGATAGCGCCCCCTGTTTCCCACAGCTTCACCTTGATAATCGAACCGTCAGGCGAAAATTTGACGGCATTCGACATCAAGTTCAGGACAATCTGCTGCAATGCCAAGGGATCACAACGCAGATCGGACAGCATCGGCGCGCAGTTCAGCACGATTTCAATTTTCGACTTCGCCGCCTCTGTTCGGATCATGTGCACCGCGCGTCGCACCACTTCGGCCACTGCCACCACTTGTTCGCGCAGATGGTAACTGCCGTCCTCAAGCTGCGATTCTTCCAGAACAGACTGCAACAGATTGAGCAGATAGTGACCGCTATCGTGAATATCGCGGCAATATTCCGCATAGTGCCCACTACCCAGCGGCCCGTGGATTTCCTTCAACATGACGTCGGAAAACCCGATTATCGCATTGAGCGGCGTACGCAATTCATGGCTCATATTCGCAAGAAAGCGTGATTTCGCGGCGCTTGCGGCTTCGGCCTGACGCTTGGCCTGCTTCAATTCCCTGATCGCGGCAAGATGTTGACTGACATCATGCAGCATGACGCAGAAAGCAGCAGCCCCCCTGAACTCCACCGGGGCATGCAAGATCGTCGCCTCCATTGGATTGCCATCGACAAGTGAAAATGTGAATGCGGTATGTGTGGTCCCCGGATTCTCCTGTAATGCATCGCGGATTTGCAGCGCTTCCTCCGGCTTCACGAGATAATCGGTAAGTTCGCGCTGCCCGAAATCAGACGGATCGAGCTCCAGGACCCGTCGCGCTTCCGGATTGGCATAAATGATTTTCTCGGCATCTCTGGACAATATAAGCACCGGCGTCGGCGCAAACTCGACCAGTCTGGAAAATTGTCTTTCACGCACTTCCAACGCCGCACAACTTCGCTGTCTGCTTTCGATTTCGCGCTCAAGCGCAACATTGCGCTCGCTCAACTCGGCCGTCCGCTCCACAACAAGATGCTCAAGCCCGGCACGTTGATCGGCCAAGGCACGATCTGCCTTGTTCCGCAGCATTACCAGAAAGGTCATGATCGCCATCGCGAAAATGATGAACAGCCGGTTGATCAAGATAATCGGGCCGGGCACGCCTTCGATCATGGCATAGCCGATGAGGGTCAAGGCGGAACAGCCCAGCAACGCGACAAGCGGCGACAGACGCCAGGGCATCCAGGCGGTCAGAAGGACGACAAGAAAATAAGGAAACACACCGACTGCTACGCCGGGCGGGGTTGCAATATCGACCGCAAATGCCGTCAGGGCAATAGCCACGCCCAAGCCCACAAAAAAATACCCATGCCGGTGTGCGGCGGGAGATATCGCAGTTCTCACCCCTGGCCTTCTTGTCTCGGCAACCAATGAACATCCCTTCCTGGCCACACCTTCCTCCAAAAGCATGTCCCCTATAAAGCTAATAAGTATATGCCTGACAGCACAACCTTAAATGGATGCTTCCATTTTATTTTCCACGGCGACATTCTATGCTTGGTAAATGACTATGATTGGTAAATGAATATAGTTGGTAAATGAGACGCCTGCCGGCGCGAAAATGTCACGCCATCACAGGCCGGTGCCGGGAAAAAGGGAATGGGGTGAGATAGCCATATGTCGCTTGGGTTGGGGAAATTTGCCTATACAAAAGGGCTGCATGATCTTGGCAACGGGGCATATGCCTGGCTTGCACCCGACGGATCCTGGGGGTGGAGCAATGCGGGGCTGATCGTCGACGGGGCGTGTTCCCTGCTGGTCGATACGCTGTTCGACATGCCGATGACCGACACCATGCTGGCCGCGATGCGCGATGCGGAACCCGCTGCCCGCGCGCTCGATATGGTGGTCAATACCCATGCCAATGGCGATCACTGCAACGGCAATGCCTGCTGCGGGGAGGCGGAGATCATCGCCTCGCGCGCCTGCGCCGAACAGCTGGCCGCCGAACCGCCCGAGATGCTTGCCGCGATGCAGAAAAATGCCCCGAATATGGGGCTGATGGGCAAGTTCTTTGCCGAGGTTTTCGCGCCTTTCGATTTTGCGGGCGTCGTTCAGAAACTGCCCACCCGCACTTTCGAGACAGAATTATCACTCACCGTCGGCGACAAGCGGGTCGCGCTGTACAATGTCGGGCCCGCCCATACAGCGGGCGACACCCTTGTGCATGTGCCTGCCGACAAGCTGCTTTATACCGGCGACATCCTGTTTATCGAGGGGACGCCCATCGTCTGGGCAGGGCCGATCGGCAACTGGATCGCCGCTTGCGACCGCATTCTTGCGCTTGATGCGGATATCATCGTACCCGGCCATGGGCCGATCACGGATAATCGCGGCGTCCGGGCGGTGCGGGATTATCTGCGCTATGTCCATAGCGAAGCCCGCAAGCGCTATGATGCGGGGCTTGATGCGGCGGAGGCCGCGCGCGACATCGCACTTGGCGATTATGACAGCTGGGGCGATGCGGAACGGATTGCCGTCAACGTCGCAACTGCCTATCGCGAATTTGCCGGTGATACATCAGCGCCCGACACATTGCAGCTGTTCGGACTGATGGCGGAAATCTATTTCGACCGCAAGAAGCGGTAGCCACATCGTCCGGCCATCCGTTTCGCACCGCCCCCGGCAATACGGCCAGTTATTCAGCCGCTTTCGGCACCCATTTCTCGCGCATGGTGACAAGCTCTTCGGCGGCGGTGGGATGCACCGCCATGGTGGCATCGAACTGCGCCTTGCTGGCCCCCATCTTGATGGCGACCCCCAGACACTGGATCATCTCGCCTGAGTCCGGGCCGACGATGTGACAGCCAAGCACCTTGTCGGAAACCGGATCGACGATCAGCTTCATCAGGCTCTGCTCGTCGCGGCCGGACAAGGTGTGCTTCATCGGGCGGAAGGTGGATTTATAAATATCCACATCGCCATATTGCGCCCGTGCCTCCTGCTCGCTCATGCCGCAGGTGCCGATCGGCGGCTGGCTGAACACAGCGGTCGGAATAAGCGCATGGTCGACGGTTGTCGGATTGCCGGCAAATTCGGTCGCCACGAAACACATCGCCTCGTGAATGGCGACGGGCGTCAGATTGACCCTGTCGGTCACATCGCCGATGGCCCAGATGCTCGGCACATTGGTGTGGGAATAGTCATCGACGATGATCGCCCCTGATTTCGCGACCGCGACCCCGGCATTCTCAAGCCCCAGCCCGTCGATCTTGGGGCTTCGGCCGGTTGCATACATGACCAGATCGGTTTCAGTGACCGAACCATCTTCCATCGTGACCCGGAAGCCCCCCGCGGTTTTTTCGATGCTGGCCGGGTTCGTGTTAACCCTTACATCGATCCCCTTCTTGCGCATTTGCGTATGCAGATGGGTCCGCACATCCTGATCGAAGCCCCGCAGGATTTCCGGCCCGCGATAAAGCAGGCTGGTTGCAACACCAAGCCCCTGGAAGATGCCGGCAAACTCGACCGCGATATAGCCGCCGCCGACAACGATCATCCGCGCGGGCAGGCTATCGAGATGAAAGGCCTCGTTGGAGCTGATCGCATGCGCGATGCCGGGAATTTCGGGCATGGACGGCCAGCCGCCCACGGCGATCAGGATGCGCTCAGCGGTAATTTCGCGTTCTTCAGCAACCAGATGGATTCTGTGCGGGTCGCGCAATTCGGCCCGGCTGTGGAAAAACTCCGTGCCCGCATTGCGTAACAGGTTCTCGTAAATCCCGCTCAGGCGCGCAATTTCCCGATCCTTGTTCGCGATCAGCGTCGACCAGTCGAAATGCGCCCCGTCCACCTGCCAGCCAAAGCCCGCCGCATCCTCGAAATCCTCATGAAAGTGACTGGCATAGACAAACAGCTTCTTGGGCACGCAGCCGCGGATCACGCAGGTGCCGCCATAGCGATATTCCTCCGCCACGCCCACTTTCGCCCCGTGGGAGGCGGCCATGCGCGCGGCTCTGACCCCGCCCGACCCGCCGCCGATCACGAACAGGTCATAATCATAATCCGCCATGCTTCCGCTCCTTCAACGCGTGCTCACAAATGACATTCCACCGGCTCGACGGTTCAGCCGCCGCTGCTTTCCACCCCGGTCTGGCCGGGAAAGCGTGGTGCCTGCAACAGCGTCACCCCGTCCGGCCCGGCGATAATCGCCTCGCTTGCCATGCCGATGAAAAGCCCATGCTCCATCACGCCCGGGATCTGGTTGAGATATCCGGCAAGCCCTTCCGGATCGCCAATGCTCTGCAGGTCGCAATCGATGATATTATGCCCGCCATCAGTGACGAAGGGAGCATTATCGCCTGCCCCGCCCCGGCGCAGCGCGACCGCCACATTCCCCACATCGAACTGACTGAGATTATCGCGGATACGGCGTGCCGTGGTGCGCCAGGCAAATGGCGTGATCTCGACCGGCAGGGCAAAACGGCCCAGCGTTTCCACATATTTGCTGTCATCGGCGATAATCAATAACCGGCGTGACGCCGCCGCGACGATCTTTTCGCGCAGCAGCGCACCGCCGCCCCCCTTGATCAGACGCAAGGCGGGGTCAAGCTCATCGGCCCCGTCGATCGTCATATCAAGCCCGTCAATGGCATCAAGCTCAACAAGGGGAATACCGCATTCGCGGGCCAGCGCATCGGTACGCCGCGAGGTCGCAACCCCGATCACCCGCAGCCCGTCACGCACCGCATTCCCCAGGGCGCGGGTAAAATAATCGGCGGTCGAACCGGTGCCGATACCGATCCGCATACCATCTTCCACCATGTCGAGCGCGCGCAATGCGGCCTTTTGCTTGTAACTTTCAATGTCGTTCTGAGATGTGTCAGCCATGCGGCAGCTTTCTGTTGGGATCGCGTGAGGCGGCGCAGTATAACGGCCCGACTGCGGGAAAAAAGTGAAAACCATTTCTTGCCGGGCAACAAGATGCAAGCAGCACACGCCCCGCATGCAGCAAGCAGGCTTGCCGGACGAAGCGGAGTCGCGCTATGCAGCCGGCCATGGATATTCCCGCAAATGAGCTCGCTGGCCGTGTCGTGCGGCTTGAAATCATCACCGAGGCGCATCGCGAAGGGCTGCGCAAAGCCGCCGCCGACCCCAAAATCTGGCAATTCCTGCCGATGGACGGGAGCGGCACGCAATTTGACCGCTGGTTCGACGCGGCGCTCGCCACGCAGGCCGCGGGCACGCAGATCGTCTATGCGGTGCGGCGGATCAGCAATGACAGGCTGATCGGCAGCACCCGGCTCGCCAACCTAGTCCCGGACCATAAGCGGGTGGAAATCGGCTATACCTGGTATGCGACGCTTGCCCATGGGGGGCCGGTGAACCCGGAATGCAAGCTGCTGCTGCTCGATCATGCGTTCAGCCATGGCGCAAACCGGGTGGAACTTAAAACCGATGCGCGCAACACCCATTCGCAGGCCGCGATCGCAAAGCTCGGCGCAACCCGGGAAGGGACCCTGCGCGCCCATATGGTGGCGCGCGATGGCTTTGTGCGTGATTCAATCTATTTCTCGATCATCCGCCCCGAATGGCCCGAACTGCGCGACAAACTCCGCGCCCGCCTCGGCTAACGAAATCGACTAACGAAATCCGCCACAAAAGACGCCAAGCAGGATGCATATATCCGCGCTTTTTGCTATAGCAGCCCCATGGCCCCGTAGCTCAGCAGGATAGAGCGGCAGATTCCTAATCTGTAGGTCGCAGGTTCGAATCCTGCCGGGGTCACCAGCCGTCCTTGCTTTCGCGGCTTGCCCGCTCAGGCGGCTTCAGCCGTACCGGCGGGCGGGGTCCACCAGGTACTGAGCTGGCGCATTACCCGGCGTTCGCCCGGCTCCCAGGCGTCGCGGCGGTGCAGCGTGCCGAGCGTATCGAACATCACCATATCGCCCACCTGCCAGTCATGCGCGTAGACACGATCGGGCCGTGTGGAATGCTGTGCCAGTTCCTTGAGCAGCGCCTTGCTTTCATCTTCGGGCATGCCGAGGATATGGCGGGTGATCCCCTTGCTGACATAGAGGATTTCACGGCCTGTATCGGGATGGCGCAGGATCACAGGGTGGATCGCCTGGGGAATATCAGGCCGGCTTACCCCCAGTTTCCGGTTGCGTTCGCGCTTGGCGGCAAAGCCTTTGCGAAATTCATCATCGGATGCGAGATTTTCGCTGATCTGCGGCCCGTCATCATCATTTGCATAGCCTGTGATCGAATGATAGGCGCGCTTGCCCCGCAACGCATTCACAAGTGCGGCAGGCAGGGTTTCCAGCGCCAGATACTGACTGCAAAAACAGGTTTGCGGCGGGTTGTTGCGCGGTATCTCGACCGCTTCAAGGAAACTTTCCTTGCCGACGGTGGGCACATAGGAATAATCCGCATGCCATTCGAGCGCGCGGGACGCACCCGTCCCCTCTGGCACCCCGTCAGCGCCGACCAGATTGTTCACGCGCAGAATTTCCGGAATCGGATCGACATCGCCAAACCATTCCGACCCTTTGACAAGATCGCCGAAATTCTGCGCAAACCGCACAAGCTCGTCATCGGTTGGCGGCCTGTGACCACGAAAAACCAGCACCTGATGCGCGGCAAGCGCGCGGCCTATTTCCGCTTTCAGCGCCGCGGTCATATCCGCCGCCGGGTTCCAGCCTTCCACCACCGCGCCAAGCGGCGTATCGAAGGCTGTGACCTTCAATTGCCGGTTTTGTGCGCCTGCATCGACCATCGCACCCTCCCACATCGCCGCAGAGCCGCATCTTGACGCGCGGCTTATCACGGTTGACACAATGCTAACACGGATTATGCAAGCTGAAAAGCGTGCAGACAAACGAGGACATGACAGATATTTGGGGCAAATAAAAAGGGCCGGGAAAACCCGGCCCCAAATCGGTTCCAAGGAACGGTGGATCGCCGCCCTATTCCTTGCTGGCGGCGATCGCGTCTTCCACGGTCCGCAGACCGGGGCGCTTGGCCGAAACCATCACCGCCATATTGCCCGGCTGATGCTCGTTCTTCCACATCTTGGTATGGGCTTTCGGGATATCCTGGAAGGGGAACACTTCCGACATGCAGGGATCGATACGCCGGTCGATGACGAGCTGGTTTGCCTGCGACGCCTGTTTCAGATTGGCGAAATGGCTGCCCTGGATTCGCTTCTGCCGCATCCAGACGAACCGTGCATCAAAGGTGATGTTAAAGCCGGTGGTGCCGGCGCAGAACACGACCATGCCGCCGCGCTTGCAGACCAGGCAGGAAACCGGGAAGGTCGATTCACCGGGATGTTCGAACACGAAATCGACATCCACGCCCTTGCCCGTGATCTCCCAGATCGCTTTGCCGAATTTGCGGGATTCGGCCATATATTCATCAAAGCCGGGCCCGTTCACCTGCGGCAACTGACCCCAGCATTTGAAGTCGTTGCGGTTGATCACGCCCTTTGCGCCGAGCGACATGACGAAATCGCGTTTCGATTCATCCGAAATCACGCCGATCGCATTGGCACCCGCCGTCGCGCAAAGCTGGATCGCGAAGGAGCCAAGACCGCCGCTCGCCCCCCAGACCAGCACATTGTGCCCCGGGCGCAGAATATGCGGCCGGTGCCCGAACAGCATGCGATAGGTGGTCGCGAGCGTCAGCGTATAGCAGGCCGCCTCTTCCCAGGTGAGATGTTTGGGCCGCGGCATGACCTGTTGCGCCTGCACACGGCAGAATTGCGCGAATGAGCCGTCAGGCGTCTCATACCCCCAGATCCGCTGGCTTGGGGAAAACATCGGATCGCCGCCATTGCATTCCTCGTCATCGCCGTCGGTCTGGTTGCAATGCACCACGACCTCGTCCCCGACCTTGCAGCGCTTCACCTTCGAACCCACCGCGTAAACGATGCCCGACGCGTCGGAACCGGCGATATGATAGGGTTGCTTATGTACATCGAAAACAGAAACAGGCTCACCCAACGCGGCCCAGACGCCATTATAATTGACGCCTGCCGCCATCACGAGAACCAGCACTTCGTTACTGTCGAGCTCGGGCGTTTCGACAACTTCGAGCTGCATCGCCTCTTCGGGCGGGCCATGCCGTTCACGCCGGATCGCCCAAGCATACATTTGCTTGGGAACATGGCCAAGCGGCGGAATTTCCCCGACCTCGTAAAGATCCTTGATTTCACCTTCAGATACAGTCTCGACAGCGGACATGCGCCTCGTCTCCACAAATTGCCTAATCTTTCATCGTGGCGCGCGATAAAACGCCAATGACAATTTAGTTTCAAGGGATTTTTTGCACCGCAACAGACGATATGATATTTCCTGCCCGGTTGCGAATGGGAAATGATCGTATTCCGCGCGGGCTAAATGTCCCGGAATATTACTCGAATCCCGCCGCGAGCGGTTCAAGAGTCGGCAGGTAAGGATTGCGCGATGGCACAGAAAGAAACTGGCACCCGGACAGGCACATCTTCTCCGGAAGCGGGAAAAAAGACGGTGAAGAAAGACAAGCCCTGGATTTTGCGCACCTATGCGGGCCATTCCACGGCGGAAGCCTCGAACGCGCTGTTCCGCACCAATCTCGCCAAGGGGCAGACGGGTTTGTCGGTTGCTTTCGATCTGCCGACCCAGACCGGTTATGACGCCGATCACGTGCTGTCGGCGGGCGAGGTGGGCAAGGTCGGCGTGCCGATCGCCCATCTTGGCGATATGCGCGCCTTGTTCGACGGCATCCCGCTTGAGCAGATGAATACCTCCATGACGATCAATGCGACCGCGCCCTGGCTGCTATCGCTTTATATCGCCGCCGCCGAGGAACAGGGGGCCGATCCCAAAAAGCTGATGGGCACGACGCAGAACGATATCATCAAGGAATATCTCTCGCGCGGCACCTATATCTTTCCGCCCGCCGCCAGCCTGCGCCTGACAAGCGATGTAATTTCCTACACCTACAAGGAAATTCCGAAATGGAACCCGACCAATGTCTGTTCCTACCATCTGCAGGAGGCGGGCGCGACGCCGGTGCAGGAACTGGCCTTTGCGCTTGCCAATGCGATTGCCATTCTCGACACGGTGAAGGCGGCGGGCCATGTGCCTGAAGACGATTTCCCGCAGGTCGTCGGCCGGATCAGCTTCTTTGTGAATGCCGGGGTCCGTTTCATCACCGAAATGTGCAAGATGCGCGCTTTTGTCGATCTGTGGGATGAGATCACCGCCGAGCGCTACGGGGTGGAAGATGCCAAGCTGCGCCGGTTCCGCTACGGCATGCAGGTCAACTCGCTTGGCCTGACCGAACCGCAGCCTGAAAATAATGTGTACCGGATTCTGCTGGAGATGCTCGGCGTCGTGCTGTCCAAGGATGCCCGCGCCCGCGCCGTGCAGCTGCCCGCCTGGAACGAGGCGCTTGGCCTGCCGCGCCCCTGGGATCAACAATGGTCCCTGCGTATGCAGCAGATCGTCGCCTATGAGACCGATCTGCTCGAATATGGCGATATCTTCAATGGCAGCGCGGTCATCAATGAAAAGGTCGAGGAACTGAAGGCGGAAGCCCGCGCCGAGCTTGCGCGTATCGATGAGATGGGCGGCGGCGTCGCGGCCATCGAATCAAGCTATATGAAGCAGAAGCTTGTCGAATCGAACAGCGCCCGGCTTGACGCCATTGAAGCGGGCGAGCAAATCGTCGTCGGCGTCAACATGTTTACCGAAACCGAACCCTCCCCCCTGTCGCAAGGGGCGGATGGCGGCATCCTGACCGTGGATCCCAAGGTCGAGGCGCAGCAGATCGCCAATGTGCAGGCCTGGCGCGCGGAACGCGACGAAAAGGCAGCCATGGCGGCACTTGCCGAACTGCGTGCGGCAGCGCGGGAAGACCGTAACATCATGCCCGCCTCCATCGCCGCGGCGAAAGCCGGCGTCACCACCGGCGAATGGGGTGCAGCGCTGCGCGAGATTTTTGGCGAATATCGCGCACCCACCGGGGTGGGGCGTTCCGGCCGGACAAGTGGCGGGGCCGAACTTGAGACGGTACGCAACCGCATCGATCAGCTATCGGACAAACTTGGCCGCCGACTGAAAATTCTTGTCGGCAAGCCCGGGCTTGACGGGCATTCAAATGGCGCTGAACAGATTGCCGTGCGCGCGCGCGATGCCGGCATGGAAGTCGTGTATGAGGGGATCCGGCTGACCACCGCGCAGATCGTCAATGCGGCACTTGAGGAAGGGGTGCATGTGGTCGGGCTGTCGATCCTGTCGGGCAGCCATGTGCCGCTTGTGCTCGATGCGCTGGAGCGGATGCGGGCCGCGGGGCTTGGCGATATTCCGCTGATTGTGGGCGGTATTATCCCGCCCGAAGATGAGGCGAAACTTGTCGCAGCCGGCGTTGCGCGCGTCTACACGCCCAAGGATTACCAGCTTAACGACATCATGGCCGATATCGTCACCATCGTGGACAGCCGCTTCGAAAACGCCGCCTGAACAGCGGCGCCAAACGCGGACAATCTGTTGAAAGCTCCCGACCTAGAGACCTAGAGACCTAGAACCAGGGGCGGCGCGGTCGTGCGAGGCGCTGAAGACTGCCGACAATGGCGCCCACACTCAGGATAAGCGCCCCAAGGTGATTGACCGGGGCAAACAGGGCCGCAAGCAGGGGGTCGTGAACCGGCAGCAAGGGCAGCATCAGCCTGTCGGCAACAGCCGCGATCGCCATCTGTATCTCGCCGCCCGCATTAGCCGCGAGCCAGAAAAACGATAGCAGCGCACACCCCCACCCGATAATCCTGCGCCGGCGCGATTGCCGCACGGCGCGGGTAACTGCTTGCATTGTCTTGTCCGTAAACCCCGTATCGGCCAATGACGCATCCGCCGCAATGAACAGGGATTGCACGAACGGATCGCGCGGTTCCTCATCAGCGCTTTGCATCGCTTTCTCCTTCCATCCCCGACATTCCGTAATCTGACAGAAACGCCCGCAGTCGTGCGCCGCCGCGCGCGATATGGGATTTGACCGTGCCAAGCGGCAATGCGGTTTCCGCCGCAATCTCCGCATGGCTCATCCCCTCCTGATAAGATAACAGGATGCACAACCGCTCCGTCACCGTCAGCCGCATCAAGGCCCGCTCAAGATCGGTCGCAATACCTTCTTGCGCCGGGCGCACCGGGGCGGTCGCATCCAGATCGGGAGAGCACACGTCTGAGGATGCGACCGCCCCGGTG
>OBIC01000116.1_pt1 | contig 34839 bp, 28 predicted proteins | sample 1519831 | NCBI WGS metagenome assembly OBIC01 (sample SAMN03019805, study PRJEB22545) | beach sand metagenome | biome: beach; feature: sea beach; material: beach sand | place: USA: Municipal Pensacola Beach, FL | collected 2010-10-20 | depth 40-45 cm m
AGGGGTGAATCTCGCTGTAGACGCCGAGCTCGCGCACGCGCCGGGCGATCAGCTGCGTGTACTGGGAGCCGAAGTCGAGAATCAGGATGCGGTGGGCGTGGATGTCGGTCACAAAAAACTACTCATCAAATAAAAAATCAAGCTGGTGCGGCGCTTATTCAACCCGGTAATTGGGTGCTTCTTTGGTGATGGAAACATCGTGCACATGGCTTTCCCGAATGCCCGCATTACTGACCCGGACAAACTCAGCACGTGTGCGCAAATCTTCAATAGTTTCACTACCGCAGTACCCCATGCCAGCCCTCAAACCACCGATCAACTGATGAATAATTGCGGTCAACGGCCCTTTGTAAGGAACCCGGCCTTCGATGCCTTCTGGCACCAGTTTTTCGACGTTCATTTCATTGTCTTGAAAGTAACGGTCACTGGAGCCTTGCTTCATTGCGCCAATCGATCCCATACCCCGATAAGCTTTATAGGAACGCCCCTGGTACAGTTCAACCTCGCCCGGCGCCTCCTCGGTACCCGCGAACATACTGCCAATCATCACGCATTGGGCACCCGCGGCAATGGCTTTGACCACATCGCCTGAGTAACGGATGCCGCCATCTGCAATCAAAGGCACACCGGATCCTTCCAGTGCTTTGCTGACATTACTGATCGCTGAAATCTGCGGCACACCAACGCCGGCAACAATGCGTGTGGTGCAAATCGATCCAGGACCAATGCCAACCTTAACGGCATCTGCACCCGCTTCAACCAAGTCAGCGGCTGCCTTTCCTGTGGCAATATTGCCACCTACCACCTGAACACCAGAGTAATGTTGTTTGATTCTTTTAACTTGATCGAGCACCCCTTTGGAGTGCCCATGAGCAGTATCAACAATCAGTACATCCACCCCGGCTTTGACCAATGCGTCCACACGCTCATCGGAATCCCCACCTGTTCCGACCGCAGCTCCCACCCGTAAGGCACCTTCTTCATCCTTGGCGGCATGGGGGTGGTCTTTCGCTTTCAGAATATCCTTGACTGTGATCATCCCGCGCAGTTCAAAACGCTCATTCACCACCAGGACTTTTTCAATCCGGTGCTTGTGCAATAAGCTGATAGCTTCTTCCATAGCGGCGCCTTCGCGAACAGTCACTAAGCGCTCTTTCGGGGTCATGATGGTTGCAACCGGATCGTCCAACCGAGTTTCAAAACGCAAGTCCCGTTGCGTCACGATACCAACCAGGTCGCTGCCATCCACAACCGGCAGGCCCGATATTTTGTAGCGGTTTGTAAGCTCAAGGACATCACCAATAGTCTTGTTCGGTGGAATCGTGATCGGTTCACGCACAACACCGCTTTCAAACTTTTTGACGCGCATGACCTCACGCGCCTGGGCTTTCACCGAAATGTTTTTATGGATAATGCCAATCCCCCCTTCCTGGGCAATGGAAATGGCCAGACGTGATTCTGTTACCGTATCCATCGCAGCAGAGAGAAACGGAATATTCAACCGAATCGATCGCGTCAGTTGTGTTCCTAAATTGACATCGCGAGGCAGAATATTGGATTGCGCAGGGAGAAGTAGAACATCATCAAAAGTGAGGGCTTCTTCAGTAATTCGCATGATTGAGGCCTCAAGCTAAGCGCCCGGGATACCCGAGCAGAGATTATTTAAACTTGCGATTATAGTTCTTGTTGTGGACAGGGTAAATGTTAAACCACGGTTTGCAAATGCCCACTGCATTTATGAAGAACAACTGATGACAATACGTTTGGCCCAATCCGGTGATGGTTCTGCGTATGACTCACAGCCAGGTTGCTCATCAAAGGGTGTTTGCAACAGCTGGTGCAGGCGCTCAACTTCCTTGAAACTTCCTTGCTCAGCTTGCTCAATGGCCTGTTGAGCCATGTGGTTACGGAGAATATATTTCGGGTTAACGCGCTTCATGCGTGCCTGCGCCTGACCTATCGGTTCCCCGGATTCCTCCAATACCCGCGTATAGTCCGCCAGCCAGCCATCAATTCGAGCAGGATCTTGAAAGAGCGAGGTGATCGCTGCATTCATCCCACCGGGCTGAAAGTGACATAATTGGCGAAAGAATACCGTGTAGTCCACGCGATGTTCATGCAATATTGTCAACAGTGATGTGATTAATTCCGTGACGCCGGAAGTGGCTTGGCTCAACCCTAATTTCGCTAACATTTTAATGGTGTAAGCTTCCCAATAGATTTTTTCATAGCCACCCAGGGCTTCTTTAAGCGCCTCAACCGGTACCAACGGTGTCAACGCCGCAGCTAAACGACCTAAATTCCACTGCCCAATCCACGGCTGCATTTTATAGGCATAACGGCCTTCTGTGTCGGAATGGTTAGGGATGAAATCCGGATGATATTCATCCATGAAGGCATATGGGCCGTAATCGATGGTGAGCCCCAGAATGGACATATTGTCCGTATTCATCACACCGTGCGTCCAACCGATCGCCATCCAGTCGGCCATCAAGACAGCCGTTTTTTCTACAACCCAACGAAAAAGCGCCAGGTAAGGTGTGTCGTTCCCCTCCAATGCGGGGAAATGCGTTTTTATGACATAGTCTGTCAACTGCCTTAACGCCTCATGCTGACCGGAATGACAAAAAAATTCAAAGTGGCCAAAGCGAATGTGGGTCGGTGATAAGCGGAGCAGCAAAGCAGCGCTTTCCAGCTGCTCCCGCCACACAGGCTCTTCACTGTGCAACAGACACAAAGCACGTGTGGTTGGAATCCCCAATCCCGCCATTGCCTCACTGCATAAATATTCACGTATGGTCGAGCGCAATACGGCCCGGCCATCTCCCATTCTGGAATAAGGCGTGAGTCCGGCGCCTTTGAGCTGCAAGTCCCAACGTTCGCCCTGTTGATTGATCACTTCGCCCAATAAAATCGCGCGGCCATCACCCAACTGCGGCACGTAGTGACCAAACTGGTGTCCGGCATAAACCTGAGAAAGAGGATAAGCACCCGGCAGCGGGTTTTCGCCATTCAAGTAATCGACAAATGCTGGGCGCAATAATTCGGCCTCGGGCAGGTCGATCAATCGCGCAGCATCCGGGCTGAAATGGACCAGGCGGGCGCCTTTCAGTGGTTGCGGTTTGACTGCTGAATAGAAAACATCAGGCAAGCGGCTGAATGAATTATCAAAATTAAGCGTTTCAAGCGTTACCATTTTTCACTTCCGGGCCTTTAGATAAGAGGGAAAAATAAATCCACATATTTATTCTGGTTATTTAAGCCACTCACTGTTTCTTTAGAGGTCATAATTGATCTGTATCAACAACGGCCTTGTGCACGCACGATAGGGTCACACACGAACATTACTGTTTATTCATGTGTTGCCAGACAGGAGTCAAGCCGTGTACACGAAGCCACTTGCCATTCTCCTTGTTACCGCGCTTTCATTATTGACCAGCCCAATTTCCTACAGCAAGATGGCAGAACCCCCTGCACAGACGGGGTGTTTAAGCTGTCATAACGGTATCGAGGATATTCGTGCCGACAGCAGTACGATGATGTCCATGATCAAAGCGCTTGGCGCCAACCACGGCGACAATAGCGGGTGCGTCATGTGCCACGGGGGAAATCCTCAAAGCACTGATCTCACCGCGGCCCATAAGGGGTCTCCTGATTCTCTCAAGAAAGCCAAAGGCCCGCAAACCTTTTACCCCGACCCCGGCGCGATGGATGTCAACCAGTTCAGCTGCGGCCAGGCAGGCTGCCACAAGGGTTACCCTGAACGCTTGGAAAAAGCACTGATGAACACAGAAGCCGGGAAAATCCAGGGTAATTTACATACCTGGGGCATTGAGGAAGTTCAAAATCACAAGGTGCCTTGGGGCAATTACGACGTCAAAGACACGGACGGGCAAGTGCCAGCTGTTGGCTCAGAGGCTTATAAAAACTATATGAACGCCATGATCGCTGCACACAAAGAACAATTCCCTACCGAACTGAGCCAAATACCCAACCCCAGCGTTGAAGACATCGAAAAAGACCCCAAACTGGCCGGTTTCACGTACCAGCGCCAACAGTGTCAGCGTTGCCATGTCACGGTTAAAGGCCGTGAAAAACGGGGAGACTACCGCGGCCAAGGCTGCTCATCCTGCCACATACCTTATGGCAACGAAGGTTTATATGAAGGTAACGACCCCACGATCAGCAAAACTGAAAAAGGCCATCTATTGACTCACCAGATTCAGGCCACCCGCAAGTCTAAAGTTAACCATAATAACCTCGAGTACTCAGGCATCCCCGTGGAAACCTGTAACTCTTGTCATAACCGTGGTAAACGCATTGGCGTGACATACCAAGGTCTAATGGAGTTCCCTTACGGGTCCCCCTTTAATAAGGAAGGAAAAAAACAACCTAAACTGCATACCAAGCAGTACTTGTTCATCTCGGATGACTTGCACCACCAGATCAAAAGCCGCCCGGAAAACCCAGAAGGTGGCTTGCTGTGCCAGGACTGCCACACCACCATCGATATGCATGGTGACGGCAATATCCCCGGCACCACGCTGGCACAGGTTGAGATAGAGTGCCAAGACTGCCACGGTACACCCGATCAATTCCCTTGGGAGCTTCCCTTAGGGCATGGTGAGGAATTTGGCCAAACGCTGAGCACAAGTCCCCGTGGTCTCTCGAGCAGCCTCCAACAGGAAACAGCCACATACGCCACGACCTACGACAAACAGGATGGCTACCTACTCACAACTCGAGGCAACCCTTTCGGTAATGTGATTAAAAGTGGCAAAAAAGCCCTTTTGCACTCTGCAACCGGAAACGACTTTGAAATCCCATTGCTAAAACAAATCAATCTGGATGACAGCTGGAAAAGTCCAGACGCTCTGGTTGCCATGAGCAGCGTCCAAAAACACGCAGACAGCCTTGAATGTTATGCATGCCACGCCTCATGGGTTCCACAATGCTACGGCTGCCATGTACATGTTGATTACGGTAAAGACAAAGATGGCAAACCCAAGCACGATACCGACTGGATTGCCTCCGGCAGTGCCAGAAACCCTGACGGCTCAACGGCTGAATCTCCGTTGGGCACCAAAGGCATCCAAAGCCCAGGTAAAGTGTACGAGACACGCGCCTACCTACGTTGGGAAGAGCCTGTACTCGGCATTAACGGCGAAGGCCGGGTCACCCCGCTCATGCCAGGCTGCCAGATTGTCTACACCGTCAAAGCACGCGATGGCAGTACCATTGCCTTAGATCAGGTCGCTCTCTCATATGACGAACAAAAACAACTGGGCCAAACTCGTACGCCTTTGGCCATCGACATGGCACCTGTTCAGCCTCACTCAGCACAACGCAAAGCCAGAACCTGTGAGTCTTGCCACAACAATCCCAAAGCGATGGGCTATGGCATCTCAGGCGGCGTCTTCCAAACACGCTATCCAGAAGACATTGTCGAAGACTTAATTGACCAGAAAACCGGCAAAGTGATTCCCATAAACTATCAAATCCAGATACCCAAAATCGAAGCACTGGACTTTGACTGGTCCACCCTCATTAAAGATGAACAACAAGTACAAACAGTGGGTACTCACTGGCCACTGTCCCGCGCATTACCCAAAGAAATGCGTGATGCGATGGACCGAACCGGCCTGTGCATGGGTTGCCACCGAGACATGACGAAAGACGAGCTTTGGTCAAAAGTCGCAACCTCCGGTAAGCGTTTAAACAGCCAGGAGCATATTGAACTCATGAACAAAGTGCTCCGCGAATACGCCAATACCAAAAAATAAGCCACTACGGGACCCACTGATGATGCTGTCGGTGGGTCAAACCCGAAGGACCAGTCAGGTAACCACGTCTGATGAATAACAAACTTTTTTACAGTTGCTTAAGCATTACCCTGATGGGGCTGTTCGTCATTGGTTTTATCCGCTACAACAACCAAACACAACCACTGGATAGTCTTCAACTTCCAACACCGACAACTGCACAAACGCCGGGCATTCTACCCAGCAAAAAAGCCTCTGCCCATGGCGTATACGATCCTCACGCCACTCTGAAACCGGAGCAACATATACAGGTTGCGTTACAACATAAGGCCGAAGGACGGTTGCATGAAGCAATGAGAGCACTGGCCCGCGCAATAGAGCAATATCCTGACAAACAGGATCTTTATGGCATCAGAGCCAGCTTTTACATGGAGAAGAATCAACTATCCGAAGCGCTTCAAGACCTGGAGCAGGGCTTGAAAATTGCACCCGAAGATGCCCGATTGCTCACCAATCGCGCCCAAGTCTACCGCCAATTTGGGCAAATCGAGCAAGCACTACATGATCTGAACACCGCTATTCAAAGTAACCCGAATCTACTCGCGGCTCACTTCAATCGGGGCGCCATTTACTACAGCAGTAACGAATTCAAGAAAGCACTGGCTGATTTCGACGCCTGCATTGCAATTGACCCACACACGGCAGCACCCTATTTTAATCGCGCCTCTACAAGACAGGCTGTTGGCCACTTAGCCGGCGCCAAAGAGGATTTAAACCGCTTTATTGAGCTTAGCGAAAACGAACAATGGAAAACTGCCGCACGTGAGCTATTGAGCCGCTGGGAGAAGGCTGACCAACCAGATGACAAGGCTTCCCCCGCCTCATGAGATCGCCGAATACAGATATCCATTCAATACATTTGGTCTTCTTCTCAGGGTTTCTGCTTTTATTGTCCGCCGTAGCCGGCGCTCAGGAACACTATACATTTGAAGACCTTTTGAAGGACAGCCGCTTGTTCATTCAGCAACCTGCCGGATTCGTCGAACAACCCCCTGCTGTTAACCCGGTACTTTCTTATGAGCATGCCATCACCCACCGCCAAAAAAAACTCACCGTACGCTATGCCATCCGTCCCGTCAGCATGGTGAAAATAGACTATACCGACCCTCACAATGCGGCGCCTGAGCCGAACCACCTCTTCCCAATGTTGTTTCAATCACTGATTGCTGACTTTTCGCGAGGCGGTAGCAGCCCCAGCAATGAATACTCTGCGGCTGATGCGAAAGCAAAATTCAACGCAGACTGGGCGGCAATCGCAGCCGTTGATATCACACCGGAGTTTTCACCCGAATATGATCAGGCATTGATACTCGCGCTACACAAAGACTACGCCGCAGACGCTTACATCATCATCCTTTACGACGACTACCAGACCGTGAAAGCCGAAATACACAGGGCGCTCAACAGCCTGAAGTTCAAATAACCACACCGACTGACGGTTTCAAAGCACCCGCTCGTCATTTGCGTTTAACAAGCAAACGACTATATTCACAGAATCCAATATCGGTTACCCAAAATGCAGCGATTCTGTTTTTTCCTACTGTTATCAATACCCTTGCTGGCCAGTGCACAAGTATACAAATGGACGGATGAAAACGGACAGGTCCACTATTCACAGACCCCACCGCCCGAGCCACGGCAGGTAGAAGCCGTGGCGCTACCGAAATCGCCCCCCGACGAGGTAACAAAAGCCCGCCTGAACAAAATTGTCGAAGGCGTAAACGAACGGCGGGAAGACCGAATGCAAACCAATGCCGATGGCGAAGAAGCCGTTGAGCGCAGAAAACAAATTGAAGCCTTCTGTAAACAGGCGCGAAAACAAAAAACGTTATTGCAAAGTCAAACACCTGTTTCCGCCCAGCAAGCTGACGGCACCTTGCTCAATATCTCAGATGAAGAGCGTGCCGAGCGCCTGCACACACTTGACGCTCAACTTGCTGAATTTTGTCAACAATAGAGACAGATAGAACCATCAGGCTTGCTCAACCCAAGGCAGCGTTAATTATCCGGGTTTAGGATGGAGTCTGGCACCATCGCTTTACGCACAGAAGCTTCCACAACGGGGATTTCATGATCTTCCAGAGGAGGCATCTTCTGCTTGCGCGCCATCGCCGCGGCAATATAAGGCGCTAGTGCTTCTTCCTTTTCTTTTTGGCGTTGAAGGTCCCGGGCTTTAAACTCAGGCAGCACCTGCTCGCCAAACATTTCAAGTGACTCACAGATATGCTTGTGTTGATTCAAGCCAGCCTGCTGCATGAGGATAATCTGATCAACGCCAGCCTCCTCAAAACTTCTCAAGTGTTTGCGCAAATCCTCCGGCGTTCCAATACCTGTGGTTTGGTACTCGCCTTTGCGTGCCCGCTCGATCAAGGCCTCTGTCTTGCCCCCACGTAGCCGCATAAAAGTATCCCAAAGCTGGGTTCGCCCGGGCACGGTATCGTTCACAACCAGCGCATTGATCGCATATTTAAAAAAGTCGATCCCATCCTGCCCCCGGCGTATCGCTTCTTCACGGTCTTCGTGCAGTGTGAAGTCACTGACCATGGCAATGTTGGCATTGACCGCATGTCCAATCGGGACACACTGATCGCTCTTGATAATGGAGTAATATTCATTGACCCAGTTCATCGCTTCATCCGGCTCGGAAAAGGCAAATGCCAATGCCCCCACACCGAGTGAAGCGGCAATACGGATCGTATCCCGATTGGTGCACGCCATCCACAAGGGTGGGTGGGGCTTCTGTAGCGGCTTGGGTACCAGGTTCCGACACGGCATAGAAAAAGACTCACCCTGGTAGCCAGGATAAGGCGTCATAGCCATCATATTGCAGATTTGCTCAACGCTTTCCAACGCCATTTTGCGCTTGGTTTTGGCGGGAATATCAAAGGCCCCCAGTTCAGACCGGGTCGCCCCTTCGCCGAACCCAAATTCAACCCGACCACTGGAGACCAAATCCAGGGTTGCGATACATTCCGCGTTGCGTGCGGGATGGCTGTAATTAGCAATCACGTGCTTAACCCCGTGCCCTAACCGGATCTGCTTCGTGCGCATAGCCGCCGCCCCCAAGAACACTTCAGGCGCCGATGAATGTGAGTATTCCTCCAAAAAGTGGTGCTCAACTTCCCAGGCATACTCAATGCCGATACGATCTGCTAATTCAATTTGATCCAGTGCCTCTTGAAACAGGCGGTGCTCCGAATCCTCGGACCAGGGCTTAGGCAGTTGCAACTCATAAAAAACACCAAACTTCATAACACGTCCTCCTTATTATTTTATCGATCAACCCGTCAATGTGATGACTTAGGTACTTGCTGAAAATATCTTCAAAAATCATAACACTAAATCATAAGTGTCTTTTAGCGCACAAAAAAACACCGCACACAGCACTATACTAGTGACCATCATCCCGATTAGAATATGCTGTTAGTTTTTTTAACTTCTGGTTAAGTTTTACGATTCATGCGTACCTCAAACTTTCACATTTCTACCCTGAAAGAAACGCCTGCTGACGCAGAAATTATCAGTCACCAATTAATGGTCCGAGCCGGGTTAATTACCCGCTTGTCTTCCGGTCTTTATACGTGGATGCCACTTGGCCTGCGAGTCTTGCGCAAGGTTGAGCAAATTGTGCGTGAAGAAATGAACCACGCCGGCGCCATGGAACTGCTGATGCCCACCGTGCAGCCTGCCGAGTTGTGGGAAGAATCAGGGCGCTGGGCAGACTTTGGCCCACAACTCCTGAAGATGACAGACAGACATGAGCGGCGATTTTGCTTTGGACCAACTCACGAAGAGGTCATCACCGATATTGCCCGCCGGGAGCTTAAGAGTTACAAACAGCTTCCTGTCAACTTCTATCAAATTCAGACAAAATTCCGTGACGAAATCCGCCCCCGTTTTGGTGTGATGCGTGCCCGTGAATTCATTATGAAAGACGCTTACTCCTTTCATGCATCAGAAGACTCGTTAAAAGAAACCTTCTGGGTGATGCACAAGGCCTACAGCGCCATATTCACCCGGCTCGGACTCAACTTTCGTGCTGTTGAGGCAGACAGCGGCGCGATTGGTGGAACCGGCTCAATCGAATTTCATGTCCTGGCGGACAGCGGAGAAGATGCTCTGGCTTGCTCCACAAAAAGTGACTATGCCGCCAACATTGAAAAAGCTGAAGCCATCTGCCTTGACCAACGCCGTGAGCCCCGCTCAGAGATGCAACTGATTGATACGCCCGATACACGCACCATTCAGGCGCTTGTCGAGCGTTTCCAGTTGCCGATTGAAAAAACCATCAAAACGCTGATCGTCAAAGCCTCTGACGAAATAGACGCCGATTACATTGCCTTGCTTGTTCGTGGCGATCATGAATTGAACGAAGTCAAAGCAGAAAACTTACAAGAAGTGGCGGCGCCTTTAACGTTTGCCAGCGAGGAAGAAATTCGTCGCGTGATTGGCGCGAGTCCCGGTTCACTAGGCCCGGTTAACTTACCAATTCCCTGCATTGCAGACCGCAGTGTCGCAGTTCTCAGCGACTTTGGTGCCGGTGCAAATATTGAAGCCAAACACTACTTCAACATCAACTGGGATCGAGATGTTCCCCTACCCCCAACCGCGGACCTTAGAAAGGTTAAAGCGGGTGACCCAAGTCCGGATGGAAAAGGTGAATTAACTCTGATTCGCGGTATTGAAGTGGGCCATATCTTCCAATTAGGCGATAAGTACAGCAAAGCCATGGAAGCGACCGTTCTGGATGAAGCTGGCAAGCCTTTCGCCATGGCAATGGGTTGTTATGGCATCGGGGTGTCTCGCATTGTTGCTGCGGCTATCGAACAGAATCACGATGACAAAGGCATTATCTGGCCCTCGACGCTGGCCCCTTTTCAAGTAGTGATCACACCGATTAATTTACACAAATCCCAACGCCTCCAGGAAGCTACAGACACGTTGTACCAAAGTATGAAAAAGGCTTCCATGGATGTGCTCTTGGATGACCGGCAGGTCAGGCCCGGCTTTATGTTCGCAGACATGGAGCTGATTGGCATTCCACATCGCATTGTCATTTCTGAGAAAGGCCTCGACAAAAGCTGTGTCGAATATAAAGGCCGCTTGGATACCGACTCACACGACATACCCCTGGACCACATCATCCCGTTTCTTCAGAAAAAATTCCATTCAGACGTTACTACTTAAACAGATCACAGAGGACGCTTTCCCCCATGCCGACCAAATACACAGGGCTCCTGAGCCTGATATTTACGCTTTTTGTTCTCCCAGTCGCGACCCACGCAGGTGAAATCACAAACGGCGAAACACCCGATTACACACGCCACTGGGCCGCTATTCTCTGCGTAATCGTTTTCGTGATCGCCTACATTCTCGTGATTCTGGAAGACCAAATCCACATGCGAAAGTCTAAACCGGTCATCCTCGCTGCCGGTATTATTTGGGCAATTGTAGCCTTCCTGTTTGTTCAAAACGGTGACCTGCACACGGCAGAAGCCGCTGTACGCCACAATCTGTTGGAATATACCGAACTCTTCTTATTTCTGTTGGCCGCGATGACCTATATCAATACCATGGATGAGCGCGGCGTATTCGATGCACTACGTGTATGGTTGATGTCCAACCAGTTTTCCCTGAAAACGATTTTCTGGCTCACAGGGCTGCTGGCATTTTTCATTTCGCCCGTCGCCGATAACCTGACAACCGCCTTGCTCATGTCCACCGTTGCCATGGCGGTGGGCGGCAACAACCACCGCTTTGTTGTGCTTGCCTGCATCAATATCGTGGTCGCTGCAAACGCCGGCGGAGCCTTCAGCCCCTTTGGTGACATCACCACGCTGATGGTCTGGCAGAAAGGGGTGATTCCCTTTCAGGATTTTCTCGTCCTGTTCATCCCTTCTCTTGTCAACTGGCTCATACCAGCCACGCTCATGGCGTTTGCACTTGGTAAAGGTTCTCCGGATGAGGTCACGGGAGAAGCCGTTGTCAAAGAGGGCGCCTGGATCGTGGTTGGACTGTTTATTGTCACCATCATCATGGCCGTTTCTGCGCACTCGCTGCTGCATCTGCCGCCGGTGATTGGCATGATGACAGGGCTCGGCTTATTGAAAATCTTTGGTTACATCCTGAAAATACGAGGTCGCTTTCAAGCATTCCGGGTCAGCGGAGAAGTGCTTCGGCCTGCTCCTGATGAGTTCAATGGCTCCAACAAAACGGCCGAACACGAGGAATACAATATTTTCCAGTCATTAGCACGCGCCGAATGGGACACACTCATGTTCTTTTACGGCATCATCTTGTGCGTCGGCGGCCTAAGCGTATTGGGCTATCTGTCCCTGGTTTCCCAAGCCATGTACGTTGATCTGGGGCCGACCTGGGCCAATATCCTTGTGGGCATTCTCTCTGCAATTATCGATAACATTCCTGTGATGTTTGCGGTACTGACCATGTTCCCGGACATGAGTGAAGGCCAGTGGTTATTGGTTACACTCACTGCGGGTGTCGGCGGCTCATTGCTGTCTATCGGCTCAGCCGCCGGGGTTGCTGTCATGGGACAAGCGCGGGGCATCTACACCTTCTTCGCTCACCTGAGATGGACCTGGGCCATCGCCCTGGGTTACATTGCCAGTATTTGGGTGCATTTCCAAATCAACGCTGAACTCTTCACCTAGCAAATGAATGTTCCAACAAGCAGTATGTTTTAACATGCTGCTTGTGGATTGACGATCCTGACGTCAATGTAACCCGAGTGTTGGTGGCGACGCTTTGAGCACTTCTTCAAGCGTGGTCAAGCCGCCCGAGACTTTCAAAGCCCCACTGAGCCTGAGTGACTGCGCCCCCTCTTTCAAAATTTGCTCACGCAGCGTTTGTAGATCAGCGCCACGGGCAACTTTTTGTTTGATCGTCGGCGATAAGGTGATCAGCTCGTAGAGACCCACTCGCCCCAGATACCCCGTCTGTCGGCACTTAATGCAACCTGAGGGTTGACTGATGCCCTTGGGCTTCTCCAGCCTCCAAGGGTGCACCAGCCCCTTCCATAGAGCTTCATCCACCTCTCCCGGCTGTGCGCAATGAGGACAGACTTTTCTGACAAGTCGCTGTGCTAAGACGCCCAATAAAGTTGCACTGATCAAGTAGTCGGCAATACCCAGCTCTCGCAGTCGGACAATCGATGATACTGCGTCATTGGTATGCAGCGTGGAAAACACCAGGTGCCCTGTCAATGCCGCCTGAATGGCCGTTTCGGCCGTTTCAAGGTCCCGGATTTCTCCCACCATGATGATGTCGGGGTCCTGCCGCAGTAACGTACGTACACCGCTGGCAAAATCCAGACCAATCGTTGGCTGCACCTGCATTTGATTGAAAGCCGGCTCAATCAGCTCAATGGGGTCTTCCACGGTACAGATATTCACTCCGCCCGTTGCCAGTTGTTTGAGGCTGCTGTACAAGGTAGTGGTTTTTCCTGAGCCCGTAGGCCCCGTAACCAGGATGATGCCATGCGCCTGGTTAATCAGTTTCTGCCAGTGTTTATGCTCTCTCTCTGAAAACCCCAGCTCAGTGTGACTTTTGACCAGTAGCTCGGGATCAAAAATCCGCATAACCATTTTTTCACCAAAGGCGGTCGGCATCGTTGATAACCGCAGTTCTACTTCCTCACCCTCAGGCGTGCGTGTTTTCAAGCGACCATCCTGTGGGCGTCGTTTTTCAGCCACATCCATCCGGCCAAGAATTTTGACCCGACTGAGTACGGCAGTCATCACCGCTGGCGGTAAGTCGTACACGGTATGCAACACACCATCGATTCGAAAGCGCACGTATCCGGTTTCTCGCCGGGGCTCGAGGTGAATGTCACTGGTGCGCTGCTCGAAGGCATATTGCAGGAGCCAGTCAACCACACTGACGACGTGGTGGTCATTGGCATCGAGTTTACCTCGACGCCCCAGCTCCATCATTTGTTCCAGATTTTGCTCAATGCCGGCTGACCGATGATGCTCATTGGCAGCCCCTAACACGGAGCGCGACATATTATAGAATTCAACCAGATAACGGCGTATTTCAACCGGGCTGGCAATGACGCGTTTAACGGTTTTTCCTAAAATTTGTTCCAGTTCATCTTCCCAGCGGCGTTCAAAAGGTTCCGCTGTAGCAATCACCACCTCATCCTTCATCACCTTGACGGCGAGAATATTGAAACGGGCCGCATAGGCGTATGACATGACTTTGGAGATGGCGCCAACATCCGTTTTTAGGGGGTCAATGGTCCAGTAAGGCAATTCGACACGGTCGGCGAGCCAGCGACTCAAAAAATCGACGGTCAAATAACGCTCTGGTTGGTCTTTCAAGGGGACCTTTTGCGCGGCGATTACTTCAAAAACATGCGGTAACTGCTTACCTAAGGCCTGTGTCGTGTAGGCATTAATAGAGACAGACCAACGACTTTCTTCCCCGATGATACTCTGCTCAACAAGGTCATTCATAACCTCAGGAAGTTTAAGTGTTGCCGAAGATTCTGAGTCAAACTGAGGCCGAGCCATGACAAGGTTCCAACAAAAATAAGGTACTGTTTTTAGCGCCCTAATCCGCCATAACCTTAAACGTTTCGAATGATTCGAAATGGGTTAAAGGGTTGATCTCAAGCTGTGTGACCTCGGCAAGTAGTGGTCCCTGTTCCAACCAGTCCACAAGTGCCTGCACAGCGACTTGCTCCCCTGCTGCAACCAACTCAACACTGCCATTTTCACAGTTGCGAACCCAACCGCCCACCCCGAGTGCTTGCGCCTTTTTCTGTGTGGACTGCCGAAAACCCACCCCTTGTACCCGACCATAAATCACGCAGTGCATACCGGTTTTCATCACGAATCTCCTGAACAATAGTTTTAGCAAATGGTATGATTTTGTATCAACACATTATAAGAATAAGCACTGTGGAACTCACACCTGTTACTGTCGTCGTACTCGCATTGTCTTTTGTCTGGTCTGGCTTTGTCCGGGGGGGCTTTGGATTTGGAGGAGGGGCGTTGATGCTGCCGTTTGCCTTGCTGGTGGTTGATTCCCCGCTTTATATCGTCCCACTTTTAGCGGTGCAACTGATCGCTTTCAGCCTTTTTAATGTCATACTCTATTTCAAAAACATTGACTGGTATTACCTGCTCAGGTTTACCGCTATTTTGTTTTTACCTACGGCGGCCGGTGTGTTCGGGCTGCTCGTACTACCCGATCGATTACTGATGATTTTTCTTTATTTGATCGTTGCGACCTACGCGATCAATTACATTTTTCCCTTCCGCATCCGTGTGCAAAGCCGGTGGCTCGATTTAATTATTTTATTTATTGGCGGTTACTTATCCGGGTCTGCTTTCACAGGTGGGCCACCGATTGCGGCGGTCGCAGCACGGTACATTCCCAAACAAAAATTGCGGGAAACGCTGCTCAGTATGTGGGTGGTCATTGCATTCATGAAGCTGCCTACTCTGTACGCGACAGGGATTGATTTACAACTTCAGCACCAGCTTTGGCTATTCCCCTGCGTCTTCTTCGGACATTTAATGGGGATGCGTTTTCACGACAAGCTGATCACGATGCAAAATGAGTCTTTCTTTCGCGCTATTGGTATTGTTTTATTGGCTGTTACGGCAGTTGGCCTGTCACGAATACTCTTGTAAATTGAGATATCTACCCAACACTGGAAAACAAATCCATGGCCTCGAGAAAAATCCCTCCTTTACTGGACATGATCGCAAAACTCATCGCTCTGCCATCCGTGAGCAGCGTCTCTGCAGAATTTGATATGGGTAACGATGCGGTTTCTCATTTGCTGGCGGGATGGTGTGAGAGCCTCGGCTGTGCCACCGAAATTATGCCCATACAGACGCGCCCGGGACATTCCAATATGTTGGCAACCTTAGGCAAAGGTACTGGCGGACTAGTCATCGCAGGGCATACCGATACGGTGCCGTACAATGGAAACCTTTGGCAGCACGATCCATTCAAAGTGACCGAAGCGGATAATCGCCTGTACGGGCTCGGCACGACCGATATGAAAGCTTTCCTGGCCCTCGCTTTGGAAGCGGCCAGTAGAATCGACCCTCGTCAACTCAAGAAGCCTTTATTTCTACTCGCGACAGCAGATGAGGAAAGCAATATGTCCGGCGCTAAAACACTGGTTGATAAAAGGCGACCCCAGGCTGATTTTGCGGTCATCGGTGAGCCGACCAGCATGCGACCGGTGCGCATGCACAAAGGCATCATGATGGAAAATATTCGCATCACGGGCCGCTCCGGTCATTCCAGTAACCCGGCATTTGGTAACAGCGCCTTAGAGGGGATGCATACGGTGATCAGTGCGCTCCTGGACTTCCGGCGCGAACTGCAGGCAAATTACACGCACCCCGCCTTTGATGTCCCTGTGCCCACGCTCAACCTCGGCCATATACATGGGGGCGACAACCCTAACCGTATCTGTGGTGCGTGTGAGCTCTCTATTGACCTGCGCCCTCTTCCGGGCATGGACATTCATGAATTAAGAGAGTGGCTATACCAGCGCATCAATACCAGTTTGGACGCCTCCGGGCTGTCAGTGGACTTTGAACCTCTGTTTGATGGTATTCCCGCCGTGGAGACGTCAGCGTCCTCACCAATCGTGTTAGCTGCCGAAAAACTCACAGGCCATGCCGCCGAAGCAGTGGCTTTCGGCACAGAAGCACCCTACCTGCAAGCCATGGGCATGGATGTTATTGTACTGGGGCCAGGTGATGTCGCCTGCGCGCATCAGCCGGATGAATTTTTACGGCTCGACCGGATCGAGCCAACCGTGAAACAACTGGAAGCACTGATTCATCAATTTTGTATGTAGCTCGCTTCTGCTTAGCCTGAAGGGCTTTGTCCTGCAGGCGCGCCGAATGCTTGCGGTGTATCCACATCCAATAATATGTGGTCAGAGGAAAACAGGACCTTGACCCAAGCTTCTGGATGCTGGGCCAGGAGGCTACGTGCACCTTTATCACCGGTGAGTGTCTTCAATTGGGGAAAGAAAGCACTGCCCCAAAGGACCGGATTTCCACGTTGCCCCCTCGTAAAAGGCACACAAATCGATCCCGGCGTGGACACATTAAATGCCGCGATGATGCGGTTATAGTCCTCCGCTACCAGCCACGGCATGTCACCCAAGCATACCAAAGCCCCCCCTACCTGGGCCTTCATCGCCACAAGCCCGCAGACAATAGAGGAGGCCATCCCCTCCCGGTAGAGTGGATTGAATACAGTACGTAGCCTAGGAGCGGACCAAGCCTGCATGCAAGCAAGCACAGCCTTGTGCTCATGGCCTGTGACAACGATGATTTCGTCCACCGTAGAGCGGGCAATTTCGGCCACCACCTGTTCGATCATCGGTCGGCCATTCACCAGACTGAGCAGTTTATTCCGCCGCCCCATGCGGCGTGATTGCCCCGCCGCCAAAACGATCGCAGAAACGGGCTTAGACATAATGCCTTCAGTTTATCCGTACAGATACTCGGAGCCGTATTATACTGTGTGGGTATCTGTTGACCTACTGACCCCATGAAAGAAGAGCATAAACAAACACACCCGATTGATTGGTTCAGGCACGCGTCTCCCTATATTAACAAACACAGAGGCCGCACTTTCGTCCTTGCCTTTGGCGGCGAAGCCCTGACCGACGCACAATTTCCACACTTGATCCACGATATTACATTGCTCAGCCACCTGGGCATCCGCTTGGTGCTGGTTCATGGCACCCGCACGCAAATTGATCAAGAAATGGCCAAGCTGGATCTTGAGCCCCTGTATCACAAAGGATTACGCATTACCGACAATACCGCTTTGGAGCTTGCGAAACGCATCAGTGGTGCTGTCCGAATCGAAATCGAAGCACTGCTCTCAATGGGTTTACCCAATACCCCCATGTCAGGGGCCCGACTGAGTGTGGTGTCTGGAAATTTTGTCATCGCGCGACCTCTGGGCATACATGATGGTATCGATTACTGCCACACGGGGGAAGTTCGCCGCATTGAGGTGGATGCACTGAAAAGTCAACTCGAAGGCGGCAACCTGGTGTTGCTATCATCTTTGGGCTACTCCCCTACCGGCGAAGTCTTCAACTTGAGGTTCGAGGATGTTGCTGCTGAAGTTGCCGTGGCATTGCATGCCCAAAAATTACTGTATTTAACTGAAGCAGGAGGTCTAACTGACCGTCGCAATCAACTGATTCGTGAGCTCAACACCCGAGAGGCCGAAAAGCTTCTGGAAGATACCAATACCGCAACCAGTCAGCTCTTGCTTAAAAATGCTATCCACAGTTGTCGCCGGGGAGTAGAGCGTGTACACCTCATCAACCGGCTGGACAAAGATGCATTGCTCAGCGAACTGTTTACACGAGACGGCAGTGGCACCTTGATTTCAGGCGCAATCTACGAAGACTTAAGAACTGCAACAATCGATGACGTGGGCGGCTTGCTGGAACTCATCACACCCTTGGAGCAAAACGGTACTTTGATCCCAAGGACACGAGAGCAACTGGAACTGGAGATCGATCACTTTACCGTAATTGAGCGCGATGGCGCCATCATCGCATGCGCAGCCCTACACCCTATCGACAACGACTACGGCGAACTGGCCTGTGTTGCTACCCATCCTGATTATACCGGTAGCGGCCGCGCCGAGACGATCATTGAACACATCCAAAAGAAAGCCCGCGAACAAAATTTGACGAAATTGCTGGTCTTAACCACACGGACGTCCCATTGGTTTCAGGAGCGCGGTTTTTTACCCGTTGAGATTGACAAATTGCCATTAAAAAAACGCGCCTTGTACAACTACCAGAGAAACTCAAAAGTTTTCATTAAAAAGATTAATACTAAATAAACAGTTCACTGTTTTTTTTGCACCCTTTCATATTAAAGTGTAAATTAACTCGCTAACCAACATTAGCCGCTTCATTGATTACTTCCATAATTAAGCGCAATGAAGTGTTAAGCTAAATTAAGACAAAACCGATAAAAGCTATTTAAAGCTATTTAATGACCGAACAAACAGGAGCTTGTGATGAGTAAAGACACGGTAACCCTAACCGACAGTGCGTCAGGTAAAAACGTCGAGTTACCCATTGTAAGGGGCACGATGGGGCCCGGTGTTGTCGATGTAAGACCACTATATGCCAGCACAAGCTACTTCACCTATGACCCCGGTTATGCCTCAACCGGTAGCTGTAAAAGTGCAATCACTTATATTGATGGCGATGCGGGCATTTTGCTTTACCGAGGCTATCCCATTGAGCAGCTTGCAGAAAAAAGCACCTACCTGGAAGTGTGTTATCTGTTGTTGCATGGAGAGCTCCCAACCCCTCAACAAATGACAGACTTTGAAACCACCATTCGCCGACATACCATGGTGAGCGAAAGTATTCGCCGCTTTTATGATGGCTTCCACTACGACGCACATCCTATGGCGATGATGGTTGCAACCATGGGCGCCCTGTCTTCTTTCTATCATGACTCAATTGATATCAACGACCCACAACACCGCATCATCTCAGCCCATCGCTTAATCGCTAAAATGCCAACTATGGCCTCTTACGCCTTTAAACACTCCATCGGACAGCCCTTTCTCTACCCCAAAAATGAACTGAGTTACTGCGAAAACTTCTTACATATGATGTTCTCGGTACCTGCCGAAGAGTACGTCCCCTCACCCACCTTTGTTCGCGCCTTAGAGCTTCTGTTAATCCTACACGCTGATCATGAGCAAAACGCCAGTACATCAACTGTTCGCCTCACCGGTAGTTCAGGTGCCAATCCTTTTGCCAGTATTGCCGCCGGTATTGCATCTCTGTGGGGACCCTCACATGGAGGCGCCAATGAAGCCGTGATTGAAATGCTGGAAGGCATTGTGGAGTCCGGCCAGACAATCAAGGAAGTGATTGCTCGCGCAAAAGATAAAGACGACTCATTCAGGCTGATGGGCTTCGGGCACCGTGTCTACAAAAATTATGATCCGCGGGCAAAAATCATCCGCCAGATGTGTCACGATCTCCTCAAAGAGTTGAACAGTGAAAACCAGCCACTCTTTGAAACAGCCATGGAGCTAGAACGCGTTGTCCTCGAAGATGACTTTTTCATTGAAAGAAAGCTCTATCCCAATGTGGACTTCTATTCCGGTATCATCATGAAAGCCATGGGTATACCAACCAGCATGTTCACTGTCATGTTCGCTCTCGGACGTACAGTTGGCTGGATTTCCCACTGGAAAGAAATGATGGAAGACCCGGAAATGCGCATTGGCCGCCCTCGTCAAATTTACACAGGGCACCCACGAAGAGACTACCCTAAAACACGTTAAACACCCGCGTGGTACTTCAAGATACCTGCGCCGGCTGTTGAGTTCACTGCTCTCCCGTTTTTTACAGGCACTGCTCACGCTCTGCCTGCCAAGAGTGTTCGAGCCGACGTTAACCTGCTTCAGTACTGAAGCAGGTTAACCATTCAAAATCAACCAAAAAACAACGTACCGAAGCCCCCTGCACGCGAAAGCATGTGCAATTAGCGAGTGGACTTACTCAATTGAAACTGCCGGAGGCGTAACAAGATTTTCTCCACCAGCTCATCTTGCATTTCCTGGCGAATAATCGTCTCTTCTTCTTGCCTGGCAAGCAATTGAGCAGCATCAAAAGCATACCGGCGAAGCACCTGCAAAGACTGAAACTGACTCGGGAGAGGTGATGTCACCGTCGCCCCCGCCTGCCCCCCCTCAGACAGATACATATCCACCGTATAAAGCAAGGCATACTCACTGCTTTTGCCTTCACGACCAACTTGAATAGCTGTTTTTTCGAGACGCTCCTGCGCTAGAAACAGGCGAACTTCACCCGTATTGATCACTTGAACCCCTCTCTGGGTTATGGCGTTGGACAACGCCTCCACCAGCGGGCTTTTTCGTTCAGACTCAATCGCAAGTGAATTAAAAACAAAGCCCTGACTTCCTCTCAAATGAAAACCACACGCCGTTAGCACAGTGACCATCAGGCACAGAGCACTCAGTAAACGCATAGATTCGCCTCGTATTGACGACATGGTCATGTCTATGCAACGACAATATTCAATAACTTATCAGGCACCAATATAACTTTACGGATAGTTTTATCTTCAATAAAGCGGGAAACATTTTCGTCACTCCGCGCAGCGGACTCACAAGTCGCTTGATCAGCACCCGCTGCCACAGTCACCCGTCCACGCAGTTTCCCATTGACCTGAACAACAATTTCAACCGTTTCTCTCTTTAAGGCAGCCTCGTCAGCAACAGGCCATGACCTGTCCACGAGGCTGTCTCTATGGCCGAGCACGGACCACAGCTCATGGGTAATGTGGGGCACAATCGGGGAGAGTAAGACCACTACGGACTCAAGGGCTTCCCGTATGACGCGGGCATCAGATTCACTTTCAACCTCAAAGCGGTTGATGTCATTTAACAATTCCATAACCGCTGCAATAGCAGTATTGAAAGTCTTCCTTCGGCCGATATCATCACCAACTTTTGCAATCGTTTCGTGTGTTTTGCGTCGCAAAGTAGCCTGGGTATCACTCAAGTCATTCCAAACATTGCCGGGCGTATTCGTCTGGTAACGGCTGTTGACGAACTCGTAAACTGTTTTCCAAAGACGCCGTAAGAAACGGTAAGCACCGTCAACACCCGCATCACTCCATTCCAAAGACTGATCCGGTGGAGCTGCAAACATGGTAAATAAGCGGACCGTGTCAGCACCATAACGCTCAATCAGCGACTGAGGGTCTACTGTATTACCTTTGGATTTGGACATTTTAGCCCCATCCTTTAGCACCATACCTTGGGTCAACAGGTTTGTGAAAGGCTCATCACACGTCACTAAACCAATATCTCGCATCAGTTTTGTGAAAAATCGTGCATATAAAAGGTGTAACACCGCGTGCTCAATACCACCGACATACTGATCAACCGGCATCCAGTAATTTACACGATCATCAAGCATCCCTTCTTGATAGTCGGGACAACAAAACCGGGCAAAATACCATGAGGACTCAAAAAAAGTGTCGAAGGTATCCGTTTCACGGGTCCCCGGCCGATCGGTGCCTGGAACAATTGTCTTAAAAAAAGACGGATCTTCTTTAATTGGGGATTTGACGCCGGAAACCGCGACGTCCTCCGGCAATTCAACAGGCAAGTCTGTCTTAGGAACGACGTAAATTTGGCTGTTTTCATCCTCCACAACCGGAATAGGACACCCCCAGTAACGTTGCCGGGAAACACCCCAGTCCCTCAGCCGATAATTGACTTTTCTGGCGCCTTTACCAGCGTTTTCCAGGTAATCTGCCACCCGGTTGAAACAGTCATCAAATGCCAAGCCATCAAATTCGCCGGAATGGCAACTGACCCCATCCTTACTCACATAGGGCGCTTCATGGATATCTACCGTCGAACCATCGACTGGCTTAACGACCTGTTTGATCGGTAAACTGTATTGTTTTGCAAATGCCCAGTCACGATGGTCGTGCGCAGGGACTGCCATAATGGCTCCCGTGCCATATCCCATTAAAACAAAGTTGGCAACCCATACGGGCACTTTGTCTCCTGTCAGCGGGTTGATGGCATCAATACCCAGCGGCATCCCCCGCTTCTCCATCGTTTCCATTTCCGCCTCTGAGGTATTCGTTTTTTTGCATGCCTCGATGAATTGGGCCAGTTCAGGATCCTGTTTAGCCGCGCTTTTCGACAAGGGGTGTTCAGCAGCAATGGCCATGAAGGTTGCCCCGCCTAATGTATCCGGCCGCGTTGTATATACACGCAAGGGTTCACGACCGGGGATTTCGAAGTCCACCTCCAGCCCTTCAGACCGACCAATCCAATTCCGCTGCATGGTTTTTACAGCGTCTGGCCAACCCTCAAGTTTGTCAATATCATTCAAGAGCTCTTCAGCGTAATCGGTAATCCGAATAAACCACTGTGGAATTTCTCTGCGCTCAATGACTGCACCAGATCGCCACCCTCGCCCATCGATGACTTGTTCATTGGCAAGCACTGTTTGTTCAACGGGGTCCCAGTTCACCACAGCAAGCTTTTTATACGCCAACCCTTTTTCAATCAGCTGGGTAAAAAACCACTGTTCCCATTTGTAATATTCAGGTGTGCATGTCGCCAATTCACGATTCCAGTCATATCCAAAACCCAGTGACTTCAGCTGGTTTTTCATATAACTGATATTTTCATAGGTCCACTTGGCTGGAGGAACATTATTTTTAATCGCTGCGTTTTCAGCGGGTAAGCCGAATGCATCCCATCCCATGGGCTGCAAAACATTTTTACCCCGCATGCGCTGATAGCGAGCAATTACATCGCCAATGGTGTAGTTGCGCACATGGCCCATATGTAAGCGACCGCTGGGGTAAGGAAACATTGATAAGCAATAGTACTTTTCTTTATCAGGGTCCTCTGTCACTTCGAATGTTTTGTTCGAGGCCCAATAGGCTTGTACTTCTGCTTCGAGGGTTTGGGGTTCGTACTTTTCTTGCATGCCTGCCTTCAACTGATTCTAATTGGCAAATATGAGATGATAGCCCACAAATACATGGAAAAAAACAGCTTATCAAACCTCAAGGTTTGCCTATGAAAAGCTGATCGGGAATGGGAAAACGCCGTATTTAAAGCGTAGCGCTCTGCTGACAACTATGTGGTTGTCATTTTTTTCTTGGAGGTCAAAAATCCATGCGCGAGGAAAACAACCATCACACCTAGCACTCCGGCCAAAACAATGCCAATCGCACCGATTAGAAGTACTTTGGGACTTTTAACTTCATAAGGAACCAACGCCGATTTGTCTACTTTAACCACGCTGAGGCGACTTTTATCCAATGAAAGTTGTTGAAGCTCGACCAGCTTTTCTTCAAGGTCACGCAGCCCGCCAATAAAAGGGTCGTCCGACTCACGTTTTTTGAGGACCTCAATCTCCGCTTCCAGCGCTTTACTGCCACGCATGTAAAGAGGAATGTCTGCGGTATTGATTGCGAAGCCACTCGCTGTAGGACTCTCTAAACCAAGGTCCATACGGTCAACAATATTTAAGTCCCGGGCAACTTGAGCCGCTTCTGTTAGCCTTAATATTTGATCTTGCCGCCTGTCAAACGCCTTCTGGCGTTTTCCCGCAATGTCCCGCTTTAAGTACTCGATGCGCGTTTGTAAACTAAATGCAATATCTGCAGCCAAGTCATCCAATGTCCGCTGTTCAACCAGCGAGACAAAGCCATTCAACCACTCGGCCAAGCGTTCTGGATCATCCATCTCAAACGTAATGATGCCTTGTTCACTGTCCTTTTTCTTATCTGGCAGGGTGACTACCAGTTTTTCATTAAAGTCTTTCTCAAAAATTTCTGCTTCTGTGGGCTCATCACTTTTTCTAAAGTACGCTTCTAACGATTGCTGCCTGAAAAACTCCATCCTCAACCGGTGAGAAGAGAGGTTATCTAAAAAAACTTTGTAAACGTCCTGAGGGGAGTATTGCCTCACAGGCCCATCCACGCCGGCCATAATTTCAACGTTGAGCGGCTGAACATCGCGGCTATTCGGAGGCATCAGATAAACCGTGCTCTCATAAACACGGGGTGCGAGTAACACGTAGAGAGCCACGACAAGCAGTACACAACATGCTGTTACAAAAAACAATTTTTTCCCGGCTTTAAGCACAGCCCATAATTCATACAAAGAAAGCTCATCATCCGGATAAGGCTGTAACACATTCAATGATACGGGTGCTCTTGTTTTATTGTCAGTCAATCTCTTCCACCTATTTATTTGCACGACTTGCTGAGTTCAAACGCTCATTTTTAACAAAAAAAGCAAATACGATCGTTGAAGCGATCAACAATACCAGCACAAAACTATTCCCCCACCTTACATAAGGCGTTATACCCTGACGAGGTTGTACCATGTAATCCAGCGTTTCTGCAATAAACTGCCGCGACTCTCGCTCAACCTTTCCTGTGTGAGAAATAATGGCCGATATGCCTGTATTTGCAACACGTAACAGAGGGCGCCCTGTTTCTAGCGCGCGAAAGCGGGCAATTTCAAGGTGTTGGTGAGGTGCCAGCGAATCACCAAACCAGCTGTCGTTACTGACATTCACCAAAACATTAGCATCTGGCAGCATATCGATCACTTCTTCAGGAAAAGCATCTTCGTAACAAATGGAAACGCCTATTTTTAAATGCCCGACCGCAATGGGCATTTGTAACGTAGTTCCTGGAAAAAGGTCTGACATCGGAATGGCAATAAACTGGTTTAAAAAATCAAGCAGGCGGCGCAATGGCATATATTCGCCAAAAGGCACTAAATGACGTTTTCGGTATTGCTGAGAGGGATTTGTCGCATTGAGGAAACTGTTGTAGTAACGACCCGTGACCGCATCATATTCGAAAGTACCGAGCAAAACCGTTGCGTCACGCCTTTCAACTTCAGCAAGAAAAGGCTCCATGACATCCTTGACCCGAAAGTAGAAGTCTGCGACGGCTGTTTCTGGCCAAATAATTAAATCAGCAGCTTCTTCCAGTTGACTCAACTTTTGATAAGTTTTAATAGAATCCAGTATCTGTTTTTCATCAAATTTAATGGATTGTTCAATATTCCCTTGTACTAACCTCACACTAACCGGATCACCCACTGGAAAAGACCAGTCCAGCTTCTGTAAAAACCAGCCACCAACCCAGATAGCAATCAATACAGAAGCCGCTCCAACAATTTGTACCAACCTAGTCACAAAATCACGGAGCTGTAATAAACAGAACAAGCACAACGCAGCCGACAGAGCAACCAACCAGCTGACGCCATAAACACCCACAATGGGCGCATACCCCGAAAGCGGCGATTCAATTTGTGATGTGCCAACAAGCAACCAGGGAAAGCCCGTCAAAAACCATCCCCGGAACATTTCTGCACCAACCCATAAAGCCGGTGCAAAGAGCAAAAGGAAAACGGGAAGCTTCAACCTTTGAGAAACACGTAAATGTAACCAGGCAAGAAGTGCAAAGAGGAGTGCAAGCCCCATATCGAAGAACGCGGTTAAAAGCCCAGCCAATGGAGCCACTGCGTTGCCGAATAAATTTAAACTAAAATAAACCCAAGATGCCCCAAAGCCGAATAAACCACAGCCAAAAAGCCAGCCGCGCCAAATCACACGCTTGGGAGATGAAGCCTGGCTGACCGCAAAAAATATGCCGACAGAGACAATCGCAACCGGCCAAAAGCCAAAAGGAGCGGAAGCCAAAGGAATGAGCGTACCGGCCAGGACCATTGCGGCATCACCTCCAATCAGCGTGAGAGTTGCTCTCATTGGGGACTCACATTAAAACAGCAGAGCATAAGATGTGCTCAATGACATCCGTATTAGGCCAGCACTGTATTGTCTTTGAGGCGAACGTGAAGTTGCTTAACCCGCCTGGCATCAGCCGAGAGCACCGTAATATCCAACCCTTCCAATTGAAATGTTTCCCCTTGGCGCGGCACACGGCCGGCTTCTTTCATCAAAAAGCCCGCAAGCGTTTCGCACTCGGCCGGGTTAAAATGAGTTTTAAATGTTTGATTCACAAGTTCTATGGGTGTGGATGCCCGGACAGTGAAGCCGCCTTCACTATCTGCGACGATCCCCCCTTCTTCATTAATATCGAACTCGTCATCAATCTCACCAACAATTTGCTCTAGCACATCTTCAATTGTCACCAGGCCAACCACATTGTTATATTCTGCAACAACCAGTGCCATATGTGTCCGTTTGCGCTTAAACTCATCCAATAAAACATTTAAGGGTTGGCTTTCCGGAACAAAAACAACATCACGAAGGCAATTGTGTATTTCAAAATTGCTGCGCGACTCACCTGGGAGAGCATATCGCAGTAGATCCTTCGCGAGTAAAAGACCGACAAATTTGTCATTCCCTGTATCCTGTACTGGAAACCGTGAGTGTCCCGATTCTGTGATCACCTCCAACATTTTCTCTAAGGTCCAACCGGTTTCAACAACGACCATTTGTGAGCGCTGGACCATCACATCTTCAACTTTGCAGTTGGAGAACCGAAAAACCCCTTCAATCATCCCCACTACGACGGGAGCTACCAAACCCCGTTGCGAAGCATCACGAATAATCGGTAATAAATCGTCTTTTGTGCGCAGCTCACCGCCTAACAGGTTAAAAAGACGATCCAATAAACTTCGCCGTTTCACTGACCGTTACTTCCTTTTCGTTTCATGTCTAGTTGATGGTGTATCTGTCTGATACGGATCAGGATAACCCAGCTTCTCTAATATCAAGATCTCGCGCAACTCCATTTCTTCAGCTTCCACCTCTGTTTGATGGTCCATACCCAGCAAGTGCAGGGCGCCATGCACGATCATATGAACCCAGTGAGCCTCCAGACTTTTGTCCTGCTGATGGGCTTCCCGCTCAATGACTGCCGCACAAGCGACGATATCTCCCAAATGGGAACATCCGATCATCTCAGGCCAGTCGGACTCAAAAGCCAGCACATTGGTCACGGCATTTTTACCCCGAAAGGTATGATTCAAATGTTGCATTTCCATTTCATCAACAATGCGAATACACACCGAAGCCGGCTGTTCGACCGCCTCAAAACAAATTGAGGCCACGTGTTGAATCATTTTTTGATCAAGCTGCACGTCTGTTTTTTCAGAAAACTGGATATCTATATCCAGCTTACTCAACAGACTGCTCATTTTTCTCATAAGCGTTGACGATGCTTTTTACAAGAGGGTGACGAAAAACATCCCGTGAGTGCAAGCTCACCGAGCCGATGGACTCCATCCCTTGAAGAATCGTGAGCGCGTGCTTCAAACCTGAAAATGTGTGTTTTGGTAAGTCAATTTGGGTCATGTCGCCTGTCACAACCACTTTTGACCCGTATCCAAAACGGGTCAAAAACATTTTCATCTGCTCAATGGTCGTGTTTTGCGCCTCATCAAGAATAATGAAAGAATTGTTCAGTGTGCGGCCTCGCATAAATGCCAAGGGCGCCACCTCGATTACGTTACGGTCAATCAGCTTAGCGACTCGATCAAACCCAAGCATTTCATAGAGTGCATCGTAAATTGGCCGCAGGTAAGGATCAATTTTTTGAGTCAAATCCCCAGGCAAAAAACCAAGTCGCTCACCTGCTTCAACAGCTGGGCGTACGAGAATTAACCGGCGTACCTCTTCTTGTTCTAAAGCTTCAACCGCACACGCAACAGCCAGGTACGTTTTCCCAGTGCCTGCAGGACCAACACCAAACGTTAGGTCCCGATCACGGATTGATGAAACATATTGGATTTGCCGCTCCCCTCTTGGACGAACACGCACCCGCCGGCAGCGAATGTCTAACTGACTATCAGCCGGTGTATTTTGTCGATCTCCAGGCGCCTCCTCAAAACCAGACTCCTGAATAACCAAATGCACTTTTTCAGGCGAAAGTTCCTCGGTGGAAGTGCTGCGGTACAAGATATCCAAAACTTGCTGTGCCACTTTCACCGCACCGTGTTCACCACGAATGGAGAAACGGTCACCCCGCTGTCTCAGTTCAATCCCTAAGCGTTCCTCAACCTGTTTTAAGTGTTCATTCAGTTGGCCGCACAAGTTTGCCATACGACGATTATCAAAAGGAGATAGTAAGAATTCGACGGTTTCCATGCAATTACGTTAGCCGTTGATCAGGTCTGATAGACACATAAGCCGTTAACAGGAAGGAGTCTCGCCCCTGCCATACAACACCCCACGCAAGGAATTTGGCAAAGCCTCAGTGATTTCAACATCCACGAATTGGCCAATTAAATCAGGGGAGCCGGCGAAATTGACTACGCGATTATTTTCAGTTCGCCCGGCCAACTCTTGTGCATTTTTTTTCGCCTGCCGCTCAACCAATATGCGCTGCTTTGTCCCCACCATACCGGTACTAATTACGAATGCTTGTTCGTTGATGCGAGCTTGCAGTTGGCTCAAGCGGGCTTTCTTTGTGGCCAGGGGTGTCTCATCCTCGAATGCCGCTGCAGGTGTTCCCGGACGGGCACTGTAAATAAAGCTGAAAGATTGATCAAAACCGACCTCTTCAATCAGCCGCATGGTTGCGCGGAAATCCGCTTCCGTCTCACCAGGAAAGCCGACAATAAAATCAGAGGAAACGGTGATGCCCGGACGCGCCGCACGTAATTTCCGAATTCTGGATTTATATTCCAAGGCGGTATGACCTCGCTTCATTGCCGCCAGAATACGATCCGAACCACTCTGAACAGGCAGGTGCACAAAGCTAACAAGCTCGGGAACATCCGCAAAAGTTTGAATAAGCCGATCACTGAATTCAACCGGATGAGATGTTGTAAAGCGTATCCGATCGACACCTTCTATCGCAGCAACATAGTGGATCAATAGCGACAGGTCAGCCACCTCACCATCATGCATCATGCCACGGTAAGCATTCACATTTTGTCCCAGCAAATTTATTTCCCGAACACCTTGTTCTGCCAGCGCTGAAATCTCAGCTAAAATGTCATCGAATGGGCGGCTGACTTCTTCGCCACGGGTGTAGGGCACTACGCAAAAAGTACAGTATTTGCTGCACCCTTCCATAATGGAAACAAAAGCCGTAGGGCCTTCTGCGCGGGGAGCAGGTAGGGCGTCAAACTTTTCAATCTCAGGAAAAGAGATATCAACTACTTGACGCTTATGCTTTAGGGTTTCATCGAGCATTTCAGGCAGCCGATGATACGTCTGAGGCCCGAAGACCATATCCACAAAAGGCGCCCGCTTTTGTATCTCGGCACCTTCCTGACTGGCCACACACCCGGCGACTCCTATGACACAATCCCGCCCATCTTTCAGCTTACGCCAGCGCCCTAACTCAGAAAAAACTTTATCCTCGGCCTTCTCACGGATTGAGCAGGTGTTCAAGAGGAGAATATCGGCCTCCTCAGGCGAATTTACTTGTGTGGCGTTGTGTGATTCAGCAAGGACATCCAGCATTTTACTCGAGTCATACTCGTTCATCTGGCATCCGTGTGTTTTAATGAAAATTTTACGCACTATCGTCTTTATTGGCCGTAATGAAAACAGACCGGTAGACTACTACCTTTACTCTCATAGGACCAGTGTTGAAGCGCTCTTTAATATGCGTTGCGATGCACAAAGCCTTTAAAGCTCGTTAATAGAATAATTTTGAGGTCAAGCCACAAAGACCAATTTTCAATGTAAAACAAATCGTGTTCAACTCTTGCACGCATTTTATCCACAGTGTCTGTTTCGCCACGATGGCCATTGACCTGTGCCCACCCGGTAATACCCGGTTTTACTTTATGCCTTAGCATATATTGGTCAATTTTATCTTTAAAAAGTTCATTATGCTCAATAGCGTGAGGTCTGGGTCCAACAACAGACATTCGGCCTTGCAGTACATTAAAGAATTGTGGCAACTCATCTAAACTGGTGCGCCTCAAAAAGCTGCCAATAGGTGTCACTCTTGCATCACAGCGCGTCGCTTGCTTTACCTCACCCCCATCCGGTTGATGTACGAACATCGTCCGAAATTTATAAACTTTTATGGGTTTGCCATCCCAGCCGTGTCTAAGCTGCTTAAAAAGGATAGGGCCTGGTGAAGATAGGCGAACAGCTAACGCAATAGACAGCAATAAAGGTGAGGCCAATATCAGCACACATGTTGCGATCAGTTTATCCTCAAGAGCTTTAACAATCCGGTTTAATCCCCCCATCGGAGAGGCAGATAAATCAACAACCGGGAGCCCGGCCACTTCAGAAATAGAGTGATTTAATAAATGAAAGCCAAAAATATCGGGCACATAGCGAATATCGACTGTATTGTGTCTCAACTCGTGCATCAACGCCGTAATGTGGTGTTGGTCGCTTAAGGGCATGGCAAGCCAGACTTGATCCACCCGTTCCTGCTCAAGGAAGCGGCAAATATCCGCGTAGCTCATGGAATGTTCTTTCTCTTCATAAGGTTTTAAATAGGCTTCTCCGAACACCCTAAGAATATTAAAGCCTGCCCAAGGTGTGGTTCGAAGTGACTGCGACACCATATTCAAAACACTGCCTCGCCCAACGACAACGATATTACGTATGTTCATCCCGTGACTGCGCATCCATCTCAAAGAAATACGTGCAATCACACGACTGGATACCAGACAAGACCATGTCAGCAAAAACCACCAGCCAAACCATTCACGAGAATAAAGTGAACTCGTTTTTGTCACCACGGAGAGTATTGCCAAGCTCCCGAAAACGAAGATTAAGGCCAGCGTGAGTGTATTGACTTCCTCCATCACAGACCCCCCCCGTCGGGATATACCAATCGGGAAGTAGGCAAAAAGAAACGCCTGGAAGATAAAAGCCGCGATCAGCGGATAGAAGTAAAAAGCCGGGATGATTTGCCCATAGCCATACTTGATGAAAAAGGCTAATAAGAAGGTGATCAGCGGCACTGTCAGATCGACAACGCGGATCACAAAAGCGACCAACCCAGAATATTCCCGTAAAAAGCCTCTTGGCACCATAGCATTATATCATCCTAGAATATGTAAAGCTTTACTCCTGTAGGATACTCATCGTAACAACGGGATCACCTCAGATAAGTCTTACCTCAAGCCTAAAGTTTTCTGAAAAAACTACCACAAGAAAATCCACCCACCTTTCAAATAAGCGTACCTTCTTTGATCATGATTTAAGAAGGCACACGCCCTATCGAGAAGTACTTTATCTCCTTGCCCTGTACAGTTTTAGGGTCGTACAAATTTCGCCCATCGAAAATGACCGGTATATTCAGTTCCTGCCTGATGAACTCAAAATCCGGTGCACGAAACTGTTTCCACTCTGTACAAATCAAAAGCGCATCGCTGTTTTTTAGTGTCGCTTCCTTCGTCCCCATCAGGTACAGATCTGATCTTGCGCCATAAATCCGTTGACACTCATCCATCGCCTCCGGGTCGTACGCCTTAACACTTGCACCGGCACGCCAAAGGGCTTCCATTAGCGCTCGACTGGGCGCCTCTCTCATGTCATCCGTATTGGGTTTAAATGATAAGCCCCAAAGCGCAAATGTTTTTCCTTTGAGCTCCCCTTCGAAATAGGCTTCCAATTTTTCATACAAGCGGTTTTTTTGACGATCATTGACTTGTTGAACCGCCTTCAATAATTCGGCCTGGTAACCTGTTTCTTCAGCGGTTTTTGCCAACGCCTGAACATCCTTGGGGAAACAAGACCCACCAAAACCACATCCGGGATAAATAAAGTGATAACCAATACGCGGATCCGAACCGATTCCTTTGCGCACTTCTTCGACATCGGCGCCAAGCCGCTCAGCCAGGTTCGCCATTTCATTCATAAAACTGATCTTAGTCGCTAGCATGGCGTTAGCTGCATATTTGGTCAACTCAGCAGAACGAACATCCATGAAAACCATTCGATCATGATTGCGATTGAACGGAGCGTAAAGTTCATGCATTAATGAGCGCACGTTATCAGAGTCCGTCCCAACAACAATCCGATCAGGTTTCATGAAATCGCTAATGGCCGCACCCTCTTTTAAAAACTCAGGATTAGACGCGACATCAAATGATAATGACTTATTCATCGACGCCAAAGTTGCTTCAATTTGAGCCGTTACTTTATCCGCAGTTCCCACCGGCACAGTAGATTTATCAACAATCACCTTATAGCTATCCATATGACTTGCAATTGTCTTTGCAACCGCAAGCACGTATTGCAAGTCGGCGGATCCATCTTCATCCGGTGGCGTGCCAACCGCAATAAACTGAATTTGCCCATGCGAGACAGCCACCTGAGCATCTGTTGTAAAGCGTATCCGCTTACTCTCAAAGTTCGTTTTCACTAACTCATCAAGGCCAGGCTCATAGATTGGAACAACACCACTGTTCAATGCATCGATTTTTGTTTGATCAACGTCGACACAGACAACATTATGTCCAACGTCCGCCAGGCAAGCCCCAGTGACTAAACCGACATAACCTGTACCAAAAATCGTAACCCGCATTCCGACACTCCATGTTTAAGAGGCTAAATAGTAAATGGCCAACATTAAAGAAAGCCGCAGTAATGGCGATACTATACGGCTTCTAAAAACATATGCTTATAAATAGTGCACAAAATGATATTTGCCAACTGAAATTATCAGTATCGGTAATGCTCCGGTTTGAATGGCCCTTCCGTACTTATGCCTAAATAAGTAGACTGTTCATCGGTCAACTTTGTAAGGCGTGCACCAACCCGTTGCAGATGTAAACGCGCTACTTTTTCATCTAAATGCTTGGGCAGTACGTAAACTTTATTTTCATAATTCACGCTGTTCTGCCAAAGCTCGATTTGCGCAAGAACCTGATTAACAAAAGAGTTTGACATCACAAAACTGGGGTGACCCGTTGCGCAACCCAAATTGACCAAACGCCCCTCTGCCAGAAGGATAATCCTTTTCCCATCCGGGAAAATCACATGGTCTACCTGTGGCTTGATATTTTCCCAAGCATATTGACGCAACTCAGCCACTTCAATTTCTGAGTCAAAATGACCAATATTACAAACGATGGCTTGATCTTTCATCGCCTTCATATGTTCTAGTGTGACAACACTGACATTGCCCGTTGCGGTAACAAAAATGTCAGCCTCTGCAGCAACATCCTCCATGCGCACAACCTGAAATCCCTCCATTGCCGCTTGTAACGCGCAGATAGGATCTATTTCTGTGACACAGACTTTTGCCCCCATGCCCTTCAATGCCTGAGCACAACCTTTACCAACATCGCCGTACCCCAGGATAACCGCCGTTTTGCCAGCAATCATCACATCCGTAGCACGCTTGATGCCGTCAATCAAAGACTCCCGACAACCATACAAATTATCAAACTTCGATTTAGTCACTGCGTCATTTACATTGATTGCCGGTATTTTAAGCGTATTCTCGGCGGCCATTTCGTACAAGCGGTGCACACCGGTTGTGGTTTCCTCAGATAAACCTTTGATCGACGCAAGTAATTCGGGATATTTCGTATGAACAACCTGTGTCAAATCGCCACCGTCATCCAAAATCAAGTTAGGACGCCAGCCATCTGGCCCGACAACTGTCTGATCAATACACCACCAAAATTCTTCATCCGTCTCGCCTTTCCAAGCGAATACAGGAACACCCGTCGCCGCGATGGCCGCTGCTGCGTGATCCTGAGTTGAGAAAATATTGCACGATGACCAGCGGACCTCGGCACCGAGTTCAACCAATGTTTCAATCAACACCGCTGTTTGTATTGTCATATGCAAACAACCGGCGACACGCGCGCCCCTCAATGGTTTTTGCCCACCATACTCCTTTCTAATCGCCATCAAACCCGGCATTTCGGTTTCTGCGATACTGATCTCTTTACGTCCCCAATCGGCTTGACCAATATCAGCTACTTTGTAATCCATATGCTTCACCTCACTTTCCAATGATTGGCCTCTCACGCCAGCCCTGCTGCATCTTTTAATTGCTCAACTTTATCCGTTGCTTCCCACGGAAACTCTTCCCGCCCAAAGTGTCCATAAGTTGCAGTCGGTAAATAAATCGGGCGAACCAAGTTGAGTGATGTGACAATACCAAAAGGCCTAAGATCAAAGACCTCACGAACCAACTGTGTAATACGCTGATCCGCAACTTTCCCTGTGCCAAAGGTGTTGACGTTGATAGACGTTGGTTCAGCAACACCAATGGCGTAGGACACCTGAATTTCGCAGCGCTCTGCCAAACCTGCCGCTACAATATTTTTAGCAACATAACGCCCAGCATACGCCGCTGAACGATCTACCTTTGATGGATCTTTGCCAGAAAAAGCCCCTCCGCCGTGCCGAGCCATTCCGCCGTAAGTATCGACGATAATTTTCCGCCCCGTCAGCCCACAATCTCCCACTGGCCCACCAATAACGAACTTGCCCCTGGTTCAACGTCAGGCC
>OBIC01000117.1_pt1 | contig 34577 bp, 35 predicted proteins | sample 1519831 | NCBI WGS metagenome assembly OBIC01 (sample SAMN03019805, study PRJEB22545) | beach sand metagenome | biome: beach; feature: sea beach; material: beach sand | place: USA: Municipal Pensacola Beach, FL | collected 2010-10-20 | depth 40-45 cm m
TTTTTGGGCCGAAGATAACACTGCGTTCACATAAATGTTTTTGTACTTTTCATTATGTTCGGCAATATAGTATTATAACCTCTTTTGCAAACTTGTTTGCTGAGCGTAGCGAAGTGACGCAGTCACTCGAGTTCCATAACGGTATTTCTTATTTTAATAACCTTCTCCCTTTTCTGAATAATTTTAATCTTTCCATGACCTGGGAAAAGGTTGTCCATAACATTTTTGAAATCTTTGGTTAAATAATCATCATCCACTTTATACATATCATCCCAACAAAATGGAAAATAAACTCCACGAATTTGTTCATCATGATCCACACGAGCATAAAGTTCAAACTCATCATGCCAAAACGGATTCCAAATAAAAGTAGAAAGCGTAATTTGTTGTTCTTTGGGTAGATGAAGATTGGTGACTAGGCAATGATCAAAATCACCTTCTGCATAGCTATCATAATAAGGGCCTTCATAAAACTCATGTGTGACTCCTTCATCTAAATTTTTAACAATATCTTCTGGTTTATTTTCCGGTATATATTCCCAAGACAAAAGTGGGAATCTAAGCCGGTATTTATTATGATAGTACTTGGATAACCAACTGATCCTTCTGGCAAACTCCTTCGCATCGATGTAATGAAATGATTGATTCTTCAGATCATTTCTAAATTTTTTGATACATTCTAATTCACTAACTTTTTGTATTTTTCCATTTTGATCAAAATAAAGACTGCGATCTGTTGGAACTACATCATAAAGTCTCCAACCATACTTTTCCTTGAGAACATTTGTAAAATTTTGGTAAGTACAACCATTCGTATCATTTGGACAAGGTAATTTTCCTTCCCAAATATCTTTTCCATTATGGCAAAGATACATGGTCCTTTTCACAAAATCAGTGTCAAAATATAATGTAATTTTACACGAATCAATATCAGGTAGTTGATCTACAGAAATAGAGTCATTACATTGTTTATTTTTTTTGGGATCAAATGATTCCCCATCTTCCAATTGACGTTTATTAGGATCCCAGCAATTACCGCCTTTGATGGTTAATTTAGACATGAGATAAAGTTATTATCTAGTGTTAGAAATATTAGTCTTATATTGTGGGAAAATCAAATTTTTCTTACAAAATAAAAAAAGATTACTGTTGCTTCTTGCCCCAGGTCAGCTTGTAGGCCACTATCACAGCAGCAAGACCCAGAGTTGCCTTGAGCATGATCGGGTTCTTAAAGCTCACTTGCGGAACCCTGATCGTGTAACCAAGTTTGCGAGTACCAACCACAGTTCCCCAGCCAACCGCACCGGCCAGAAGAGCACTTCCAATGCCAATCACAACCGGATTGTTGTAGGTCTTGGCACTTTGGTAGTAGCCAGCAATTGCCTGGAGGGGAGAACCCACCAGCTGAAGGGTTGGCATGAACAAATCGTGAGCCGCAGCACCCAGCTCACCAAACTTGATGACGGTCAGGAAGCTGCTCACCTTCGCCAATTGTACACCGAGCGCAGTGAACCCGGTGCCAAACTTAGTGGCAAGCCAGGAGATGGCCACAGAAGGCTTCTTCTGGGAATTACGGCTTCGGGCAAGGACTTCCAATCCAAAGGCGAACAGAGTCACACCACCACCACCAATGATGAGTTGACGCGAGAGGGACATGGTGAAAAAAGTTGGATTCAGGGATTGACCGTGAAATAATAAAAGGTTTTATAATGAGGGTGACAATGGTTTAATTATTCAACTTTTTTATTAATTTATATATATGACAGGTCCAATCAGAACATCTTTTTGATCCATTAAATAAATATAAATTAATTGATTTTTATAGAAGACAGTTTTTTTTAAATGTATAATATATATAATGAGTCAAACTTTTGGCAATAATCAAGGTATGTGGGGTGGTAGTGCTAACATTAACATTAATTGTGGAAATGGATACCTAACAAAAATTAGAGGATCCACTGCCGGAAACTATTTGAGAAACATTGCCGGACAATGTAATAATGGCACACGTCAGGGACCATTTGGTGCTGGTGGAGCAACACCCGGTCTTAGATCATACATCTTAAATTGTCCTGGAGGTTTTACAGGAGCAGATGTTAGATCTGGTGATGGTGTTGATGCAATTGCTCCAGTTTGTGGAGGGAGTGTACAAAATCCAATTGGTGGAGGAGGCGGTGGCCTAACATCTTTCAGATGTCCTGCCGGTCAGGTAATTAAGTCTATTGGTGGTAAAAATAAACCGGGAAGAGGTGGCTATATCGGACAATTAATTTTAACCTGTGGTCCTAAAGAAGGATTTGAACCTTTTTGTGGTTATGTTGGAGATGATTCTATGAACTGGTTAAGAATTCTTTTGATCTTTATCTTAATTGTTATAATTTCATGGTGGATAATGAATAGACAATAAAATTGATTTAGAAACAGATTAGACAATTACTTTTTTATTAAATAAGTAATTAGTATGTGTGATAACTGTAGTTGGACACCAGAATCAGTAAATAGTGAAAAACTTTTTGTTTGTAATACATGTTATAGTCAAGAACCACATATTTTGATGGTTGAGGATGATGTCAGAAAAAAATATCCTTTTGGAGATGAATTAAATATTTTGCGATGCATTAAAGTTGATGGAGTCATAACTGATTCACCATTTTATTGTTTAACTCCTAAACTTTATTTAGTTAAAGATATTGAATATATTGGTAAACTGAACTATGGTGATGATGCATGGAAAAAAGCAGTTGAGGAAAGAATCAATTCTACACTTTTCTCAAAAACAAATATGTTTAAGCTTCAAATAAAAAAGAAATATGAAGAGGAAGATCGAAAAAAAATGCTAGATAATTATTTAAAAACATCTGGTTTACAGGGTATTAAATCCGATTCCAAATTGTGTCAACTTTTTATTGAGAAAGGATATGCATCTGGTTTTACTCCTGAATTTATAAGGGATAAATTGAAAGAGATGGACTTTTTCTATCAATATACTAATTATAGAAATATACTTTTCAAATTAAGAAATGAGTATATAGAAATGAAGAAAAAGGAATATTCTGTTGATTTTTATCACTGGACGGATGAAGATGAAGAACCGATTAGACAACAGGCTAAAGACACTGCTCTTCTTGAATATCAAAATATGAATAAAGATAATGAAGACAAGTTATCACTCATACCTTCGTCACTTTTACACAAAGAAGGTAATGATTTAGAAATAGATGATTATAATCATATCAATATAACCATTTAGATGACAATAATAATGCTAAGGATGATATCATAATAAGATTCATTAAATTAAAAAAAAATAAAATCCAAATAAAGAAACAAGTTTAGTAATTGAAAACATTAGATTTTAAAGCTTATAGATTAACCGGATAATTGTTCCGATAATATGTACCATTTTGAATACCACAACAGCCATTGTGTTTGTATTTATACTCCTTCCATTCTTCATGGCTAATATCATCAACCATATCTTCAATAGTTTGCCAACCGAATGCCCAATAACTTGGTTTATCATTATCGTGACCATGTCGATTGGTTAGGTTTCTGTAAATATGAGTGGGATGTTTCTTATAACGTTCCTCAAGAATACTCCATTCTTTAGAACCGTTGTATTTATCAAATAAGGTTTTGTAATCACTAATTTTGATTCGAATTGGGTTGCCATTATTCCAAACATTATTTCCATCAAAATCTTTTGCAGAAAACAAGACAACAATTTTCTCGAGACGATGAGGAACTTTAATTTTATCATCCAGGAGCATGTTTCGAAGAGTATTATAACCAAGTGATGCCTCAGTGACAATTTGTGCCAGGACATCCTTATAAGTTGTTCCAGATTTAAGCAGGCGGCAAAATTCATCCATGGTATCGCAAAAAACCATCATATTCACCAGTTGACTATTTGCAGTTTCCTTTTCTTTCTTACTCTTTAGAGCAATCTCTGAATCATATTTACCCTTGTATTGGTTGTGTACATATTCTCTAATAATCTTTTCCATTTGAGCCCTGTTATTGAGATCCGGAATCTTCATTTGTCGTTTGTCACTATCAACACGGTCTTTCTTACTGGGATAGAAGAGTGCCTGGATTAGTGCATAAAGTTTGAATGTTTTGACATCAAAATCAAGACCCATAACTTCGCAAAACATTTGATCATTCATTTGAGGGATTGATTGAATCTTGGTAACCGAATCCTTATCATTAAGTGCCTCAAAGAACTTCGGAATCAAGACCATAAAATCAAACATCTTGAAATCATGAGTGTCTTTAGAACAATCCGCAAATACCTTTTCATCAAGATGATATTGGTCATAATGATTTTGCTTTTGATTTTTCTCAAATAGACCGGAGATTTGAGTACCATGTTTTTGGAAATCAATACCTAGGAGCTGATTCACAAGTTGCTTAATATAATCATCTTTAATGAGTCCTGTAGCAGCACAATGCTTCTTAATCATTCGACGAACCATTTGAAATGTTTCGAATCCATAAATTGATCGAAGGATATTGGAGGTAAATTTAGTATTACCGGCCTGAATGAGTTTGTACATCGGATAGATCATATTGGTCAAACCATTATTACCAATGAAGTAACAGAGAGACTTATCCTGATCTTTGATGTAATTGAGAATATGGTCAAAATGTTTTCCAGCAAAGGTTTCATAGTTTCGAACAAATTTGACAAAAGTCTCAACATTGAGTGATGATTTGTTAGTATCAAGATCTTCAATCATCTTAGCAATACCCGCACAAACAGTATAAGTAAATGTTTGAGGGACACCAGTAATTAGGCGACGCATACCAATACTGCAAATATATTCCAATAGTGATGGAGCATATTTCTTGAGGAAGTTTGAAACTTGGTTGTTTTCAAAGATTGGAATGACTGCAGTAATTTCATTCTCTCTTACTTTGTCATAACCAGGTGGGAATAGTTTTTGTCCACCACTATGAAGATGGGCCATAACCACATCTGACATACTAAGGTAACATCCGGGATAAATCCGATTAATTCTCCAACACATTGGATCTGGATAATCACCAATAAAGGCATTCACTGCAACACCAACAATATTTGTGAGTTGGAGAATTTCTGGGGCGGCCAAGTCATCAAGCATTCCTTCATCTACAAGAGAACACAATGCACGAATACCACCTAGTGTTGTATCCTGACTGTAGAAACTAGCTGAATGATCAGAATCATCAATCTCATCAAGTTCCTTTAGATGATGATGCATGTTTCGAACCTCCTTATGGAGTGTGCCAGTGAAATCAACACCATGATCAATCGCACGACGGGCAAGATCCTTCGCATTACGATTGACACCGGCCTCACGTAGATAATCAGCTTGTTGGGCCAGGTTTAGTTGGGCAACCTTATTATCATTCGCAATTTCAGCCATAAGTTGAGAAATTGTCTTCTTCTTTCGATCAATGACAGCCTTGAAAAATTGTACACGGCCTTTCAGGCCACCAGTTTCAAGTAGTTTTGACATGTCATCGTCAACAGAAACCATCCAAGTTTCAAGTTGACTGAAATAATTAACCATCGTTTGAATTTCAGCTTGGGCTTCAGGTGTATTGACAACCTTGAGAACCTTGAGTTTGTTGATGAAATATTCGAATCGTGGTTTGAGAAGCTCATCCAAAATTTGAGGTGTCATATTCGGGTTTACCTCGACTTCAATGTTAACATTAGTATTATCAATTCGTAGATTCTCCGGGACTTTGTTAAACCAGATTGTATTCTCACCCTTATTCAAATTGATAGATGTTTTTGGGGCACCCCAAGGTGTTGGGAGAATGACACAATTGTCTGCAACCAGTTTGATTGTTTTATCAAGACCATCACCATCGAAAAGGGTTGCAATTTGATCTACAATGGATTCCATTGGGGTGGTATAATGAATATCCAGAAGTTTGGTATGAGTTACATTATTAAATTGGAGGACACTGGCAACACCACGGGTATCTGGTTGGGATGTTGAAGTGAAAAATCGAACCGCTTGTGAATTAATTTGATATTGCCCTTTGATTTTCTCACTTAGTTGGGACGCCTGTTGAAGAGTTTGTAGTTGATCATGAAGTTCACCATCGGAAATAGTAAGGATACGGCAACGAAGGCCATTCATTTCATTAAAATAGTTTTCAAGATATGAAATCGCTGGAGCCATATAAGTAGTGGCACGGGAATGAACATTAACCGTTTTCATTTGTTGATAAGTACCTGACCAATATTCAATCTGATTATCAAACAAAATGGTTCGGATAATTTGATCATCCTTATAACCGAGCTTTTCAAAAACAGCCGGCAGATATTGATTGAAAAGTCGAGAAACGTTTTGACCCATGGAACCAGATCGGTCAAGGATGACAAAAGTATTGCATGGTTCGGAAGACTTGACCAACGATGCATCTTCTGGCACATTAAGTTTTCCCATATAACCATCAAAGGTCTTGTAAAGTTTAAGAGGAACAGACGTTTGAGAACCCATTTGTTGTGGCTATTTAATGGTATAAAAAGGGATAAATATGTATGTACTATGATTTGGTTATTCAATTTTTTTTATTACTTTGTGTGAATATCAAATAATAAAAAAATTGAATAAATAACTAAATTATTTAAACTTTATCCTTCTATAATATTTATGAACCATGAAACAGTTACCTGGATCAATTTTATAAAAGATTTGAAAAGAGCAAACTACTATATCTCCATCAAAGGAGGTAATGTGATTGGTCTTAAATTACTTAAAAATTTAACAGAAGTGTATGAAACAATCCCTCTAGATGTTTATCGTGATTTTATAAATTTAAATTTAATTAAAGACTGGGACTTTTATCTAGTTCTCAAAGAAAATGAAAAAGTTCATGATGTTTTAAATATGGCTAAAAAATATGATATACATAATGAGGCTGAGACTATGACAGTTTTAAGAAAAAAGGATTGTTATAAAGTTGATGGAGAACCACTTTTTGAAATGTCCGTTAAAACTTTAGAAAGGTTTTCAGATTTTGAAATTCCATTAACAACATTAGAACTTATTATTGAAAAAGAAAATATGCATAACCTTTATACACTGATTGACTATTTTAATAATAAAGAAGAGGATGTGGAAAAAATTACCAGAATTATAAAAAAATTTAATGTATGTCTCTTTCCAATAGTCAAAGGATTATTTGAGCTTGATATACATAATTTTGATCAGGCTACTATTTATGAAGGTATGTTTAACATAATACGTCAAATTGGAAAAACAATTCATGAAAAACAGTTTTTGGTTGCTCAAATTATACAACCCGACAGACTTTTTTATAGATTGATAGAAAAAAATATTCCTAAATCAAATCGAATTTGGGAGTTTATAAATAGACATCATTTACCAACCATTAATCCACATTTTAACATTCCCATTTATAATTGGCTTTTAAATGAAAGTTATATCATGGATTTAGTGAATAGGTTTATTGATCGGTTAATTAATGAGACAAAATGTATCTATCAAAAATATGAACCCAAATTAATATCCATTCATACTGATATTAAAGATAAAGAAAATCAAATTAATAATCTTGAAAAGAAAGATAAAAAATTAATCAGAGATAAAATAAGATTAGAAGATGAATACATTAGATATCTTTACAAATATATTAATGCCACTGAATTATTCTTTAAAGGAGTTAATATAGGTCGGATGACTCATAAAATGAATACATTTAATGATCATAGTATAAAAACAATCATTAAATTAAAACCAAAATTCTATGATGAAAAGTTTATGTTTAAAATGATGAGTAGAAAAGTGTTTCAGAATAACAAGATCGTTGTTTTTTTTAATAAAATAAAATCATTGAGTTAATTATTGTTTAGTTATTTTCAATCTAGAGATGTTTCATGGTCTTTCCATGTCAAGGTGGCTTTTTAACTGACTTGATCCTTTTGTTCACAAATCTTCTTTACCTTATTATATTCACAAACTTTTCTATAATCAACCTCTCCTTCCGTAATGCTAGTATTCACACAGGTTGCAAAGGCTGCAATACAGTTCAAAATTGTTCCAAAAAAGAAAAAATCAGCACTATAACTATTGTAAGTCATGCAATAGTTAAGATAGTTCAGGATACCAAACCATTTGACAGCATTACCCAAGAACACTTTATTCCAATTGACAAAATAATCTTCATACATGTGTTTGATAAAATACTGTTTAAGATCCTTTTTCTTTTCAACCATGAAAAAAGAATCTTTTTCGTTTGGTTCCAGAGTTTTCATGAAATTTTCATCAATCGTGACCTGAGGTCGACTCATAAATGGTATAACATAACAGATTTCGTTCCTCAACTTTTTCACAATATTTGGATCAAATGATACTTTGAAAGAGATTGTTGGTTCTGGAGTGGATGGTGGTGTTGGTTCTGGAGTAGATGATGGTGTTGATTTGGTGCTATGTGGTTTTGTGGCAAACCCACGAGCAGAAACCCGGGGGTGGAAAGAGATTCTTCCTCGTGGAGTAGATGGTGGCTTCTGTTTGAGGGTCAACCCACGAGTAGAATCTAGGAGTTGGAAAGAGGAGCGGATGGTCAACCCTCGAGTAGAACTCAAGGGTTGGGAAGAGGAGCGGATGGTCAACCCTCGAGTAGAACTCAAGGGTTGGGAAGAGACACGGATAGTAGCAAGAAGCATTCTCGCAAGTTCGGAGACTGACAATTAGGTTAAATTTCTAGAGGACAACAAACATTCCATATTTCAATTTTTTAATGACAGCATTCGCAATAGTGATGTTTATGATGTTTATGATGATGTTTGTGATCAGGATCTATAACCATAACCCATTTTTGGATATGTTTGATGTCAGTATTTCTCTTGATAATATCACTCAAGCGAGTACATTTTACTACTTTTAGGAGTTCACAAGGCAATCTGTTTTCATACCAGAATTTATCACCATCTCTTATTTTTTCAAATTGTTCTTTTACAATTTTATGAAATAGAGGACCTAACATAGAATTATTTTTGGGAGTTTCCAGAAGACCACCTGCAAAAAGATCAACATCGCACAAATCATTATTATAGGTACAGTTTAATAAATTTGTGGCATCAGTTGATAAGGCATCTGGTGTACCCAGTGACTGTTTTAATGTTTTGTAGTCTGGAAGACCATGATCTCTTCCTCTTTGGATATTTAAAGAAACCAAATCAAGACCACCTTCACCTGGTTGACCAAATAAAAAGTTTCTAAGATCATCAATGACTTTTGCATCTAACTCTTGGGCACTTGTTTCAGCAAAATGCTTAAGTACATTATCCATATCCATATTATTCTGGTTGTTACATATTAAATGTGGATTGAAAAAAGTGTCTTTTAATTTAAGACCATATTTTCCATAGATAGCTGAAGAGATTAAAGAATGACCTAGACGATAAGCGGCAGTGGAAAACTCATTACTGACTTGTGGATTAACATTTGATTTATAACCACAGTAATGACTAACCTTCTCACCTAAGAGCAGAGGTAAAAATTCATTGAAATGAATATGTTGCATTTCTGCCTCAACCATAATCTTGGCCTTTTGATAAATTTGCTCATCACAAAGGCAGGGAGAACATTTTTTTATTTTTTTAGCCCAATAATTGTGTTCTCTAACCCATAGAGTATGCATAATGGCCAAACCAATATGTTCATTGGCCCTTACATCACCACCAACAAAAACAGATGCATGTGCCATAGCATTCTCCATATATCCATTAGTAATAGGCATCATATATCCACAGCTAGTTTTAAGCAATCCATCTTTCCACAATCTAATAAATTTATTTCTATATTCATCTGCACCATAAACATTATCGGCATCAATAAAAGGAGTTAGTTTATTAAACTGTTTTCTGGGATTGTTCATATCTGTTCCAGTATTAGGATCAAATTTTGATCTGTGGAAAGGAATTATTTTTGTACCAGTGCTATCTGGATCAAATTGAGGATCACCTGTTGGAACAGGAATATTGAAGGACTCAGAATCGCCATCGGGAACTAAAGTAATGGCATGATCAATAAACTGTCCCCAAAGCCAGAACATATTAGATGCACATTTACTATTTGGAATAGATTCGGGTTGATTAAAAATTTTGTTAGATACTACTCTTGCACTTGGACGCGTTGCACCAGCAGGTGTATTAATACCATCTCCATAAGCAGGAGTTACTAATCTTACTAAATTACTTCCGACTGTTCCATTGGTACCATTATTAGAACCATCTAACTTTCTATACTCAAAATCTGTACAAATAAGAATTTTTAAGGCATGTTTGAAACAATCATGACAATCAAGTGGAGATTTATTACAAGACATTATATATAATTCTGAAATAAAAAAATAATTTGTATATATATATAATGGCCCTAATTAATCTTATTGACAATTTTCTGACAGATAAGAATACAACTCACTCTTATTTAGAAACCTATGAAAAATTATTATATCCGAAAAAAGATTCAGCTAAAAATGTGCTTGAGATTGGAATTGGAGACTTTCACCATCAAAATGGTGGTAGTATTTTATTATGGTATAAGTATTTCACTGATGCAACAATTTATGGTCTAGATATATTGGATGATAGTAGAGTTATTAATACCCTAAAAAACAATGAAAGAATCAAACTTATTACATCAGTCGATGCATACAATGAAGATATTTTTAAAGAAAATTTATTAGATAAAGATATTAAATTTGATGTTATTATTGATGACGGACCGCATACCCTTGAAAGTATGAAACAGTTTATTAAACTCTATACACAAGTTCTATCTGATGACGGCATTTTAATAGTTGAGGATGTTCAAGATATAAGTTGGACAAATGAATTGAAAAAATTAGTTCCAGAAAATCTTAAACAGTATATAGAAATATATGATTTAAGATCCAATAAATATAGATATGATGATATTTTATTTGTTATTGATAAAAGTAAAGAAATAAATGTTTAAGATCTCCAGTTGTTTTTCTTAATTACCTTGATTAAAGTAAATCATATATTATAAAAAATTGATGTTTTTATTGTCTAAATACATTAATTCATTATTAATCATTCTCCTCACAATGGACAAACATTTCAACCACAAAACTGAAGAGACAAAAATTTATCAAGAATGGTTAGATTGTAGTGTCTTCACTTCGCAACCAGATAATAGACCACCATTTACTATTCTCCAACCACCTCCTAATCTTACTGGAGTTTTACACATTGGACATGCACTCAACTGTACTTTACAAGATATTCTAATTCGATATCATAAATTAAAAGGATCTAATACTTTATGGATCCCTGGTACTGATCATGCTGGAATAGCCACCCAAAGTGTGGTGGAAAAGGAACTTCTAAAAAGTAAAATTAATCGAAGGGATATTGGAAGAGAAAAGTTTATTGAAAAAGTACATGAATGGAAAGATCAAAAACACAAGATCATCATTGAACAATTTAAAAAATTAGGTTGTTCATTTGATTGGTCACGAGAACAATTCACCATGAATGATCATTTCTCTCAACTGGTTTTAGACACTTTCACTCAATTATATCATGATGGATTGATTTATAAGGGTAAATATATTGTTAACTGGTGTAAAAAATGCGGAACTGCTTTATCCGATGATGAAGTGGAAAATTTTGAGAATCATGGAAAAATGTATTATCTCAGATATAAGTTTGTGGATGATCCAGATAATTATATTGTGATTGCAACCACTCGTCCAGAAACTATTTTTGGTGATGTGGCGATTGCCTACCATCCCAGTGACGAACTATATAATTCATTTGTGGGAAAAAAAGTTATTGTGCCTATTATTAACCGAGAAATTCCGTTAATTGCTGATCATAATGTGGAAAAAGATTTTGGAACTGGCTTAGTTAAAATTACTCCAGCCCATGATAAAAATGATTATAATATGGGCAAAACACATAACCTTGAATTTATTCAGATCATCAATCAATATTGTAAAATAGAAAATACAGGTACTAAATATGATGGAATGGATCGCATGGTTTGTCGTCAAGAAATTTTAAAAGAACTCCAAGAATTAGGTTCAATCGATAAAATAGAAAATTACAAAAACAATATTGGACAATGTTATCGATGCCAAACTATTATTGAACCTTTATTGTCAAATCAATGGTTTGTGAAAATGAAACCTTTAACTGATCTTGCTAAAAAAGCAATTGAAAATGATGACATTAAACTTTATCCTGAATATCAAACCAAAATATTTATGCATTGGATGAATGTACAAGAAACTCAACAAATGGATTGGTGTATTTCAAGACAATTATGGTGGGGACATAGAATTCCAATTTGGTATTGTCAAAGTTGCAATGAATCTATTTGTTGTTCAACCACACCAGAAAAATGTAATCAATGCAATTCTACAGAACTTAAACAAGAAGAAGATGTCTTAGACACTTGGTTTTCATCTGCCTTATGGGCTCATGGATTATTTCCAGATGAAAAAGAATATGAATATTATTCTCCAACTAATGTGCTCATCACTGGTAAAGATATTTTGTATTTTTGGGTGGCTAGGATGATGATGTTAACACTTTATATGAAAAAGAAAATACCATTTCATCAAGTATTATTACACGGTGTCATTCGCGACAAGAACGGTGAAAAGATGTCTAAAACAAAAGGGAATGTTATTGATCCACTTGACATTATAGATAAACATGGTGCAGATGCTTTAAGATATTCTCTGATTTATAATTTGTCTTTAGGTAATGATATTAATATTGATTTGAATACCTTTAAACTAGGTCAAACCTTTTGTACTAAATTATGGAATTCGGCAAGATATATATTGATGAATTTATCTGAAACGGATCAATTAGATTTTAATATTACTCAATATAATGAGTTTGATGCCTGGATTTATCTTAAATTTAATCTTGTTTTAGATAATTATGAAAAACATATTAATGAATATAATTTTGCCAATGCTTTAAAAGAATTAACAGATTTTTTCTGGAATGACTTTTGTAATACTTATTTAGAGATATCCAAAAACTTTATTGATCATAATAATAACAAAAAAATATTACTCCACTTGATGAGTATAATGTTAACCTTATATCATCCATTTACACCTTTTATTACAGAGGCTCTATGGAAGGAAATTAATAAATATAACAAATCTTTACCAAAAAGTATTTCTGAATATCAATTTCCAAATAAAATAACTATTAATTCATCTGAGAATGATAAAGTGGAATCATTTCTCCAAACTATAAATAAGATTAGAGAAACAAAAAATAAAGATGATAAACAAATTAGTTTTAAGGATTATGATTCAAATTACAAATCATTTCTTGAAAAATATATGAGTGTATTATTAAAGATGACTAAATTAGATAAAATAACTTTAGATTGATTATTTATTTATAACATCATTATATTCCATTAATTTTTGAAATATATCGATTCCCGCATCTAATCCTCTTCCAACAATAAATACATCTGTGGAAGCTGTTTCTTTCAAATACTCTGGGGTATTGTAGTTTTGATCATTATCATCTTCCCCTTTGACAAGTTTGACACCCGGAGTAAAGTGAACAAAACTGTTATCATCAGGTTTTAAAAGTTTGGTTTGGGTGATAAATCCACAAACTCCATCCCTATATTTTTGAGCAATCTTCATAGCTTCGGTTGATTGATCATAACCAGTTGACATATTGGCTACAATCAAAACCCCAAAATGATGGACAAACTTTTCAGCTTTTAAAAGTGCATCTACTGCACCATCCATGGCATGACATGTCACTAAATTAGCCCATCGATTAACACAAAAAACATTACTTTCATATTGTCTTTTTACAATATGACCAATATCACAGTATTTCATATCTGCAATTAAAATGATGGATGTTTCGATCGCACAGTCTCTGAGTTCTTGGTAATTTTGGCTAATATCAGAAATGAATTCTGGATGGAGTTTAATGGCAAATAGGTGCTCTTGACATTGTCGCATCATCAAACAAACATCACTTACTTTACATTCTTTATCAAACGATCGGCAGATCCTACTCTTTTTCATAGTCATACAAAATTCAATCCACTCCCGATAACTCATCATGTTTGCAAAATGATGCAGATTAAAAAGACTTTTCACTTGTATACCATCAATTTCATCCTTATAAGGACTGCTTCTGTTTAAAACCACAGCAATCCGAACAACATCAATATTATATTTGGCCAATTTTTCTTTAACTTCTAATGATGTCACACCGGCAGTAAAAACATCATCAACTAAAATACATTGTTTAATATCCTTATCATAAAGACCAATGATATCTCGATCTGCACCATGATCCTTTGGTTTATCTCTTAAAATCAAAAGAGGCATATTACATTTGACTGATAGAATTGCAGCTATGGTATTACCAAAACCACCACACCCACAAATATAAGTTCCTGGGTATTTGACAAAATCATCCATATAATTAGTTAAAGCATTGGTTACTGGTGGCAGAGCTGATAAAAGTCTCATATTAAAATACATTTTTGATTCTTGACCGCTTTTAAGAAGGAATGGTTGATCCTTTTTAAGAGCAACCGATGTTTGTAGCTGAGATAAGATATTAAATAAGCTCATTCTTGTTTCATAAATAAATGCTTATCCTTTATATCCTTAATTGAATTAAAATCATTTTTTTTCATAATATCTTCTAACTCTTCTAAAATACTTTTAATAGAATCAGGACAGTTATCATATAAGTATGTACCGATCTGAACAGCCGATGCTCCAGCGATAAGATATTCATAAATATCTTGCCCAGAGCTTATTCCACCGCATCCAATAATATCAACTGATTTTGGTAATAGACTTCTATATTTCCTAACTTGTGAGATGGCGATCGCTTTCATCATCACTCCTCCACCCAATCCACCATAACCATTATTAGGAAAAATAGCTGGATGATTATCTTTGAACATAAAACCGTTAGGAATAGAGTTAATACACGTAATAAATTTAATAGGATATTTTTTGATGATCTCTGCCATTTTTTCATGATCACCTGGAACAAAATAAGGTGCCATTTTAAGTCCTAAGAATGGTGGATTAATCTTTTCAAAAACTATTTTCAAGAAAATATCTAATTTTTCAAAATCATAAAGTAATGGAATTCCTCCAACATTCGGACAAGATAGATTGAGTTCAATGGGAAGACCTTTATCAACAGTATGATAAATCATGGCCAATCGATCTGTTTCATCAGATCCAGCAATAGAAACAAAGTAAGGTTTGTTTAGATGTGTGGCGGCTTCAACATAATAATTATTCCCGTGATTTTGTAATCCATTGGAATTGATAGAAACTGTACCAGTAGAGTGATATTTCGGAGGCTGATTACCTGGACGAGGTTGAAGTGTACAGCTTTTAGATACTACTCCTCCAAATGATGAACATTCGTCCAATTCTTTCAGTTGTTCCACAGTAGTACAATGAACTCCAGATGCATTTAGGATTGGAGTTGATAATCTAATGTTTCCAATAGATGTTTTTAAATCCATGATATAACTATTTCAAATAAATAGTTATATGTTTAAGAGTTTTCATAAATCAAATTTTTTAACAAGTGGAATGAATTAAGGCTCCAACACGGTAACCCATACTCATAAATCTATTGTATTTTTTAACAGCTTCTTCTGTCGGTAAAATATACAATTTCTTGGTTTCAAAATCACTGATACAGTTAACGAGTTCAGGAGTTGTCATCAATTTATTTTCATAACCTCTTGATAAAATAATATAATCCACTTCATGAATAAATTCTTGGATATCAGCTATTTGAATCCCTGGTTGATGACGAGTGCCGGTTTGATTCCAATTCCATTCTTTGCATTGACCATTCCAGATTTTGATATCCTTATACTTTTTGCCGGCAACAACTATTTCTCCCCATTTGATATTATCAATTGGCAATATTACTTTATTATATTGTTTATTTTGACTCATTTATATATCTCTATTTTGAATTTATTATAATGTTTATAAACACATAAAAATTGAATTTCCAATAAATTGTTTAGTCCATTAACAAAATCCGTTGTAATACCTGTCCAAGGATGGCCTGCACTTGTCCAATCAGTGAGTTGGTCTGCAAAGAGCTACAGAGGAAAGAAAAACCGTTGCATTTCTGTGAGAGATGTTGGAGGATCACAGCGGTTTGCCTTCAATGTCATCCAATTCAAATTAAGGCTGAAGTGCAAAACATCAAGTGTGGATGTGGATGGTCCATCCAATGTCAACAAGTCCAAGAGTGGATTGACACTCATCCCCTTTCCAAACAGATGGGGAAAAAGAAAGTCTTCCCGCGTGGAGGATAAACAATCTCCTACATGAAAACTCACATTATTATTCCAATAGTGTTATTATTCATTAAGAAGAAAAAGTTGATAAGTAATCCTATTGACTATTTGTTATAAATAAACAAATTAATACCTTCCATCTATCATTTTTCCATGGAAAAGCTAAACAATTGGATCAGTGGCTTATCCACGACCAAAGCATGGACCATTGGGTTCATTTCAACACTTTCTGGAGTTATTTGCATTTGGCTCTTGGGAGTTACATTCCTCTTATCATCTGGTATTTGTAATGAAAATCTTGTTTGTGTAATTTTCGGAGGATCATTCCTTTTTCCATTTGTGATCTGTCTTGGATTTGTCATTTGGATGAGTTGTATGAAACATAATAATAATGAATATCAAAAGCAAACAACACCCGGGGAGTCTTTAATGGAAGAAGAGCAAGAGGCATTTTTTCAACAAGCTCATGAAATTCCTTAAATAAACTTTTTTTATGATGGTACTGTAATAAATATGTTATCAGTATTACAAATATAATATTCTCCTTTTAGTAATTGAATATAATCTCCTTTTTTAACATTAATGATGTCTGGATCGGCAAGATATTCTTTGACAACACAAGGTTCATCAATATTCTTATAAGTTTTAGTTGTAATTTTAATCGCTTGATGATTATTTAAAAGGGGTAACCAGACTAATTTATTTTTAGTTGTTTTAAAATCACCATCTAAATTTAAAGTTAGAGTATTATTTTCTTTAGAAACAAAGGAATTACCCCAATTATATAAGGTAATTTCCTCCCCTTCCTCAACAGATTCCAATTCACTCTTACTTAATAAGATTTGATCACTATAATAGAATTTCCTATCACCTAACTCAGGATTTTTAAGGAACTTGGGTTTCATTTCATATTCACCAACATTATATCCATTGTAATTTATTCTAAAATTAACTGCATCCGCTGGTGTTAAACCCACATATCTTGTTGCCATTTTATCAATAAATTTTCGATTGGTTTTCCACAGAGCATCTTGAGTCATATTAACAGATGCTTTGGCAAAACCAACCCGAGAAATGTAATCATAAAGAGCCTCTAAACATAATCCTTTTTTGAATAACCCTCTTAAGGTCATAAGTCTTGGTTCACTCCATCCTTCTAGATCACCAGTATCAATTAATGCTTTGATTTTTCTTTTACTTAAAACTGCATCGGTAAATGTCATTTTGCCATAAGTATGTAAAACTGGTTTATGAAACCGGAGCAAGTCTAAAATATACTCATACTGGTCATCTCGATCACCTGCAAACTCCACACTTCTGTACACATGGGTGACTCCTTCAATGGAATCAGCAATCGGGCAGACAAAATCATAAGATGGGTAAACTTTATATTTGTCACCAGTTCGATGATGTGGCATATTTTTACTTCTAAAAAGCGTTGGATCTCTCAGAGTTGCATTTTTACTTTTCATGTCACCTTTGAGTCTTAGAATGGCATCAGTTTTCTGACCAAGTTTCATTTGATTCCATAATATTATATTATCTTCCACAGTATTTTGTCTATTGCTGTTTTCTATCATCTTATCTCTCTCTTCTTTAACTTTATCTGGAGGAGTGTCATCTACATAGGCCAATCCTTCTTTAATCAGATACTCAGCACAATTAATATACTCATCAAAATAATCAGAAGAATAGGTATGGCTGTCTGGAATGATACCCAATGATTGAATATCTTCAATGATGGCATTAGTAAACTCTTCATTTTCTAATTCAGGATTGGTATCATCAAGACGAAAAAGCATTCTACCATGATATCTTTTAGCAATGACATAATTAATAAGAACTGCTTTTACATGACCAATATGAAGATAACCACTTGGCTCTGGAGGAAATCTAGTTACAATTTTCCCATCATAAGGTTGTAGTTTAGCATGATCATGTTTGTTGATTTTCCATTTGGTGATATCTAAGGACATTGTTGATGATGAACATTAAATAAATATCCCTTTATGTAATAAAAAAATCAAATTTTAATCATCATAGTATTGAATACCATAAGTCACTGGATCCAACATTAATTTATGTTTATTGAAAAAAATCATCTGACAACATTGAATAAAATTCTTTTCTGTCATATTTACATTTTGTCCTTCTAATATAATTGTATTATTTTGTAGTGCTCTAGTTCTTACATGATGAATACCTCCATTTATTTTATATGAAAAAGTAAACACACCTGGTTTTGTGGTACTGAGTCTGAAAACAATATCTTTATTATTATCTTCTTTTAAAATTTTTTCTGCAGAGTCCATGGTTGCAAATGGATAAAAATAATTATTGGACCAAATATGATTCATGAGAAGATTAAATCTTTGTTCTATATCATCTCCTAACCAACCATGTAAAAATGAAATTCTTTGATCATCATCCAAACGATGAATATCAGAAGGATATATTTTTCTGATTTTATCTCGTAATTCAATGATCTGTTCTGAAGTTGCTTGATGTTGCAAAAGAATCCCTTGCTCAGAACATTGACGATGAAATGGCTTTTGAAGCATAATAATAATGATAGGTTTAATTAGATAAACAAACTATTCTTTACTTAATACTAATCAACTTTTTACCAAATAATCTCTTTTTTTTTCAGTTAGTTTATTTAGTTCTTCAAGTATCCTCATATTAGCTGGAATATTGATCTGCTGATTAAGAAGCTCATCTCTTTCCAAAATAATATCTTCATATTTATCATAATTTTTCAAAATAGCCTCCATATAACCATTATTTATAATTCTACGATAATCATCAGGTTTAAAAATTTCTAATTGTTTAGAATATTTATCTGTTACAGTGACATTACTAAATTCCTTCAATATACCAGAATGATAACTTGGATCTGAACAAAGATATAGAATATTAACTTTAGGAAAAAACACCCGTCTAATAAATTTTTGTACAAAATCAGGATGACAATCCTTCACAAAAAGTGTTGTAGTATGAGTAAATACAAAAGAATCATTAGGTGTTAATCCTTTTGGGTATGAAAACAGCATAACATTTTTATTGGCAATTCTGGTTTTACCTTGATGACCTCTGACCGTAAAAGTTATAGGGCAAAAATCCATATGCCTTAACGATCTGAAAGCAGGATTCAAACAAAGTAATGGTAATTGAGCCATTTGTAAATCTAGCCAATATAATTCCCTCTAAGAAATCAATATATATAAGAATCAACTTTTTATGATGAATTATAAGGTATTATAAAGTAATTTTTAATTCTTAAAAGTTATAATTTGCCTTTAAGAAGCTTCTTCAATAAAAACAATCAAAGATCAATCAAGCCATTGAAACTATTTTAAAAAAACCATCCTTTGCTCTTGGCGGGTTTTGGTTCAGTTTTGATTGGTCCTTCTGGTTTGATTGATCCTTCTTGAATATACTGCCGGATCAAACTGTTGACATGTTTGTATAAAGTACATGGTACGCTGAATTGATTTACTTTGTCGTCGCATTTAAGAACATAATCCATAAATAACTGTTGTGACATACTATCAATTTCTTGTATAGTCATCAAGCTAGGATTAAAGTCCTTGGGTAGTTTTACTTTCTCATTTGTTTCTAAATAGCGGGCGTACTTTTCGAAGCACAATTTCACAGTTTGCAGATCCATTCTATATACTTATAAACTATATAATTTTTATTTTTGGTGAGAAAATGATTTTTTCTAACACTCCAAACATAATAGGGTGAGAAAAAAATTTTACTTTAATAAATCTTTAAAAAACCAGTTGATTAAAGTATTTTCTTGACCACGTGACTTATTTACATCTTCTAACAATTTAATAGTCTTATTAAAATCATATTGATGAAATCTTTTTAGATAAGTACCAACAACTAAAGGGGATCGATTAACACCCTTATGACAATGAACCAATATATTTTTTTTTTGATTAATAGTATTATGAATAAAATTAACTGCTTTGTCTATCTGTTGCCTTAAAATATCATAGTCATCATCATCTGGATATTCCCAATCAATTAGCATAATTCCATAATAAGCAGGAATTTTTTGTTGGTATGCTTCAGGATAATTTTCTGCCACATTGAGTACTATATCAATCTTATTTTGAGTTAAAAAATCTTTATCTACAGCAGTGTCTTCATCACCTAACCAGAGATGATCAATGACTTGGGACATTTACTAGGGTAGAGTACTAGGTAAAATACTTGGATATTAAATTATTTATAAAAAACCATATGAATATAAATTAAATTCAAATTTTTAATAACAATATTGTTTATGATTATTTGAATAACAATCACATTGTGAACAGTAAAACACATCATGCAAGTGTCTATAATAATAATAATAGAATCTCGATTCAAATTCTCTTTCTTCTAATTTACCTCCAAATGCATAGTACAAGAATGCTCTATCCTTTTCACCTATATCTCCATTTGGACAGTCTTTATGATCCATCTCACGGATACTATCAAAATCATCAACTGGTATATCTTTGAATAATCTCTTCCAATAGGCTTCTTTCTCAGGACATTTATTAATCCAATGACTTATATTATCACATAGCGGGCATTTATGAGTTTCCAGATACTTAATTAAATTATCAGTGCTAGTACAGTATAATGATTCAAAAAAATTCATTAGTGAAATTGTCTTTATGTGATAAATATCTATTAATTCAAAATTATCTAGATCGAATGCCCGATAAAAAGCTAAGGCAGCAAGTTCTGATGCATCTAGTAACTCCAGAGAAACAATAGTATCATCATCTGTTAGACTGCCATCATCATCTAATTTTAATTTATTGAAGTTATGAGGAAGATGTTGGATCATATAATCTAACCTCTCCATGAATTTTATAATGCTTTCATTTGATTTTCCTAACTCTGATTTTTGAGAGATGTATTTATTGACAGCGTTATCTATATCGGATATCTTTTTTTTATTTTTCTGATATTCAGCTTCTTTATTTTTGAGATCATGTTCAAGTTTCTTGATTTCTATTTCTAGAGGATTATATTGGAGAGACCGATGGTATCCAGTATTAATAATATCATATTGTAATTCACCTTTTTTTGATCCTATTAAAATATACATATCCTTAATCTTTTTTTCTTCTTCTTGCCATTTCTCTTTTAGATTTTTTAATCCATCTTGGATATTTTTAATTTCTTGCTCTGTTTTATCTATATTACTTTTATTTTTTTGGATAGCATCTTCTAATATTTTTTTCACTGCTTTAATTTCTTGATCAAGTACATCTAAATCTTTTCTAAAGTGAATTTTCTTGAATTGTTTTAAGGCAATTTTAATCTCGTCAAGTTCATCATATTTCTTTTTTCTGAGTTGATTAATTCTTTCTAATTCCTCCTCTTTAGCAGCAATCTGTTCCTCGAAGTTTACGATTTGTTCTTCAACACTCATTTAACCTTGGTAAATGGAAAATTAATCAGGATCATATGTTAAAAGAATTAGTTAATTTATAAATCAATTTTTTTTGAACTGAATGCTAATAAACAAAATAAAAAATCTCAATTTTAACTCCTTTCATATTGTCTTAAAGCTGCAACCAATTTAGGATAAGTATCATATATTTTCTTAAAATTAATGGCTTCAATAGTCAAACTATAACCAATACCCATATAAGCAATATTTACAACTTTATTTGGTACAAGAATAACATTGAAACAAAAATCGTTATGCGTCTGACAGGTAAATCCATCATTTTGTAATTTATCCATAAGAATACTAGTATGTGATTTTAACTGTACTGAAGAAAAAACCATTCCTCCACCCATACCAAATTGATGAAGATTCATTTAAGAGACCTGACTTTGGATTGAGCTAAATTATTATTAAATTATAAGGCATAATCAGTTTTTTATTCAATTTTTTTACCATCAATTGTCAAAGTTTAATTTTTTAATTTACACTATAATAGTAATATGACAAATATACCACTAATATCTGTTCTCCTACCAGTATATAATGGGGCAGAATTTATTACAGAAAATTTAGAAAAAGTTTATAATCAGACTTATAAAAATATAGAAGTATTAATCTCAATTGATCAAAGCACAGATAACACAGAAGAAATATGTAATAAGATGAAAAAAGATAATGTTCAAATTTTTGTTCAAAAGGAAAGATTAGGCTGGGTTAAAAATTGTAATTTCTTAATAAGAAGAGCACAAGGTAAATATTTCTCCATTATTCCTCATGATGATTATGTACCCAATAATTATTTTGAAAAATTAGCGTCAGTTCTTGAAGAAAATCCCAAGGTTTCAAATTGCTTTCCAGTTTTACAATGTGTAGGAACTATTAAAGAAAAATGGTTTCAAAATAACATTAAAGGTAGTTTAAAGGAAAGAATCTTTGATATGATAGAAAATCATTTTGCAGCCATAAGTTTTCGAGGATTAGTTAGAAGAGATTTACCTGACGACTTATTATATTTAAGAGAAGATCAACATCAAGATATGATGGCTGACACAATTTGGATTTTACAGCATGCTATTGCAGGAGAAATGATATGTGTCAATGTTCCTTATTATAAAAGATATCATAATAAAAATGAACATCAAAAATGGGTTTACAAATCACTGGATGACAAAATTAAGGCCTGGATTTATCATTGTGTGACCCTTCATAAATTAGGGGAAAAGTATCTAAAACAAAATCAAAGAGGAAAATTATATCAACTTTGTACTGAACGTCTGCTTTATAAAAAAAGAAATTTAGGTTATATACCAGTTAGTAGATTAACAAAAAAGGTTGTGGATCAATTTGATTTTGAGATTGGAAGAAAAAAAGTTGGGGTTTTAGGTGCTGGAATACAAGGATGCTGCGCCGCTTTATTACTTCATAAATATGGTTACAGTGTGAGTTTAATAGATCAAGCAAGTGATATTATGATGAGAGCCAGTGCAAATCAAGAAGGAAAAATTCATATGGGATTTGTTTATTCTAATGATCAAAGTTTTAGTACTGGAAAGAAAATGATGATTGACGCTTTACATTTTTCTCATAGTATGGAATATCTCCTTGATAAAAAAATAAATTGGAATGAAATGAAATCAGAAAAATTTATTTATCTTGTACCATATGACTCTCTTGTAAATATAGGACAACTAGAAGAATATTTTACAAAATTAGAAAATCTATATCAAAAACTATTGTATAAAAATCCGCATTTATCTTATCTCGATGAAAAGCCAGAAAAAATATTTCATAAAAAGGATGTTCCAGCTGATATAGACAGATCATTTTTTAAACATTGTTTTCAAACAGAAGAAGTTGCTTTATCACAACCTATTTTAAAACAATATATTAAAGAAGCATTAGAAATAAAAAAGATTCATCTGGTTTTTAATACATATATCACAAAAGTGAATCATATTGATGGAGAATATGAAATTGTTACTGATAAAGAAACCTATAAATTTCATAAAGTTTTTAATTGTCTCTGGGAGGGCCAGAAGAAAATAGATCAATGTATGAATTTAGAATCTAGAAGAGAGGATAATTTTAGACTAAAATTTGGAATTATGACTAAACCTATTCCAGAATTGATAGAAATACCTTCTATTACCATTGTCAATGGACCTTATGGTGATTATGTTAACTTTAAATGTGATGATGATCAGAAAATGTATTTTAGTTGGTACCCTATAAGTATGTATGGTATGGTAATTAATCAAGATATTCCAGATGAATGGAACCAAATTTGTAAAGGAGAAGTAAATAAAGAGTTATCAGGAAAACAAATTGGTCTTCATCAAATGAAATTCATTCAATTGTTTAAGAGAAAGTTTTTGTTTAATGAACCCAGGTTAGTTGGTGGAGTTATAGTGGCCAATGGAAAAGAAGATATTAATCATAAAAAAAGTAAATTGCATCAACGAAATGATATTCCAATCGAACACCAAGATGGTTATTATAGTATTTCAACAGGGAAATTTACATCTGGACCACACAATGCTGTTTTATTAAAAAAAATCTTTGATGAAAAAAGTTCCTAATTGTAGATTTGAACCAATTTTCATCCTATGAAACCAATCCATTTTCATTATGCGAGCGGGGAGAAGTGACCCTGCAATCACTTCAATGGTTGTTCATTAACAACCGGAATCTGAAAATCAAACATGTCAGTAACTGCTTGTCGGATGTCTAGAATACCAACTTACAATTCCTGCCATCTTCAACCTTCAGACAAAACTATTATGTGGCAAATAGGGACTGATGATTTGAAGAAAACCCAGCAGTACTCAGTCAGATACTGCCAGGCTAAACACACTCATCTTTGATGGCTGGTGGGGGGGGGACACTATAAAGTGGTCGAGGGGACAATTAAAGGTTGAATTTAGTGGGGATTTCAATGATTTTAAATTTCAATTTTTTTCTGACGATTCCATGAGGAAGAAAAAAATTGGAATGAGGATATGCTAATGGAATAGGCATACCGAAATTTCAATGTTTTTTCTGACGATTCCATGAGAAAGAAAAAAATTGCCCATCAATTCTATAAAAAAAACAACTACCAGTAGCTGTAACCAACCTTTTCCACCCAGGCTTTCTGAAGAATCAGCACATTCACATAGCTCTCAAACTCAATCTCCAGGTGGTTCTCAAATTTCCAGGTCTGGTTCTTGTGACCCGGGATGTCAATCTTGAATTGGATGCCAACTTTCCAATTTTTGGGCGATGGATGAATCTGTTGGATGATCCAAACAGCTTTCTTTTCTTTGCCGGATGTCCATCCACCGCCAACAACTGAACGAGTCACCGTCAGTTGGAAATACATCGCATGGACGTCAGTAGTTGTCCCGGTGATCATGGTAGTGCCATCAAGTGGGAACTGTGGGGGGTTTTTGTACCGGAATGGATTGAATGCGGTACTTTTCAGCAGATTTTCACGAGCAGCAAAGGCATTGTTGATTTTCACTGGCAGTCTCTCATTCTTGTGGGAAAAGATTTCCTTCACAGTTACCCACTGGTGGCTGATGGCCACAGTTGAAACCCAGAACCAATCCACCATTTCCAACAGAATTTTCATGACCTTGGGGGTCATAGTTGCCTTATTGGCAATGATGGTGTTCAACACGGCCTTTGCAATGTAAGTATGATCACCAATCACTCCTGAACGGATGAGTTCTTTGAAGAACTTCTTGTCAGTGGGAATAGCAATCAGTGACTCAAGACCAGGGTGCACGGAATGTGGAGTTTCGATGGAGTTGAAAACAAACCCTGATCCTGTGATTCTTCCTCCTTTGCAGGTGAACTCGCCACTCGTCAATGCATCATGAGCAATCTGCTCATAAACTACACTCTTTAGCGTCATTTCTGGAGTGATGGTCAGTTTACCCCAAACCCACGGTTTGGTAAGAAGATCTTTGCACCGTTTGTACAACTGCCCCAAAACTGATTCATCCGGAATCATAGATGTCGGATAGATCCGATACAATTCAGCCAGAGCCGTGATGGCAGCAGTTTGAGAGCAGGGCCATGCTTCTTCAATCTTTGTAACAAGCAGGGGAAAGTCCCATTTGAAGAAATCCAGGAAGTAGCCAATCCAGACCAGTCTTTGTGGGTAGCTGATCAGATCAGCGGTGGCCCGGTGAAAGTTATTCAAAAGGAGGAGGAAAAACACGGCCATTTCCTCACTGAACTCCTCTTGAAAGACAAAGTCGTTGGCAGCCCAATGTGCCAGACGACACTGAAAGTAGGCCATACCGCTCAAAAGAAGCAGTGGGACCGATCCAAGAATCCGGTCTCCAAACTTGAAGTTGAGGGATGGGGCATTTTGGGGAGGAGGTAGCACGGAAGGGTTGGCCGCATCAGCGGCAGGCCGGGCGGCAGAAGCTGCTCCGGTAGTAGCAGAAGGGTCTTCCATGATTGGGATCAGGGAATAAACTAATGGCTGGGAATAATGGAGTACACAATGGAATTGATTTTCAATTTTTCTAAATAAATAAATAAACCTAAGAAAGAGAGGGAAATGAATGGAATTATCTCATACTATATGCTTTTTATAACTCTATATTTTCATGATCAGCATTTTCTTCAAAGTGTTCTTTGGCCTTTAAGCTTTCTTCTCCACCTGGTGCAAGTTCAATATCAACCTCAAACTTATCAAGCCTTTTACTGATTTTATCAATTGATTTATTAATCTTTTCTAATTTCCTATCAACACGGGTATTATGAGAAGCAATTAAATGTAATAGTTCTTCCACAGGCCAAGCAACCTTAAATCTTTGACCTGGAGTTCTAATGAAAGTACTGTCATGGTACTTATAAATATCAAAATTCCCAATGGCAAGATAAAATGTACAGAAATTATTTTTTAATACTAGGAAACCATCTCTGGCCTCAATAATTTTAATTGGTACTGTTTCATCAACTATATGACTCATCTAATAATAAATTCATTTAATTTACTATTAGATGATTATTTAATAATTTCAATTTTCTAACTATCCATAAATGCATCTATATCAAGACATTTTTCAATATCATGGTCCAAGCCACCACAAACAGAGCATTGGAACAATTCAATGTATTCTAAAAGACTTTTTCTTGATTTCATATTATATAAATGATTGGTTTCAAATAATTTACTGATCATTGTACTGCATTTCAAGTGATCCATATTAAAATCTTTAATATCACGATAGACGACATAAGCAATTAACTGATTATCGGTTAATTTTTCCAAATCACTATATTTAAGAGTACTATAATTTTCTGGTAAGTGAGCATTCTTAAATAATATTGCCTCTCGAATAACTTGTAACTCCTTAATATCTTGATTTATGGTTTTTTCCTCTTTTTTTATTATTTCCTTTTTTTTATTTAATTCCCAGATCATATTTTGTTTTTGATGCATTTTATAACTCAGATTATCACATATTTTTTTCAATCTAATGTATTCATTATTATGTTCATTATAGTCTTTCTCTAAAGGTTGAAGAATTTTAAGGAGCTTATTTGATTTTTTTTGCAGATATTCTAATTGACTTTCTAGGTAATTGTATTCTAAATATGGCTTGGCTTGATCAATGATATCTAAAGGAATTAGAGAGATAAATGACGTTGGATCTTTTTTTAAACTATACAAAATATTGATATCCATCTAAGAATTATAAATAAATAAATTTTAAGTCATTATTAGTCCTTTTTCTGTTCCATGAACTTGGTAAAGTAGGCGATATCAACAAGTTTTGAAAGTTGATCCATGTGATTATAATCATAGTCAAGATGAAGTAGGTGGAAACCATACATAATCAAAATCTGTTCATCTTTGGGAACGATATCAGAAATTTTCTGTTTGTATTCAAGACCTTCCTTCCCTAGGTGACAAACTTTAACCTGACAGTTAAATCCATTGGTGGATGTTTTTTCGTAGGTATTGTCATCACGTTTCTTAAAACCAATATCCTCAAGTTTAAGATAATTCTTATAGTCAAAAGTTGTGCCAGAGTAGCTAACAATGAAATTCAAAGAGTTCCATCCAGAAAGTTCACCTACAGTGAAGGGAGTTGGACTAATGATATTGATGTTCTTATCATCTTTGAAAATTTCCTCCAACTGTTTCTGGATCTCTGACTTGGCAAAAGTAACCTCTGTCATCTTGATGGATTGTTCTCTCTCATTCCAGAAACTAACTGCATCCTTCAAGTAATGAAGACGCATAAGTTCCAAAAATGTGTTCATCAAATTAACCATCTTCGGATTAGGTTTCAAATCTGTATCAGAATAGTTTTTGAGATGAACATTGTTTTTGAAGAAGTCCGGCAAAATCTTGGGTTTGGTTTGTTGGAAGTCACAAAGACATATAATCACACCCAACAAAACAATGATGACAACGACTGCCATACCAAGGGCAAACATCAGCAGGAACATTTTGAAGGGTTGGTGGATTGGAATGATATTTTAAGATATATATAGGATAAATAAACAGTTTGGAATTCAATTTTTCTGAGCTGATTAATAAAGATCAGAAAAATTGTTCAAATCTTTTAATAAACTGTCATCCCAATAGCTTTCCCACATTCACTGTTAATCTCTCCACGATTCTGACAGTGATATTTTTCATTCTGATATGCATTGGCAAAAGGTGCCCGATAGTATTTCTGGGGACTATCATCTCCTTTCTTGATAAATTTTTGAAAAATCCATGAATCTGTTTCTCGGTCATACCAGACCGCTTGCATCTGAATTTGTTCTTTGCCAAATGTTGTTGAAGCCGATGCACGAACACCGGAGGATACCCCAACACCGACAGAGGTGCCTTTACCCGGAATCCACTGAGTGACAACTAAACGATTTCCAAAATGTGGATCTGCCTTAGCTCGCCAGTTTTTGAGAACCGTTGCATGTTTGACTGTTTGATGAAGTTGTTGTTTGGTTTGACCAAAAGGTGTCGATGGTTTGGAAGAGGCAATTGTTACTGGGGAAGTTGATGAAACATTTGTTTTCATTAACTGTCCCAGTACATCTTTTGGACAGGCATATGTAGTTGCATTAAGAATGGCGACTGCTGGTCCAGATTGTGAGGTGGATGCAGGATCCTGCTCTGGTAGTTGGAATGCTGAATAATCGTCTTGGCTCATGATAGTTGAGTGTTTAATGGAATTATTATGAAAAAAGTATGTATACTAATGATAAGTCAAATTTTTGTAATTTGATTCATCATAACTGATGAGTGTAAAAACAATCAAAGGCGAAGATGTTGCCAAAAGATTACCTCGACTGCCTCCTTCTTGTTGAGAAATTCATCTTCTGTACAAAGCGATAACATAAAAGTTTCAAAATATTCAGGATCACGTGTTGTTGGAGCAGCCTTGATGCGTTTGTACATATTCAGTTTTGCGATCACAAGCTGTTCCAACTCTGTAAGTGCTACGCGCTGTTTTTCCATCTCACGTTCCCGACGTCGTTTGCTTCGTTCTGCCTCCTCTTGACGAGCCTTTTCTTCCCTTTCAAAATCGCGCGCTCTAAGGATTCGTTTGTTGGTTTCCCCAGCACGTTTTTCTAACTTTTCTTTCCATTTCTTCAAATCATCCAATGCATCATGAAGTTCATCGGTTAGCTCAGTGATTTCATTTTCCGTCTCAGGATCGACTGTAAGGTTTTCAAGAATTCCATTTCCAATACATCCATATGTTCGTAGCTTTACTTTCAACTTATTAAATTCGGCTTTCATTTCCTCGAGTTCTTGTTGTTTCTTGTCTGCCATCCTTTCTTCTAAGGTTTTTTTCTGATTAATAACTACAACCGTTGAAGCATGGGCCGTGGCTGCAGTCTGAGGTTGATATGTAGTGTTAACAGTAGCAGCAGCGGCAGCAGCAACATGGACTGAGGAGGAAGGGTTTTTCTGACCTGTACGAAGCTCATAGGCAATGTTGGCACAGCCAATCTTACCGAGAATGTTTGCAATTACTTCAATTTCGTTAGAATCGTTAGTTACACCTTGTCCCCGCATGTGGGCTATGAGATCTTTTGGGCCGGTGAACCGTTCCATCTGACCACGTCCTGCTTTTTTTTCTCCTAAAAGTTCGTTCATATCAGTCATATTTTCACTTGTTAAGTTTTTCCCGAGGTAATTTTTTTGCTCTCCTGTTAGGGCCATTATGAGAATGTGTGGGTGGGTGGATGTGTGTGTGTGTGTGTGTTTCTGAGAAGAGAAGAGACAGACTAGTTAAAGGGGGTCTGGGTTAGGGATTTTTCAGACAGTTCATAATTCAATTTTTTTTTTTAATAGGATCCAAATATTTTTGATCTACACCATGGAACACTATACAGGACAAGGCTCTATTGAAATCTAGGCTGATTTAACCCCCCTCCCTTATTGAACTACTTTTTTATAGACGTCAAATTTTTATTGGAAAAAGTATAGCAAAAAATTGATTTTATAATTGATTGATTAGTATAATTAGCTTATAATTCATTTTATCAAAAAAATCTATGGCTGACAAATATAATCATCCAAGCAATTTATCAAATCCTTTTACTGGTTTTGAAACAGTTGCTATTTCATCTGATAACGATGATGAAAATAATGTGAATTTTTCTTCAAATGAATTATCACCATCAAACAGTGTAACTGATCTCAGCAATAATATTAATAATCAGTTGTCTCTGAATACTGCTTCATCTGGAAACAATCATAAAAATGAATCATTCCCACCGAATAGTATAAATGATCTGAGCAACACCTTTAATCATATGAAAATTAGTCCTACAACATCCTTTTTATCAAACCTATCAAATATTAATATTCGTGTTTATAATCTAGATGGAAAAATTTATAATGGCCAAATGAAAATTAATCCCAATACAACTATTAGGGATTTAGTATATATACTTATTAATAATTTTTATTGTTCCCATTCTCCTGTCAATATGCATCCTTATGGTTTAATTGGTAGAGACATTCATTGTAATACATTATTATCTAAATATCCAAATGCTTTTAGGGATGGTGCTTTAATTTTCCACAATTGCGGCAGTTTAACTCCATCGCCTTATAAACTTTACAAGATTTATTAAAAAATTTGAATCTTTAACTGGTTGCTCAATCAATTATAGTTTGTTTATTATCCTTCAGACAGGTACCATTATGCGTTCATCTGTCTTTTTTTGTTTTCTGGCACTGGCAGTTTTTGCCTCAGCCGCTCACTTAAGCAAATCCAATGTTTTCATCTACTCTTTCAACACCACTTTCTACAATCGATTCACATTCACTCTTGGTTTCACAGAGTTTATGAATTCAGTTGATTTGGGAGCAGATTGTGGATTTCACTTTGATGAAAATCAGGGTGAATTCTTTTTCTCAAACTTGACTTATTTTGATACTTGGAATGAAACCTTGGACTTTAGTGACACTGAATTGCGCATGATGACTAATATGATGATGGTCAATGAAACCACAACTCTTTACTCTTCCAACATCTCATTGGTCGTTCAGAGTTTTAATGAAAGTTATCTTCAAGAATTGAATCTGCAACCCGGTCAAAAGTTTGTTGATTATAGTAAAAAATCGATCGACTATCATATTTTTTACACTCATGATTGGAACCAAACCTGGTCTCAGCTGAACATTGATATTGAAAATTTGCCTTTTAATTTCTTTGATAAAAAAATGTACAACATGACTGCTGGTTTTATTGACCAGTTCTTTGTAAATTTTAGTGATACTTTTAATGGGATTAAGGAAAATACTACTTTCTTGTCCATGGAGACTGACTATGTAGGTGAGTGTATTTATCTTGACATGTCTTTTTCTGGAATGAAAACTCCTGGAAAGTTGTTTCTGATTTATAATGATATTCACAGCACAATTCCAGAGTTGGTTTACTTCACTTGGCAGGTTCCTGGATTGGACAATCCGCGAACGAGCTGTGGATTGAAGCTTTTGAAGGAGTTTCAAGAAACTTTTTTGTAATTTTTTTTTATATAGAATCCAATTCAAATCTAAAATCAAAAAATAAATTACTTTTTAAACAAGTTCCATTCTTATGATCAATACATTGACAACTAAAACAATAATTAGATTTGATCCAATTTATAGTATCCTCAAATTTAACATCTCTAAAACATTTATTTAATTCAATTATGGTTACAGAGTCATTTAATCCTTTCAAGTTAACTCTACCTAAATGAATATAGAGAAAAATTGCTCTTATATTATTTTCAGAATATTGTGACAGTTCTTCTATTTTAATCAATTTGTGATTAACTGGTAGATAGGCATACATAAATCCTATAGTTCTTTGGAATTTAATTATTTTCCTTTTCAAATTATTCCATAAAAGCATTTGTGATTGCTGATATTCAATTGTAAATTTAATACTGTCAATATCTGTCCTTAAATTTTCAATTTGTCTTTCTATATCATTATTTATTCCATCATTATTTTCTAACATTGATTTTTTTTTCTTTTTTTTTATCAATAAAGTATTTTTATCTGTGATTGTATTTTTTATTTTATTTATTTTATGGTCATATTCTTCACATTGAAATTCTAAAATGGCAATGATTACAAATGGTTCTAAGTAGTTAAGGATATCTCCAGGTAAATGATAAAGATAATTGGATGAATCTTGTTTTAAAAGTTCCATGATCCATGAATAAAATTATTTAGTATTAATTGATTATTAGCACTAATTAATTAAAAAATCAATTTTTATGTCGCTTGAAACTAAATACTGGTGGGGTGGTTCCTGCTGGAGAGGTGGCGTTGGCGGATTGAGTCATATTAGCTTGTAGTTGATTAATAGTCTTCGAGATTTTATCAATCTTGTCTTTTAATTTATCAGCTGAATTTTTATCTTTTTCAACCAGCATCTGATAGAATTCATTGGTTGAAATATTAACAACCATGTTTTGATTGTTTAAAGTACTAATTGTGATAGTGTCATCATCTGCAGAAACTGTTTCAATCATAGAAATATTAGAAAAAGGGATGAATTTAACTAAATCTCCATCTTTTAGAACAATGAAATCATTTGTAATTGAATAAAGGTCCATTTTATTATATATATTTTTTTTGGGATTATAATTCATGTGATATGAACAAACTTTTTTATACATTTGTACCAATAGATTACTTGTCGCTCTCAAAATGTACCTTCGCATCATCACTAACCTTACTACCTGGGGCAAATTCTACCGCTATTCCATATTCATTGAGTCTTTGATTCATAGACTGTAACTCTGTTATGATTTTTCTTAATTCAACAGTTTGATTGTTGTTGTCATAATAGTCTTTTAACTTTTGTCTAAATTCTTCCAGATCCATTATGATATAAATATATTCATAATTTCTAGAATGATTATAAGGATCTCTTGAAGTATTTGATGTAGTTGTATACTTATAATTTTTTATAATAAATTTAACATATTCTACATGTCCAAATTTTGAAGATCTACGGCCTTTTCTATAAAGTATTCTATGAATATCATTTATTCGAATAAATACATCGGCAATTTTTGATAAATCATGATCCCAATCAAGTTCAAATGCTTCTTTGAGATACAAGAAATCACCAATAAATTGAATTGTGTCAGCCATATAAAATTGTTGGCTTGCAAGTAGTTAAATAATGTATACAATTAAATATATTAGGCAGTTAGAGTTTCATTTTTTTCTATGATTTAACAAAAAAATGAAAACCGTTTAATATAAAAAATAACAAATATACTATCTAATTATACAAATATGAACAAACCAAAAGCTATTATTCTTATGGGTGGGTCATTTAACCCCATCCACATTGGTCATATTGAATCGATGGAAAAAGCCAAAGAAGAAGTTGAGAAAAAAGGTTATCAGGTAGTGGCTGGTTATTTGGCTGTTTCAACTGATGATTGGGTTGTCAAGAAAAAAGGAAAAGAACAATCAATACCATTTGAAGATCGAATGAAAATGTGTTTATTGGCTGTTAATGATAACGGGAAAAATAGTTGGATTAGGGTGCCGGGTAAACCTTATTGGTCTGCAGGTAAACTATTTAGAGATGTTATTCCTAATTATAAAGGTGCAACTGGTTTTTATGTTCAGGGTGAGGATAAATACAATGGAGGAAAGGAACCCTCGGCTTACGGGAAGATGAAAATCATTTATGTTAGTCGCGGTGGAGAAGGACCATTTTTGGAGGCCGTAAGACCAGATTTAAGTTCTACAGTCATCCGGAAAAGGCTTTTAGAAAAACCAGGTATAGAAACAATAAACAAATTGGTAGAAGAAGATTTATTGATTTATTCAGTCGCAAAGTATATGATTGAAAATTTTGAACGGATGCATGAAAAGGTACCGGCAATGTTCTAGATTCTTGTAATTACCATATTATCAGTTATTTATGCCTAATTACAAGAAACTCATAAATAATATTTAAAATTTTATCAGACATTAAACCTTTTTCAGGATTTAAAAATGATTCTGATGCAGTGTACTTTGTTTTAAAATTCATAAATTTGATATCATTCATAAATCGATTTTCTAATTTTATAACATTCCTGATTTCTGGACTAACTTTTTTTCCCCTAATCTCTTTCTGAAGGTTTTTCTTGTTACCACCTTCCACCCATCCTGGGATATTTTTCTCATATATATATTTATAATTTAAGATAACCACCATAACATAAGAGACTTCAAAAAATAAGAATTTTAGCATGGGCATTAATTTATA
>OBIC01000119.1_pt1 | contig 34306 bp, 34 predicted proteins | sample 1519831 | NCBI WGS metagenome assembly OBIC01 (sample SAMN03019805, study PRJEB22545) | beach sand metagenome | biome: beach; feature: sea beach; material: beach sand | place: USA: Municipal Pensacola Beach, FL | collected 2010-10-20 | depth 40-45 cm m
GCCAGTTTCGCATCCTGTTGCGGCCCCGCGGGTCGTGGCGATCAAGCGCGTAGGCGGCGGGTGCGTGGCAGCGTCCAGGCGATCAAGCTGCCGGCCAGCAAGGGCAACGCAGCAGGAAGTGGCACCGGGGTGACTTCCAGGTGGGCACTGAGAAAGCTGGGCTCGATGTCGACAGGGCTGACCCAGTCCCGGTCTGCCCAGATGTTGGGATATCCACTGTCAAAATACCCGAGTTCGCTGGTGAGGTCGCTGGTGCCCGCCGACAACGCCCGGAACCTGAGTTTCGCGATGTCAAAGTCCGCTGTTTGTGCCTGTACAAACAGGCTTGCGACGCTGAGGTTGAGCAGCACACCGGTGACATTGTCCACCACCGTGGTGGTGTTCGCTGCGGCCAACGCCAGGTCCCCTGGAAACACGGTGGTGTCGTGGGCTTCCAGCGTCAGCAGGCTGGGGTCCCAGCGGACGCTGACGCCACCACCAACGGTGCCACCGGTGCCGACGCTGAAGTCCCGCCCGACCAGCATCACCTCGACGGTGTCGCCCTGGCGGACACTGGCTGCCATTGGCTCAAATCCGATACTCGCGGCAAGTGCCTCCAGGCTGGTGATCAGGCTGGTCATGGCAAGCAACACGGGGGTGAGAATGCGGTGACATTTCATGTGAATAGACCTCTCGGGTTAGAAATAGATTGGGCGGCGCTGGCCGCCCTCCACGTTGGTTACTCAACGCCCGCAGCAGCAGGCCCTGGCTCGGTACCGAAGCGACCGACAAAGATGCTGGCGTCCAATCCATTGACTTGACCGTCGCCGTTGAAGTCGGCGTCGAGGTCTGCGGTGCCGAACACGCTGAGCAGTGCGCCAATGTCGAGGCCGTTGGTCACACCGTCGTTGTTGAGGTCGGTGTCACACAGGTTCCCGAAGCCGTCGCCGTCGGTGTCCCGCTGGCTGTGCCCGCCGGCATCGGGTCGGTCCGGGCCATTGGGCGCCAGGGTACAGTTGTCGACGTCATCGGTGATGCCATCGAGGTCGCTGTCCGTGGCCACCACCAGGCGCAGCTCTGTGGGTGTTTGCACGGTCTTGAATACCCCGGTGGCGAGGCTTGGCACCTGAATCTGGTCAAAGCTTCCCACCAGGTTGCCGGCACGAACCAGAGTGAAGGACTGGCCAGGGATTGGCTCAAAATCCCCGGTGAGGGTCACTTCGGCGCTACCGCGCAGGATCACTTCACCGTTGGCACAGAGTTGATCGAAGCTGCCGGCGTCTGTGCCCCCGAGTCGTATTTGGTGGGCTTCATGCAGTTGAGCGAAGTCCACATCGCCATTGTAGTTGCAGGCCCAGTCTTCAGTGGCGGCCCAATCCAGCACGATGTTCCAGTCAAACTGCCGCGACTCCGGCAGGGTCGGCGAGGTGTCATTGTCCACCTCCGAAAGAACCCGCGGTGGTGGGGTGACGGTCGCGTCGCGCCCGTAGATGAAGTCCTGGTCCTGCACAATGACCCGGTACGCCTTGTTCAGTAGCAGGGCGCGCTCCGCGGTCGGCACGATCAGTTCATACAGGTTTCGGGTGCTCGCCACGGCGACGGTGTTGACCGAACCATCCGGGTGGTAAAAGCGCGCTTCGAGTTCGGGGTTGCTGCGAAACTCGGTTCCCCCGCCGACGCGCCCGAAGTAGGTTGCGGCCTCGCCCATGGATTCGCCCTGGTTCGGTGCGTCGCGCAGCGCCGTCAGGTCGATGTAGCCCCACCCCGCGGCGCCATCCAGCTTGCGTGGAAAGCTGAAGGTCTTGTCAATGGTGGAGCCCACTGCCTTGTGGCAACCCATGCAGAAGACATTTTCTTCGTAGGTGTTCCAACGCAGGTTGCCTTCTTTGTTTTCAAGAAACCCGGTGACGTCCCAACCGAACTTGGTGGCCAGGCCATCCTGGCCGTGGTTGATGAAGGTCGGCAGGTTGCCTTCCTCTTTCTCGAGGTTCTCTTCGATGTACCAGTGCTCAAGCTGAAAGTGCCGGCTCTGGATGGTGCGCTTCATGTAGCGGACCTCTTTCATGCGAGGCGGGTTGTAGATGCTGCCGTCCTCGCGCACACCGACATAGCGCACGGTGTGCAGAAACTCTGTGTCTTTGGGGTACACATGGGGAATGAGGTCGATGTGGGCTGCACCACCCACGTAGTGGGCGCGCTCTGCATTCACTTCTGTGGCGATGCCGAGGGCGCCGTCGCCATCGAGGTCGACTCCCACCGCATTCTCGTCGAAGGGCAGTGCGCCCATGCGCGCGACGCCTTTGATGTTGGCTTCAACCAGCGCGAGGTTGGCTTTGTAGACCTCCCGCGACGGCAAGCCGCTGCTGTCGGTGTAGAAAGCGACCGGCAAACGGATCATGACATCGTCGGTGGAGCCCTGGGTTGGCCAAAAGGTGCTTGGCAGAGGCTTGTAGTTGAACGCAACCCACCAGCTGCCGTCTTTTGCAAAGCCTTCGTCGTCGAAGGCAGCGGCGCCGAGCTGCAGGTTCTCTAGATCCGGCACCCAGCCTTCAAAACCTGCGTCCAACAGGCGCTGGCGCAATGGGCTGTAGTTGTCCTGTGCGATGTAGTCACTGATTTCTGCTTCGCTGATGGCCGCGACTCGTGCGCTGCGGTCCTCGAACAGGTTGGACCAGTGGTTGGTGAGCCCCTGGTCGCTAAAGCTGTAGGCCTCCTGCAGGTCGCGGTCGTTCATGGTGTTCTCACGACCCGGGATCGCATCCTGGTGGCACACGTAACACGGGTTGTGCTCACCGGCCGAGTCGGTGTAACACTGGGGTGGAATGGGCGTTTCCCGGTTGTACATCAATTGGATGTCCGCAACACCCTCCGGTTGCCACGGAAGGACCACGTCTTCATCGGTTTGCAGGCGGTCGAGGATTTGCTGGTAGATCGGCACCTCGGGGGCCGCGCCCGCCCAGGGGGCCAGGACACCGGTCCCACAAAAGGCAAGCCCGGCGGTGAGTCGTTGGACATTGCGGACAAACATGGGAAAGCTCCGTTGGTTGGCGAAACACTGAAGCACGGGTGGGCGACATCGATCACTCGAAGTCGCCCACCCGACACCCCTCAACGACAGGGGCGTTGGTTCAGCAAGGCCTTAGCTGCGTTTGCGGCGGGCCACCAGGCCAGCCATGGCGCTACCAAACAGCCAGACCGCAGCGGGCACGGGCACAGGTGCCACTTCCTGGTGGATGCGCCACAGGGCGTCGTTGCCGCTGCTTGGGTGCTGGATGTTCACCAGGTAGCCACCCAGGGGGTCGGCGATGAACCCGGTGGGTTCTGAACCGAAAGGCCCAAGGCTCGCGAAGAGTTCAACCAGTTCGGCTACACCATCTGCGTCCGCGTCGGTGGCCATCCAGATGTCGCCTGGGTTCTCGTCTTCGATGATGAACAGCTGCAGTTCACCATTGGGGCCGTACTCGACAAACAGGTTGTCCGGGTCATCCAGCCCGTAGGTGTCGTCCGCGCCACCTTCACCCACTGGGTTGTTGCCCAGGCTGTCCGGGGTGGTGTGGCTGTTGACGGCTTCGAACACGGAGACGATGCTGCCGTCAGACGCGAGTTCCATGCCGTACACGATGTTCTCACTGGTGGTCGCCCAGAAGAGCACTTCGTTGCCATTGGCGAGGGTGCCCACCTCCAGGTCTTCCGGGCGGCCATAGGGGGTGCCGCCGACTTCGTCCGCCGCGGCGCGCCCACCACGGGTGGTGAAGTCGAATGGGTCTGCGCCGGTGATGGCGTTGCCGACCTCATCGGTGATGGCGACCCAGCTGGCGACGCCGGTGCGGGTGTCCGCGCTGTTGTAGTTCGCAGCGGCGTCTCCGGCGAAGGCATCCACCGACATCACGAATGTCTGGCCGCTACTCAGGTCTCCGGCAGTGCGCGGGACGTACTTGTAGATGGAGCCGGTGTTGCTTTCATCCACGAAATATAGGTTGCCGGCATTGTCGAACTTCAACCCTTCATGGGAGACAGATGGCACGCGGCTGAGCCAGTCGACCTGTGAAGAGCTGACATCGACGGCAGACTCTGGGTTGTGCACCTCAAAGATCCGGCCATTCCCGGCCCACTCTTCGGCGACGATCAAAGAACCGGTGGGGGTCAGCACCGCGGGGTCAAAGGCGCCGAAATCGTCGTTGAGGTGGTTCCACTTGGTGGGGTCGCTCTCAAAGATTCCGGTGTTGTTGCCGCCCATTAGGGTGGTGGAAACTCCGGTGACGCGATCGTAGCGTGCGACACCTGCCCCTGTCTGTACTTCGAATGGGATGTAGATGTACCGACCGGAGGGGTCGACATCGACCATGTCCCAGTTGCCGAAGGTGCTTTGGAAGCCTGCCTGACCGCTCAGGGTGTTGCGGTCAGTGATCAGGGTCTGGGTCCAGCCGTCCGGTAGAACGAAGGGGTTGGTGGATTCGTTGGTGTTGGAAGCGGTGCCTGGGGCGCTGAGGGCATCGAATGGCTCGATTGCATGGGCGCCAGTGCTGGCTGCCACGACCAAGGTCGCCAAGAGGGTTCTTTTCACGGTTGCTCTCCTGTTGGGGTGTGCAGTGGTGGCAAGGGGATTGCCGAAGCGCACCTTAGGAGTGTCAGGTTGCAACCGTGTGACGGGCGCGGGAAATTTGGCGGTTCAGGGCCTGGAACCTGGCGTATCGTTGGCGCTGCAGGCCCTGCGTCCTGGGTAATTTTCCTCGTAATTGACCTGGATCAACTCTAGGCGTTGCGCCAATCTCGTTGTTGACCGGGCGCTGTTAGCCTCATGCCATGCAGGCGAGTAACCTGCTGCGCAACACCATAAGAAAACGAGCCGAAAACTGTAGGAGCCGATCCGTGACGACATCCAGTCCTTTGTATGAGTCCCTTGAGCGTGCCGCCGAACAGGGCGGTGATCTATACCCGCAGGTGTATGCACGTTTTTTCGCAGCGTGTCCCTCCGCTGAACCTCTCATGTGGCACATGGATCCGCTCATGCGTGCGCGCATGATGGATGAGGTCATCAACCTGTTGCTACTGGAAGACACCGAGGGCGAAATCACCCTCGTCGAGTTCGAGGCCCATTCACACCAAGGCAGTGGCGTTTCCGCCGAAATGTTCAAGGTGCTTTTTGAGGCGATTCGCGACACCCTCAGGGTGTGCCTTGGGGCTGACTGGACCGGGGGGTACGAGGCGGCTTGGCAGGCGCGCATCGACCAGCTGGCCTGTGCCTTCAATGGCCAGTATCCGGAGCCCAAGGTCGCTTAGTCGGCCGTTTCCGAAGCCCGCGCGCACTGGGTTGTCGGCTTCCGAGGCTGGTCGCAGGTGCGCTTGCTCTTCACCGCAGCGGCACCGCCCCGCGGCACGCCAAAAATTCTGGGCGAAAGCGGGTCGCAGCAAAGGGCCGTTCAGCGGGCGGGTTGGTAACGCTGTTGTATACGAAAAACAGGTTGGTGCGAGGCCAGGGCGAGAGGTTGTCGGGGGATCCGTGCATCAGGTTGCATTCGTGCAGCACCAGGGAGCCAACGGTCCCCTCGACTGAATCAAGTCCAAAGCGCTCGGCGAGTTGGCGCATCACGAGACCACTCGGTGTGCCGGCTTGTTGATGGCGCAGGGACTGGCGGTAGTTTTCATCCGGAGTCGATCCGGCACATCCAACAAAGACACGGTGGGACCCTGGCATTGCGAACAGTGGGCCGTTGAAGCGGTTGTTTTCGGACAGCATGATCCAGGCGCTGACAGCGCGTGGTAGAGGCATGCCGTCCTCGGCATGCCAGGTCTCGAAATCCGAATGCCAAGGGAACGAGCGTCCGGAAAATGCCCCTTTGATATTGACTCGAGCATGGTGCAGGTAGACTGGGCTCGCGAGTACCTGCTCCACCTTGTCCAAAATACGCGCGTCGCGGACGATGCGCTCAAAGAGTGGGCTGAACCGCTGTGGGCTGAACAGCGAGCGCGGCTCCTGCGAGTCCGGCTCGATCACCAGTTCGTCTCGACCTTGAAGCCTGGGGCTCGAGCAGAGGTCGGCGGTTGTCGCGCGCAAGACATCGACCTCCTCGGTGGTGAACACATCGGGCACCACCAAATAGCCGTCCCGAGCGTATTGCTGCAGTTGCGGCGCGGTTAGGCTGTTGGGGCCCTGGGGCGCCACTCCGTAAAGGACTGGGTCGGTGCGCTCGATCACCCGCTCTTGGCCCGTTCGGGTGTGATAGGGGTCAGCGTGTTGGGGGGACGGAGGGCATTTTGACGCCTGTTGGGGGCGGACCTGAGATGTTGGCATGGGCTTCCTCCTTACATTCGGCGCTGACTTGCCTACACCACCGTTCGCGGGCTCACTGAGGAGGCGGTAGACGACGGTCAGGCGGTCTGCGACGGAGCCAGTCGTGAGCTGGCGAAACGCGAAGGGTGGATTGTGCCTCCCGTTGAGCCCAGTCGGTCCGACAAACAGCCGACGATGGAGTTCCAGGTACCTTCTGCTTGTGCCCCCAAAGGGTCAGTAGTCAGCACCGGATCCTGGTGACGCGGCCGGACCTCCATTGGCACGGAGCCAGCGGGATCTCGCCTTGAGTCGGTGCTTCCAGTCGAGCGCCAAGTCGGGGCAAGCAGCCACACGGTCGAGGCTGTCGGGTGGCGGGGAGGGCGCGTTCACGAGTGCCCAGAACGCGGCGATGGTGGGGTTGCCCTGGACCCGCTCGACCAGCTGGGCGTTGTCGCCGATGGCCACAGTTCCGGGTTCAAGCACCCGGTAATACCATCCGGTCGCGCCGGTCGACTGCACGCGACGGGCAAGCCCTGGAGTCTCCAGGTGTTCGGCGAGTTTCCAGCAGGGTGTGCGGGGCTGGGAAACCTGCAGCAGTGCCGTACCGAGGCGCACCCGGTCGCCGATGCAGATGAGCTGCTCGTCCCATTGTTCGGTGGTCAGGTTTTCGCCGACAACGCCGGAGCGCAACCGGTCGCTGTGTGCAGACAGCCATGCCCGCAGCGTCCGATAGCCGGAGTGGGAAAACTGATGAACGGCTTTTTCAAGGCCGCCGTGGTTGCGTCGGTCGGCCTGTCGGTCCCCCAGCACCCCTTCCGGGCGGATCTCGATCTGGGGCTGGGGCTGTTTGTTGATGCCTGAGAGCTGCCCGCTGGGCAGCAAGGGTTCGAGCTTTCCGACAAAGAGTCCGCTGACGCGGTCTTGCGGAAGGGGCTGCACGCCGTCTGCGGTTTAGCCGTTCTGCGCCTGCGGCCTTGGTTCAGGAAAGGCCAGCAGCGTTGCTGGGCGAGCCGCCGGTGCGCTAGGGGCGACGTCCCCGTTCAGCGCAGCCTGCAGACGCAAGAGCGAAGCTTGCATCAACTCGGAGACCTTGATGCAACTGGCCATTGGAGTCTTGGCCCTTCGACGTTCCATATCCACTTGAAATTGCAGTCCCCGCAGGCGCGGCTGCGACTCGGGGTCGGCGTTTTCGATCACTTCCTCGACCAGGCGGGTGCGCAGGGCCTCAAGGGCTTGGGGATCCTGTTCCGCCAACCGCTTTAATTCGTCGAACGCTGGCAGTTTCGAAGGCGTGGTCATGGTCTCGCTCCTTGTCGTGGGTGGCACCGGCTCACCCAAAGCTTGCAATTCGTGAAAATTAGTCTACGTGTCCCGTGCAAATTGAGCAATAATTGATCAATCGTGGCTCGGCCGTACGGGCATCCGCCAGAGGGCCCATAAAATCGTTGCGAATCATACAGCTAGGTCGATTGCATCCACGAACCATGGGTTATAAAGAGATTATTTTTTAGATGATCTTGGTTTTTTCGGTCCGCAGTTGACGACCAATCGACGCAAAACCGCTTTCTGGGCGACGGGTATTTGGCGCGGATTTGCCTTGGGTTTGAGGTCCTTCGGCTCTTACAATGCGGTAGCCGCGCTGAGGGCGGTCCACGCCCAGCGACCGACCGACAACCACTGGAGACAAGTGATGATTTATCGTTTGGGAGAGCGCCAAATCGATGTGCGGGGGACCGATTTTTTCGTTGCGCAGAGCGCCACGGTGATCGGGTCGGTGGCGTTCGAGAACAACGCCAGCATTTGGTTCAATGCCGTTGCTCGCGGGGACAATGACTGGATCGTGATTGGCGAGGATTCCAATGTGCAAGACGGATCCGTGTTGCACACCGACCATGGCGTTCCGCTCACCATCGGGCGCGGCGTGACCGTGGGGCATAAGGTCATGCTGCATGGGTGCACCATTGGAGACTTCAGTTTGATCGGAATCAACGCCGTGATCCTGAACGGCGCCCGGATTGGCAAGTACTGTTTGATCGGAGCCAACACCCTAATCCCCGAGGGTAAAGAGATTCCCGATGGATCTCTGGTGATGGGGTCACCAGGAAAAGTCGTGCGTGAAATCTCTGACCTGCAACGTCAGATTCTTGAGGGCAGTGCCCAGCACTATGTTGACAACTTCAAGCGCTACCGCAGCGAGCTCGCGCTCGATCCACGGTTCTGACCATGACGGACCCAAAGACCCACAAGCCGCCCGCATCGCCCTGTGTTTCGGTGTGCGCCCTCGACGACAACGATCTGTGCATCGGTTGCCACCGCACCGGGACGGAAATCGCGCGTTGGACGATGATGGGCGTCGATGAGAAGCGGGCGGTGCTGGCAGCCTGCGAGTCTCGCGCTCGGGCGTCCGGTGCCCACCTGTATGAACTGACCGGGGGAGGGGAATGAGCGCCATTGGCACCCCTGGGAGCGCAGGCGCGACCCGCGCGCTGCTCCTCGGATCTGGAGAGCTGGGCAAAGAGGTTGCGATTGAACTGCAGCGGTTGGGTGTGGAGGTCATCGCCGTGGACCGCTACCCCTCGGCGCCCGCGATGCAGGTTGCCCACCGACACCACGTGCTTTCGATGCTCGATGGGACAGCGCTGCGCCGCGTTGTTGAGATCGAACAGCCGCATTTCATCATTCCCGAGATTGAAGCGATTGCCACCGATGTGCTCGTTGAACTCGAAGCAGAAGGGCACTGTGTGGTGCCAACGGCACGGGCTGCGCACCTGACCATGAACCGGGCAGGCATTCGCCGCTTGGCAGCAGAGGAGCTGGGACTGCCCACTTCGCCTTATGCGTTCGCCAGCGACCGACCGGCGTTCGAGCAGGCTGTGGCCCAGATTGGTTATCCCTGCTTCGTCAAGCCGGTGATGAGCTCGTCCGGGAAGGGCCAGTCCCTTGTGCGCGGGCCGCAAGGCCTGGAAAGCGCCTGGGTGCAAGCGCAAGAGGGGGGGCGTGCGGGGGCAGGTGAGGTGATTGTCGAGGGGCTGGTGGAGTTCGACTACGAAATCACCCTGTTGACCGTGCGACACCGCTCGGGCACCGCCTTCTGTCCGCCGATCGGCCACCGTCAGGAGGACGGCGACTACCGGGAGTCCTGGCAGCCCCACCCAATGGGCGCCCTTGCCTTGGAGCGTGCGCAGCAGATTGCTGAACGGGTGACCACCGCATTGGGGGGCTGGGGACTCTTCGGGGTTGAGTTGTTCGTGTGTGGCGACGAGGTGATTTTCAGCGAAGTGTCGCCGCGTCCCCACGACACCGGAATGGTCACGCTGGCATCGCAGTGGCAGTCCGAATTCGCGCTGCATGTGCGGGCGTTGCTGGGTCTGCCGATCGGACCCGTTCACCTGCAAAGTCCGGCGGCGTCCGCGGTGATTCTCGCGGAAGGGGAACTTGAGGCGCCACGGGCCCACGGAATCGACGAAGCGTTGTCTTTGCCGCAAGCGGACCTGAGGTTATTCGGCAAACCGCAGGTCAGCGGCAGGCGCCGCATGGGGGTGGCGCTTGCTCGCGCGGAGACCGTGGATCAGGCCCGAGCGGTCGCGGTCGCCGCTGCCGAATGCATCCGCTTTGATGCAGGGGACTGACCCGCAGCCTGGTGTGGCCGCTTGACAAGCGGCGCACTGAATCGGCACCCTCGCCGGATCGGGAATTACAATAACAACCCGGTCGGGCGGTCCACAACTATCGCCCTCTCGTGGCGCCCAGCCTGAGAAGGCCCCTCAAAGCCCCCGGCCCTCCTCTTGGAGTCGCGGCGATGGATCAGCTTTTCAGCGATGTCCGGATTCTTGATCTTTCCGACGGGATTCCGGGGCCCTTTTGTGCTCGAATTTTTGCCGATTACGGTGCTGACGTCATCAAGGTCGAGCCACCGAAAGGTGACTCGACCCGTCGGCGCGGACCTTTCCCAGGCGATGTCCCTGACATCGAGGCCAGTGCGCTGTACTTGCACCTGAACCGCAATAAACGTGGCATCACCCTCGACCTTGAAACCGACACCGGTGCCAGCTTACTCAGGGAGTTGGTGGCCACCTCAGACATCGTGATCGAGAGTTTTGCTCCGGGCCACATGGACCGACTCGGACTCGGTTTCGAACAACTGCGACAGTGCAAAACCAACGTGGTGTTGGCCAGCGTGACCCCCTTCGGCCAGGATGGACCCTACGCCCAGTACCAGGGGGCCGACATCCTCTACTACGCCCTGGGTGGCATGAACATGACGGGTGATCCAGGCCTTTACCCGATCAAGAAGGCCGCCAGTATGGTCGAGCACCAGGTGGGCAACGCGCTGTCCGTGGCCACTGCAGCCGCTTTCTTCTCAGCCCGCCATCAGGGGCGAGCGCAACACCTAGACCTGGCGGCAGCAGAGGTTGCACAAACCAGTGTCGACCGCCGTGTTCAATTGCTGCTCGGGCATGCCTATACAGGCGAATGTTCGCGCCGAGAGCCGCTGTCCAGTTCGGCGCTGCCCATGGGCATCTTTCCTTGTCAGGATGGGCACGTCCAGATTGTCACGACGCCGGCATGGGCTGATCGCATGGCGAAGGCCCTGGGCCGGCCCGAGTTCATGGATTGCCTGGCCAAACCCGGTGGGCTATACAGCCCCGAGCTCAAAGGCGACATCGCCAGCGCCCTGGACCAATGGCTGATGGCGCGGACCCGCGCCGAGGCATTCGCCGACGCACTCGCGCACCAATGGCCCGTGTATCCGGTGAATTCTGTCGAAGACTTGATGGAAGACGAACACTTTCAGTCGCGGGAGTTTTGGGTGCAGCAGGACCATCCTGTGGCGGGTCCCCTCACCTATCCAGGGCCCTTGGCACGGATCGAAGATGGCTTTGCACTGCGGTATCCAGCGCCCAGGCTCGGTGAGCACAACCGGGAAATCTTAGGTGCTCAGCTTGGCCACACCAACACCGACCTCAGCCGGTTTGCCGGAGTGGGCGCCATCTGATCACGGAGGAATCGCCATGAATGATTTGCCCCTTGAAGGAATCCGTGTGCTCGACTTGACCGTGGTCTGGGCGGGCCCTGCCGCCACCCAGCACCTCGCTGATCTTGGCGCTGAAGTGATTCGTGTCGAATCCAGCCACCGGATTCCATCCAGCACCCGTGCCCAGCCGCACCTGACGGCGGACTTGGTGCAGCGCATGGGCATGCTGCAGCGGATGTCGTTCCCCGACGGACAACCCCAGCCCCAACCCTACAACCGCTCCAGTTCGTTCAACGTGCTCAACCGCAACAAGCTCAGTGTGACCATGGAGCTTGATACTGACGAGGGCGCGCAGGCGTTTCGAGAACTGGTCGCCATGAGCGACATTGTGGTGGAGAACAACGCGCAGCGAATCGGCAACCGCCTGGGCTTCACCTGGGAGGTGTTGAGCGCGATCAACCCCAAGCTCATTTTGTGTCGCATGCCCCCGCTTGGTCTCTCCGGGCCCTATGCCGATTACCTGGGGTTCGGTGCCCATTTCGAAGCACTGACCGGACTGACCTGGCTCCGTGCGTACCCGGATGCGGACATCTCACAGACCTCGCCCACATTCCACATGGACGACGTGAGTCCGACCGTCGCCGGTTTCATGATTCTGGGGGCCCTGCACCGCCGCCACCGCACTGGTAAGGGGTGCCTTGTGGAGATTCCCCAGGCGGAAACCATGTTGCACCAGATTGGAGACGTGGTGTTGGATCAAAGCATGAATGGGCGCTCGCAACCCTCCCTGGGAAACCGCGACCGGGTGTCCGCGCCCCAGGGTTGTTACCCCTGCCTGGGGGAGGACCAGTGGGTGGTGATCAGTGTTCGCAACGACGCAGAATGGGCGGCCCTGATCGACGCGATGGGCGCCCCGGAGTGGGCCTGTGCTCCGGCCCTGGCGACCGCCTCGGGCCGCCATGCGCAGCACGACCACATCGATCAAGAATTGGCGCAATGGACTCGGACAAGGTCCAAGCAGGCGGTCTTTCACTGTCTGCAGGAGCGTGGCGTCCCGGCGGCGCCGGTCCAAGATGAGGCCGATACCTTTGCGGACCCCCAGGTGACCCACCGAGGCCTCTTCAAACCCCTACACCAGGCAGCAACGGGCACCTACAACTTCCCCCGCCAGCCCTATCGGTTCTCGGACATGCCGCTTCGGTGGGAGCGCGCAGCGCCGAGCTTGGGTGAGGACAACGAGTACGTGTATCTAGAGCTGCTGGGGTACACCCAAGCGCAATACCACGAGCTGCTTCGCCGAGGCTTGGCCGGCACCGAGTACGCGCAGGAGCGGGCGGATGCCGCGCCCGCTTGATGGTCTCTGCACTGCCGGAAGGAGACTTGACCATGTCGGCCACGCTGTTTGGAGCGCCGCTCTCGCCGTTCGTTCGCAAAATTCGCATCGCTCTGGCAGAGAAGAACCTGGATTACAGCCTGGTGCCGCTGGACCCGAATGAGAAAACCCCGGAGCTGCTCGCCGTGAATCCGTTGGGGCGGGTGCCAGCGTATCGGGATGATCGCGGCACCCTGGCCGACTCGGCCGTGATCGCTCAGTACCTGGAACGCCGGTATCCCGAACCGAGCCTGTACGCGGCCGATGACCATGAGTTCGCTCGGGTGCTTTGGTTTGAGAAGTATGCCGACTATGAGCTATCGGGCTGCTGTACTTTTGGCGTGTTCCGCCAACGGCTCATCATGCCGCTGCTGGGTCAGGCCGGCGATTCAACTCTGGTGGATTCGGTGCTCGCCGAGTGCTTGCCGCGCCACTTCGACTACCTTGAGGCAGAGCTGGACGGTCGGCCCCATCTGGCCGCAGACCGTTTGACCATGGCAGACATCGCGGTGGCGTCCCAATGCTGCAACCTCATTCACGGTGGGGAGTCCGTCGACGCGGCGCGCTGGCCAGCGCTTGCTGAATTGGTTGAGGGGGTGCGCAGCCGACCCAGTTGCGCCGCCTGTCTGGAACAAGAAGTTGGGGTTGTGGAGCGGATCCGGGCCCGGATCGCACGCGGCACGCGGGTGAGCGGAGCCTAGCTGGGTTCCACCCGCTGCGCAACGGCCGAGGCCGTGACCGGACAACGGCGCACCCGCACCGTTTTCACCTGGTTGTCTTTGGTTTGCACGATTTCAAGCTGGTAGTCCTCGATGCGCAGGCAGAGGCTGGCATCCGGGATGGTCTCCAGGTGCTCCAACACCAAGCCATTCAACGTCTTGGGACCGTCGATCGGTAGCGTCCAGTGCAGGGAACGGTTGATTTCCCTGAGCACCGCCGAACCCTCAATGAGGTAGCTCCCGTCCGGTTGGGGCGCGATGTCCCAGGCGGTCTCGGCGATATTGGTGGTGAACTCGCCAACGATTTCCTCAAGGATGTCCTCCAGCGTGACGATGCCCTGCACATCCCCATATTCATCCACCACGATGCCAATGCGTCGTTTCTCGTGCTGAAAATTAAACAACTGGATGTGCAGGGGTGTACTTTCGGGGACAAAGTAGGGGTCACGGGTGACTTCGATGAGCACCTCGTGGGTGAGCGTATCGCTGGTCAGAAAGCGCGCGGCATTGCGCAGGTGAAGTATCCCAACCACGTCGTTGATGTCACCGCGGTACACCGGCAGGCGTGTGTGTGCACTGGAGCGCAGCTGCTCGATGATGTCGTCGATGTGGTCATTGAGGTCAATGCCCACCACATCACCGCGTGGCACCATGATGTCATTGACAGCTACGTGTTCGAGATCAAGGATCCCAAGCAGCATGTTGTGGTGCCGGCGCGGCACCATCTCGCCAGATTCATGCACCACAGTGCGCAGCTCCTCAAGGCTGAGCCGATCTGGCCCCACCTGATCGACACGCACACCAAGCAGCCGCAGCAACCCGTTGGAGACGCCGTTCACCAGCGCTACCAATGGGCTGAGCAGCCGCAGCAGGGGCGTCAGCAACCAAGAAGCCGGAAACGCAATGCGTTCGGGGTGCAGTGCTGCCCATGTTTTCGGAGTGACTTCGGCGAACACAAGCACCACCAGGGTCAGGGTGATGGTGGCCACGCTCGCTGCCAGGGCAATGTGCTGGTCGCCGAGCAGGCGCACCGCGATCATGGTCGCGAGCGAGGCCGCCATGTTGTTGACGAAATTGTTGCCGATCAGGATCAGGCCGATCAACCGATCCGGGCGCTTGAGCAGCCGCGAAGCCCGGCGTGCCCCCGGGTTTCCGGCTTCACTCAGGTGCTTCAACCGGTACCGGTTGAGCGCCATCATGCCGGTCTCAGAGCTGGAGAAAAAAGCCGAGGCGAGGATGAGTCCGGCGACGGCCAACAGCAATACGCTGAGTGGGAAGGAGTCCACTGCTGAAGGTCCCTTGGTGGGTGGGCGAGGGGCTTAGGCCTGGGTTTGGAGGAGCACTTCGAGGGCCAGTTTGCTGCCGAAAATCCCGAGTGCCAGAACCGCAAAGCCGGCGATGGTCCAGCGGATGGCGGTGGTGCCGCGCCAGCCCAGAACCCGCCGCCCTACAAGGAGCAGCGCAAACACCAACCAGGCCAGCAAGGTGAAGAAAGTCTTGTGCAGCAGGTGCTGCGCAAACATGTCTTCGATGAAGACCGCGCCGGTCAGTATCGCGGCGGTCAAGGTTACAAAACCCGCGCCAATCACCCGAAACAACAGCACTTCCATGGTTTCCAGTGGCGGGAGCGTGGCCAACAGGCCGCGCGTATGATGGGCTTTGAGTTGGTGGTTCTGAAATGCCAGCACCAACGCCTGCAACGCCGCGATTCCCAACAGGCTAAACGCGAAGACTGAGATGCAGACGTGGGACAACACACCGAGTGGCAGCCCGTGTAGTGGCTGATAGTGGGTGTCGATGAACGCGTTCAAAATGAGTGTCGTTGCGGCGATCGGCAGCACAAAGGCGAACAGGTTGCGCAGCCGCAGGCGAATGCCGCCCAGAAGCACAATGAGAACCATCAACCAGGACGCGAGGGCGGCGACGCGAAAGAGGCCCAAATGAATGCCCCCCGCGACCCACAGCGTGCGGTACAAATGAAGCCCATGCAATGCCGTCGCAACCAGCACCAGGGGCATCAACCACCGCTCTGTCGACGATTCGGAGATGGGTCGCGTTCCCGCTCCGGTCAGGTGGTGGTACTGGAGGTGGCCGCTGACGAAATAGCAGACCGCTGCGATCAAGGCGCTTGAGGCGTCCAGCAGGAACAAGTCTTCCAGGTCTCGTTTGCTTCGTGGGCGGGGGAATCCCGGAGCACCCAGTATAGGGCAGCGGCGACGTCTGAGAGAAGCCGGCTCTTGGGGGGCGCGCCTGTGCGTCCCTATAATGGTCCCTTTGGCGGTGTCCATGGAGCGGATGCGCCGGCCCTCGTGGAGAGATGTCCATGTTCGAAAACCTGACCGAACGCCTGTCCCGCACACTGCGCAATGTGCGCGGCCAGGCCAAACTGACGGAAGACAACATCGCCGAAACCTTGCGCGAGGTTCGCTTGGCATTGCTGGAAGCCGATGTCGCCCTGCCAGTGGTGAAAGACTTCGTGGCGGCGGTGCGCGAGCGCGCCTTGGGCCAGGAAGTGCTGCGCAGCCTGACCCCTGGGCAGGTGTTTGTTGGCATCGTGCAGAAGGAACTCGAAGCCGTGATGGGCGAAGTCAGCCCCGGGTTGGAGCTTTCAGCGCAACCCCCTGTGGTGGTGTTGCTTGCCGGCTTGCAAGGTGCAGGGAAGACGACCACCGTTGCAAAGCTTGCCCGTTACCTGAAAGAGCGGGAGAAAAAGTCGGTCGTGGTGGTGAGCACCGACGTCTACCGTCCAGCGGCAATTGAGCAGTTGCATACCCTGGCCAAGGAAGTGGGGGTCGATGCCTCCCCGGTGGAGGCTGGGCAGCGCCCGGCCGAGATTGCCGAAGCGGCCTTGCAGCGTGCTCGCATCGCTCAGCAGGATGTCCTCATCGTCGACACGGCCGGGCGACTGCATGTTGATGCTGAGATGATGGATGAGGTGCGCGAACTGCACCGCCGGTTGCATCCTGCCGAAACCCTGTTCGTGGTCGACGCCATGACCGGGCAGGACGCTGCCAACACAGCCAAGGCATTCAACGATGCGCTACCACTGACCGGTGTTGTGCTCACCAAAGTCGATGGCGATGCCCGGGGTGGGGCGGCCTTGTCGGTCCGCCATATCACTGGAAAACCCGTCAAGTTCATGGGGGTGGGTGAGCGCACCGAGGCGCTTGAACCGTTCCACCCGGAGCGCATTGCCTCACGCATCCTTGGCATGGGGGATGTGCTGTCCCTGCTGGAAGAAGCCGAACGCAAGATCGACAAGGAAAAGGCTGAAAAGCTTGGCAAGAAGCTCAAGAAGGGCAAGGGTTTTGATCTGGAGGATTTTCGCGATCAGCTGCAGCAAATGCGCAACCTGGGCGGGGTCGGCGGAATTCTCGGAAAAATGCCGGGCATGCAGGGCATGGCCGATGCGGCTCAGGCCCAACTGGGGGATGGCAGCATTGGACGAATGGAGGCGATGATCAACGCAATGACACCGGCCGAACGGCGCAACCCGGACATCATCAACGGTTCGCGCAAGCGGCGCATTACCCTTGGCTCTGGAACTCAGGTTCAGGAGTTGAACCGGCTGCTGAAGCAGCACAAACAGATGCAGAAAATGATGAAAAAGATGGGTAAGAAGGGCGGGCTAAACAACATGCTGCGTGGCATGGGTGGGCGAATGCCTCCAGGCGGCATGCCACCCATGAACTTTTAATCGTCCAGCCGCTTCAGGGCTTTGATCACGGCCCGGAATTCACGTACCATGTGCGCCCTTTTTATGCGGGGCGAGTTCAGTGGGCCCAATGTCGGCAGAGAAGTTGGAAACAAGGCTATGGTGACGATTCGATTGGCCCGGGGCGGAGCGAAAAAACGCCCGTTTTACCGGATTAACGTGACAGACAGCCGCCGCGCACGCGATGGGCGGTACATCGAGCAACTGGGTTTTTTCAATCCGATCGCGCGGGGGCAGTCCGAAGCTTTGCGCGTGGACCTGGAGCGTGTCGACTACTGGGTGGGTCAGGGCGCGCAGCTGTCCGATCGTGTTTCGCAGCTGGTTCGTCAAGCCCGCAAGGCGCAGCCCGAAGCGGGTGCTGAAGAGGTTGCGGCCGAAGCCTGAGGCACCGCTTGTGGCAGCCCGTGTGGGCGCGCCCTACGCGGTGCAGGGTTGGTCCAGGGTGCAGCCGCTGGTGGATTCGCTGCGGCTGCTCACCGAGCCCGACTGGCTTTGGTATCGGCTGGGCAATTGTGCTTGGCGGACAGTCGACGTGGGTGAAACCCGCATCCAGGGTGGGCTGCTGCTGATGCGTTTCGCGAACTGCAGCGACCGGGACGGTGCCGCACAATACCGTGGCGCGGAGTTGGCGATCGAACGCGCCGAGTTGCCGAAGTTGCCGGAGGGTGACTACTACTGGTCAGACCTCGTTGGATTGCGGGTGATCGCCTGTTCTGGGGTCGAGTTCGGGAACGTCGCACGGTTGCTAGAGACAGGCGCCAACGACGTGCTGGTGGTGGCGCCCACGCCGGACAGCCTCGATCAGCGCGAACGACTGATTCCCTACGTGCCCGAGCGCACCATCTTGGAAGTGGACATTCCGGCTGGGTTCGTGCGGGTCGACTGGGACGCTGATTATTGACTGACGCCTCGGGATCCTGTGGCGTGGACGGAGAAAGCCCGGCCATGTGGATCGGGGTTGTGGCCCTGTTTCCAGAACTGTTGCACCCGGTGATCCAGTATGGAGTCACTGGGCGCGCGGTTGAAGAAGGCCGCCTGCAAGTGGAGCTGTTCGACCCGCGCGCCTTTACCGAGGACCGGCACCGCACGGTCGACGACCGGCCCTATGGCGGCGGCCCTGGCATGGTGATGAAGGTGGATCCGCTGCACCGGGCGCTCGCAGAGGCCAGGGCCCTAAACCCCATGGCACGGGCGCCGCGAGTTGTTGCGCTCACGCCCCAAGGGGTGCCGTTGCGCCAACAGCACCTCGAGCGGTGGCGAGACCAGACCAGTCTCGTGCTGGTGGCGGGACGCTATGAGGGCATCGACGAGCGATTGATTGATCTGGACGTCGATGAAGAATGCTCGATCGGTGATTTTGTGCTCAGCGGTGGCGAGATCGCAGCGGCTGCAGTCATCGATGGGATTGGACGCCTGATTCCCGGCGTGCTCGGTCACGGTGAGTCGGCGCGACAAGATTCATTCGTTGACGGCTTGCTGGATTGTCCGCATTTTACGCGGCCGGAGATTTACGCTGGGGTCCGGGTGCCGCCTGTGCTGCTGAGTGGCGATCACCAGCGGATCGCGCGCTGGCGCCGTCAACAGGCACTGGGGAGAACCTGGGAACGCCGCCCTGACTTGTTGTCGGCGGTGAATTTGAGCACAGAGGATCAGGGCCTCTTGCAGGCCTACATCGATTCGCGAAGCGAGTCTTGAACTAGACGCAGACCAGCCACGAGGAGCGGCAGGCGATGAGCAGCAATAAATTGATTTCCGCCATCGAAGCGGAACAAACCGAAAAGGACATCCCGGATTTTGCCCCGGGAGACACTGTGGTGGTTCAGGTGCGGGTTCGCGATGGTGACCGCGAGCGTCTGCAGGCGTTTGAGGGCGTGGTGATCAGTCGGCGCAATCGAGGCATCAACTCCGCGTTCATCGTGCGCAAAATCTCCGATGGTGTTGGCGTCGAGCGGACCTTCCAAACCTACAGTCCCCTGATCGACAGCATCACCATCAAGCGCCGTGGCGCGGTGCGGCAGTCCAAGCTCTACTATTTGCGCGAGCGTTCCGGTAAAGCGGCGCGGATTCGCGAGAAGATCTAGCGCGGATGGGCAGGCCAGCGGTGGCCAACCTCGCTCCACTTGCAGCACTGCAAAAGGGCAATCGGGCACCGCTGTCGTTTGACCACCAGCAACTACTGGATGCTTTCTTGGACGCGCTCTGGCTTGAGCGCGGCCTGAGTCCCCACACGCTCAGTGCGTACAGGTCCGATCTGGCGCGCCTGCTGCAGTGGCTGGACGCAGCCCATGTCCCCATCGAAAACCTGACCCGAGCCCGTTTGCTCGACTTTCTCGCCCAGCGCATGCAAAACGGGTACAGCAGCCGTTCCACCCAGCGCTTCCTGGCCAGTGCGAGGGCCTTTTCTCGCCACCTGATCGCCCGGGGTGTGCTGGAGGCGGATCCCACCCTCAATGTGGCGAACCCGCGCATCGGTCGTCCGTTGCCCCGATCGATGGCAGAGGCCGAAGTTGAAGCACTCCTGGCTGCGGCAGACCCTAGGACACCGATTGGCCTGCGCGACCGCGCCATGCTTGAACTCATGTACGCGAGTGGGCTTAGGGTGTCCGAGTTGGTGGGTCTGCGTCTCGGCCAGGTTGATTTCGACCGGGGGTTGGTGCGGGTGCTCGGCAAAGGCGGCAAGGAACGCTTGGTGCCGGTCGGAGAGGAAGCGTTGGCGTGGCTCAATCGGTACCGGGCTGAGGTGCGGGGCCGCTGGGCCACCGCCGCTTCGCGCACTGACGCGTTGTTTCCGGGCCGCGGGGGCGCACCGCTAAGCCGTCAGGCCTGTTGGTACCGGATCAAGGCCTTGGCGCGCCACGCGGGCATCGACACTGACCTGTCGCCGCACCGACTCCGCCACGCGTTTGCCACGCATTTGTTGAATCACGGCGCGGACCTGCGTGTCGTTCAGCTGTTGCTCGGCCATGCTGACCTCTCGACGACGCAGATTTATACCCACGTCGCGAAGCATCGGCTGCAGTCACTGCATCAAAAGCACCACCCCCGCGGATAGCGGGGTGGTTCGGCAGCCGCTGCTGCCCTATGCTCTGTGGGTTGACGGGGCGGTTTACCATGCAAAATAGCGTTTGGGAAGGAGTGCGGTGTCATGTCAAAGATTCGATGGTTCGCGCAACGACTTGTTGTGGGGCTGATTCTTTCTGGGTCCATGCCCCTCGCGTTTGCTGAGGGCGAGGCGACGGCGGTCGACACCATTCGCGAGCGCATCGGCGGTGCGAACCCCAGACTGACTGTGGCGAATGTCGCGGCCACCGAAGTGGAAGGTCTATATCGAGTGCAAACTGCGCAGGGGCCGGTGTTGTACGCCACGGCCGATGGAGGCCACTTTGTGGTTGGCGAACTCTATGCAGTCACGGAGGCAGGTTTCGTGAACCTCAGCCAACGCGCCATGAACAGCAGTCGGACAGAGCGCCTGCAGGCGGTGTCCGAGGAGGATTTGGTGGTGTTTTCTTCGCCGAACGCGCAGACGCGGGTGTATGTGTTCACTGACGTTGACTGCCCCTTCTGCAGCAAGATGCACGAGCAGATGGCCTCCATCCACAAGCAAGGCATTGAAGTCGCCTACGTTGCGTTTCCGCGCAACGGACCTGGATCACCCACTTACCGCAAGATGGTATCGATCTGGTGCGCCGAGGACCGCAAGGCGGCCATGACGGCCTCCAAAGCCGGGCGCGCGGTCAAGTCCACAGAGTGCGCCAACCCCGTGGCCCAGCAGTTCCGGTTGGGTCTGGAGCTTGGCGTTCAGGCGACCCCGAGTGTCGTGCTTGAGGACGGACGCTTGATCTCTGGGTTTGTGTCCGCCGAGCACTTGCGTGCCATGATCGCCCAGGGCGAGGGTGGATGAAGCGATTGGGTTGGGTCCTGAAGGCTGTTGTGGAGCTGGTTAGAACCGGTACCTTAGGCGAGTGAGGTACTCCCAGTCGGTGTGATCCACTTTCGCGGGCGGCGCGCTGTCGTGAGAGACGACCAAGTCCATCACCAGTTCCAGTGCCTGGGTCATGGGTACGCTGACGCTGAGGTGTTGCAGGAACCGGACATCCTCGAGGTCGTCGAGCGCAGGCTGCAGGTAACTGCCGCTGGAAAGGCTCAGGCCTTGGCCGAACCTGTGGCGAACCACAACGTACAGGTTGCCCCTCCAGGTGTGGGTCTTCTGCTCGGGTTCGGTTCCCGTGGCGTCCAACTGCTCACGCTCATAGAACGCGCCCAGGCCCCCCGCGGTTGAGGGCGTCTCTGCGGGCGAGCTGGGGTCACGATGGCGCACCCCCAACCCAAGCAACTCTCGACTTCCGAGGCGGGTAAACCGATTCTGTTGCCACTGGCCGTAGGTGTCCCATTGCCACTCAGGGGCGGACTGGCGCGGCTTGAGGGCCCGCAGATGCACAAATGCCTTGTCGGTGTCAGCCACTCCATCTCCTGACCCGTATGCGTAGCTGCCCAGCAGGTGGTAGGTTGCGGCCTCCCCACCATGGCTGAGGCGGGCACCTGCTTCTACACTGCGTTCCACTGTATTGCCGCCAGATCCGGAGAGGGAGAGGTCGAGTTCGCCCCCCCAGCCGTGACTGACATCGGCAAGGTGCAGGTCGGCCATTGTGGTTACGGCGCTGGTCCAGGAGGATGTGCACAGCGCTGTGACCGCCAACGCCTGGCACAAGGGGGTGGATTTCACGCGGTCGACCTCCAATGGTCACGTAAAGGACGCGCGATGGTATCAATGGATTGTTGGATTGCAAGTGGGGGCGCAACCGATTGACCTCAGCGGTTGGGGTTCTCATGCTTGGACGCAGCGCGTTGCGATGCAACTCGACAGTGGTCGAGGAGGTGACCGATGAACGAGATCGACCCGATTCAAGACACTTGGTACAGCGATCTGCAGCGTGGCCTCAGTTTTCAAGTGGTGGAGGTCGAAGCGCAGTTGGTCGAGGTGCAGTACCTCGACGGGGAGCTTGACGCTTTCGACAGGGATGAATGGCAGTTGCTGGAGCTGGAAATCATTGCGCCGCCCGAAGATCCGCTGGCGCCTTACGAAGCGCTGGATTTGCTCGACCTGCCTGAGGGTATGCTCCCCGAAGCGGAAGATGACGAAGCGTCCGGTCTGTCGACCCCCGACGGCGACGACGGGGAAAACGAACTCGAGTGACTGCTCCGGACCCACTGTTGTTTGCGTTGGACGGTGCCACCACACTCGGGCCGGCGGTTGCCCGAGAGATGGGCATCGATTGCGCGCCCTTGGAGCTGCGCGTGTTCACCGATGGCGAGCACAAGTTGCGTCCGCTCCGAAGTGTTGCGGGCGCCTCGGTGGTGGTGTTGCAGCAACTGCACGCGGACGCGCGCGCCAGCCTCAACGACCGGCTGGTCCAGACCCTGTTTTTTGTTTCGACACTCAAAGACGCCGGAGCGAGCCGCGTGACCCTCGCGGTGCCGTACTTGCCCTATGCACGCAAGGATCGGCGCACCAAACCCCAAGACCCATTGAGTCTGCGCTACCTTGCACAATGGATCGAGGTTTCCGGGTGTGATGCCGTGCTTTGCGTCGAGGCGCACAACCTGGCGGCGGCCCAAAACGCATTTCGCGTTCGGTTTGAAGCGCTCGCGATGACGCCGCTCTGGGTGCGCTGGCTGGGCGATCAGTGCGACGGTCCATTGACCCTGGTGGCGCCTGATGTGGGGGGCATGAAACGTGTGGATGCACTCGCGCGGGCGCTGGGGCGCCGTCGATCGGGACCGGTGACCACGGCGCTGGTCGAAAAACGCCGCAGCGGCGGAAAATTGAGTGGAACGCGCCTGTTGGGAGAGGTGTGTGGCACCGCGGTAGTGGTCGACGACATGCTGGCATCGGGTGCCACCATGGTGCGGGCTGCTGAGGCTGCCTTGGCGGCTGGGGCCGATCGGGTTTGGGCGCTGGCGACCCATGGGTTGTTCACCGGTGATGCACCGCTGTTGCTGGAACGGGCACCGATTGACCGGGTGCTGGTCACCAACAGCCTGCCACTGGAGCGGCTTAAGGACTCGCCGATCGCGCGCCGGGTTGAGGTGGTGGACCTGGCGCCTGATGTGGCGGCAGCCGCGGTCCGCTTGAGTCTCGGCAGCGGCGTCGACGCACTCGGCATCGACTCGGAAGACTGACGTCTGGGTTACGGCGGTTTCCAGCGTCCGGTCAGCGCCTTTTCCGCGGCAGCGAGATAGCCTTCGGCGCGGACCACCCAGGCTGCGCTGCTCAATGTCGGCCCTGGGGTCCGCAAGTGTCGCAGCGCCAAGCATGCCCACAGCAGTGCCCGATGCGCCCGATACAGCCGCAGCAGCCTGGTTGTGGGACGGTCGCCACTGGCGCGCAGGTAGCTGTCGAGCAGGCCACTGGCGAAGTCGTCGGCTTCGAGCCGGCTGCACTCGAGCGCCAGGAACCCGATCTCATCCGCGGGGTCGACCATGCGCAGGGCACGGTCGAACTCCAGGCAATCGATGATGGACACCCGGTGCTTGAGCAGATACACATGCTCAGGGCGCAGGTCCCCGTGGCCCTCGACGACCCGGCCGGCCGACGCCCGCTCCACCATTTCACTGCCGCATTGGGTCACCTGGTGCTCGAACTCTGCGACGAGCCGCACGGTGTCCGGTGCAGCGACCAAGGAATGCACCCCCTGCAAGGCGTGGTACAGGCGGCGCACCCGGTTCTGAAGTGCAAGTGGATAGCCACTGGGTTGGCGCAACCTTGGTGCGGTCGCGTACAGGGCGAGTAGAGGTTCCAGAACCGCAGATGGGTCGGGCGGCTGGTCGGTGGCGATGTGTGCCTCCAGCGTGGCTGTATGGGGCAGCCGCTGCATGCGCACCAGGCAGTCGACCGGGCGACCGCTGGTGTCGATTCGCAGTGCGCCGTCCGGCCTGGCGCAAAGCAGCGATACCCCTTGGTACACGCCGGTTGCCAGGCGCCGATTGAGGCGCACCTCCAGCGCGCAATTGCGCCGACGCTGGGCAAGGGCAGGTGCATCGAAGTCGCTATCGAACTGGGGAGTTTTCAGTTTGTAGGCGTGTTCGGGGGTGAGGAACACGCAGTTCATTGTGGTATCGATGACCCCGATGGGTGTGCCCGCGTTGAGGCCGTAGGTTTCTGGGTGCATCAGCGCCGCCCGGCGGCTTGGGTGTGGGTGGCCCTGTACCAGGGCACGGCCGTTCATGGTGCTACCGGTGATGGGTGGCGGCGGACGGCGTTTAGAAGTCTCAGCACCTCGCTGTCGGTGAGTTGAGGGAACTGTTCGTAGTACGCCCCAACTGCACCCAGAAAGGACGTTGGGCGCCACACTGCGATGACCCTGTCGACTTCTGCCTCCAGCGCCTGGGCGGTGTCATCGGCGATGATGGGCACCGCGATCACAATTCGTTCAGCCTCGCGCGCCTGAACGTCTTTGATGGCTGCACGCATGGTCAAACCAGTGGCCACTCCATCGTCGACCAACAGCGCCTCGTGGCCCCGCAGTGTGGAGGGCGCTGCACCACCAAGGTAGCGGTCGCGCCGTCGGCGCGCTTCGGTCCGTGCGGCGGCTTCCGCCTCGCCCAGCCATCCGGGATCCAGGTGGGCGAGGGCGGCAGGGTCCGGAACGACCGCGCCTTGCTCGCCAACGGCTGCGACGGCGAATTCTGGGTTGCCTGGGTGGCCGATTTTGCGGGGCAATGCGAGGTCCAGGGGCAGGTTCAGCCGCTCGCAGATGGGCACCGCGACGGCCACGCCGCCCCGGGGCAGCGCCAGTACCACAGCCGTCCGGGTGACTTCTGGCGCAAGCAGGTCAGCGAGTTGGCGGCCTGCATCGTTGCGGTCGTGAAAGCGAGGCACTGGCTGCTCCGCTGGGGCCGGGCCCGGTGGGCCAAGTTGTCTCACTCACCCTAACATAGAGCGCCTGGGAGCACTCAATTGACTTGGATTGGGGCCTGTCATAAGGTTCGCCGTTTTCGCGTTGGCCATTCAGGTCAGTGGATTCACCCCGCGTGTGTAGGCGTTCCTTCCCTTGAATTCTGTTTCCATTGGGCTTTGTGGGCTCGGCACCGTAGCGACCGGCGTGTTGCAGGTCTTGGCGCGCAACGCCGACGACATCCGCCGCCGAGCCGGTTGTGACTTGCGCGTAGTGCATGTTGGCGCGCGCAGCAACCGGGCAGGTGTTGACCTCAGCGGTGTGCGGGTCAGCCAGGACCTGTTCGAAGTTGTCCGCGACCCCCAGGTCGATGTCCTGGTGGAATTGATTGGTGGCTGCGACCTGGCCAAGGAACTGGTGCTCAAGGCGATTGGAGCCGGCAAGCACGTGGTGACCGCCAACAAGGCGTTGATCGCAGAACACGGCAACGAGATTTTCGCAGCGGCTGCCAGACAAGGTGTGGTGGTTGCGTTTGAAGCCGCGGTGGCCGGCGGGATTCCAGTGATCAAGGCACTGCGCGAGGGCTTGGTCGCGAACCGCATCGAATGGCTTGCCGGCATCATCAACGGCACCGGCAACTTCATCCTCACCGAAATGCGCGAGAAGGGGCGTGCGTTCGACGAGGTGTTGGCCGAGGCGCAGGCACTCGGTTACGCCGAGGCAGACCCGACGTTCGATGTCGAAGGCATCGACGCGGCCCACAAGCTCACCATCATGGCCTCGATTGCCTTTGGCATCCCCTTGCAATTTTCGGCCGTGTACACCGAGGGCATCAGTGCGATCACTCCGATGGACGTGGCCTACGCCGATGAGCTGGGGTACCGGGTCAAGCACCTCGGTGTCGCTCGGCGCACTGCGGACGGTGTAGAGCTGCGCGTGCACCCAACGCTGGTTCCGGAGCAGCGGCTACTCGCCAACGTCAATGGGGTGATGAACGCCGTGATGATCAGTGGGGACGCTGTGGGGCCAACGCTGTACTATGGCGCGGGTGCGGGTGGCGAGCCAACGGCCTCGGCCGTCGTTGCCGACCTCGTTGACCTGGTGCGGGTGCTCGAATCCGATCACCGCCGGCGGGTTCCGGCCTTGGCCTTCAGCCCGGACAGCGCCGGTGCGACCCCTGTGTTGCCAATCAGCGAAGTCCAAACGCCCTGCTACTTGCGAATCCATGCGGTGGATCGAAAGGGTGTGCTCGCGAAGATTGCCCGCATCCTCAGTGAGCACGACATCAGCATCGAAGCTTTGATCCAAAAGGAGCCTGCGGTGTTGCCCGACGCGGGTCGAGAGGTTTCTGTGCCGATCATCATGCTCACCCACCAAGTGGTCGAGGCGCAGCTGGAAGCCGCCATGCGCGCCATCGAGTCACTTGACGAGGTGTTGGAACGGGTGTTTCGCATTCGTGTCGAGTACCTGGCCACGCACTGAGCCACACCCGATTGTCACTGACAGGAGAACATGCCCACCATGACCACGGGTTCGCGCTATCTTGGATTGATTGACCGCTACCGCGACCGGTTGCCGGTGCAGGATGACACCCGTTTGATCAGCCTGGGGGAAGGCAACACCCCGTTGATTCGCCTGAACAACATCCCCAAGAGGCTGGGGCTTGATGCGGACCTGTATGTCAAATACGAAGGCTTGAACCCGACCGGGTCGTTCAAGGACCGCGGCATGACCATGGCAGTGACCAAGGCGGTCGATGCCGGGGCCAAGGCGATCATCTGCGCGTCCACCGGCAACACCTCTGCATCCGCCGCGGCCTATGCCGCCCGGGCTGGAATCACCGCATTTGTTCTGATTCCGGAAGGCAAGATTGCCCTTGGCAAACTGGCGCAGGCGATGATGTACGGGGCCACCATCATTCAGATCCGCGGCAATTTCGACGTGGGCATGGCCTTGGTCAAGCAGGTTGCCGAGCAAACTCCCGTCACCATCGTCAATTCGATCAATCCGTACCGCCTCCAGGGCCAGAAAACCGCGGCCTTCGAAGTGGTCGAGGAGCTCGGTGCAGCTCCGGACTTCCACTCCCTTCCGGTGGGCAACGCCGGCAACATTTCAGCCCACTGGATGGGGTATTCGGAGTGCCACAGTGACGGCATGGTCAACAACCGGCCGGTGATGGTGGGGTACCAAGCTTCAGGCGCGGCCCCTTTCATCCAAGGGGCGATGGTTGACTCACCTGAAACCGTTGCCACCGCGATTCGCATCGGTCATCCGCAGTCTTGGGACAAGGCTTGGACAGCTCAGCGGGAGTCAGGTGGCTGGTTCGATGCCCTTGGCGACGAGGAGATTCTGCACGCGCAAAAGCTGCTCGCCGAGCATGAGGGTGTGTTTTGTGAGCCGGCGTCGGCAGCCTCACTCGGAGGTGTGTTGAGGGACATCCGAAGCGGGAAAATTCCCGCGGGTAGCCGAGTGGTCTGTACCCTCACGGGCAATGGCCTGAAGGACCCAGACACGGCTGTGGAGCAGTGCCGCGGAGCGGACAGTCTGCTCACGGTCGATGCAGAGCTCGACGCAGTGCGCCGAGCGATCGGTGCCAAACTGTAGCACTGCACATCGACGGGGGGCAGTGGAGGTGGGGCACGCCGTTTGGACAGTCCAAGAGCGTATTCCGAAGCACACCGAACCCCTCAGCGCGGACATTGAGCCACTGCTCGACCGTGTATTTCGCAACCGGGGCATAGTTGACCCTGCGCATCTGAACCACCGACTGACCGGTTTATTGGACCCCGCGGGCATGCGGGGTATGGACGCGGCGGTTGACCTGGTCATCCAATCCCTCGAGTGCAGCGGTGAGATTCTGGTGGTTGGAGACTTCGACGCCGATGGCGCCACCAGCTGTGCCCTTGCGGTGCTCGGACTGCGTGCCTTTGGGGCCGAGGTGGACTACCTGGTGCCCAACCGCTTCGAGTACGGCTACGGCCTGACCCCTGAGATCGTCGCACTGACCGCCGCCCGCCCCCCCTGGCTGCTGATCACTGTAGACAATGGCATTTCAAGCCACGCTGGCGTGGAAGCAGCACGCGCCGCGGGCTCCAGGGTCCTGATCACGGACCACCACCTGGCGGGTGATCGCTTGCCAGCCGCCGACGCCATCCTGAACCCCAACCAGCCGGGCTGTGGGTTTGGATCCAAGGCGCTCGCTGGCGTCGGAGTGGTGTTTTATCTGTTGATTGCGCTGCGCCGCGCATTGACCACACGTGGCTGGTTTGATCGCCGCCAAACACAGCCTCCCAACCTTTCTCAATGGCTCGACCTGGTGGCCCTTGGCACCCTCGCTGACCTGGTGCCCCTGGACCACAACAACCGAATCCTTGTTGATCAGGGCATGCGACGCATCCGTCAGGGGCGGTGTCGGCCTGGTATCCGAGCGTTGGCGGAAGTGGCGCACCGTGACCTGCTGCGCCTGAGCTGCGCCGATGTGGGTTTTGGTCTGGCGCCGCGATTGAACGCTGCCGGTCGGATGCAAGACATGCGCACCGGCATCGAGTGCTTGCTCGCTGAGACCGACCCACCCGCGAGGGCCATCGCGGCTGATCTCGATCAACTCAACCGCGAGCGGAGGACCACCGAGCAGCGCATGCAGCTAGAGGCGCAGCAACAAATGTTAACGCTGGACCAAACGGGTTCAGTGGACGCTGGGGTCGTGTTGTTCGATTCGAGTTGGCATGCTGGGGTCATCGGCATCCTCGCGGCGCGGGTCAAGGAGCGTGTTTACCGCCCAACAATCTGTTTCGCACCCGGTTCCGGTGCCGAGATCAAAGGCTCTGCCCGTTCGATTTCGGGTGTTCACATGCGAGATATCCTCGCCGAAGTCGACCGCCGTTCCCCGGACCTGCTGCTCCAATATGGCGGCCACGCAATGGCCGCAGGTGTGACCATTGCCGCGGCCGATCTGGAGCGCTTTCGGGGGTGTTTCATCGATGTCCTGCGCGATCGCGTCGACCCCAACCTGTTTGAGGGTCGGTTATTGACCGACGGCAGCTTGACAGAAGGCCAGTTGAGTCTGGATGTTGCTCGGAAGATCCGCTACGCAGCGCCCTGGGGCCAGGCATTTCCAGAGCCGATGTTCGAGGGCTGGTTTGACGTTCGGTCTCACCGCGTGGCGGGTGAGAAGCACCTGCGCATGCGCATTGCGCAGGCTGCCAGTGCGGGCGCCGAGGTGGATGCGATTCTGTTTAACGCTGACTTTGATCGGATCGAAGAATTCCGTGCGCCGGTTCGTTTCGTGTATCGGCTGGATGTGAATTTCTGGCGTGGTGAAGACCGGCTACAGCTCCGGATCGAGCACTGGCCGGCCCCCGATTCATCGCCCATTGGTGGGTGCGGCAGGCGGCAGGCGGCCGGGCCTCAGTGAATGGACTGACTCTGCCGTTCGAGCGCATCAAGCTGGCGCATCAATTCTGTCGATGCGCTTTGCATGGCCTTGATCTGGGCTTCGACCTGCGTGGCATCTCCTGAGGCGTGTGCGGTAATGGCTTGGCTTGCTGCGTCGTGCACGAGTTGGTGGGGGGGCTTCAGGGTGGTGAAAGCCGCCATTTTTCCATAGCGGGCCTGTGTTTGAGCGGCGTTGTACCACCGGCCCAGGCGACACTCACTGGCACCACAGAGCGGTTCTGCCGGGCTGCCGAAGGATCCGCTGACGCGTCGAAAGACGTCCAGGCAGAATAGGATGTGGTCCAGTTTCACCGCTTCCAGGAAACTGGTGGTGGAGGTGACGCCAATGGTGTCGCGGATGTCCTCCGCCACGCGCATGACTTCGCAGACCATCTCTTTGAGATCGACCGCGGATCCGTGGGCCCCCCGTGCTTTGCCTTCCAGGTGCTGAATGTTCTCGTTGGTGCTCAGGGATTGGTGCTCGATGGCGCTCACCAAGTTGGCAATCTCCTGGGTGGATGCGGCAGTTTTTTGCGCCAGCGCTCGCACCTCGTCGGCCACCACGGCGAACCCCCGTCCCTGCTCTCCTGCGCGCGCCGCTTCAATTGCAGCGTTCAATGCCAACAGGTTGGTCTGATCGGAGATGTCGGTGATCAGTTGAACGAATTCGGAAATGCCCCGCGCCGATTCGATCAGCTGTGCAACGGAGGCGCTGGTGGTGTCGGCAAGCTCGGCGATTTGTCCGGTCTCGGTGTGAATCTGGGCCAGCACATCAGTGCTTGATGTAAACAGGTTGTCTGTATCAGCGAGTTCGCTCTCCTGCGTCTGTAAGTGCGCGCCGAGGTCGCCCATCCTGGTGCGGACCGCATCGAGTGCCGGCACCAGTTCGGTTACAGAAGGTTGGTTGTCCCGTGCGCTGGCTTCGGCGATCGCCTCAGCTTCGGCCTGCAGCGCCTCATCGAGGGCCTGCTGCATCCGCGCCACTTCGGTGTCGAGCGCTCCACGGTCATTCTCGGCACGGCTGGCGCGCTCCTGAAGCTCCAGCCAGTCCTGACGCTTGATCCACATGGTCGTTCCGCCCCTTGCCCCGGTGTGGCGCTTGTGATTCTCAGAGCCTCGGCTCTTGGTTGCCTGTTGAGTATAGGTGTGCTTCTTGCCTTCGCCACCGCGGTGGCTTCGTGCCGGCGATCCCATCGGGTAGAATGCGACCGCTCCAGACGCCGTCGATCTGAGGACTCAATTCCAATGGAACTCAACCCCCTGTTTCAACGTATCGCCGAGTACCAAGGACGCACCGAAGACTTGCGGAGGTACCTTTGACTACGCGACCAAGCGCGAACGGCTTGAAGAAGTCGATCGGGAACTCGAAGACCCGAACGTTTGGAACGACCCGGAGCGGGCGCAGTCATTGGGCAAGGAGCGCTCAAATCTTGTCGCAACGCTAGACACATTGGATGAGCTCCAGGGGGGGCTGACCGACCTGCACGAGTTGATCGAGCTGGCCGGAGCGGAGAGCGACGAGGAGACAGTCCAGTCCGCTGCGCTTGATCTTGATGGTCTGGCACAGCGCCTGGAAGCCCTTGAGTTTCGTCGCATGTTTGCGGGCGAACTCGACCCCAACAACGCCTACCTCGACATTCAGGCCGGCTCCGGCGGCACCGAAGCACAGGACTGGGGCGAAATGCTGCTGCGCATGTACCTGAGGTGGGCCGAACGCAAAGGGTTCGAGACTGAATTGATCGAGGTGTCGCCGGGAGAGGTGGCTGGCATCAAGAGTGCCACCATCAAGGTGGCTGGTGACCACGCCTTCGGGTGGCTGCGAACCGAAACTGGCGTGCACCGGCTGGTGCGCAAATCGCCCTTCGATTCAGGCAACCGGCGACACACGTCCTTTGCTTCGGTGTTCGTCTCGCCTGAGATTGACGACACCATTGAGGTGGAAATCAATCCGGCCGATTTGCGAGTGGACACCTACCGCGCGGCAGGTGCCGGCGGCCAGCATGTCAACAAGACGGACTCGGCGGTGCGCATCACCCACTTGCCAACCAACGTGGTGGTGCAGTGCCAGAGTGAGCGTTCGCAACACCAGAACCGCATGCGCGCCATGGATCAGCTGCGCGCCAAACTGTACGAACTTGAACTGCAGCAACGCAACGCCGAGAAGGATGCCTTGGAAGCCAGCAAGGCCGACATTGGTTGGGGCAGCCAAATCCGTTCCTATGTGCTCGACGCATCGCGCATCAAAGACCTGCGGACGGAGGTTGAAACCTCCAACACCGGGGCAGTGCTCGACGGCGACCTGGATGCATTCATTGAAGCCAGCTTGAAGATGGGGCTGTAGCAGCCATGACAGACGATCGCACCACCAACCCGGACACCATCGACCCGCCCAGTGAGCCGGAGTTGATGGCACAGCGGCGGGCACACCTCGAGGCTTGGCGTGCCTCCGGGGAAGCCTACCGGAACGACTTCCGCCCAAATGCCCATGCCCAGCCGTTGCAGGACCAGTATGGCGGTGCAAGCAAGGCCGAGCTGGAAGCGGCGCCAGTGCGGGTGCGCGTTGCAGGTCGCATGATGCTGCGCCGCCTGATGGGAAAGGCCAGCTTCGTGACCCTGCAGGACCGCACCGGGCGCATCCAGGTCTACCTGCGCAGCAACCAGTTGCCGGAAGGCGTGTACGCCGATTTCAAGCGCTGGGACCTTGGTGACATCGTCGGGTTCGAAGGCACGCTGTTCAAAACCAATACCGGTGAACTCACGGTTCAGGCCGAACTCGCCGTCCTGTTGACCAAATCCCTTCGGCCCCTGCCGGACAAGCACCATGGTTTGAGTGACCAGGAAGCCCGCTATAGGCAACGTTATCTCGACCTGATGGTCAATGCAGCGACCCGTGAAACCTTCCGGATCCGGTCGCGGACCATAGAGGCGATTCGCCACGCTCTGGTGCGCCGGGAGTTCATTGAGGTCGAAACCCCAATGATGCAGGTAATTCCAGGTGGAGCGACCGCACGGCCGTTTGTCACACACCACCACGCGCTCGACATGCCGCTGTTCCTGCGCATTGCGCCCGAGCTGTATCTCAAGCGTTTGGTGGTCGGCGGGTTCGAGCGGGTCTTCGAGATCAACCGAAATTTCCGCAACGAAGGCCTGTCAACGCGCCACAATCCCGAATTCACGATGCTTGAGTTCTATCTGGCGTACGCAGACTACCAGGACCTGATGGACCTCACGGAAGACGTGCTGCGCGAAGTGACCGAGCAGGCCCTTGGCACGACGCAGTTTAGCTACCAAGGGCAGGAAATCGACTTTGGTGTACCGTTTCAGCGCATTCGTCTGGTTGATGCAGTCGCCCAGCACTGCTCGGGCGAGACCGCGGAGCAGTTGCAAGATTTGTCGCGGTTGCGTGCCATCGCAGCCCAGCATGGCATTGATGTGGACTCCAGCTGGGGCACGGGCAAGCTGCAGCTGGAATTGTTCGAGAAGTTTGTAGAACATCGCTTGCTGCAGCCGACCTTCGTGACTGACTATCCGGTCGAGGTGTCACCTCTCGCGCGGCGCTCGGATGTTGACCCTGCTGTCAGTGAGCGTTTTGAACTGTTCATCGCCGGGCGAGAAATCGCCAATGGATTTTCAGAGTTGAATGACCCTGAAGACCAGGCGGAGCGGTTCCGCGCGCAAGTCGCGGCCAAAGACGCCGGCGACGAGGAGGCCATGCACTTTGACGAGGACTACATCACTGCCCTGGAATATGGCATGCCGCCAACGGCCGGGGAGGGCATCGGGATCGACCGCCTGGTGATGCTGTTGACGGACGCCGCTTCGATCCGTGACGTGCTGCTGTTTCCCCACATGCGACCGGCCACCCAGCCCTGAGGCCGGCTGTCGCCGGTTTCACCGCTAGCAGAGGAAGCGGCATGTCCGATCGCACTGGCGCCCACATCCAACTCGAAGCCTCCTGGAAGGGCCGCCTCCTTGAGGAGTTCTCGTTGCCGTACATGGTGGAGCTGCGCGAATTCCTGTACGCCGAAAAGCGCGCGGGCAAGGTGATCTATCCACGGGGGGACCACTATTTCCATGCCCTGAACACCACTGCATTTGACGACGTGCGTGTGGTGATTCTGGGGCAGGACCCCTACCACGGGCCTGGACAGGCGCACGGGCTGTGTTTTTCGGTCCCTCCGGGGGTGGCGGTACCGCCTTCGTTGCAAAACATCTATCGGGAGCTGGTGACCGATCTGCAGCTTTCTCCGCCTGGCCATGGGTGCTTGGTGCCTTGGGCGCTGCAGGGGGTGCTGCTGCTGAACGCGGTGCTGACCGTGGAGCAGGGGCGGGCGGGGTCTCACCAGGGCCGTGGTTGGGAGCGCTTCACCGACCGGGTCATCGAGCTGCTCAATGCGCGCGACGAGCCGCTGGTCTTTCTTCTCTGGGGCAGCCACGCTCAGCGGAAGGCGGGTTTTGTCGATACGGCCAAGCACTGCGTATTGCGTGCGCCACACCCTTCCCCGCTGTCCGCTCACCGCGGCTTCTTCGGCTGTCGGCACTTTTCCCAGGCCAACGCTTTTCTCAACGACCATGGCCAGCGCGCCATCGATTGGCGGCTTCCTGAGGTGAAAGACATTCCGGCTGGGGCTATTTGAAGATTGCCATTGCCGCTTCCATCTCCTCAGACACGTCGGTGGCTTCTTGCATCTCGACTTCTGGATCCAGGCCGACCTTGGCGAAGGCGGGGATCGCGCTCCAATCGAGTTGGGTGTAGGGGTGGTCGGAGCCGATGAGGCTTTCCAGCACCGCCACGGTGACAATGTCCACGTAGTCGACGCGCTCGCTGTCGCGCGTAAAGTCCCTGTAGTGGGCCGGGACTGCGCTGATTTCTTCCGGAAAGTCCCAGGCATCTAGCAAGATGTGCCCCATCTCCGGATGCAGGGCGTAGATCGGAAGAGCGTCGT
>OBIC01000120.1_pt1 | contig 34303 bp, 29 predicted proteins | sample 1519831 | NCBI WGS metagenome assembly OBIC01 (sample SAMN03019805, study PRJEB22545) | beach sand metagenome | biome: beach; feature: sea beach; material: beach sand | place: USA: Municipal Pensacola Beach, FL | collected 2010-10-20 | depth 40-45 cm m
AAATAATACCTGGTCATTTAAGGGCAGCACGTGTCAAATTATTACTTGGACACTCGGCAAGGTAGGCCTGAATTGCTTCATCAAGCGTCGCATAATGAGCGGTTGAAAAACGCTGGATATAATCAGGGCGCAACATGCCTGGCTCGATGAGCCCAAACCGTGCATGAGTTCCGCCGATATCGCCCACCAGCGTTGTGAGCTTATTCACGAGCATACTCCTCTCACTTTAGTACGACAGCCGCAATTCTTAATTTCACGTACTTTGGCACCACGTTCCCCGGCACCGCAGATCAATACCTGTTAAACGAACCCACGACGCATTATTTATACTCCTCAAACACTTAACAAGAAATAAATGGACGAACTGTAAGTCTGATGACTGCAAATTTCTTTATCATTAAGCTCACAAGGCAGGTAAAGGACAGGTGATAAATTTGATGTCTGATGAGAGAAGCAGAATATGCGTTTATTAATGGGGATATTTGGGAGTCTACTGCTTTTATCAGGTTGCAGTAATGGGGGCACCGAGGACACAAACAATCAGCCTGCCGATCCGGCTGATCCCCCTCCGGCAACGCAACGCTGGTATCACCCACCCCTTTCTGTCAGTTGGCACATCCAATTAACGGGGCCCATCAATACCACTTACACGGTACAACTTTACGACATTGACCTTTTTGACTCAGCGAAAGACTTCATTGAAGAATTCCAATCAACAGGTATCAAGGTCATTTGTTACTTTTCGGCAGGTTCTTATGAGAACTGGCGCCCCGATGCCCAAGCGTTTCAAGCCAGCGATGTAGGTCACGCACTGGCGGGTTGGCCTGGTGAGAGCTGGCTGGATATCCGGTCAGATAATGTCCGCCGCATCATGCAAAAGCGCCTTGATCAAGCAAAAGACAAAGGCTGCGATGGCGTCGACCCGGATAATATGGACGGATATAAAAACAATACAGGGTTTCGCCTGACCGCCTCTGACCAGTTAAACTACAGCCGGTTTATTGCCGAAGAAGCGCATGCAAGGGGGCTCGCCGTTGGACTCAAGAATAACCTTGATCAGGTTGAAGAGCTGGTCGACTATTTTGATTTTGCTGTCAACGAGCAATGCTTTGAATACCGCGAATGTTCCGCGCTAGCACCTTTTATCGAAAAAAATAAGCCTGTATTGAATATTGAGTATCAACAACAGTATGTCGACCATGCCACGTTAAGAGATTTACTGTGCAACGATGCGATCAACAGACAATTCAGCACATTGATTCTTCCACTGGAGTTGGATGATGCATTCCGTCTCAGCTGCTTGTAAGGATCACAAACCACGCGCTCACAATACTTATCGTTCACAAGCGAGCAGAAGCATTGCTGACAACAAAGGTTTCAAAAGGCAATTTTTTAATGTGATCAGCCATGAGCACGTATGCCACTGTGAAACTGGCGATAGAAGACAGCGCATAACCCCAGCCGTACCAAGACAAGCCCAAGCCAAGACTGGCCCAGGTAAAGAGTGTGTTCGTCACCAGAAAAACAATCGACACGTACAACACTTTAAGGCGGGCATCAAAATAAGTGAGTATTGTCATTAAGAATAACGTGAAGGCATGAAAAGCTGTTCCTAGCACGCCGTAGCGGAAAATGCCCAGTTGCATTGGGCTGGTTTGCAGCCAGCCCAAAAGGGCCGGTGCAATCAAAATCAGGCTGACGGCAACGGTTAATTGCAAAACCAGAATATTACGCGCGTGGCTCAGCACGGTTGTCCACACAACTTGTGCATTGTGTTGAATGCGTGCATAAGTCGCATGATTTTGAATATCTTGATAGAACCGTTGATATTTTTCATAAAAGCCGGTTTCAACACTGAATGTAAACAGTGCAATTGCAGGCACAATCGACAAATACGCCAGGAACATGGCTCCGTCGTAATAAGGGTACGAAATCAAACCATTATCCTGGCGAATACTTTCATCTGCTGACCACATAACCCACTTATCCGCCCAAATCGCCAAATTGTAAATCAACCCGGAAAGCGCAATTTCCCAGTGCGAGCGAAAGTAGTCCAAAAAGGCAAAAGGTTCGCGTACTCGGTAGGGATATTCCGCCAGGATTCGCGCAATCAAATCGGACAATATAAAGAGCAAACCTAGATTAAAACCTGCCAATAAACCGCTAATACCAAAGTCCAGCGACAAAAAAACCGCTGCCAATACGGCAATCAGCATACCGACGGCAAAACTACGGGCTATAGCGGCATATTCTTTGAGCGCGGAGACAAAGACACTGGTAAGCCAAATTCCCGTTATCAATAGAAAATTAGCCACGGCCAATAACTTGATCCAAAGCGCCATCTCGGCATAGAAAAAATAAAAAGCCACCACGAGCGGGACCGCCAACCCATAGACCAGTGTGAGCATACCGACCAAGGCACCGGGCGCTCCGGACACATCCTGAGCATAAATCATGTCGGCGAGATACCGCGTCACAACCATAAATACAGGGGCCGACAAAACCAGTGAGAAAGCAAAGTTGTAGATGATAATGATGCGGAACTCTGCGATATCCTGGCTGAACAAATACTGGTTACCAATCAATACCAATGTACCCAGGCAAAGTACTGTAAACAGCCAGGGACCACTGGAAATCACCGCTGAATAAAAATAGCCAGCCAGAGTGCCTGCCAAGTCATCCCGCTGGGTTAATTTACGCAATACAAAGCCAACCCCAGCCACTATGCTTTCACCTTCGACAATTCAGATGAGTCGTTCGGTGAATCCATGCAAGCTTGGTAAAGGGCTCGATATTTTTCCTGCAAATCTGTTTTGTTGTAGTACAAACGGACTCGCGCTTGCATCGCGCATCCGTAACGTTTCAGTAACAACGGGTCTGATAATAAACGTATAATCGCCCTGGCTGTTGAAGCGGGATTAGACAACGGAACAATCATACCGCCCGGTTCACCTGCTGGCTGCTCTCGCTTGTCTCCCTCAATGATTTCCCGGCACGCACCCACATCCGTGGCCACCGAGGGAATACTCGCCGCACCCGCTTCGAGTAACGCCAGTGGCTGCCCCTCGCTAATGCTGGTTAAAACATTGATATCAATGCGGTGTAGCCACGCCATCAAATCAACACGACCGGTAAACTCAAGTTCATCACTGATTCCAAGGTGGACCACAAGCTGCTGACACTCTTGGAAATATTCCGGGTCCTCATCAAATGGCCCGATGACATAAGCACGCACTTGCGGCACAACCTCCTTGACTTGGGCAATAGCGCGTATATAGGTTTTTATATCTTTAATCGGTACCACCCGGCCAATCAATGCCACAACAAACCCAGGGTTACCCTTGTTCGTTGTCAGCGAAGCATACTGCCCATAGTCAATACCATTCGGAACCACTTCCATTCGCTCCTTTGGGGCACCATCATGCAGCTGGAAGTTTTGATTGCCCTCAAATAAGGTGATGATTTTGTCGCAAGCCTCGTAACAGGCCCGTGAATAACTCTGGAAACTATGCATCCAGAGATCCCGAATATTCCGCCGAGTCTGAATAATAGACATGGTTTGTAAATACGCATCTTCGTGCAGCCAGTCGGCCATCGCAATTTCAATGCGACGTTCATTGGTATAGATGCCGTGCTCGGTTAAGATGCCCGCCCGCCCGGTCTCAAGCTTTGCACGAGCTAAATAGAGCCCGGCATAACCCGTTGAGACAGCATGGTAGACCTTGGCAGAAGGTAGATCGCCCTTGAGTACAGAATACAAGCCACCGAGCAAGCCTCGCCATGTCCAAAAATAATCCAGAAAAGAGCTCTGACTAAAATCCTGCCGATACATGCGCAATAACATGTCCCAAGCTGAACGTGACTCAAGTAAAAAACGCTGTCCAAGCTCATCTCCATACTCAGAGAAAACCTCTAAGAGAGTGGCCAAATCGCATAAACCACCCGAGTGCATCAAGCGGTTCAGTGCCGGTTCAATGCGTTGAATGATAAGTGGCGAACGGGCCAGCTTCGCTCGGCCCTTCGGGAAACGTTGTAACGTCACCTCGGTTGTCCCAATAACGTTTTCAGGCAGAACGTAACGGGCGGTCCGCTTTGAAGCTGGCGCCAATAAAATCAACAAATGAAAATGAAGGTGGGGTTGCATTTGGATTAAATCGTGCACCCAGCTCGAAACTCCACCAGCGACATAGGGATAACTGCCTTCTAAAATCAGACAAACATCTGCTTGCGGCGTGTCTTTTTTGAAGCTCACCCGTTCACCTCTGCAATACGGCCACTATCATCCCGTGCCCATAAGGCAATGCTGTCGACCAGCGCTCGCGGCAACAGGGAGTTTTTAGGGATCTGATTCCGGTGTTTTTTGATTTCAAGGCGCAGTTCTGCATAGCGCCCCTGCTCATAGAGGCACTCCCAATACCATACTCGCTCTAAGGGGCTGGCAAGGTCACCTGTTAACACCAGAGCCTTCTCAAAGACCTGGGCCGCTCGGGTGAATTTGCCCGCACGAATCAGTAATCGCCCCCATGACCACAATAACGCGGTGTTTTCAGGCTGTTTTTCGTGCATATATTGATAAAGCGATTCTGCCCGTTCCCGATAGCCGGACAAGGTTTTGGCATCACTGAGCCCAGCAGTGGCGCGTTCATCGTAATGCTGTGCCAGTTTTAGCAGGTTATTAAGATCATCAGGGTGACTCGCTTGACGCCCTTCCAAGGTTATATTTTCGGCAAGAAAGTTCTCTTCAATCCGAGTGATTGCGGAAGCCGCCTGAACTCTGATCGCGCTATCAGAATCTTTCAGGGCGTTGAGGAATACCGCTGCAAAGGAAGGGTGGTAATTCCTCAGCATGAGTGTGAGCACAGCGCGTTTCTCGGCCTGGTTACCCGCAGAGAGAATGTCTGCAAACGGTACGGGATCGTGATGTTGATACGCGGCTTCTTCCCCCCAAATCATCAGTCGTTCAATCAACCGTTCCTCGGGCTGCGTAATGTACTCTGGCATAATCTCCCGGTACCACTTCTCAAATGGCGTCGCCTTCCTCCGATATCCGAGGTACAAAAACGCACTCAAAAGCAGGCACAGAGCACCAACAGGCCCCAGCACCAGTAGGAACAGAAAGAGTAATTCAATAAGAGGGGCCTTATTGCTTTTCGCCCGGTAATACCGCGTAAGGGCAAAAACCAAAGTACAACACAAGCCATGCAGTACGAATGCAAGCAAGCCCGATAACTGTCCCATACTCCAGCCCCAAAGGAGCAAAAGCTGGATACTCCCGGTCACCAGACATACTCCCAGGACAAAGAGGACCCCTGACTTGAATGGTGTTTTTTCTGAGATCTCAGGTTGATTCATGTCTGCTGCTTTAATCGAACACGATATGTCATGACCAGCTTTGCCCTTACCTCAATCGCTCGCGGAAAAACAATACGATGCATCCATCATTTCATCGGCTTCCTATGAACAGACATTAAATTGCCCCATGACACAAATAGGCAGCACACCCACTTAAGAAAGTGATCGGTATACACGAGGCTACGACGAACTTTGTGCGTGTAGCGCACTCATTGATGAAGTCAAGGGATAGATTTCCAACTCATAATCAATTGCTGCAGGCAAAGGCCCCAGTTGCTCATTCACCATAGCCTGCAAACGAGGTTTGATCATTTTTCTGTATTGATCACTGATGTTGGGCAATAGTACTGTGAACTTTCCCAGACCCAAGTCGGTGAATAGCATTAAATCATCCGCTCTCAAGACCTTTTTCAAAGATTGGTCCAAAACAATCTTAAAACGCGACTTCAATGCGTTTGGCAACATGGGGTAATCATGAACCCGGACTTTTAATAGCACCAGGCTAAACCCGGCCTGATTGGCCAGGTCGATCAGGAACTTGTTATAGACGGGAAAGTACAATCCATTATGAAAAGGCGAGGCCGTATTTTTCTGGTCAGGGTATCCATATTGCTGATAATCGAGCGCTTTACTATACAACGATCCAATCCACTCACATAAAAATTCAAAATTTTTCACTGTGCTCAGTGATAATTGATCGAATGTCATCTTTTCAACTTTGAGCATACCCAACAGCACATCTGTTTCTGGTACAACCAGTGGCCCGGCCAATACACCTTGTCTGTCCAATATCCCCTCATCGGCAGGGTTAGACACACAAACTATTCGTCTTTCACCTATTACGGCAGAAAAGAGAGGCGTCTCCGGTTTAAAAAACTGGCTGTACTCCGCTTGAGGCGTCCAGCCCCAATTAAAAGTATGGTGCAAGGTATTGTTCTTCAGCAAAAAAATGGAAAAATGCTCCGGTCCAAGCATGTGTTCCACCAGCTCCAGAGACTGACTAAGTACTTGCTTAGGCTCCATTTCTTCAATAGCGCGTGCCGCATTTAACGTTTTACTGACCGTACGCCACTGACCTGCTACCCGCATCTCCATTCGCTCTTTTATAGTGTTTAATTGGTGGAGTGAATCGATCAACGCGGACTCACGTTCACTCGCCGCTAAAAGCGCGTTGTTCATTTGGTGCCTTGCCGTAATGTGCCGCGAACTGACTTCGCCAATAACAACGGCCGAAACAAGCCATAAAAATGGCAGCTCCATAATCGACAATAGCCAATCATGGATATCCTGTGCAAAGGAACGCTCTGGTACATTTCCATACAATAGGGTCACTGTGCAGGCGAGCGCGGCAACCAACCCCATGCGGCTGCCATACTGAACGCTGAGCAATACAACAAGTATCCAAAAAGGATGCGGCTCCACACTCAAAAAGCGTGACCCATCAAAAAATAATTGGTCAACCACCAAGGCTCCGCCCAAGAACAAAACAATTTCCAGGAGGGCTACTCGCCTTAACAAGGGCCGGTGGCGAGGACGCTCGGCCAACGTTTTTTCATCCTGTACAGGATTCAGTGCTTCACTCGGTTTCATAACACAGGTTCAAACAGTTCATTCCATTCCTCTCAATTAGCTCAGCGAACGATAAATTCCACACGTACTTCCTAAAATAACCATGTCAGTACACTGCTCATTTGAAAGTAGCGTTCATCTCGGCTGGATTCTGAGGAAAGTCCCGTTCGAACGCTCAATGCCCACTCCAAGCCGGCCCAACCACTGTAAACACCCTGCAGTCGGCCAAACGGTGCGTGTGCATCCCGCTGCCGATCGTACTCATAACCCAGCTGCGCATGCATAGTAAACGGTTGTTCAGGGCTCCAAACTATTCCAAAATCAACAACATGCAATTCTCTTGAAGTCAACGGTAAGGGGAAAAATGGATCACCGTCGGCATCTGTGCGTGTGGTCAAATCGGTCACATCTTCCCAATCCAACCCATACCCTAGTGAGAACGCCTGATTGAACGGCTGGAAGGTATACCGTCCTCCCATTTCGAAGCGCTGGCTTTTTGCGGCCGCATTGACCCCATCCAGGCCATAGTGATTCAACGAGAGCAAGCTGTATAAATAGGCATGACTTGCCAAGGGCGTGTCATATCCTACTTTTAACTGATCCCGATAGCCGTAACCGAAGAGGGCCTCTTGCGTCTCAAACCAAGGGCGCTTCCAGTCGAGGCCGACACTCAAACTTCCCCGATAAAGACTCTGGCGGTAAGCCCAACCTGCACCCAGATTTTTAGTACCACCAAACAGTGATAGCGTCTGCTCACCATGGCGTAAGGGCGCTTGTACAGAGATGGCTAACCGTTCCCTCATGACATCAAAGGGCTGGCGAGTACCGTCCATACGTTGAACAAACGCTGTTTCTTCAGCATGAATACGATCATAGTGCGCTGAGACGACCTGCTGATTAGGAGTGAGGACTTGCCCTTTCAGCGTGATCATCCATTGTTCACCGTCATTACTTTTATCCAGATATTCAAAACCCGCTGCTGCCTTTGACCCATAGCGCGTTAATAAACGCTTTTTTGCTTCAATAATGTCCTGAGAGTTAGGTTGTAACCGGTGCGCTTGCTCATAGAGGGACAGCGCTTTTCTCCAGCTTCCCAAAACCTCTTCAACATTGGCCAAATCCCTTAACAGAAAAGGGTTATTCGGCGCACGCTGCAATAGTTCGGTAATCTGCCGCCGAGACTCATCAGGTTGCCCCGATTGCAGCGCCAGTAACGCCTTGGCGCGCCCAAATGCTATTTCAGCGTCACTGAGGGGCTCGGTAGATGGGTGACGACGAGTTGAAACGCGCGAAAAATAAATGCGAAGACCATCGGCATGGGACTGAAATTCAAGGCCAACGCCAGGCTGAGGTTTCAAAAAAAGGTTATCGTAACTTGCCCATATTGTTTGCGCCCAAGCGGCAAGCTCATCCACTAACGGTGACAAGTCTGGCGTACCTAAAGGCTCATTCAACTCGATAATAAGCCCTTGATCCCTGCGCTGAATGGTATATTTAGCGTGCTCTTCAAAAAACAAATTGAGCTCAGCACCGGATTGACTCACTGTAACGTCATAAGCTTTCAGCAGGTTTGCAGAGACACTTTGCGCAATGGCAAAGAGCATACACAGAATGGCTATCCTGTATACCATAAAAATCCATTTTTCTTTTGTAACGTTTACAGTCAACGGCAGCCAGTGGTAAACATTGAACCGACAAAAATACACTGAAGAAAAACTCATGTTCCATTCAGCAAACGCTGTGCTTGATCGAGTCGACCCTGCTCAATCAACAGCGCCGAATAATCGGCCCGAAGCTGAAGGTCTGCCGGAAACTCATCAATCAATGTGTCGAACTCCTGCATGGCCTGTTGAAAATGCGATAAGCGGTAATGAAGTAAAGCGCGGGTAGCCCTCATATGCTTGCTTGGTTGTTCAACACCGCTAAGCACCGCGAGGCTGCGTTCAAAATAGCCCCGCGCGCGCTTTTGGTGCCCCTGTGCCTGTAAAATTTCACCCAGGTAAAACAAACATTCCCAGTCACTCTCGGATTGACGGAGGTACGTTGTGAGATAGGTCTCTGCTACCTGGTGGTCACCTTGTGCAAAAGCCAGCAGTCCCAACGCTTTGTTCGCCTTAAGATTGCGAGGCTCCTGCTTGACAATACGTGTCCAAATCTCAATCACAACTTCAGACAAGTTTGCATGTTGTGCAGAGACTGCCAGTTTTTCCAACCGGGTTGTATCGAGTGGCTTATGAAGTTGCCGGTATAAATAAACCTCTAGGGACTGGGTATCTCCTATTGACAATAGCGCATTTACCAGAACCACTTCGGCACTGGCGGGTAAGTGACCGTCAAGCTTATCCACCATCACTAAAATCCGTCGCACTCCCCCCATTTGCACCAGGTGATTCCACCAACCTGATAATTCTGCAGCAGGCGCCCTCATTGCCCGCTGCTCAACCCAGTCAAGTGCGTCAGCAGCCGGGGCAGCCCCCCATAGATACAGTAGCTGCTCAACATCTTTCCCATCAGGACCTTGTGAGGCGGCCAAACCTTTAAAGACCTCAATGGCCTCCTGCTTTTTACCCGCATCCAGTAACTGGAAAGCAACCGCCCGGCGCGTTTTTACGCCCAAGCGACCTGACTTCAGACGTGTTTGCCATATTGCAGCCATTTCATCAGACAACTGAGGGCTGGTTTTCCAGGCTTGTGTAACAGCCTGCTCGTAGAGGCGGCCCAGCTTGGGAGCGTGTTTTTTGTAAGGTTTCAGAATGCCAACCGCATCGTGCGCCTTATCCAACCGCAGCAAAGCGTGTGCTAGTAATTCTGTTTCGTCAGGGCCTGGGTGGCGTGCATGCAAATGGCGGGCGATGACATAGGCCAAAGCCTGGTGTTCCCGACCCGCTGCCACATAATAAAGGTTTTTCAGTTGTTCCCGTTCCAAGTTTGTATCAGGCAACTTGTTTTTAACGTCTTCACTGCCTTGAGCCACATGAATCAAAAGTTGTGCGTAATGCCATTCATCATCGCTGGCAAAACGTTGTAGTTGCTCAAACACCTTGGCACTCTGATCAACTTGACCGGCATTCAACATCATTTCAATCAGCCGGACGACCAGATGGCCAGGAACTGACGACAGGTTACTGGGCGACAAAAGTACCTGCCGGGCTTTTTCAAGCTGTTCGGTTCGAATGTAGATTTCAGCGAGGGCAATCTGATGACCGGGTGGCAGCGACGGTGAATGAACGGCTTTCTCCAGCCAGCCGTCAAGTGCTACACGATCATCCGCCTCCAACGCCAAAGTAGCCATGATGACGGGTAATTTATTTTTTGTGCGTTCTGAGAGGTGTGGCCTAAGCTGATGTAACAGTTTAATTTCCCTGCTATTCCAGGCAGCCTCAACCAGCCTTTCCAGCAGCCACTGAGGCATCTCCTGCAGATGCTGGGGCATAAGGGATAACGCATCCCCGAACGCGTCGGTTTTCCCCCCACTATATAGCAGTGCGATAAAACGCAATGCTGCTTCGGGGTATTCAGCCAACCAGGTGTGCGCCCAGTCAGAGGCCGCTTTGAAGCGATTCAAACGGAGCAATAGCCGTAACCGCATTTCTGCATAGCCCGGCGGAAGGGGATGGTTTGCTTGAAAATAGTGCGCGAGTGACGTTTCAGCGGCTGCATAATCTCCCAGAAAAGCCTGCAGGGTGATCAATTGCTGGTGAAGGTCATACCGGTCTGGCGCGTATTCTATGAGCCGTTTAAGTGTCGCCACGGCCGATCTCCGCTCACCATATTTCACATAAAGCGCGTAGAGCTCCTCCAATTTAGCCAGCCCTGGGTTCTCGCTGGCAAGCACTTCGAGCAAACGCATGTAGCTGTAGTCACGATGTGCACTCTTATAAAGTTTACCCAACTCAATTAGCACCTCCCGGTCATCTGGGTGCTTTTTTATATAATTTTCATAAACGCTGATCGCTGCCGATATCTCACCTTTTTCCAAATAAACCTGTACAAGTGGGAATAAGTTCTCCCGACGGATGGAAGCTTGCGGACGCATACCTTGATAAAGATATTCTGCAGAATCCAGATGCCCCTCTTTAAGGTGCATGAGGGCCAGTTCTTGCTGGCGCGGGCTCATAATGTATGTGGCCACTAACCCGCCAATAATTAACAACATAAAGACCAGCTTATCAGTTGGCACCTACAACACCTCACGCGTAATACGAATGCTGACAGCCGTACTCGGCGCCTCATCTAGAGCAACCGTTAGCTGCTTATCGTTCCCAACCGTTACATGCCAGTCTCGCGTGTGTTCCACATCATATTGGGCTCGAATACGATACTTTCCTGGCGCAGGTACGTACCACACGGTGCGCCCCGGACCAAAACCTTGGACTTTGAACTCAAAACCATCCCCTTTGACTAAAAACCCTTCGACCGGCCATCGGCTGTGAATGAGATAAGGCTGCGATGACCCCGGGTGTTGACTTGAAACAGCCAATCCTTTTAATGCAATTACAGGGGCCGGGTGCGAGGGGTCCAATGCGATATAGAGGCTGCCCTGCAGGTGCATTTGCCCCATCACACCCTCTGATTGTGAAAAATCGACTGCCTGGTACGTAGCCTGATCAACACGCAGGGTTTGCAATGCCCTCCGGTTATGGATGCGCCAGCGCGCATCCCCGACCGGTTCGATTTCCGTGGCGTAAAACCCATCGGCAATGGCTGCGTACCGACTTGCAGTAATCGGTACAACCTGCTGGGAGCGGACGTAATCCAGATTTTTCCGTACGGCATTCAAGCTGGATAAACGTTCTCCACTGTACATGTGATAATAAACATTGATGGGCTTAAGCCGTATTGGTGAACCCGTTCTTTTTAAGGTTTCCGTTAAGAACCCGAATCCGTAAAAGCGATCGGTCCATAAATTGGTGTATGTGTTTTCATTGCTTGCTGAGGCATAGATTTGCTGTTCACCGTCAACGCTCCGGCCAATCGGCATCACCCAGCTGACAGAGTCAAACTCATCATCAAACCGTGTATCCCCACCATTTAAATTACGCACACCCGCTTGTCGGCTCAGACGGATCGCCTTAGCAAAAGGCAGGGTATTACCCGACCACTGCAATAGCTCAACACGCTTACCTAGGGGCAATAGGGTTTGGATGAATTCAATAGAACCTGTAATGTCATGATGAAGATCATAAGCGCCTTTATAAAAAGCCCTCGGCGCGCTGTAGGTTTTCATCACTTCTTTTACAAGCGAAATATGTTTTGGTGAGATGCTGCCAAGTAGCGATGAATCCAAAGCAACTTTTTGATCCGGAGGCTTGGAGTGAAATAAACCCGTCAGCAGATTGGTCATATTTTTGTGGCCCTGATCTGCTTTGTACACCTCGAGGAAATTGGCCTCAAGTTGAGGACTGTAGTTTTTAAAAAAATCCCAATACAGTGGGTGGGAATAGCTGTGACTTGCAGCCTCCACATGCGGCAACCGAAAGATTTCACGCGCCAAAGTGACCGCGTGCTCGGTCCCATGCCAGTTTTCATCCAGGTCACCCGCCACGGGAGCAATGGTCACCGGTAAGTCCGGGTACTTCAAAAGTATCTCTTCCAGGATGACTTCAGAGGAATAGAATGAACGGTCTTTATAGGCGGGGATCCGTGTCTGGTTCCGCCAACCATCCCCATCAATGTGGCTGTAGTAAATTCGCCGACCCGCCAGTGTCGTCGTATCGGGTATGGGGAAGGGCTTTAACGCAAACGCCTGTTTGAAAAACTGAAAGGGGTCGATAAACCAGTAGGGCCTCTCGGATTGAGGAGTGAAAATACGCGAAAAGCCTGGGGCAACATATCCACCTCCAGAGCTCGTGACCACCACATCTGCCAATTTTTCCTGCTGCGCGTTGATAAGACTGGCATGAGGGTTAGCGCCCGTGTGGTCAGCGTTTACCACAGGAAATGGAGGCACACTACTGAAAAACGAACGCTCGTAGTTGATAAACGTTGCAGCCTCCGCATGAAAGCGAAGATCGTACGTAGAAGAAACCCATAAGCCTGTTTTTTTCAGGCCCAGTGATTTCCAGAAAGCCTTGACTAAAGCGGGGTCTGCAGGTTCGCCTTGCAGGCTTTGCTCGAAGCTGTGGTCACCCATCATAACCACACGCCGACCGACTTCTGTTTGAGCCAGGAGCCAACGAAGCAGACTATCCGGATCGGGTACACCCGTGCCCGACAACCACAGAAGCACGCCTCTTACATCTGTTAACGCCTCCTCACCCGGCAACTCGTGCTGGATATCATGAAACCGTACCTTGAGTCCCAAGTGATTCAATGGCATTTCAGCAAACCGGTGAGCAGGCGTATTAAAGGCCTGACCATCATTCTGGCTGTCATACAGTGCCAGGACTGTTCTGGGCATTCGCTCAGTTGTTATCTGAGCACCTGCTGAAGACACAAACATCAAAAGCAGACCCACGCATACCATCTGAGGCACCGCATCAAAGAGTGACGTAGATTGCCGGGCCACTCTGCCGTGCAACACGTTAAACACCCTTGGCCTGCCTGAAAATAGTAGATTGAGGAAGAAGAGCCCTTGAACCAGAGAACTCAAACGAGACCGATAGCATTGGAACATTCGCATACCCTTCTTAAGCATCAATCTGTCGGTTCAGACACAATGCGATCTAAACCGATCGTCGCCACATAGGGAATGAATCCATTTGCTCGCTCGGTTTTGTAAATCCGCTGAATAACTTTCGTGTCATCGGGCGCCCAGTAATCTAACGAATAAACCGTAAGATTTGGAAACTGCTTGGCAGCCTGCTGCAGCGTACTGACTTGCTGGGCATAAGCATCGGGGTTAACAAAATTGTAGCGTTTCAGCTGATGATCATACGTACTGAAAACGGACTCACCGAGTACACTGTCAATCACATCACCCAAATGCGGCAATAGCGTATAACCACGATTCAACATGATCTTGATTTCCGGATAATGACGGCGAATCGTTCTTACCAGCTGTATCGCTGCCTGCTCCATCCCCGCGTATGTCACCGGGTCCATTTGCTCAAGTGCTGCAGCATTATCGAGCGTGTCCAGAAAAATGCCGGAAAAACCCTGCCTCAAAATGGCTGGGATTAACTCACTCACCACTCTTTTGGTCCAACGGGGGTCTCGCAAATCCACCCAGTGGCTACCTGGCCAAAAGGGGTTTTCGCGCAGCAATAGCCCTTCTTTGGCGACTGCGGAGTACCAGTGACGATAATCTGCGACTTCGCCCAAACTGATGTAGCCCAATACGCTTTTACCCGCTGCGCGCATTGGCCACACAGGTGGATGCTCTGTACTGTCCAGGACGACTAACGAATAGGGGTCAAAAGCTTCCGGACGGAGCTGATTATGGTAATAAACGGTCCAGGCAGCGTTTTCCTCACCGGCTTGAACGGGCGCTTGCACACACAATAGAACAAAAAGCAATATTGCCAGCAAGCACCAGTAAAACGGTAAAAAATATGCTTTCCACACACGGTTGTTGACGGTTTGCACACTCTATTCCTTAACTTAAGAGATGTTTTATCAGAACGCCCAAAAGTCGTTCCACGGTCCACCACAGATCGACAAAAGACCAAAATCTCCTATCTAATCTGTTCTCGGCTCTGGTGTGAAAATCTACAGGTGAGGCTTGCTCTAAGCGGGAAACGCATTCAATGTAGGGCGTTGCAAACAAACTTTTATCTGGGCCTTATCACCCATCAGAAACTCGCCATCCCTGGCAAGATCGGTGTGGTATAGGCACACAAGGCAGAAATGCTTTATTGATCCAGCGCCCTGTCGAGAGATATCGTCACCGGGACTGTACCCACCTGAATGTTGCTTTGCCGCTGGCCGCCATACAGTTCACCATCTTGAACACCGGTCATTTCAATTTCCGCGGCTGAGGACGCTGTCAAAGTGACGGTATCCGTACTCAAATCAAGCTGACCATTCAATGTTACACCTTGTGCGGCAACACGTGCTTCAGCCCGCTGTCCAATGTTGTAATAGCTCTCATTGATAACCGGTAAGGCAAGGTGTTGCTCATATAGGGACATCACCGCCTGCAGCCAGTCAAATTGCAACGTGGCCCCAAAACCGTAATCGCGCAGGTTGTTGATGTGGAAATAGTGCGGCCAACTGCGGTAAGTCAACATGTGACGCAGTGTGGTATCCGCCTCTGCCTGTAAAATTTCTGAATACGAGCGAGGTTGACAAATAGCACCGGGGATAGCGCATGGGTCTTGCCCTTCCAACAGATAACGTTCATAGAAAATGTAGTTGTACTCATCCGTCAATTCCTCGGGCGTACTGACATTGTAAAACAGTGAAGTTGGATAGCGGGGTAATAACAAGATGTTAAAGCCCGGTACGTAGGCTTCGCGAGCCTGATTTTCGCGCGAGGCGTCTGACGCCAGGTAACGCACGCCAATATCTTCTGCTGCCGCCATGAATGCTACGTTCATGCCTTCGGGGTAAGATGTCCATTGGCTGGGGTCGCCGTCGTTGCCATTGGTATCATCCAAACCCGAGTGTTTTCCGGTCACCAGGACAGACCGATTTTCCTCGTATTCAGGTAAATCCAGAAGCTGCCAAAGTTCAAGGTTGTCACCTATTTCCGCGTACGCTTGTTCATAGCTGGTACCCGAGCTGGTGTACATATCCCGGTGTGTTAGCGTGTGGTTGATAAAACGAAAATGATCTTTATTCGTGATAACAGTCTCGGTTAAAGGATCTTCAGGAAATGATACAGACAGTTGAGGTCGCTTATCTGCCTGCGTGTACTCTCGCGTATAAATCTTACCCGCCCGCTGGTTCAAACCCACAATGACCAGCCCATAATTGGGTGATGCATTTTGTATCCAGGTGTTGACAATGCCTGTCACATCTATTGTGGCGCGGCCAGAACGTAACCTGAACTCAACACAGGATGTTTTATCATAGGTTGCGCCTTTAGCAGCCCATGCATCACTCAGTTTGGCGCGCTCCCACGTGGCTTCGTCCTCGACCCACTCTGCAGTGGCTCTACAAACCTGACCCGAGCGACTGACCCAGGAGTAAGGGCCTTGGAGCTTCAACAGAGCTTGGTTGGCAGGCGTCGGCGCTGTTTTGACAGGAAAATGAACCAGCATACGTTCACTGCTGTTTGACTGCTTTTCAAAAAAACCGTAGGGCTTTTGTCCGTAGTTTGAACGGGCCCGGCTTTCACGGATCCAGGTATCCGCATCAGAGACCAGGTTTTGGTCAACAACAGCACCACCACCATTGAAAACCATGTCCAGCTTAAAGGTGCGGAGAGTGGGATGTGAGGCTAACAAGTTTTGTTGTTCAATTACGAGATTCTGTATATCTTCAGCCGTATTTCGATAACCCGGCTCCTCATCGGTCATATGGGTATCGGGATTCCACAATGCACTTGTGAGGAAAAGATCGTCAACATGAGCAGCCAGATACACTTTTCTGGCTCCGATAAAAACACCTTGGGTAGCAAAGTTTAAAAATTCGTAATTCAAAATCTGTGAATGCACCAAATACCATGCATTCGTGATGCTGGAGTATAAAACCTCTCGGCCATCGTCATAGGTTAAACGAGAGACCAAAACCTTCCCGGTGGACTCATCCGTTAAGAGCGGCTGAACAACAGGCCCTAAACCATCGCTTGCCGGTGATGCGGCCACAGCATAGTCCGTTATTGGCAATGCATTTGCAGTATTCACATATTCAAAAAGCTCGGTGCCGCCTGCAGGGGCTTGCCAAATACCGTTAAAGCGACTCCCTGCTTCTATGCTGAAAATATCCATCCCATAGTCAAGATCGTAGGTATTTTTATAGTAGGGGCCTGACGCAGGAAACCCCGAAATCACGGCTTCACGGACTGAGAAGTCCCGCTCATAGGTGTGGAGTATTTGCCATTCTTCCAGGGTAAAGCCCGAATTCAGGTAATTGCCCTCCCCTGTGAAATACAGCATGGCATCCGTCAGAATGATGCCGTTGTAAAACCCATGCGCACCCTCATGCAGCTGAGCCGCTGTTAATATTTCCCGGCTGGAATCCAGCACATCGTAGCGAACCCCCACTTCATCCAGCAGGTCATCGATAAGATCCAGTCCTTGATCTTCATCCGCCGTGCCGGTGGAAATGACCAATACTTTCAGGTCAACAACAGAAGCCGCTAACAAACTGGTCGGGTTTAAACATAGCGCAAGCGCACAAAAAAACGGGAGGACAATACGGTGTTTGAATCGACGTGTATGCATTAGATCTTACCTTGAAACATTGCGAGGGGCTCTTAAATCATCTGACTGAGAATCCCTCTCAAACTATTCCTTTTCTGAAGACTTAACGCCAATCCGCTCTTAAATTATTCATCAAAAATACCGAAAGAAAAGCTTGAGTGAACCTGTCCTTCAGTCCGGAGAGGGCACATTGTACAGAGCCTGGAGCCGTGGGCTGAGGAACTAATTCCGCTTTCCATGTGACCTAAATAACAAAGCTTAAATATATTAACAAATAAACTTCGATAAAAGTTAACTATGGTTTGGTTGGCCACGAAACGGGCCCGTCTTTGCTGACAGAACCTGTTCAAAAAATCACAAAACGATCGCTATCTGGCCAACTACCCATAGCTCGCCAGAGCGGGAAGAAAAAATACACATCAAAGAATAAAAAAGAGCAGGGCAGGCTTATAATCGCCTGCCACTGTGCCTATCCAATCGTGTTCACCAAACTCGCGGAAAGGCCGGCCGAACAGGCCTGCCCGACTTTAACACTGGCTGACTATTAGAGCCGCATTCACTCCACCAAATCCAAAACCGTTACATAATGCATGTCCGACAGAGTGAGTCCTCGCATGCTGGGGGACTAGATCCATATCGGCCATGACTTCATCTGCCTGATGAAGATTTAACGTGGGAGGCAAAAGCCCCTCCCTTACCGCCTGAACAGAGAAAATACTTTCAATCCCTCCTGCCGCTCCCAGCAAGTGACCCACCGCGGACTTGGTCGATGAAACGGGAATGTGGGGCAACTGATCCCCAAACACGTGACGCAAAGAGGCAACTTCTGCGCGATCACCAACCGGGGTGGACGTCGCATGCGCATTCACATAACCAATTTCATGTGGTTCAAGTGACGCCATTTTTAAAGCAGTCCGAATAGCCATGGCAGCCCCAGAGCCATCTTCCGGGCCTGAGGTAATATGGTAGGCATCAGCACTGGTGCCATATCCGCTGATGATGGCCAGTGGAGTAGCCCCCCGTGCTTCGGCATGCGCCAGCGTTTCAATCACCACCAAACCGGCGCCTTCACCCATCACAAAACCATCGCGATCGCGATCAAACGGGCGAGAAGCTTTTTTGGGCTCTTGATTTCGTGTGGACAGGGCCTTCAAGGCATGAAAACCAGCCAGCGAAAGTGGGTCGACACAGGCCTCGGCCCCTCCAACCAGTGCCACCTCGGCTTCTCCGCTGCGGATCATGCGCACGCCGTCACCAATCGCCTGGATACCCGCTGCACAAGCCGTCACCGGGCAACCCAAAGGCCCTTTGAAACCGTAGCGAATCGAGAGATTCCCCGCGGCCAAGTTGGCAAGGAAAGCCGGTACCGTGAACGGGGAAATACGTTTATATCCCCGGCTATCCAGGGTTCGCTGCGCCTGGGTGATGGTGGGGAAACCACCGATGCCTGTGGCGATAATCGTGGCAGTGGCCTGTTGATCTCTATCATTTTTGGGGAACCAACCAGCCTGTTCCAAAGCCTCCTGAGCCGCCGCAATCGCATAGAGGGTAAAGGTATCAATTTTTTTGCGTTCTTTTCGGTCAATCAAGTTGTCCGAATCGAGCCCCAAGTCAGGGTCTTGCTCAATGGTAGGCACCAGACCTGCAATTTGAATCGGAAAGTCTGTCGTGTCAAAACGGTCTATTACGCCAATGCCGGACTGACTTTCAATCAAACGCCGCCAAACGCCCTCAACCCCACACCCTAAGGGGCTGACAATGCCCATACCGGTGATGACAATTGGTGAGTTCACATGTTTCTCCCAGGCAATAAAATATGGCAAAAACACTACCTCAGAGTAAAATATGATCAAGATAATATTTTCCTGAATCCGCAGGGAGACTGTTATGCCTTACTCCAAAGATCATAAAACCCAATCCAAAGAACGCATACTGAGGGCCGCGACTGAACTATTCTCTCGTTATGGTTTTGACAAAGTCTCCATTGGCGAAATCATGAAGCTGGCCCGCATGACTCATGGCGCCTTCTATGCCCACTTCGAGTCAAAGGAGATACTCTACAATGCCTCCTTTATGGAAACGTTGAAAAACAGTCGTGCTGCCCGGCTGGCCAAAGGGCCTTTTTCAGTCAAGCACCTGACTGCGCTGGTCACGGATTATCTGAACCTTCGGGATATGGCTCAAAGTCAACGTACCGCAGCATCGCCTGGGCCGGAGTCGGTACTGTTCAATGAGATTGGCACCACTCATCACGAAATCAAAAAAATGTACGAGGCTTCTTACCAGCACCTGAAAAAAATGCTCGAAACCCGTATTACCGCACTCAGCCGACTCAATAAACTGCCCTTTAGTGCAGATCGGGACGTCGTGGCCGAAAAGTCGCGGGCCATTTTGGCCTCATTAGTGGGCGCTGTCGCGATTGCTAAAAGTATTCCACACGTCGAAGAACAAGAGTCCATTCTCATGGCGGCCCAAAAACAGATCCTGGCTATTCTGGGCGTGAATGAACATGAACTGACCAAAGGATCCGGGAAACTGCCCTAACCCCGCTTTCCCTTGCACAACCGCGACTCTCACAATAAACACACAAGATGGCCATCTTGTGTGCTCGTAAGCTTTATTGGCTCGGTGCAGTAAGACTAGCCAATTGGGCAGACTTAAAGATGCCTTCCAAAATAGACCGATGTAAAAATCGATAAATCTTATAATCGCACACGATTCAACACCTAATGCCTGTGATGTTAGCAGGTCGCCCCGCATGATCATTTCATAAGCCATTAAAATGGCTAATGTACCAACACACCGGGTCAGGAAAAGGCTTGGTGAGAAGCCTTTCGATTTATGATTATTCTAAGTTATTCAGAAAATAATAGAACTGAATAAGTATGTGCGTTACCACTTTTGAGTACTGTTATTAGAGTTCTCACTAACTGTCGTATTTATTCAAGACGCACCCACTCAAACGAGATATTCTTACTTAAATATTGTTAATGACTGAGAAGGTATTTAGAGATGAGCGAGATAACATTCCGATACACTATACTGTATGTAGATAATGTCCCAAAAACACTGGATTTTTTCGAGAACGCCTTCGGATTCGAACGAGCAATGCTACATGAAAGCGGTGACTACGGAGAACTCGATACGGGAGCTACAAAACTCTCTTTCTCTTCGATTCGATTAATGACTGATATTGGAAAAAATCCATCCCGACCTGACTCATCCAGCCCAGCATTTGAAATTGCCTTCGAGGTCGATGATGTTGCCTCTGCCCTTTCCAAAGCCCTGGCCGCAGGAGCCACTCTTGTTCAAGATTCCGAACACACGCCATGGGGACAAACAACTGCCTACGTTTCAGATAGTAATGGTTTTTTGATAGAGCTTTGTACCCCTGTTGCCACTCAACCATAGCCAACATCATTCAGCTGACGGCAGATACTGGAAGAATTTCTTAAGGTTGTTGGACTAACACCAAGCCATCGTTTGATCTCCCTTGTCATATGTGATTGATCGGCATATCCGTGTCTATCAGCCACCTCAGCAAGTGAAAGAGAATTACCCAGTCCCAGTGTCCGCGCTGCCTTTCTGACCCGTGACAGCATCATCCAATAGACAGGTGGTCTACTAGTTCCTTTTACCAGCATCCTCTGAAGTGTTCTTTGGCTAACCCCAAGCTCACTTGCTGCATGAGATATGCCCTTGATATCTGAGGACAAACAATCCAGAGCCTCAGCCACTGCGCCCGTTCTATACGATAAGTCACACAAAATAGAAGAGATATCATCTATATCCATAGAATCCAGAGAAATTGACGCTAACAGGTCTTTTTCATTGATTTGGAGGCCAGGCCTCATCCGGAAGCCCATAAACTTTGTACCTGCTTTCACAGACAAAACATGCGTTTGATCAAACAAAGGAGAAAAGAATAGTTTCTCCCCTTCTTCTACTGTTGATCTCATAATTAAGTCACGGCAGCCATCAGGAATCACATAAAATTTACCGTTCGACTCAGCGGTACTTTGCCAAACACTCAAAATATTCTCATCCATATCTCTTCTTATAGCACCACCCATTAACCATTGTGAATACCGATGTGACCTACAATCACTCCACGCGTGAACCTAACACCATGATGTCATCGGGCTTATCTACACAGCCATTTCTAACTGACTGAATCAACGAAAAAACAGATGAGTAACCCTCCAATACACTGGGCCAGAAAAAGGTTTGGCCAGAAGTGCTCCTTTATTTAATTTTTCCATGTTTTTCAGATTGATAGATATGAAACTAAACAGTTTGACGCCGATTTCGAACACATTTACCAAGCCCTTTTTCAGGAGCTAACTGTTACAGGATTGTGCGAAAAGGTATTTATTCCATATTCAAATGATATATTATATCATTTCTCACTCACATGTATCGAGCAATAGGGTTTCATAAGCGAAATGCAAACATCCCATATACGACATACAGATGTATCGATACTCACAAACACCTATAGAACCTCACTACTCTGGACCAGGTTATGTGCCCACGGTTCCATGTCGATAACGTGCCTTGCTGGCTAGTCACCACTTATGTTAGTCGGAGCACACAATGGCTGCCAAATCCAGTGGTTGATCGAAGCAAACTGGGGAGGGGTAATAATAATGGACGTCCCGATGAACTTTCAGGGATCTATCTTGATGTCGAGGATATCCGGCAATTAAAGTGCGGTGATGTTGCTTTACTTAAGGGTGCAGCACGATGGGAAGGCAACAAATATAATAGCCTAGCTCATCGCTCTCCTACACCAAAATCAGGTGAAACCCATCTTTTACTGACGCTTGATTTCGTATCTTCAGATTAACCGAACAGTGTAGATCATTCAGGTACGAAATAGCCAGGTCCCAACCATACCCGTTAGAGAGAATCATTTTGAGCAAAATACAAGGGATCATTGAACAAGCCGAGCAGCAGTGCAAAAAAAACGGTGCCCGTTTGACCGCTAAGCGCAAGCTCGTACTGACTTGTTTATTGCAGTCTGACAAAGCGAAATCTGCCTACGAACTGGTCGAATACTGTAAAAACCAACACGATGAGACGATTCCCGCCATGTCGGTTTACCGTATTCTGGACTTCCTTCAAAGCCAGCAATTGGTTCACAAGCTGGACCTGGCCAATAAATACGTTGCCTGCGCGCATATTACCTGTCGTGACGAACATGCAGTTTCACAATTTCTGATCTGCAAACAATGTCAGCGCGTAAAAGAAATCGATATCAGTGACTCGGTCATTCAGTCATTGCAACAAAATGTACAAGACGCTGATTTTGAGCTGGATAGCCCTCAACTGGAAATCAATGGCTTATGCGGAAACTGTGGAAAAGCAAAGGTTGGTTAAATGCAATTTAAGCAACACAATGGAAAGACGAGTCACCTGCGTGGCAACCCAATTTGGAAAATCACAATGTGTCTAGTGATCGGGGGTCTTTATGCGCAATCCGTTGCCGCCCATCCCCATTACTGGATAAGTCTGAAAGCCGACATGATTCTTGACGAGCAGGGTCGCTTGAGCAAGATCAGGCAACAGTGGGCTTTTGATGTTTACTTTTCCATGATGACCGTGAAGGATGTTGTCAATGAGCATGGCGATAAACAGACCGGGCTTAGGAAAATAGCCGATCAAATCATCGATAATCTGAGCAAGTTTCACTATTTTTCCACTTTAACAGTTGATGGTGCTGAGGTTATTTTACCTCAGCCATCATCGTATCAATTGAACGAAAATACCCAACTGGAGCAACCAATACTCGAACTCGAGATCCTCTTCGACATAGCTTCACCCGTCATAATCCAGGACAAAAACGTGGTTTGGTCTGTTTTTGATCCGACTTACTACATCGCAATGAATTATTCGACAGCCGCGAATGTTTCCATCCAGGGAGACAATGCCGACCAATGCGAGTTGCAGCTGGACCTGCCAGATCTTTCTCGTGAGCTCATGGAATATGCCCAAAGCCTCGATCGCTCGCAGAAGGACATTAATGGCCTGGGCATTAAATTTGCTGAAAAAATTCGTATAAATTGTTCTTAGGATTAAAACCAATGGATCACTTTAATGCTGCAACACGCGGCCCTCGTAACGAGAAATTGCCTGGGCTGATGCTTGTACTGATTGCCGTGTTGCTCGTTCTGGTCTTGTACTGGAACTGGGGCGCGATCATCGGCCAGGTCATTGACGGGCAAAGAGTCTTCCATGCCAAACTTGCCAGCCACATGAGTGCCGTTGCCAAGGATTCGTCAACCTATGGCTGGGCGTTGATTGCGCTGAGTTTTACCTACGGCGTATTCCATGCAGTTGGGCCTGGACATGGTAAGACAGTCATCGCGACCTACCTCGCGACTCACCGCGAAAGCATCAGCAAAGGCATTGGGATTTCCATGGCTACCGCACTACTCCAGTCCGTTGTAGCCATAACCCTGGTCGTTGTGCTGGCGAACATTCTGCGCTTTAAGTTTTCTGAGATTGACAATTACGGCGAAGACATGGCCCTGGTAAGTTATGTTTTGATCATGATTCTAGGCCTGGTGCTGGCGGCTTCTGCGATTCGCCGTTTGTTTCAACTACGACGATCGACAAAACAGGGGTGGCGCTCTGCACATAATCATGTTCATGAGACCCATCATAATAAGGCTTCGCATCACGAACACCACGACCATCACCATGATAGTGTTCACATGGAGACTAGCTGTGGCTGTCAGCATGCGCACGTGGTCACTCCTGGCCAATCATGGTCACATACTCTGGCGGTCATATTATCCAGCGGCATACGACCCTGTTCGGGCGCGATTGTCGTATTAATTTATGCCCACCTAGTTGGGGTTTTTCATTATGGGATCATAGCAACTTTGTTCATGGGCCTGGGTACCGGACTTTCAGTAAGTGCTATCGCCCTGGGCAGTCAATATGCCCGACACTGGCTGGAACGAATCATGTTGGAAAAAAGCGGTGAGGATTACAGCTCACTCAACCACGCGACTATCAGCATATTTGTTCAACTTACCGGCAGTGCGATATTGATCTTGCTTGGCTGGGGTTTGTATCAGACCGCATTACAAACAAGCCTTGAGCATCCCCTGCTATAAGTCGAGTCAGTCTTCACGAAGCGTGTGAACATACAAACAAGAAGAATATGGCATCAGTAGTTTCAGCTATACGGTTCGTCGCCCTTTTCATCCTGAGAAATTTCACGAGTTCCTGCACAATAAAAAGTATAAAGGCAAGCTGATTCGCTCCAAAGGTTACTTCTGGTTGGCGACACGCCCCGCGTTTGCAGGTCAGTGGCCCAGACTGGAGGTATCGCACGCTACGGTTTTGCAGGCATGTTCTGGAAATCCGCACCCAAGGAAAATTGGCCGGTTGATGAGGAATATCTCGCCGCCATTGAGGAACTATGGGAGGAACCCTTTGGTGATATGCGCCAGGAGCTAGTCTTTTATAGGGCAAGGACTCGATGAATGCCTGTTAAGCGAAGAAGAGGTATTACGCGGCAGGGACTACTGGGTGACCTTGAATGATCCCTTTCCCGCGTGGGAGTAACCCGTCGCTATCAACAGTCAACCACGCGGCCGGCCCTAGGAGGTGACGGATCAATGCAGTGTTCAAATAGGCTGATGCGCCAGTCCAGGTGCTGTCTGGTGGAGCTTCCGGTGGAACCACCTCGGCGATCTTAATCTCCGCGTTTTACCACTTCACCTTTTTTAATCAGCAGTTTCGATAGGTGTGAATACCAAGAGCTAAGCCCATGACCATGGTCCAACGCAATGATGCCACCGTTGAAATAGGTATCGGGATAGGCCAGTGTGATCACTTCATTAGCTGACGCCAGTACCGGTGTGCCTGTGGGTACCGGGATATCAATATCGTAGTGAGGCCTTCTAGGTTTGCCATTGAGTACCCGTTGGCTGCCATAGACCCGGAAATATGTCCAACGGTGGGCCAGATGAACTCGGTCTGGTAATCACGACGTTCATCATCCAGTTTACGGGCCTGTTTGATCAGCCGGGCCTCACCGCGGGTACGCTTCAAATCCTGCTCAATAGGCGTCACCTTGCGCCCGGTCAGCCATCGATGCGCTGGATACCATAATCGCGTTTCTCGATTTACAGTTTTTTGGTCTGCACTTTCCCATCCGGGTAACCCAGCCTAAGACTTACTTCTGTGGATTCGTAGCGGTAGAAACCGATCAGGAAATCCCCATCACTGGAAACACGGACTGGATTACCGGCAAATACCACCTTGGTGCCCGGAGATAGCTGCCCCTTGACCAGCCCCTCCTGCAGCATGAGGCCTTCCAGCAGCGAAGGTTGGGTCGATGCTATGAAAGACCAGGCCAATAAAAGGATCGCAAAAGTGAAACGATGCAACCTGTCAATTCTCTGCATACGTTTATTCAACTCTTTACGGGTAAAGGGCGATTAGCTTGACTATGGCATTGTTCCAAACTCGATAACAGCGCCTTGAGTAAACTGGAGTAGTGCCCTGTGCCAATTTTAATATCGACGCCGAGGGGATCCATAACACCAATGATCCCAACCTGAGTATTCTCGAACACGCTGTGTGCCATTTCAGGATTATATTGAGGCTCGGTAAATACACAACGAATACCCCATTCGGAAACCGCGTCGCGTATTTCCTTGACCCGTGCGGGACTTGGGTCCGACGCATCTCCAAGAGAGATAGCGCCACTAGCCTGCAGCCCAAATCGCTGCTCGAAATATTGATAGGCATCGTGAAATACAATGAATTTAATCCCTTCAATATCTTTACTTAGGCCATGCATGGTGGTGATCAGAGCATCCAACTCCTCAATCGCATTGGCGGCGTTACGTTGATAGATGGGAGCGTTGGTTGCATCTGCTCTGGAAAGCTCCTTGGCTATCGCCTGCAACCAGATTTTTGCGTTTTCCGGGTCGAGCCAGGCATGAGGATCATGCTCACCGTGATGATCGTGGTGGTGACCGGTTTCGGGTTCTTGTGCTATTGGCTCAACGTCCTTTCCTGAGTCATCTTTAAAAAAATGTTCATTTGCTTCAAACTCGAATGGCATATGCTCGGTAAAGAATGCATATTTCCCGCTTTCCTTAATTGCTACCGAAAATACTGTGGTTTCTTTCGACTCATCAAAACTAAGAACATAGGCTTGCCCCTTTGCTACCAATACATCGCTGTGCCTTTTAGTTTCTAAATCATTTGATTCCAATAATTCTTCAGCCATCTCTTCTGAAGCTTCGATGTCATCAGACTCAAGGATTACCATTTTCATGGCAGGATCTGCATAGTCTCCACTTACCTTAGCAAAAGACCATTTATATGTTCCTGCGGTAAGATCGAACACACCTGCCCACTCAAAAGCATGGTCTTCATGTCCATGCTCATCCTTGTCCGCGTGTTCTTCGTCATGATGCTCGTGGGCTTCGAAGGTGGCACCTTCGCGGAACTTATGCAAGGTGATGCCCGCAACTTCCAGAAGCTCGACTTTGTTAGCTGAACCGGCCAGGTTCTCCAATGGTGTGACAATCCATGGCGTTAGCTCTGTGCTCACGTAGAAAACCACATCGGCACGTTGTAGCGCCTCGGCTTCAGAGGGCCTCATGGAATAGCTGTGTGGTGATGCCCCTGGCTGAATAATAAGGTCTGGTTTTCCCACGCCCTCCATCACCTGTGCGACCAGTGAATGCACGGGTGCAATATCTACTGCCACATGGGGTGGATTTGCAGCTATTGTTAAAGGTGCGAACAGGCAAATGAATGATCCGAATAGTAGTTTTTTCAACATGAGTAGCCCCGGTAAGAGTAATTCAGAAAAAGTTTGATTAGGCACTGAATGACAAGTCAAAATGATATGTTATATCATACCATAACGAAACTGTTTTCTTTTTAAGATTTACCAGTAAACCAAACAGAACATAAGCGCCAATCAAATGCTGATAGAAACCCGAGACCTATTTATCCACCTGGGCCAGAGGCTAGTTCTTGAAGACATCAATATGGGGGTGGAAAAAGGCGAGATTGTAACCATCATCGGCCCTAACGGATCCGGCAAATCAACCTTGCTACGTGCATTGATCGGCGCCGTGAAGCCCACATCAGGCCAGGTGCTGCGTTCACCCGGAGTCGCCATCGGCTATGTGCCGCAACGACTTCACATTGATGAAACTCTACCTATGTCAGTGCGTCGTTTCATGAGCCTGCCACATCGACCAGCGCAGGAAGAACTCAATGCCGCGATGTCAGCCGCCGGTGTTTCAGGACTGGGTCAGCAGCAGGTGATGTCTCTTTCCGGTGGCCAGTTCCAGCGCGTACTGCTGGCGCGGGCATTGCTTGAAAAGCCTGATCTTCTGTTGCTGGATGAAGCTACACAAGGCCTGGATCATCGCGGCTCGGCGGGATTTTACCAGCAAATCGAATCGGTACGGCAGGAACTGGGGTGCGCGGTGATCATGGTCAGCCATGAGCTGCACGTAGTCATGCGCAGATCCGACCGTGTCATTTGCCTTAACGGGCATGTCTGTTGTCAGGGATTACCCGAAGTAGTAAGCGTTTCACCGGAGTACCAATCTCTTTTCGCTCTGGATCAAGATGAAGAAACAGTTTACATGCATCGCGACCATCATGCTTACAGCCATAAGTAAGGAGCTAAACTAATGCTGGACGATTTCCTGGTTCGCTCTGCCCTCGCCGGACTTGGTGTGGCCCTGGCGGCAGCACCGCTTGGCTGCTTTATTGTCTGGCGTCGAATGGCTTATTTCGGGGATGCCACCGCCCATGCCGCAGTACTTGGAGTAGCTTTGTCGCTGGTGCTTGAAACACCAATCTTTGCGGGCGTTCTGGTGATTTCGCTGATGATGGCCACACTGGTCTCAAGTTTAACCGGCCGGGGATATGCGATGGACACGCTACTCGGAGTCATGGCTCATTCGTCACTGGCAGTGGGCCTAGTCGCAGTATCCTTCCTTGACAACATTCGGATCGATCTGATGGCATACCTGTTCGGGGACATACTGGCAGTTGGCAAAACAGATCTGGCTGTTATTTGGGGTGGCTCCGTACTGGTAATCAGCCTGGTAGCTTACCGTTGGTCGGGATTATTGCTGGCCACACTTAATCCAGATCTGGCTCATGCCAGTGGTGTCTCTCCCAAGCGAGAACAATTGATTCTCACCATTGCCCTGGCAATTGTGGTGGCTGTTGCGATTAAAGTCGTGGGCGTACTATTGATCGCAGCGATGCTCATCATTCCGGCCGCCACCGCGCGGCCTTTCTGTAAAACGCCTGAAACCATGGCGGTGTTGGCTGCAATTATTGGCTGCGCCGCCAGCCTAGCCGGGCTCAGGGCTTCCTACCAACTCGATACGCCTACCGGACCGACAATTGTTTGCATGGTAGCGCTGATGTTCCTGTTTGCCAGCCTCTTTTGGAGACTCAACCATCATTCCAGAACTAGGTCAGGCGATTAATTTGACTTCGACCAGATCCTGCATCTAGCGTTGATAACTGATTTCCCCTAACAAACGCGGCAAGTGTTTTTCAGAATAGTTGTGGACCTTTCGATTCTACTATTCTTCGTCCTCCCCACTTAAACCTAACATTTTTCACGTAATCTTCACATTCGCTCTACGGTTTCTTCACTTCGCCACATCTATCGTTAACCCGCCTCCCAATACTCATTTGGGAGCGACTCGACTTTACCTGAACACTTGCGGAGACGATTATGAAACCAATTTACAAAATACTATCAGCAGTATTGCTCACCACCATGCTCATAGCATGTAGCGATGACGACGATGACAACAACACAGGTGCAACTGACCCGGGAAACATCGTTGAAGTTGCAGAAGCTAATGGTTCGTTCACGACTCTGGTTGCGGCATTAAAAGCCACTGGCCTGGATGCAGTACTGGCAGACGAGACACGTAACTTCACTGTTTTTGCGCCGACCGATGCTGCATTCACAGCGCTTGGAGACATCAGTGGCCTGAGTACAGAAGAGCTCAGTGATATCTTGCTCTATCATGTTGTGGCTGACGCCGAAGTTGATTCCACGGCCACGATCTCTGCTTCCGGCACCACATTAACCATGGCCAATACGGATGATGTCGGTATCGCATTACAAGGAAACGACCTGTTTATCAACGCATCACAGGTCGTTACTCCCGATGTAGACGCCAATAATGGTGTAATTCATGTCATCAATGCCGTGTTGTTACCCACTACTGACGACCCTGCTTCCGGAACCATCGCAGACGTTGCAACTGCAAATGGCAACTTCACCACGCTTTTGAGTGCGCTGGCTACGACGGGTCTTGATGCTACGCTGGCCGACATGTCAGGAAAATTCACCGTGTTCGCCCCGACCGACGCAGCTTTTGCCGCCATAGATATCAGCGGGCTTACCGTTAACCAATTACGCGACGTTCTTCTGTATCACGTAATTTCGGGCGCCGAAGTAAATGCCGCCGCGGCAACAGCGATTGCCGGAAATACCGTAGAAATGGGAAACGGTGACGATTTAGCTTTGTCGTTAAGTGGCTCAGAATTATTTGCCAACCTGTCTGGAATCAGCACCCCGAACGTGGACGCCAGTAACGGCATCATCCACGTCATCGACACCGTTTTACTACCTCCGGCGGAAATCTCTGCACCCAGCCAAAACATTGTCGAGATCGCCGTGACAGATGGTAATTTCACCAAGCTGGTAGCAGCACTGCAAGCAACTGGCCTGGATACCACTCTGACGGATGCAACTGCGGAATTTACGGTGTTTGCCCCAACAGATGCGGCTTTTGATGCCTTACAAACAGATTTGGGGTTGAGCGACGCGGAGTTATTAGCGTTACCGAATCTAGCGGACATACTGACCAAGCATGTAGTCGCTGGAGCAGTCGACTCGGTTACCGCCTTCACCCTGAATGGCGTTGATGTTACGACGGTAAACGGTGAAACCGTTGCGGTCGCCATCGACTCCGGTGAGTTCTCCGTGGACGATGCTAAGGTCACAGCCTTCGATATTCGTGCAACCAATGGCATCATTCATGTCATTGATACGGTCATTCTGACGGATTAAACGCCCTTTGCTCAGTGGAAAAGCTGGCCTAACGGTCTGCTTTTCCACATCACGTAGAAATTTACTGTGGGCGAAGTGATCCTGCGAATCGCAAAAAATCGGCCTCAGTCTAATAGCGACTAACAATGATTCCTGACAAGTCCGAAAATGAGCGTCACAACTTGCCGAGATCGTATCATTACTCTCTACCCATTATCAGCAATTCCTGAAGGCATACTTCACCTGCAGTTTCTTTAACCTATGATGATCACTACCATGAATTCCGGTAACATCCTTGCGAAGCAAGCAGAGACAAGGTCCGTTAGCCATATGAGTCCAGAATTTTCGATCCTGCTCATCGAGGATCATACTGACATTGCGGAAATGGTTAGCGCTTATCTGGAAAACCGCGGATTTGTCGTCGACTTCGCATCTGATGGCATCACCGGCCTACACCTAGCGGTGACCAACGTTTACGATGCCATAGTATTGGACCTGACACTCCCGGGCCTCGATGGGCTTGAACTGTGCAGCCGCCTTCGCAAGGACGCACGCAAGGACACGCCAGTCATCATGCTGACCGCCAGAGACACTCTCAACGATAAAATCACCGGACTCGAGACCGGCGCAGATGACTACCTGATAAAACCATTCGCAATCAAGGAGCTCGAAGTCCGCCTTTCGGCCCTGATACGCAGAGCGCGTGGCGATGTTGCTCGCGAGGTATTACAGATTGGTGATCTTATAGTCGACACAGCCACCATGAACGTTGAACGTAACGGTAAAGAATTATCTTTGACGCCTATTTCATTCAAAATACTGTGCGTACTGATGCGCGCATCACCGACAGTTGTCAGTAGACGTGAGCTGGAACGCCAAGTTTGGGGTGACATTTTACCCGACAGTGATACCTTGCGCAGCCACCTGTACAACCTGAGAAAGGTCGTCGACAAACCATTTGATCAACAATTACTGCACACCATACAAGGCAGCGGTTACCGTATGGTTGAGCTTCACCCGGTGGCTAAACAACCAACAAGCTAATCACTCCCAGGATCAATCCATGGCATCTAACTCACAAGGCCTGCTTTCGAAAATCAATCGTGCATTTCTCTTCCAAGCTTTATTGATTACCGTTGCGGCAGTGTTAGGTGTTTTTTTTGCCAAAATTGTCATTGAGCAAATACTGATCAAAAACGCAATTCTCGAGGAAGAGGAATATTTTTGGCAACAGTATCGCACCAATCCTTCATTTCCGTTACCGGATACTAAAAATTTGACGGGGTATTTCGATCCTGACCTCTTACCACGGGAAATAAGCAAAGAATTGCCGCAACAGCCTGGTTTCTACGAATACGGCAAAGGCAGCGAACGTACTGTACTTTATATTTCTCAACCTGGTGACGCTCGCCTGTACCTGCTTTATTTTCGTGGCCAGGTTGATGCACTGGTCCTGTATTACGGCATTTTCCCTTTATTCAGTGTGCTGCTGATCCTCTACCTTTCTTTGTGGTTAACCTATCGCTTTAACCATCGCACGGTATCACCGGTTATCCGTCTGGCCCATGAAATCAATGAATTGGACTTCACCCAAACCAAGGCCGCATACATCACGCTTCCCACTCCCGCCTTCGAAGCTCATAGCGAAATTCAAACTCTGAGCAATGCGATCAATCGGCTTGGTGAGCGTGTTAACAACTTCATTAGCCGTGAACGAAACTTTACCCGCGATGCCAGTCACGAACTACGCAGTCCCATCACAGTGATCAACATTGCCGCTGACATGCTTCTCAGCGAACAGGATCTGCCCATTCCAGCACACCAATCAGTTTTGCGAATCAAACGTGCAGTCAGCGACATGGAGCAATTAACCGAAATTTTCCTGACTCTGGCCCGCGAGGATGACGGCGCTCTACCGCGTGAGCAAGTACAGCTCAATGACATCATTCAGGAGGAAGTCGAGCTGGCAAGCATCCTCAAGCAAGAAAAAGATGTACAGATTCGGTTTCAACCGGAAAACCGAATCGAACTGGAAGCTTCCGACAAGGTGTTATCAGTATTGCTTGGCAACCTTATTCGCAACGCAACTCTCTACACCGACCAAGGTGAAGTCATGATTCGGATTATAGGCCAGGATGTCGTGATTGAGGACAGCGGTGCGGGCATGTCTGAACAACAGGTGGACAACATGTTCCAGCCTTTCAAACGTGGCGATGGCATAAATGCCTCCGGCTTTGGAATCGGCCTAACCATTGTCAAACGCCTTTCCGAGCGCTTCCATTGGCCGATCGATGTGGAAAGCCATCCCGGCAAAGGCACCCGGTTCCAAATCAGCTTTCCTGAATCCCGCATCAAATGAAACAAACCCACACATCGTAAAACCATTAACCGATTCAACTTTAAATCTCTCATTGTGTTCCTAACTGCCTAGTTTTAGTGGATAATTCCAATCCATCATTTTCTATTGAATTATCACGATTTCGCATGGGCAACCCTCCAATACATCGGGCCAGGAAAAGGTTCGGTCAAAACTTTTTGCACGATGAAGCCGTAATCAGCAGAATCATCCGAGCCATTAACCCTCAAAAAGGTGAGGCCATTGTCGAAATAGGGCCTGGCCTCGGTGCTCTGACGCAGCCCTTGCTGGAACAAACAGGCCGGCTGGCTGTCGTTGAGCTTGATCGCGACTTGATCCCTTATTTGAAAGCCAATTGCCTCACACGCGGTGAACTCACCGTACATGAGGCCGATGCACTGAAGTTCGACTTTTCAACACTGGCTCAATCCAAGCAGTTACTGCGCATTGTAGGCAACCTGCCCTACAACATCTCAACACCTTTAATCTTTCACCTGTTGAATAGCCCACCGATCATTCAAGATATGCATTTCATGTTGCAACTGGAAGTGGTGAACAGGCTGGCTGCCGAGCCCGGCAGTAAAACTTATGGCCGACTGTCGGTCATCACGCAGTACCATTGCCATGTGCAAAAATTATTTGAAGTCGGGCGAGAGGCATTCTCGCCCGCTCCCAAAGTGTCGTCCGCCATCGTACGTTTAGCACCCTACACAAAGCCGCCTGTTGATGTCGGGAATCGAGAAATCTTCACCAAGCTAGTGACTGCCGCGTTTGCCCAGCGGCGCAAAACACTGCGCAATACCCTGAAGAGCTGGCTGTCTGAAACGGAGATCGAAAAAGCAGGGGTTGACCCAGGCAACCGGGCCGAACAACTGAATCTATCGGCATTCGCATCACTCAGCCGGGCCGCACAAAATCGTTAATGTGCGCACGGTTTCCATATGGAAAATCCGTGTGATTTTGCTTTAATTCGGCGATAATATCCCTGTGTGTTAAGGAGGTACGATGGAAGAGGGTTTAAAAAACGACTTTAATGTTGACGTCGAAACGCAATATATCGAATCTGAATCTGAACCGGCGAAAAGCCGCTATGTATTTGCTTACACGATCACTATTCTTAACCAGGGCACGCTGCCCGCTCAGTTACTGTCGCGTCACTGGGTCATCACAGATGCCAACGGCAAAGTCCAGGAAGTTAAAGGCAAAGGTGTTGTGGGAGAACAACCACACCTGAGGCCGGGCGAGGGTTTTCAATACACCAGCGGCGCGATGCTGGAGACCTCGATGGGCACCATGACGGGCAAGTATAAAATGGTCGATGACAATGGACAGGAGTTTTATACCGAAATCCCAGATTTCCTGTTAACGGTACCTCGCGTATTGCATTGATAACTTCGCCGGGGACTTGTTGCGGTGTCATTAAAACTCAGTTACACCCTCATCTCCCCCATCTACGATGCGCTCATTGCCCGGGCGACACAAAAGATGCGTCAGAAGAGCTGGTCTCAAATGGGTGAAATGGCGGGCCTTTCTGTTCTGATTCCAGGGATTGGTACCGGGTTAGATATTCCCTACCTACCTAAAGCAGCACACTACACCGGCGTTGATATCACACCAGCGATGCTCCATCGGGCGCGAAAAAAGGCGAACCAGCAGAACCTTCCCGTTGACTTAAAAGAGGGCGATATC
>OBIC01000121.1_pt1 | contig 34300 bp, 33 predicted proteins | sample 1519831 | NCBI WGS metagenome assembly OBIC01 (sample SAMN03019805, study PRJEB22545) | beach sand metagenome | biome: beach; feature: sea beach; material: beach sand | place: USA: Municipal Pensacola Beach, FL | collected 2010-10-20 | depth 40-45 cm m
CACGACGCTCTTCCGATCTGGGGTCAAAAAAGTTCCGGTAGAGGCTGTGACGAGTGAACTCGTCGTCGAATCGAATATTGTTATATCCCACACCACAGGTCCCGGGCTGGGAAAGTTCAGCATGTATTTTGCTGATAAACTCCGCCTCGGGTATACCTTTTTCAAGAGCAATCTGAGGGGTAATCCCTGTTATTAAACAGGCCTCGGGACTCGGCAGAAAATCATTCGAGGGCTTGCAGTAAACGACCAGTGGGTCTCCGATGATATTGAGATCCAGGTCCGTGCGAATACCTGCAAACTGGCATGGCCGATCACGCGCAGGGTCTGCACCAAATGTTTCATAGTCATGCCAGTAGAATGTTGTGGAGTCGGTTGAAACGTTAGCCACGCCGCTCTAATTAGCCTCCTCTGATCTGTGATAACGGGACTTCTGTTAAGTCGTAATCCGCTTCTGCCGGGATGCAGAGGGTTGGTTCACCGCCCACTTTTTTCACCACAGGCAGCACGGTCACAACGGTTGAGGTTCGCGCGGCTTCAAGTGCATCGGCTGTGCGTGTATGGCGTGCAAGCTTGGCGACATTCATGCGGGTGGGAAAAATAATGGTGTAACGCCCTTCATCCGCATCTTTGAGTGCTTGCTGCGGTGTAATCCAGACGGAATCAACAGACTCATGTCCATCATGAACAGCCAGTTGATCGGCAGGTGCTTCAACCATGTAAAACTGGGTATCAAAGCGTTTAGGTGCATGCTCAGGCCCAATCCAGTGTGCAAAATGCACGAGCAAATCGGTTGCCAATTGTAAATTTTCTTGCTGCACCAGTTCCAGCAGACTCATTCGGTTTTTATGCAGCTCATCCCGATATTTTTGGAGCGACAAGACTTGCTCGGCACTGACCAGATCGGACTCACCTTTATTACGTGCTAACAAGATCCCACTTTCTTCAAATGTTTCCCGAATGGCCCCAATTCGCGCTGCTCGATGGGTGTCATCGTGAGCATCCGGATCAGGGATAAAGTCTGCAAGCGCCTCGGCCGCATCGCCCGCATCAACTTTACCTCCCGGATAAACGTATGCACCCGAAGCAAAATCAATTTTGTGGTGCCTGCGCACCATTAAAGACTCCATACCGTGCTCGCTATCCCTCAAAATCAGGATGGTTGCAGCAGGAAATATAGGTTTTGCTGTCTCTGTCATTCACTCCTCCGGTGTCACTTTTCATAATCGATAGCCGTCTATCTTGCCCCTTTTATCTGGACATTACAAATACCCATTGGTAAAACAGTTACCCTATAATTTTCGATTTCTAGAATAACTCGGGGAGCAAGATGGACCTAAATTTGAGCGAAAAAGTGATTATGGTTGCCGCCGCAAGCAAAGGCCTTGGTTTTGGTATTGCCAAAGCGGTGGCCCGAGAAGGGGCAAAGGTCTCAATTGCCAGCCGTGACCCCAATGCAATTGCTCAGGCTGCCGATAGTCTGGCGGACGAAACCGGTGCAGAAGTCATTGGCTGCCCTTTTGACGCAACGGACCCTGCATCCATCCTGCAGTGGAGAGACCAAACCGTTGCCCGATTCGGTGGCGTTGATGGACTGGTGGTCAATGCAGGCGGGCCACCCACAGGTAACTTTGATAACTTTGATGACGCCGACTGGCAAGCCGCTTTTGAACTGACCTTACTCAGCTCTGTGCGTATGATCAAAGCAGTCCTGCCGGAAATGCGCAAACGAGGCCAAGGTGCTATTGTGACCATTACCTCTTCTTCGATTAAAGAACCCATCGATGTTTTACTGCTCTCCAACGTGATGCGGTCCGGCGTTGTCAGCTTGGCAAAAAGCCTTTCTCAACAACTGGCACCCGAAGGTATTCGGGTTAATAACCTTGTCCCTGGGCGCATTGATACCGACCGCGTTCGTTCACTCGACGAAATTGCCGCAGCAAAACAAGGTACCACGGCTGAGGACATCAAACAGCGCGGTGAGAAGCTTATTCCTATTGGACGATATGGTCATGCAGATGAATTTGGCAAAGCAGGCGCTTTTTTACTTTCTGACGCCGCCAGCTACATCACCGGCGTGACTTTAGCTGTCGATGGGGGGAGTATGAAATCTGTCTGGTAAGCATAGAAACAGCTCACCTAGGCCTTACCTAACCGCCTTGATGTTTATCTCAAGACGGTTAGCACAGGAAAAGATATTAACGTGTCAAAATAGTGATCGTAGTTGCCGCCGGGTCCGGACCCAGGAAACCGCCGCCGTTTTCTGCCAAGGCGACTTTTGCACCTTGCTTCTGCCGGCCACCACAGCGACCACGGAGTTGATCTGCTAATTCAACTAATTGAGCACAACCAGTCGCACCCACTGGATGGCCTTTACTAATCAGGCCGCCACTTGGATTCACTGGGACCCTGCCACCAATCATTGTAGCGCCACTCGCGAGAAAAGCAGGCCCTTCCCCCTCGCCACATAAACCCAGCTCTTCGTATTCAATAATCTCTGCGGGGGCCGCGGCATCGTGAACCTCCACAACATCAAGGTCATTTGGGCCAACGCCCGCCATTTCATACGCTTGTCTTACTGCACGGACTGTCGCAGGTTCAAGAGAACCATCCGCACTACCTGAAACAACAACAGAAGCGGCAATTTGTACGGCATCCGCACCGGTTTTTTTAGCGTACTCTTCAGAACATATCAGTAATGCCGCAGCACCATCACCAATAGGAGAGCACATCAACAACCGAATAGGGTCACTGATTAAACGGCTTTGCATCACCTCTTCCAAGGTTACTTCATGCCGAAACTGTGCTTTAGGATTGAGTTTACCGGCTTGATGGCTTTTGACGGCTATTCGCGCAAAGTCCTCTGGAGTGGCACCACTTTTTTCCATGTACTTACGTGTCATCGCAGAATAGATATCCATGAACATGGACTGCGTTTGACCAGCGCCGGCACTGCCAATTTGCGCTTTGATCTCATCGAGCGATTCTTGATCAACGGCAGACTCAAGTGCTTTAAAGGTGATGGCCTTGTTTTCATGGCTCATCTTCTCTGCGCCAACCGCTAAAACCGCCTCATGCTGTCCTGAAGCCACTGCCAACCAAGCCAAATTAACGGCTGTAGAACCCGAAGCACAGGCATTTTCTATATTGAAGACAGGGATACCTCTATCCAGTAAACCTGTATTTCGAACGGCGACTTGCCCTCGAATACTTTCCTGGCCCGTGATCAGGCCTCCCACAGCGTTGCCGAAATATACGGCTCCAATATCGTGGACGGAACTCCCCGCATCTTGCACTGCCTCTTGAATGGCTTCTTCGGCCAGCGACCGAGTTGAACGGTCTTTATAGATGCTAAAGGGTGTCATTCCAACACCCGCAATCATCACTTTTCGCATAATTAATACCTAACTATTTAACACATTACCCAAGCCAACGTTTACGGCGCTTGTAGTGTTTAACATCCCGGTAACTTTTCCGCTCACCTTCCATATTTAGGCCCAGATAAAATTCCCGCACATCTTCGTTTTTCATGAGTTGGTCAGCTTCACCATCCATCACAATACGGCCATTTTCCATTACATAACCGTAGTCAGCTACTTCAAGCGCAGCCTGTGTATTTTGTTCAACGATAAACAAAGAAATACCACTTTTTCTCAATTCTTTGAGAATTTTAAAAACCTCTTCCACCATTAACGGCGCGAGCCCAAGTGATGGCTCATCAATCAGTATCAGCCTTGGGTTTGCCATTAAGGCACGGCCAATAACAAGCATTTGCTGCTCGCCACCAGATAAATAACCAGCTGTGCGTTTTCGAAGCTCAGCTAACCGAGGAATAAGCGTATAAACGTTTTCAATGCGCTGCTTAACCTCTGCACCCGATTTAAGCACGTGGCCCCCGACAATCAGGTTTTTTTCGACTGTCATATGCTGGAGGACTTTACGTCCTTCCATGACATGAATTAACCCACGTGCGACATTGCTTTCAACAGATTGATTATCTACTCGCTGGCCATCGAACTCGATGGAGCCGCTGGTCACTTTACCATCTTCGGACTTAATGATTCCCGAGATTGCAGCAAGCGTTGTCGTTTTCCCCGCACCATTAGCGCCTAACAAAGCAATACAACTGCCTTCTTCCATTGTCATGTTCACGCCTTTTAAGACGAGTATGACATCGTTATAAATTACTTCTACGTTATTAACTTTTAGCAGCACAAAAACATCCTCAACACTGTAAAAGCTGCTTGAAAGGCTTACCACCTTCCAAGCAGAGACATCTTTAAGTACCCAGAGTTACCACTTTTCAATCGCAGGCACTGGGATTCCTGTGGCCGCAACAGCATATTTGCCGTCTTTAATCGTACCAATGTTGATACTCATTCCTTCTGTTGGAAAGGGACCACCTTCATTGAAGGATAAGCTCGAATAAAAACCATACATTTCTTCAGATGTGATTTTTTCTGTCATCAATGTCTTGCGAACCTCTTCACCGGTCACATTATCAGCACCAACCCGCTTGATTGTTTTCTCAAGCGCTTTCACGGTAAACAGTGTTTGCGCAATGCCTTGCACAGATAAAACATTCCATGGCACATTCAGACCATACTTATCTTTAAGCATGGTATAGAAGTTGTAGGCATCCACTGACTCCGGGCTTGGAATAGCCATACCGTAGGCTTCAAAGTCGCCTTCCATTTGTTTAACATCACCCAATGCACGCCCTGAAGCAGGCAAACCATTATGCGAACTGGTCATAACAGGAATATCAGAGCGTCCTAGCGCTTGTAACGCACGCTTAACGGCTACCACCATGGAAGTGTTGGTCTGAATTATCATCACCTCAGCCCCTTTTTTGACTAGACGACGCACTTGCGACGTTAAGTCAGCTGGCTGAACTGTGGTCAATAAAACACCAGCCACCTCAATGTCCGAGCTTTTCTCTGCAAACGCTTCCACGCCTTTAATCATGTCAACATAAGCGGGAGATGCTTCAGAACCCACCAAGCCTACTTTAACGGCTCCGCCTTTTTGCTTCGCATACCATTGAAGAAACGCACTCGCTTCATGCGCATATGTCGCACGAGGATTAAGGATCCATGGGTTCTCTTTCCAGGCAAAACCATAAGCCGCTGTGCCCATCAGACTTGGTACTTTATCGTCAGGAAGGCGCTGTTGCAGGGCTGCCACATCTGGACCACCGAGACCAAAAATCGCAGGTGGATTCAACTCTGATTTAATACCTGGCCACAAACTGGCTGTTTGAGCCGTGTCATAACGAGTATCGTAGATTTTTAATTTGAGCGATACGCCCATTTCTTTGCCGACGGTATCGTTCCACCATTCAACTGCTTTATCACGCGAACCTTGCAATAAGGGCATAATATCGGCATAAGGCCCGGTGTAGTCTGCAAAAGCAGCTAAAGTAATGGTTTTTTCTGCTTTGGCCGCAGTACTTCCCGCAGCTAAAGCGACACCCGCCATAGCGCTAATCACCAAGCGCCGTATGTTCATTTTTTCTTTCATGAGTCCTACCTCCAAAAGTCTTCTTGAAAAGCGTAAATTAGATTACTTAACCATATCCCTATGACAATATTAATGCGGAAATGGCCAAATCCGATACGATGTTTTCATAATATTCCATCGGTACATCAGCCCTTTAGGCTCATAGATCACAAAAAGGCAAATGACGCCGCCTAGAATAATATTCATGGCCGCAAAAACGATATCACCCCCGATAAAAGGAAACGCTTCAGAGACAACCGGGCCAATAGAGGTGACAAGCTCGTTAATTAAACGAATCAAAAACACCCCGATCAGTGCGCCCACAATAGAACCTGAGCCACCTACGATGATCATGGCAACAAACCAGACGGAGTTAAATAAAGTAAATTGGTCTACTGAGACAAAACGTACATAGTATGCCCATAAACCTCCTCCTATCCCGGCAAAGAATGCCCCAACAAGGAATGCAGACGCTTTTGTTGCAACAACATTGATCCCCATCATACTGGATGCAACGTCATCATCTCGTACAGCAACAAACGCCCTCCCATAACGGCTTCTTACAATTCCAAACGCGCCGATGACCATAACCGTACAAATGATCAACGCAAGGTAATAGAAGCTTGAGTCTGTCTTAAACTCAAACCCAAATAAACTGGCTGGCTCAAGCGTTAAACCGTTTGAACCACCAAACCAGCTTGTAGGCAAGTTTAATATCGCAAAGTGAAAAATAAATTGCGCCGCAATTGTGGTCAGCGCCAGGTAAAACCCTTTAATTCGAACCGCCGATAGCCCAAAAATATAGCCAAATGCAGCAGCTGCTACACCACCCAAGGGTATCGAAATCCAAAAGGGTAAAGAGAATTGAGTAGCAACTAATCCAGCAGTGTAAGCGCCAACGCCCATAAAAGCCGCTTGCCCTAAGTTAATCTGCCCTGCATACCCTGTTGTTATTTGCAAGCCAACGGCAACTACCGCCATGATAATCATGATATTGGCAACAGCAATAATTCGTGGGCCAAACAAAAAAGGGACCAGTAATAAAAAAATCCCAAAAATAGCCAGCGAGAGCCACTGGTACTTGGTTTTTATCAGTGCCTTATCATGAGAATAATTTTCAAAGAAGACACCTGAAGGTTGTAGCGCCATATTTTACACTCTCTCTATCGTTTTCCAGCCAAACAAACCTGTTGGCCTAACAAATAAAATAAAGACCATAATAAAGAAAGGCAGGATTGAGCCCACACTACCTCCCACAATCGGATCCAGATATCCTTCAGCTAACCCTTGCACAACCCCCATAATGATCCCGGCCAGAATTAAACCACCAATGGACTCAAGCCCTGCTAACAAGGCAACAGGCAATGCAATAAAGCCAATCTCGGAAGCCAAGAACGTTAATGACTTGCCACTTAGAAAAATAATTGCGCCAATTGTTGAAATAACAGAGCCCATCACCCAGGCCGCCGCAATCGACATGCGCACAGAAATACCCATTGACAACGCAACCTGGTGATCTTCAGCAGAAGCTGTCATTTTTAAACCCGTACGGGTTTGATTAAAAAACCATGACAGCGCAAGAGCAATGATTACTGCCAGAATCCCCCCGTAGAGTAAGGACTGTGGAATTAAAACATCGCCAATAATAATGGGTTTTAATGGGAAAATCGTCGGGAATGGCCTGACCTGAGCCCCAAAAACAACAAGGACGATGCCACGAATCAATATCAATAACCCAATCGTGACCATAACCATGGAAAAGACAGACTCACCCACAAGTTTTGAAAAAAACAAGCGTTCGATGACGTAGCCCACAATCGCCGCCAATAAGAAAGCCAGTGGAATCGCAAAGTACCAAGGCAAACCCATTCCTAACGTAAGCCACCAGACGATAAAGCCACCGACAACGACTAATTCACCTTGAGCAAAATTGAACACCTTGCTAGCCCGGTAAATGACAACAAACCCCATGGCCACCAGCGCATACAGCAGGCCAATGAGCGCGCCATTAATTGCATAATCTAAAAACTCACCAATCATAACTGTTCATCCCGCTCCTAAGCAGCTGCTGAAATTTCTGAACCTTCAATATCCGTTATTTCCACATGGGCGCTGAAGTTGCCCTTGCGCCCGTCCTGATAAGCAATAGCGATATCACAGTCAACCGCACTAGCATCACTGTAAATAGCCTCGATGATCATGTTGTAACGATCTTCAAGAAATTCTCGTCGCAATTTTCGGGTCCGTGTTAACTCACCCTCATCAGGGTCCAGCTCTTTGGGAAAATTAGCAAACCGTTTTACCCGAGATTCAGGCGCCAAAAACTCGTTAACTTTTTGGATTTCTTCCCGAATGAGCTCTCGAATTTCAGCTTTTTGTGATAGATCCGGAAATGTTGAATACGCAACTTTGCGCTCCTCTGCCCAGCGGCCAACCACTTCAGGGTCAATATTAATCAGGGCGCTCACGTAAGGGTGTGTTTTGTCGCCTACCATCATCACATCTTTGATAAAGGGGCTAAAACGCAAGCGTGTTTCAATAAACTGGGGCGGATAATTATGACCTGTAGACAGCTCACGCATATCATCAACACGCTCAAGGAAAACAAGCTCGCCGCTATCGGTCATATTCACGGCATCACCCGTGCAAAACCAGCCATCATCAACAAACTTCTCAGCCGACTTTTCTTCTCGCTTGTAGTAACCAGAAAACCCACTCCCCCCTTTAACTTGGAGTTCACTACCAGGGCCAATGCGCCACTCAATAGGTTGACCATAGCGTGGGTCAGCCTGCATCCAGTGCCCCACAGTTTCCAAGTTAAAAACATCACCCTGGTGAGCAGTAAACAAGCCAAATTCACTGGCTCCGTACATATTCCGCAGAGGAACACCCATGGCATGGAAAAAACGAAAAACATCGGGCGCCATGGAAGCGCCACCGGAAATGGCTACTTTTGCCCGCGTCAGCCCCAGATTATCCCGAAGATGATGGAGCACTAACTTATCGGCTAAGGGGTAAAGCAGTTTGGAAAGCAAAGGCGGGGTTTTCCCATCCATACGAGATACATTCACATCCCAGCCAATTTTAACTCCCCACTCGTAGATTTTTTTCCGCAGAGGGCCTGCATCGAGCATTTTGGCCTGAACAGAAGCTGCCAAATTTTCCCATTGACGAGGCCCGAAAGACATATACTCTACCGCCAATTCACGAATGTTATTCAACACTTCCTCTGGCTTTTCAGGGAAGTTGATCACCATTGGAAGCAACAGGCCCATACCAACACCCAGCATCTGCTCCGTCGCCCAGGCCGTTGGTACATAAGACAAATACTCTGTTCCGGGACTGATATCCACCGCTTTACTCGCGCGGATGAAATTATCAAAGTAGTAACGATGAGTGGTAATAACCCCTTTAGGTTTACCCGTCGTTCCGGATGTGTACGTTAAAACAGCAATGTCGTCCAAACGGCCTTTGGCAATTTCGTCACTAAAAAGCGTAGGCGAGTTTCCCGCTAGCTCGTCCCCCATCTCTTGAATGGATTTAAATTGATAAAGGAAGTCGTAGTTGTATGACCACATCCCCTTATCATCCCAATAGATGACTTGCCGAACCTTAGGGATATTTTCTTTTATTTCCAGAATCTTATCGACTTGCTCCTGATCTTCTGCGACGACAATGACGCTATCAGAGTCATCCAGCAAATAAGTCATCTCTTCAGGTGTTACGTCCGGATATAGAGAGACAACCTTTCCACCCAGGCACATCGCTGCATACTCAGCCCAAAAGTTTTCAGGCGTATTTTCTCCGACAATTGCCAAAGTTTCTCCACGCTGAAAACCAAGAGCCGACAAGCCGAGCGCTAAACGCCTGACATTATCAAAGACATCTTTCCACGTGAGGCGCTTCCATATTCCACGATCTTTATAACGCTGGGAAAGCTCATCTGGTGCTTCTGCCGCTCGTGCCACAAGTACTTGAGGCAATGTTTCATATTGATTGATGTCGAACATAACCCTCTCCTTAATGTCCTCCCAGATAAGCATTAATTACGGCTTCATTTTTCTGGATTTCTTCAGGTGTGCCCTCACCTATTTTTGAACCAAAGTCCAATACCGCAATCCGGTCGGCTATATCCATAATGACACCCATATCATGCTCTACAATGACAACAGGAATCTTTTGCGCTTCCCGAATATCCAGAATAAAGCGAGCGAGGTCTTCTTTTTCTTCTGTATTCATGCCTGCCATGGGTTCATCCATCAATAAAGCTTTTGGTTCCATAGCAAGTGCGCGCGCCAAGTCGACGCGTTTTCTCAAGCCGTAACCCAAAGAACCTACGATGGAATGCCGGATCGCTTCGATTTCAAGAAAGTCAATGATTTCCTCAACAAACTCTCGGTGCTCTAACTCTTCTTTGTGCGCCCATGGGTAATAGCAAAAGGACTTCAACAGCCCTGTTTTCATATGCACATGTCGGCCCACCATAATATTATCCAGAACAGTCATACCGGAAAAAAGGTGTGTTCCCTGGAAAGTTCGGATTAGACCGTCGCCCGCAATTTGGTGAGGTGCCTGCCCGATGACATCTTTCCCTTGAAACCGTATGCGACCTTCTTGCGGCTGATAAAAGCCGCACAATGAATTGAGTAAAGACGTTTTGCCCGCTCCGTTTGGGCCGATCACAGCCAGTAACTCATCATCCAAAATGGTCAGGCTTACGCCATTCAGGGCAGTTACCCCGCCAAATCTCAGCGTCAGGTTATTAGCTTCCAAAACAACAGGCTTTACTGCGCCGGGGGAATCGCCGATGGCGTGATCCATAAAAAATACCTCTGATGTTTTTTATTCCACAGTCAATGGGATATGAAATCAAACCCATATGACCTTTTTATTTTTTATTATGACGATGTTGTGTTAACGAGCGACTAAAATGCGCGCGCAATACAGGGATATCGCTCAATCACTGTTCGTTGACTGCTGCAATGTAACCTTAAGGCCAAGGTGATTCAAGCACATTACCTTAAAATACAATCAATTACCCAACCACTGGAAACGATAAAAAAAAAAGAAAAAACTAAGAGAAAAAAACTCGTAAACATTTGATATATATATTCTTTATAAAGAAACCAATCACTACCAAGAACATGGAAAAGTCTCTGGTCAAAAATATTCTTTCACGGGTTTCCTACACGCTGAATCAATGATAGCCTAGAACCCAATGGATCAACCTTTAAAAAAATAAATCATTAGGAGGAAACCCATGTCTTTTACGCAACACCACTTATCCTTTGCGCTGGGCTCTGAAATCAAAGGCCTCGATTTATCCCAGGCGATCGACCAATCAACGATCCAAACACTTCGTAAAACGCTTGCCGAGCGAGGCTTTTTATTATTTCGTAATCAAGATATTACCCCCGAGCAACACATTGCATTTACGAAGCAATTCGGAGAACTCCAACCACACAGCTTAGACCATTACTTACACCCCGAATATCCAGAAATTTTTGTGGTAACCAACCGACACCAGAACGGAAAGCCGTCTGAAACACGTAATACGGGTAGAGAGTGGCATATGGACCTGACTTACACCAAAACACCCTGTATGGGGTCTCTGTTGCACTGCAAAGAGATACCATCTGTCGGAGGCGATACATTGTTTGCGAGCTTATACAAGGCTTACGATGAGCTCTCTGACGGGATGAAAGAGATTTTGGGCAAACTCAGTGCTATCCATGACTTTGCTAATGTATCTGACTTGAAAAACAGAACGCCAGAAAGTGTTAGACATCTTGTGGAAAAGAACCCGCCAGTGACCCACTCTCTGGTTAAGGAACACCCAGAAACTGGGCGAAAAGTCCTCTTTTTTAGTGATGCCGTGACGAGTCAAATAGAGGGTTTTACCGAGGCGGAAAGCCAGCCCATTTTAGATTTTCTTGCCAAGCATACAACCCGCGTCGAGTTTACTTACCGGCACCAGTGGCAAGTCAATGATCTTGTCTTTTGGGACAACCGGTGTGTGATTCACATGGCGCCGCCTGATTATGATCGGAATAACCCTACAGAAAAGCGGCATATGTTCAGAACAACGCTGAAACAATCCATTGCTTAACCCTGGAGTCATGTCGCTTTCGCAGAGAAGGAAGGCGACTTCCTGAACACGGTTAACGCTTATCCCCCAAAATAGAAACTTCCACTCTTCGGTTTCTTGCTCGATTCGCGGCCGAATTATTTTTCGCAATGGGCTGCATATCAGCATGCGCACGTATCTCCACCCTATCCGCTTCAACTCGCCCATACTTGGTTAAAAAATGCACAACATTAGCGGCGCGTGCAGCCGAAAGCACCCAGTTGGAGGGAAACTGTACTGTCTTGATCGGAATATTATCCGTATGACCAGAAACAACGACCTGACCCTCAATCGAGCGTAAGGCCTTGCTGACCTTGTACATCACAGGTAAAAAGCTTTTGCGTAAACTCGCCTTACCTGAGTCGAATGATCCACGCTCTAAAATGCGGATAACTGCCGCTTCATCACTGACCACTACTTCAATGACACCCGCATCAATCTGCTTCTTCAAGGCTATACGTAACTGCTTTGCTTTTTCTTCGGCACGCTCTTTTAATGCCTTGGCCAAATCCTCAACACTTTGGGCGGCTCGCGACTCATTATTTTTACTGTCGGAGTCCGTAAAATCGAGGTTTTGTTTAAACTCTTCCGTCGTCTTTTGCCGTACTTCATTCACAGGAGTGGGCTGTGGTTTTCCAGGGCTGAATTCTTGGGCAACAATGCTGGTCCCTTTGGGAATTTCTTCAGCCTTAATCTCGCGCTGCACACCAAATGCGAAAGCCATCGAACCAGCCACTTGTTTATATTTCTGTAAATCGATTTCGGAAAATGAAAGCAGCAATACAAAAAAGCACATCAACAGGGACATCAAGTCTGCAAATGTCCCCATCCATGCCGGCGCTCCCGGCTCACATTTACATTCTTCTGCTTGCTCACTCATTGCGTGCACCTCTACTCATCGGCACCGCTTTTTTCCCGTTTGCCTTCAGGCAAGAAAGTCATCAGAATCTGTTCCAGAACACGCGGATTGACGCCTTCCTGAATACCGGAAATTGACTCCAGAATTAAGTCCTTATTTTGCTTTTCCTCACTGCTCCGTAAAACCAGCTTCTTGGCAATAGGTATCGCAATAGCATTCGCAATAATGGCTCCATACAAGGTCGTTAAGAGGGCCACCGCCATCGCGGGTCCAATTGACTTAGGATCATCCATGTTGCCAAGCATCTGCACCAGGCCAATTAACGTACCGATCATCCCCATCGCTGGGGCAACATCACCGGCAGTTTTAAACAAACCGGCGCCAAGGTCATGCCGCTGAATAGAAAGATTAATATCCTTGGCCATGAGCCGCTGCACCACCTCTGGAGGGTGTCCATCGATACACAGTCCAATGCCTGCCTCTAGAAAGGGGTGAGAAATTTCCCGCCCCTCTAAGGCCAAAACCCCCTCTTTTCTGGCCACATTCGCCAACTCAACAGCTTCTTCGATCAAATCGGTTGGACTCCTGGGTTTATACAGCAGCGCAACCAAGCCGACCTTGAACGACCCAATAAACTGCCCAAGCGTATGGCTGGCCATTACTGCCATTGCTGTGCCACCGATAACAACGGCAATGGAAGGCGCATCAATGAATGCCCCAAAATCCCCACCTAAAAAGATAGCCCCTGCAATCACACCCATAGCACCAATCAATCCAATTAAGGTGGCTATATCCACTCTAAACCTCTCCTTTACTCACTGTGAACACAAAATATGTGGATTTGCGTTCAAGCAAAATACGCGCTTTTCAACTCGTGTAAATCACGCACACAAGCACTCGATCATGCTGTTTTAGATCGGCCACAATATCAGCGGCTTTAACATTTCTTTGCGTTCAGGAGGTGTGGAGATATCCCCACTTAAAAGGCGACAATACCGATTTAACGAATTGATTCGTATGATAAAAAGTTGGTGAATTTATTTAGGAACTAAAAAAAATCTTCCGAAAAACGCTTTGAGAGCAGTGCAGGAAACAGTAAGAAGTAAGTTAAAGATACTCGAACAGAAAAAGGCGCTGCCGCAGCTTGGTAATTAAGAAAAGCAACGCCTTCAAAAAAGAAAAAACTACTTCAGGCTACTGTAGTACTCAGCCAGATTTTCAATATCAGTATCAGACAACGGCTTGACCATTGGCGCCATGCTTGGGTCGTTTCGTGTACCATCACGAAATGCTTTCATTTGCTTGACCAGGTACCCTTTCTTCTGGCCTGCTAAATTAGGCCAGATGTCATTACCACTGATGCCATTTTGCCCATGACAGGCCGCACACACAGCAGATTTGGCTTTACCAGCAGCGGCGTCACCCGCGACTGATTGCGTGCCCCACAAGCTGATTGCAAGAGCCGCCATCGCTACTAAAAAGGACTTTTTCATTTTTACTCCAATCAATATCTAAAAAATTGCTCACTCAAGTTGCTGACAGAGACCTGAAAACAAGAACCTGAAATAGCCATCACTTTGTTAATCAAAGCGTTATTGTCGTGTGGCTATCATAAATACCCCACTAGCCACATAATACTTAATTATAACGCAACCGCCTCTGACAACCACCCTAAGGTGCCTAAAACCAAAACACTGGATAGCACGATATCTGCAATAATTAATTTTTTACCGGTCACGCGTTGCTGACGAAAATCATTCCAGGCGATCGCGGCTAGCGCCAAGGCAACGCCTGAAAAAAATAATAATCCATAGAGAAGATCCGTATCGGCAAGCAACTCTTCCTCTTCAGTCCCCATATAGGCTAAAAAACACAAAACGATTGAAGCCATACTTATAATAGCTTTAATACTGTAACCCGCCGAGGTCTGAATTTTCTCATCTGCAGGGCCAGGAGGCGGACTAAATTCAGCCTGGTACTTCATTTCCTTAAGCCGTTGTTCATGAGACTGTTTCTTTGACTCAAAGTAAAACTGCATAAAAACCGGCACCAGCACAATGCCTACAAAAAACCATTTGAATTCTTTCAATTTATCGAACCCAAACGCAAAAACAGAACCCAACAAAACGATACCGGCCAACGCCATCAGCAAAAAGGGATAATCACGCAAGTAACTTGCGACTTTAGAGAAAATACTCGCCGAATCCATGGTCTCTTTGCTCTTGTTTTCCTGCATGCTAGATACCTCTCAGTCCCCACATTAAGTACCGGCCATACGCTAACAAATATTCCACTCGGCGGCTATTTAATGGCAACATTATTTGCATTATTAGCCACTTTTCAACCACTACTCCGTCTCTACTTGAACAAGTATGCTCCAAGTTAAGACCTGCGGAACGCATGAAAAATCCGTTACACTCAGAGAATATTTAAAATTGGGTAGAGGAAATATACCACCATGAGTTACGAGAACATCACGCCAGAGCAAGCAGCCATTATTGAAAATACAAAAAAACTCTGCAGTCAATTCCCTCCAGAGTACTGGCGCGAGCACGACAAAGCCGGACAATTTCCAACCGAATTCAAAGATGCCCTTGCAGCTGCAGGCTTGCTTGGCGTCATGATGCCACCGGAAATTGGCGGTTCGGGCCTAGGGCTCACAGAGGCCGCCATGATTATCCAAACTATTGTCGAATCCGGCGCGGGCTTAAGCGGCGCTACCGTGATGACCTCATACGCCTTTGCCTCCAGCAGCGTCGTCAAACACGGCAATGCGGAACAAAAGAAAAAATTGATCCCGCTGTTAGAGGGGAAAACCCGGGTTGCCTTTGCCGTCACTGAACCGAATACCGGCCTGGACACCACACGCCTAAAAACCCGAGCCATCCGGCAGGGCGACCACTACATTGCCAATGGCCAGAAAATCTGGATAACAGGTGCGACCTTAGCCAACAAAATTCTCTTAATTGCCAGAACCACGCCGATAGAAGAAACCGCTGGCAAGCCGGCCAAAGGCTTAAGCCTTTTCTTTACCGACTTTGACCGGAATGCGATTGAGGTTCGCCCCATTCCCAAAATGGGCACAGGTATGCTGCATTCATGCGAGCTTTTTATCGAAAATCTGAAAATTCCCAAAGAAGATCTCATCGGCGAAGAAGGCAAAGGCTTTTATTACCTGCTGGACAGCTTGAACCCCGAGCGCGTCATCATTGGCGCTGAAGCTATCTCACTGGGAAAACTCGCCTTATCACGCGCGGTTCAATACGCCAAGGAACGCACCGTATTTGACCGTCCTATCGGACAAAACCAGGGAATCCAACACCCACTGGCGGCCAACTGGGCCGAACTTGAAGCCGCACAAGCCATCCTCATGCGAGCAGCCCGTATGTATGACAACGGTGAAGACGCCGGCGCCTATGCCAATGCCGCTAAATACCTCGGTGCGGAAGCCGGTTTCAAAGCCTGCACGCAAGCCGTCATGACGCACGGAGGCATGGGGTACGCCAAAGAATTTGATGTGGAGCGTTATTTACGTGAAGTCATGCTGCCACGACTTGCTCCTGTCAGCCAACAGCTGATCCTGTGCTACCTGGCCGAAAAAGTACTGGGGCTGCCAAAATCCTACTGATGGGGTAAAGCTCTCCACCAAATCCACAATAAAAACAATACGGGAGGAATCATGCAAAACGACACTTTCTCGCCGGAACTCCAGGCGATACTCGAAAATATCGATAAAATTTGTGCAAAATACGACCCTAGTTACTGGCGAAATTGTGATTCAAAAGCACAGTTCCCACAAGCGTTCTTTGAAGACATGGTTCAAGCGGGACTGCTTGGGATCATGATGCCACCTGAATATGGCGGAGCCGGACTGAGCATGCTGGACGCTGCCATGATTGTGCAGAGGATTGTCCAATCGGGTGCCGGCATGACAGGCGCCACCACCATGCACTCCTACATCTTCGCCCCCAACCCCTTACTCAAACACGGCACAGAGGAGCAAAAAAGAAACCGCCTCATCCCACTCATTGAAGGCCAGCATCGCGTTTGCTTCGCGATTACCGAGCCGGATGCCGGGCTGGATACTTCGCGCTTAAAAACTCGAGCAACGCGCCAAGGTGACTACTACGAGGTCCATGGCCAAAAGGTATGGCCTACCGGTGCACTCCTGGCCAATAAACTGCTCCTCATCGCCAGAACGGCCGACCAGCAAGATACCAAACGCCCTATTGACGGACTCAGCCTGTTTTACACCGACCTGGATAAGGAAACAGTAAAAATCAAACCCATTCCTAAATTAGGAGTCAGCGCCAACGCCTCCTGTGAATTGTTTATCGATGGGCTTAAAATTCCAGTAGAAGACCGAATCGGTGAAGAAGGCAAAGGATTTTATTATCTTCTGGATGGTCTCAACCCCGAGCGGATTCTCGTCGCGGCCGAAGCAATCGGACTCGGCCGACTTGCACTCGAACGCGCTGCGGCTTATGCCAAAGAACGTATCGTATTTGGCCGCCCTATCGGTATGAATCAAGGTATCCAGCACCCACTTGCAGCATGCTGGGCCGAATTGGAGGCGGCTCAGCAAATGGTAATTCACGCAGCCAAAAAATACGATGACGGAAAAGATGCCGGTGCCTATGCCAATGCCGCGAAATACCTCGGGGCAGAAGCAGGCTTCAAAGCCTGTACACAAGCGATTATGACTCACGGAGGCATGGGGTATGCCAAGGAGTTTGATGTAGAACGTTACTTACGTGAGGTAATGGTGCCTAGGCTCGCGCCTATCAGCCAACAACTGGTTTTGTGTTATCTATCCGAACACGTGCTGGGGTTGCCTAAATCTTATTAAGATAAGCGAAACTGTAGTACTGCCGGCAACATAACGGCAGCACTACAGCTATAGGCAAGTTACATATTCGGGTAGTTAGGTCCACCTGTACCTTCAGGCACAACCCACGTAATGTTTTGACTCGGATCTTTGATATCACACGTTTTACAATGCACGCAGTTTTGAGCATTGATTTGAAACTTCGGTACACCCTCTTCTTCGATGACTTCATACACGCCTGCAGGACAATAACGCTGTGCCGGCTCATCCCACTTCGGCAGATTAACGCTGATGGGCATAGAAGGGTCTTTCAGTTGCAAATGGCAGGGTTGATCTTCTTCGTGGTTGGTGTTGGATAAAAACACCGAGGAAGGCTTATCAAAGCTTAACACGCCATCAGGCCTGGGATAGTCAATCTTGGCGCACTCACTGGCAAGCTTTAACTGTGCATAATCCAAGGAATTATCCTTCAGGGTAAAAGGCATTTTTCCACCAAATATATTTTGGTCTAAAAAGTTAAAAGCACCTCCGGCCAGCGTACCAAATTTGTGCAAGGCAGGACCAAAGTTACGCGACTTGTAAAGTTCTTCGTAAACCCAGGAGTTTTTAAAGTTTTCGGTATATTCAACCAGATCCTTACCGCCTTCATCCCCTTTTTCAAGCGCTGAAAAAATTGTCTCCGCGGCTACCATGCCGGACTTCATCGCCGTGTGCGAACCTTTGATTTTGGCAAAATTCAGTGTGCCTGCATCACAACCCACAATTAAAGCGCCCGGTAACGTCATTTTCGGTAGCGAGTTCAAGCCACCTTTTGCAATGGCACGTGCGCCGTAGGCAACCCGTTTTCCACCTTCCAGGTATTTTTTGATCTCTGGATGATGCTTAAAGCGTTGAAACTCATCAAAAGTGCTCAAGTGCGGGTTTTGATAGTTCAAGTCAATGATCAGACCAACCAGCACCTGGTTGTCTTCAAAGTGGTAAAGGAAAGAGCCACCCGTTGGGTTTTTACCCATGGACAACGGCCAACCCGCACCGTGAACAACCAGGCCTTCACTGTGTTTCTCAGGATCAATCTCCCAAATTTCTTTAAAACCAATCGCGTAGTGTTGGGGAGACACATCTTGATCCAAATTAAACTGCTGAATCAGCTGCTTGCCCAGGTGACCCCGGCAACCTTCAGAGAAAATAGTGTATTTGGCATGCAGTTCCATGCCCGGCTCGTAGGCATCTTTCTTTTCACCATCCGAACCAATACCCATGTCGCCTGTGGCAACACCTTTAATACTGCCATCCTCGTTGTATAGGATTTCCGAGGCTGCAAAGCCGGGAAAAATCTCTACGCCCAGAGCTTCAGCCTGCTCGGCCAGCCAGCGGCATACGTTACCCAAGCTAACGATATAATTCCCATGGTTATGCATGGTTTTGGGAACAAGAAAATTAGGTGCTTTAATCGCCTTTGACTCACCGGTAAAGAAATAGATCTCATCTCCGGTGACGGGAACGTTTAAAGGCGCTCCCTTGTCTTTCCAGTCAGGGAACAGTTCTTCCATTGCACGGGGTTCAAAAACAGCCCCCGACAAAATATGAGCACCTACTTCAGAACCTTTTTCCAAGACAACTACGCTGATTTCTTGCTCTTTTTCTTGAGCGAGCTGCATGAGTCGACATGCCGTTGCCAGCCCGGCCGGACCGGCGCCAACAATGACAACATCAAACTCCATAGATTCCCGTTCTTCCACTCGTCACCTCTCTTAATTGCTATCTATTATTTAAAATGGGGTCTGCAGAATTCACTACAAATTAATCGCCTACATTATATAGCAGCGCTGCAAAATGTGAGATTTTTCTTACTTGACATGTATTTCACCCACTTAAAGTGTGGCGAAACGGCTGTCATAAAAAGTAATTTTTAAAGTTCTGAATACGATGAAACTTAGAAGGTATCGGCGGTAACGCGTTGAAGCGTTGCTGAAGTCACCCAGTAAAAAACATGCGGGCCAAACGTCAATTTGAACCCAGGGTGTACCCTCAACACTTCGTCATCCGGTGACCCTGAATACCACCTGCCAGCGACTGGGAAAGTATTAACCCGTTAAGCTGACCATCAACAAATCCTGGGTAATTGCTCACCTACGAGCCGGTCGACAATTCGCTGGCTGCCAAATCCCGTGGTCATCAACACACCGCGTTTAGGGGTTGCTGTGACGTGCCCGATGATAGCGCTGTGGCAGCCCGCTGAGTGATTTTGCATCGTTTGTATCAGTTGGTCAGCAGCGGCGGAAGGCACCACAGCCACCAATTTCCCTTCATTGGCCAAATAGAGCGGATCCAATCCCAGGATCTCGCACATACCCCGCACCTCACTGCGAATGGGTAACTTGGTTTCGTCCACTTGCATGCAGCAGTCGCTGGCCTGGGCGAATTCGTTGAGCACCGTGGCCAGGCCGCCGCGGGTGGCATCACGCAAGCAGTGAATATCCGGGCACACAGCCAGCATGGTTTGCACTAAATCATTCAGTGGTTGGCAGTCGGATTCGATGCTGTTCTGCAAGGCCAGATCACCTCGTGCATCAACGATGGCGGCGCCATGATCCCCCAGGTAGCCGTTAATGATAATGGCATCCCCCACTTGTGCGCCTTGGGCACGGATATTGACGCCTTCTGCAATCACCCCCACCCCGGCAGTGTTAATGAAGAGTTTGTCACAACTGCCTTTATGCACCACCTTGGTGTCGCCAGTGACGATACTCACTCCCGCTTCCCTTGCAGTATCTTGCATGGAGCGCACCACTTTTTTCAGGGTATCGATAGGCAGGCCTTCTTCGATGATGAAGGCGCAGCTGAGGTAGAGAGGTTTGGCACCGCCCATAGCCAGGTCGTTGACGGTACCGGTGACGGCCAGTTTACCGATGTCGCCGCCGGGAAAGAATAATGGGTCCACCACATAAGAATCGGTGGTGAAGGCCAAACGATGACCCTGTTGCTGCAGCTCTGCCAAGTCGAAACGAGCCTGATCTTCCATGTTCGTTAATTCGGAATTATCGAAGGTACTGACGAAAACGGTGCGGATCAGCTCTTCCATAGCCTTACCGCCGCTGCCATGCGCGAGCGTAATGACATCACTCATGTGAAGGCCCGCTCTTTTCCGCCTGATCCTTCATGACGTTTTATTTTGAGTGCCTGCACATCGCTGTATTGGTAATACGCAGCGCAGGCCCCTTCAGAGGACACCATTAGGGCACCCATCGGGGTTTGCGGAGTGCACTGTTCGCCGAACTGGCGACACTGCCAGGGTCGGATCAGGCCTTTGAGTACCTCGCCGCACTGGCAACCGGCGGGATCGGTGACGGTGAGGCCCGCGACCGGAAATTTGCGTTCGGCATCAAAGCGGGCGTAGGCATCGCGGATGCGCACGCCGGAATGATCCACGGAACCCAGCCCGCGTAATTCAAAAAAGTCACGGATTTCAAATACGGTTTTGATCGCCTGTTGGCCGGGGCTGTTGCCCTGCTTTTGCACCACGCGCTTGTACTGGTTTTCCACCTCGGTGCGACCGTCGTGAATTTGCATCAGCACCATGGTGAGGGATTGTAAGATGTCCAGCGGTTCAAAGCCGGTGATTACCAGAGGTTTGTGAAATTCTTCGGCCACAAACTGGAACGGCGCCTCGCCGATCACCATGCTGACGTGACCCGGCGCCAGAAAGCCATCCAGGATCATATCGGGATCGCCCAGAATGGCCTCGATGGTGGGCACGGTGGTGATGTGGTTGCAAAATAGGGAGAAGTTAGTGATGCCTTGGCGTTCTGCCTGCAGTAAGGTCAGTGCGGTGCTGGGCATGGTGGTTTCAAATCCCAGTGCGAAGAAGATGACTTCTCGCTCAGGGTTTTCCTTCGCCAGTTTGAGCGCATCCAGTGGTGAATAGACCATGCGAATGTCGGCGCCATCGGCCTTGGCCTGCAGCAGGGATTTTTTTGAGCCGGGTACGCGCATGGCATCGCCGAAGGTGGTGAAGATCACCTCGGGGCGGCTAGCCAGAGCCACTGCATCATCCACCCTGCCCCGCGGTAAGACGCACACCGGGCAGCCGGGGCCGTGCACCAGTTCAATGGCGTTCGGCAGCAATTGCTCGATGCCATAACGGAAGATGGTGTGGGTGTGGCCACCGCAGAATTCCATCAGTTGCAGAGGCCTGGTGTTGCCCGCTTCAGCGCGCTGGGCCATGATACTGTTGGTGAGGCGCTGGATCTGTTGCACCAGTTTGCGGGCAGTATCCGGATCTCGAAATTCATCAACGTATTTCATAGTGGTTGCTCCTCGGCGGTTACCCCTTGCTGCATCTGGTCCAGCTCTTCCTGAAATTCACCCAGCTCGGCTAACAATGCCAGAGTACGTTGTGCCTCCTCCTCATCCAAGTGGCTCATGGCAAAACCCACGTGCACCAGCACCCACTCCCCAATGTAGTCCTCTGGAGCTTTATCGGCCTCCACCACACACATGATATTGACCTCGCGCTGCACACCGGATACGTCCACCATGGCCATATGGTTCACTTCGTCGCTGATAGAAACGATCTGTCCCGGAATACCTAAACACATGGGGAACTCCTCTCATCTGACTTTTGCTGTAATTGGATGTGTTTGGCCGCTGCAATCAGGGCCTGCCCCAGGGCGATACCACCATCGTTAGCGGGCACCTGGGAATGGGTGAGCACAGTAAGTGGCTGTTCTGATGACTGTTGTAACAGGCGGGTAACTTCCCCGGTGAGGTGTACGTTCTGGAAAACGCCACCGGTCAGCACCACATGGGTAACGCCATATTCCTGTGCCAGTTGTTGCAGACAATCTGTCCAGACTTGGGCCAAGCCTTTATGAAAGCGTGCGGCCATTAATCCCGTGGGCACCTGATGTTGTAGATCATTCAGCAGACTCAGCCACAGGGGGCCGGGATCAACCTGCCACAGGCCGCTTTCTTCCTGCTGCAAGGCGAATGGGTAGGGTTGGGCCTGTTGCCAATATTGTCCATTTTCAGGCTCGCCCAGCATAGAGGCTTCTAACGACATGGCCGCCTGCCCTTCAAAGCTCATGACTGCGGGGGAGAGCCCCAACAGGGCAGCCACGGCATCGAACAGCCGACCACAGGAAGAAGACAACGGTGCGTTCAAGGACTTGTCCATCATCGCTACGATGGTATCTACCGGCTGTAGGGTGATGGTTTGAATGGCTGGCAATTCACCAAACTGTTGCACCACATGACCCCAGCCCATTGCGCAATGCAGTTGTGCCACGGTGTTGCGCCAGGGTTGTAACGAGGCGGCGTTACCTCCCGGTAAAGGCACGGGTTTCAGGCGGGCCAGTCGCTGCACCTGGGTGTAGTGACCCAGCAAAACCTCACCCCCCCAGAGGGTTTCGTCTTCCTGTGCATAACCCAAACCATCCAGAGTCAGTGCCAGCACTTTGTGACTGGAATTGTCAGTGTGCTCATCATTATTAAAAGACAATGGCCAGTCATGTTCACCCAGGCAAGCCGCCATGTGAGCATGATGATGCTGGATCTCGAACACTGGCCGATTCCATTGTTGCGATACCGTACGCCCCACCCGGCTGGAGTGATATTCGGGGTGGGCATCCACAGCAATGCATTGTGGCTCATGTTGATAAACTTGCTGATACAACGCCAGGTTGCGTTCAAAATCTGTCAGGGTTAACGCATCCTGCAGATCACCCATATGCTGGGACAACACGGCTTTATTCTGGCCCAGCAGGCAAAAAGTATTTTTTAGTTCTGCACCCAGCGCCAGCACCGCAGGCGCACGTTCAAATCCGGGCGGCAATGCCAACGGCATAGGGGCATAACCTCGGCCCCGCCGAATTACCTGAGTAAGCAGGCCGCTCACCTGCACGACGGAATCGTCCACCCGATTAAGGATGTCCCGGTTATGGAGTAAAAACAGGTCCGCCACACCCGCCAGTTTGTCCAGAGCACTGTCATTGCAGATGCACTGGGGTTGACCACTGGGGTTGCCGGAAGTCATCACCAACGGCGTATCAAATGCTTCCAATAACAAATGATGCAAGGGCGAAGGCGGCAGCATCATACCCAAACGTTGTTGACCCGGTGCGATGCCCGCGCTTGGGGCTTGGCGCCCGTTGAGCAACACAACTGGCGCAGCGGCACTTTGCAGCAAAGCCCGCTCCTGCTCGGAGACAAAGCAATAACGTTCGATCACCGGCAGATCACGCGCCATTAACGCCAGGGGTTTATGGGGTCGGCGTTTGCGTTGCCGTAAGCGGTCTACTGCCCGTTCGTGAGTGGCATCCACCGCCAGATGAAAACCACCCACACCTTTCACCGCGACAATTTTGCCTGCACGCAATGCCGCTTGCGCAACGGCAATCGGATCACCCTCCAGTCTCTGACCGGACTGATCCGTCATCCACAAACTGGGCCCACATACCGGGCAAGCATTGGGTTGCGCGTGAAAACGCCGGTCCGCAGGATCATCATATTCACTCTGGCACAGAGGGCACAGCTCGAACACGGCCATACTGGTGTTGGCCCGGTCATAGGGAATGCTGCGCACGATACTAAGGCGCGGGCCACAATGGGTACAGTTGATAAAAGGATAACGATAGCGGGGGCTCGTGGGATCGAACAGCTCCCGTAAACAATCAGGGCAGGTAGCCAAGTCCGCCGAAACACCGGTCTTCAGTTGCGTGATGTTTTGCTTGTGATGACTCTCCTCAATCACGAAGCCTTCACTGTGCAACGGCTCTTCGCTGGGCCAGGATTCGATCTTGCTGATATGACTTTGGCCCGGTGGTGCCGACTGCAACCGTGCAATCAAGCCGTCCACCGCATGTTCAGAACCACGACAGCAAATCACCACCCCGTCGTCGTCGTTGTAAACATGTCCCGCCAGGCTGAACTCCTGCGCCAAACGCCACACCGCCGGACGAAAACCCACACCTTGCACGACGCCAGTCACTCGAATCGTCTTTTGCACAGTGCTTTGATCAGGTCGTTGTAGCATGTCTATGGCCATCAGTGCACCGTACACACCATACAGGGATCAAAGGAGCGGATCACATGCTGGATGGCCAGGCATTCATGCAGCTCGGCCTTTTCACCACCGTTCTGCAATGGAACCTGTTGCAACGCCATTTCCAGCGCACCGGGCACACCCTGTTGATCCCGTGGTGAAAAATTCCAGGTGGTGGGCGCAATGATCTGATAATTGGCAATGCGCCCATCTTCCACTTTGATCCAGTGACCCAGGCTGCCCCGGGCAGCTTCGACCAAACCCTGGCCTTGTCCGGAAGTGGGAAGACTGGATTGATCTGCGCAAAACGCTTCGTTTACCTGCCATTGTTGGCACCACTGCTCCATGGCCGGTACGACTAAAGCAAACTCCAGCAATCGCGCCACCACCCGGCTCATCACTGAGGCACCGTGACCCTTCACCAGATCCAACAACAACGGATGGCCATTCACAACCTGCCGTGCCAGCGCACCCACCTCAACCACTCGCCCACCCAGGCGGGGGGCCTTGCACCAGGAATAACCCGGTACATCCGCATCTGGCTGGGTGCTTCCCTGGTAAGGGTGAGCACGCTCCCCCAACAGCCAGCTGTAAGCTATATCTTCTTCGATCAATTCTGCATTCAACGCACTGGTGTGCAGGGATTGCTTTTGCCAGTGCACCACACCCTGCTGGAATAAATATCCCTGTTTGTGTTTAGCCGTTGGTGGTATGTCATAAGCACCATAGCTGATGAACGTATTGCGGGTCACACCTAACTGATCCAGTTGTAACGGTTCTACCAAGGACAGAAAATGGCCGAAATCGGATTGAGGATGCGCGGAGGCCCAGCCCATTAACTGTTCACGGCTCTGCAGCTCTGCAACCTTTTCCAATTGATCACCAAACAGAACCTGCTCCAGAAACTCGCGAAAGCTGCGAATCAGCATCAGCAGACGCACCTGATCACTGCGACTCAGAGCTTTGCTGGTGCCCCCCGGTTGCAGGCTTAAACTGTGAGGCCACTTGCCCGCAAGCGTGCCCGTCATCTGCATAAATCCCGCTCTTGCCGGTAATACCTGATTCACCGCATCACCGATCTGGGCGCGAAAACGTTTTTGTATTGTTTCAAACCAGGGTTGTTTTTGATAGCCGCTGCGAGCGAAATCCGGCATAAAAAACAGATAGAAATGGCTCAGGTGATCCGCCAGATTTTCGCAAGCCAGGGTCAGGCTCGTGGCAAGCCGCCCATTATCGGTCGGCGCCATGCCCATGTAATGAGCCAACGCTTGTGCCGTCGCCACCGACTGGGCCACGGAACAGATGCCACAAATGCGCGGTGTGTACACCAAGGCATCCATCGGGGGTTTGCCGCGGAGAATCACTTCAAAACCACGGAACAGTGGGGCATTCACCCAGGCTTGTGCCACTTGGCCTTTGGCCACTTCCACGCGGATTTCCAGATCCCCTTCCACCCGGTTTAATGGACCCAGTACTGTGTTCCCTTGGGACAGACTCATGGCTTGCGCCCCTTTTTATGTCTATTTTTATTCCCTTTGCCGGGCGGATAAACCAGATGCTCTGCTATGGCATTTTTGCGCAAACGCTCTGGAGTGGCGGCTTTAGCCAACGAGGCCAAGGCCACGAACCAGGCTTTCGGCATATCGGTGGGTAATCCCACCGGGATGCCTGCCAGTTTCGGGGTTTCCATAAAGCTGTGGCGACTGTTTTCAAACCCCGGCGCTGTGCAATTCACACAGGCATAACCTCCCTTTAGGCAGGAGCCACTGCCGTTCCAGGGCCGGATATTGCAGTCAGCGCGAGCCTGGGTGCCCAGGCAACCCATGTGTTCCATCATGCAGCCTAGATCACCGGTTTTTTCAGCACTGGCTTTGTATTCGTAATATTCGTTGCGGGGACACCCATGATGCACCAGGTGGTCCGTGTAAAAACGCGGCCGATTGTATTCATCCAGTTGGCTTGGATCTAATGCATCAGCAGCCAACAGCATCAGGGTTTCGGTTACCCAATCGGGATGAGTTGGACAACCGGCAACATTCACCACGGGCAGTTGGGACTCACTACGCCAGTGCTCGCCCAGCAAGCCACCAGGTTGATCAGCGTCGAATTGCAGGCCGATGGCTTCACCAATATTGATTCCGGCGGAGGTAATGCCGCCAAAGGCGGCACAACTACCCACCGCCACTGTATGTTTGGCTTGAACCGCAAGTTTTTGCAGCCACTGAAACAGTGGTTGATCAGTGCCACTCAACACGTGGAAACGACCGGTGCCATTGGGGCCCATCATCACGGAGCCTTCCAGGCATAAAATATCCAGCGTCTGTTCACCGCTGCAGATTGCGTTGATTAATCCTAAAAATTCCGGGCCGTTGCATTCACTCAAACTAGGATGCCACAACAGTTCGATACCCGCCTGGGACAGTCGATCCAACAGGTGAGGATTCTCGGCATTCAATAAAGAGAGACTGCAACCTCCACAGCCACCAGATTGTAACCACAGCAGGGTTTTTGGCGTCATGGATTACCTCCGCCGTCTACCCTATTAGGCCTTATCGCTGTGGGCAAGATTAACGTAAACTCGGCGCCTCCCCGGGGCGGACATTCCACGGTGAGGTTGCCACCACATTGTTCTGTGGCCAGCAGATAACTGATGTACAAGCCAAGCCCTATGCCTTTACCGGGTGGCTTAGTGGTAAAGAACGGGTCGAAAATAGCCGCCTGATGTTTCCGCGGGATACCGGGGCCGTTGTCACGAACTAGAATCGCCACCTGTTGGGCCGTTGGATGCTCAATTTGCTGTACAGACACCCACAGGGTGGGCTCTTTTACCGGCTCCACCGCATCAATGGCGTTTTGAATCAGATTCACCAGAATCTGATGCACCAGGCCTTCATACCCGGTAATCTCCAAGGAATCGGGTAGCTCCAGATGCTGTTGCATCTCAATCTGATTGCTGCGACACACCCATTGCATGGAATGACGAATCAAGGCCGCCAGATCAAACGGCGCCACCGCACGCGTCTGCGGAGTGGTAAAACGCAATAGGTTTTGCACAATTTCAGTCACCCGCTCTGCGCCCTCTTTGGTACCTTCCACCAGAGGATTCAGGTCCTGCAGGACGGTATTGAGACGATTCTGTTCCCGTAACTGATTCACCACCGGGTGATTGAGTTTTTCCAGTTCAGCGAAAAAACTCTGCAAGCGAGTGTTATGCCTTTCCAATGCAAAGGCGTTGCCCTGAATAAAACTGATGGGGTTGTTCAGTTCATGGGCCACCCCCGCCACCAAGCGACCAAGCGACGCCATTTTCTCCGCCTGAATCAGTTGCCGCTGGGTTTGTTTTAACTCCTCATGAGTACGGTGTAATTCGCGATAGGCCGCTTCCAGCGCCTCGTTCCTATCTTCCAACGCCACCTGATGTTCCACCAGGTCCGCATAAATATTGTCCATGTGCTGGATCACTTCAATCCACGCGCTCTCCCCCACCTCTTCCGGCAAGGCATCCGGCAGGACGACCTGGTGTGTGAGGGCTTGATTGTGTGAATAAGAGGGTTTGCGCGGTTTTGATCGTCCCATGATTCTCAATCCTGCGCGCTACCCTTGAGCCGTTTTGGATTTCTGCTGGATCTGTTCCAGCTCATAGCGCTCTAATTTATTGCGCAAACCAACCCTCGACAGACCCAACTCCTCTGCCGCACGGGTTTTGTTCCAGCGATGGCGAATCAGAGTTTCCTTGAGAATGCGTGCTTCCAGAGATTCCACTCGCTCTTTTAAGGAACCTTCGATACCGGTGAGCAACTCCAGATCCGATTTGGATTCTTCCGGCGCCGCCAGCAAAATCCGCGCACTGATCAGGTCTGAACCGAGATAATCCTCGTGACCCAACACCAGCATGCGCTTGATCTCGTTTTGCAATTCCCGGACGTTCCCAGGCCAGTCATAAGCCTGCATACAGTTGACCGCTTCATCGGTAAACCCTTTGACCTGTTTACCTAACTGCCGGGAGGATTCCTCCAAAATGGCATAGGCCAATGCTTCAACATCCATCGGACGTTCTCGCAGCGGCGGTAACTGCACCACAAAAGTTGCGAGGCGATAATAAAGATCCTGACGAAAACGGCCTTCTTTTACATCCTTTTCCAGATCACGATTGGTGGCCGCTATCACCCGTACATCAATTTTTCGTCGGGTGTTGGTGCCTAAGGGACGAATTTCCCCTTCCTGCAACACCCGCAGTAATTTGACTTGAAAAGCCGGTGAAATCTCACCGATTTCATCCAGAAAAATCGTGCCGCCATCAGCTCGTTCGAACAAGCCTACCCGGTCATCCACCGCGCCGGTGAAAGCCCCGCGCTTGTGGCCAAACAATTCACTTTCCAGCAACTCATCCGGCAATGCTCCACAGTTTTCCGCAACAAAGGGGCCGTCCTGGCGCAGGCTGTTGTAATGCAGCGCCCGGGCGCACAGTTCCTTTCCAGTACCGGATTCACCGGTGAGCAACACATTCACGTTGAATGGGGCCACGTGCTGGATGATTTCACAGACGTGATTCATGGGGCTATCAGGGGAACGCACAATACCCAGCTCCCAATCAAAGCGGGCCCGCAATAGCTGGCGTTTCTCTTCCAGCTCATCCGCCACCGTTTCCGGTCGCAGTTTCAATTCCACGGCAAGTTGTTCATTCAAGCGTTGCAGGCGGAATAACTTGGCGGCGTTGTGCAACTTCATCAACAGATCCGCCGGCTGCCAGGGTTTGGTGATGAAATGGTAAATACCCGCCTCATTCACCGCATCGATGATGTCGGCCGAATCCGTATAACCGGAGATAATCATGCGAATGACTTCCGGCCATTGCTTGCGCACCCGCATGAGAAACTCCACGCCGGTCATTTCTGGCATGCGCTGATCACACAGAATAATCTGTACCCATTCCCGCTGCAGAATGGTTTCGGCGGCCTCAATGGTGGTAGCGCAGTGCACGTCGAATTCGTCCTGAAGGATGCGGCCCAGTGTCTCCACCGAGCGTTGTTCATCATCCAGTACCAAGACCGTCGGCAGCGGCTTGGGCACCATCGGCACACGGGCACTGGAATCAATCAGCTCAGGCATGCCGGGTATCTTCCTCTGTGCGGGTGTCATGAGCAAAAACCGGATGTCCGATTAAACGGCCCTGCCGATTCAGGCTAAGCCACTGATACCATTGAGACATACCTTCACCGGTTTTGGCAGACACTTGGATGATCTGGATGGATGGATGAATGCGGCGGGCAAATTCGATGCAGCGATCCACATCAAAGTCGAGATAAGGCAGCAGGTCGATTTTATTCAGCAGCATGACATCCGCGGCAGCAAACATATCCGGGTATTTGATCGGTTTATCTTCCCCTTCGGTAATGGAGAGAATCGCCACTTTATGGGCCTCCCCCAAATCAAACGCCGCCGGGCACACCAGGTTGCCAACGTTCTCAATAAACAACACCGCACCAGGTTCGGGCTGTAAGCTTTCCAGAGCGTGCCCCACCATGTGCCCATCCAGGTGACAGCCTTTGCCTGTGTTAATCTGGATGGCGCTCACACCTGTGGCACGAATACGCTCCGCATCCTGGGAGGTTTCCTGATCCCCTTCGATGACCGCAAGCGGAAACTGGCCTTGCAAATCCGTGAGGGTGCGGGTGAGTAACGTGGTTTTACCGGAACCGGGGCTGGAGACTAAATTCAGGGTGAAAATACCCTGCTCAGCAAAGCGGGCGCGATTAGCGCGGGCGTATTGATTATTCTTGCCAAGGATATCCTGTTCGATCTGCACCATACGCGATTGATCCAGACCAGGTGCATGTGCGCGGGCAGGACCCAGACCATAATGATGATGACTATGATCGTGACCATGGCTGTGGCCGTGGCCGTGGCCGTGGCCGTGGCTATGATCATGATCGTGTGAATGCGAATGCTCTCCCTCAATGGTCACTTCACCTTCACCGCAACCGCATACGGTACACATTACTCCACCTCCAATTGTTTCATTCGCATTTCATCCCCACCGGTCACCTGCAACTGGTAACTGCCGCATTCCGGACAGGGTTGATAGCGTTCCTGCATCGGTATGGTTTTACCACACGGCATACACCAGGCCTCTCCATCCGGTTGCACGATATCCAGAACAGCACCCTCCAGCAAACTGTTGCGGGATACCGCATCAAAACAAAATCGCATGGCTTCTATTTCTACGCCGGCCAAGACGCCGATCTCCAGCTGCAGCCATTTCACTTTATTGAAGCTCTGTTTGGCTGCTTCCTCTTCCACAATCTGTAATACCGACTCACAGAGTGACATCTCATGCATACCCTTGAACCTCCCAGCCCACACAAGGGTTCATCATCGTCACCAGCAAAGATAATCTCTGACGCGCCTCGGCCTCCTCTGTCTCCTGTAGGCTCTCCGCCATTGTATGCAGCACACCCTGTGGATGAAAGTTCCAATCGGTCGGAGCAATGATCCAGTAACGCTGGATACGCGCCCGGTCCGGGGTTAACTGCACCACGTGAATCAGCCCCCCCCGAGCGGTCTCCAATTGAGCCAGAGCAAATCGGGATGAAGAGGGCTCAATGCCTCCCTGAGTGAGGCTGAACTCCACCCCTGACTCCCCGGACAACCATTTAAGCAGCCGTTGCACCTCCAACAGGATAGCCAACAACCTGGGCTGCAAGCACCAACCCTGTTGTAATGCCTGAGACACCTGTTGATGGGTGGCCTGCCGCACTACTGCACCGGTTTCCCTCGGTTGTTGCGGCCATTGGGGCTGGTGGCCAAAGACGGGGGCGCCCATCAGGCGGTTTACAAGTTCTTCTCGATCCAAACGATGGACCCCAAGCAAGCGGTAGTCACTGCGCCAGTCCCGAGCAGCAGTCACCTCCCGCAAAATACCCGCCATCGCAGGCTTTCGCGAATCTTCACCGAACAGTCGTACGGACATTTGCGTAGCCCAACCGGCTAAATCCACCGCCTCAGGCCGCTGCTCCGATCCGTCTCCACTGGCCAAGTAAATACCGGAAAGCACACCCCGGCGATCCATTGTGCTCATCGCACAACGCAGCCTCTGGCTGGCCTCAGCCATAATTTCCGTATGAGCAGGCAATCCTAATTCGGTCGGCAGTTGAACCAGCAGCGTCCACAGATGCTCATGCAGCAATTCCAGGCACAGCAGGTGTTCTCGACACCGTTCCAGCTCAGAAGGCACGACTATGCCCAGCAACTGCTCTGCCACGCGGGAAGCGGCTACGGTTTGCGCCCGCCGACACACTGAAAACAACAACGACACCACCTGATGGGCTTCTGCAATGGTTCTGTTTTGGAGCAGATGAGACAACCCCTGTGGGCGCGTTGATTCAATGGACAGCTGTACACCTGCCGCAGGATCACGACCAAACCGGATATTCAATGTCCCTGCCTGACTCATTCGGCGACGTCCCACGGCTTGGCAGCACCTTGCTGGTTGATTTGCTGGCCCAGAATACGTTGAAAAAATTGACGCCGTGGCGCCGCATGAGCACCGCTCCTTGTCGACACGTGCTCTTCCTGCGGGTTTTTAGATCCTAACAATTGATTTAACGACGCCAAAGCGACTTCTTCCGCCAGTTGCTGACTTTCCAACTCTTGAACAGGCGAAAACAGGGAACAACTTAGATAACTTCCGATTGTATGGTTATGACCAGCAACAAATGAAAAAGTACCGCAAGGAAAGTTGACTGATTGCGCTTCACCAACCCGGGACACGTCCGCGCTCTCGTCCCCGGGCAACAACATGAGGTTCATAAACCAGGGTGTCACCATCACCCCCAACCAGTAGGGTTGCCAGGGTTGAAATCCCAGGGCACGCACCTGCAACCGGGGGTTGAGGAATGGTAAACTCTCCATGCGCTGATGAACTTGGGAAAACGCAGCTTCCAATGTGCGGATAATCTGCTGCTCCGAAGTAAACATGATGACGGTTACCTCACCACCAAAAACTGATTTTTCGCCCCATCGCACTGGGGACAGCGCCAATGGTCCGGCAGTTGAGAAAACGGTGTACCCGGCCCAATCTGCCAGTAGTCATCCCCCTGTTCCGGTTCATAACGATACCAGCAGATCTTGCACTCTAGAATCGAATCGTCCTGTAAGCGTTTTGCATCACCACCATACGATCCTTCAAATGAGGTGCCATCGAACGCACTTTCGCTCATTGGTAAATCGCCAGAATTTCGTGAAGACGAAGGGCACTGTCTTCAATATCCTCCAGTGCCGCCTGAACCACTTCCGGCATGCGGGTGACTTCGATAGTATTCAGAATCAGGACATCCTCGGAATTGAAGTATTTAATCCACCACACGTTTTTACAGGCCGTGCTACCCACACGACAGTTGCCATAGCCGCGGGATAAAAATGTCACCGGCCCCACACCCAGGCGCTCACCCAAACAATACAGGTCGGTATCACTCAGCGGCAGCAAGGTTAAATTGATGACGTGAGCGGGCTCATCCTGATCGAGTGCACCGTCCTGAGCATGTTCTGCAATTTTTCCTGCCAGCTCCGATAATAGGGAAGGGGCATTCATGACACTGACCGGCAAGTCGGTAGCATCTGTATCCAGGTAAGTAGCGGCATCCGCGAAAGCCAACTCTTGCACGCAACCGGGGACAGTGCCCACTTCCAGACCATCCCAGATCAGATTATCTTCTGCATCCCGCTGCTGTACCCGCCACAGGCCAGCCATCACCAGTTCCTGAATATGAATGGGAGAGGCTTCCAGAGCCGCACCATCAATGGTGGCACTCACCTCGCCCACGCCCATCATCTGATTCACCAGACGGAGACTGTCCGGATTCAAGCTCATCAACGGGAAGATGGCATTACCCTGAGTGGCGTACTGTTGCAGTCCAAGCAAAACCTGTTGCAGCAGTTTAAGCGCCGGCTCAATATCACCGGCATCCTCTGGTTCCGGTACCTGGGGCTGGTGGTAGGTTTCCATCGCTGCAGGCATGCTCATGTACTGAAAGGAGTCTTCGGTTTCCTGCGGTTGGGAACCGGGGCCGAAGAAGGACACTACCGAAATACGATCTGAATCACTCATGTTTGGCTCCTGCTCTCTGGCACATCGGTTAGGACAAACGGGTGTTGGAAATCGGTTGCTCGGACTGAGAACCGGCGACCAGCAGTGGCTCCAGGATGGCACGATACTCCGCCCAATCACGCACCCTGCTGATGACCTCCAGTGGGATACCTCGCTGCAAAACCACCAACGCCGGCCATTGATTGAAGGGGTAGCGCTTCTTTAAGGCCTGCTCGCTCTCGCGATCCACCACTGCCACCTGAAAACGATTCTGGAAAGCCCATTGCAGTTCTGGCAGGATCACCGCCACATCATTACTTTCCGGGCAGCGAGCGGGGTCGTTGGTAAAAAACAGCACCAGAAAATCATTAGCCGCCACCAGATCATCAATGGTGTCCAGCTTAGCCACCGGATATCCCTGCTCGGTAGTCAACCGATCAATCAATGCAGACATTATTCCTTCCCCTCGCTCGTAGATGTATGAATAGTTACGGGTTTCCCCACGGCATCTCTCAGATGCGCTGGCAAGGGCGGCTCACGACCCACCAAATCCGCGAACAGATCATCGATATCCTGCTGACCATTCATTGTCTGATTCAGTGCTTCCAAGGCCCGCTGCGTGCGCTGTGCCGTTTCTTCATCAAGAATTTCCCGTGCGGCCCCCAGAAACACCAGAAGCCAGGTCCCCGGCTCACAAGCCCCCACCAGTACCAGGTCTATTTCTTCAGGCTGTGCGGTTTCATCCCGTCGACACTGGGCCAGCAAACCATCGGACGATAGCACCCGCATGGGGATCCCTATGCACATCAGTCCTGCCTCCGCTTGTCCAGATCCACCGTGTAGGTGATGCCCGCGTGTTG
>OBIC01000122.1_pt1 | contig 34258 bp, 30 predicted proteins | sample 1519831 | NCBI WGS metagenome assembly OBIC01 (sample SAMN03019805, study PRJEB22545) | beach sand metagenome | biome: beach; feature: sea beach; material: beach sand | place: USA: Municipal Pensacola Beach, FL | collected 2010-10-20 | depth 40-45 cm m
CCTGGATTGCCGGGCAATCCAGTGCGGATTGCCGCCACGGCTTGCGGTTGTTGCGGACCGATAATGGCGGGGACATGCGGTCGCAGGATTCCGGCTTTTTCATGCGCGATCGTCGCAAGATCGTTGCCCAGAAACTCCTGATGGTCGAGGTCGACCGGCGTTATGACCGAAACCGCCGAGGTCGGGATCACATTGGTGGTGTCGAAACGCCCTCCCAACCCGACTTCCAGAAGCGTGATATCCGCCTGATGATCGGCAAAGGCCGCAAAGGCAGCCGCGCTGGTAATCTCGAAAAATGTGATGGGGGCGCCGTCATTTGCGGATTCGGCGGCAAGCAGCCTGTCGCATAGCTCTTGTTCCTTGATCAGCTCTCCCGCGATGCGGATGCGTTCGTGAAACCGCACAAGGTGGGGCGAGCTGTAGACATGCACCCGCAGGCCCGCAGCTTCCAGAATTGCCCGCATGAAGGCCGTCGTCGAGCCTTTGCCGTTGGTGCCCGCGACATGGATGATCTTGGGCAGCTTTTCATGGGGATTGCCCATCTTCGCAAGCAACCCGGTCAGCCGGTCAAGCGACAGATCAATGCCTTTGGGATGCAGGCTGTGCAGCCGCGCGAGTACGGTTTCTGAATCGGAGCCAGACGGCACAGCGGCTTTGCGGGGCATCGGAAAGTGATCCGTTATTCAGGCGGGCATGTCGTCCGGCTACCTGACACCGGCCGGGCCGGGCAGGGCAGTTGCCGCCTTGTGCCGCCGGCGATCATACATCAACATCTGCAAGATACGCGACAAGGTGGCGCGCATATCGTGCCGGTGCACAACCATATCGACCATGCCCTGGGATTGCAGCATTTCCGCGCGCTGAAAGCCTTCGGGCAATTGCTCGCGGATCGTTTGTTCAATGACGCGCTGACCGGCAAAGCCGATAAGCGCGTTGGGTTCGGCGATATGGATATCGCCCAGCATGCCGTAAGAGGCGGTGACACCCCCGGTGGTCGGGTCGGTCAGCACGACGATATAGGGCAATGCCGCTTCACGCATCATCTGTACCGCGATCGTGCCGCGTGCCATCTGCATCAGCGACAGCATGCCTTCCTGCATGCGCGCACCGCCAGCAGCGGTGAAGACGACAAGTGGCGTTGTATCCTTCAGTGCGCGTTCGGCTGCCATGACAAGCGATTCGCCGACGGCCATGCCCATCGAACCGCCCATGAAAGCGAAATCCTGAATGGCCACGGTTGCGGGCAATGTGTCGATTTCACCCTGCGCGACGGACATCGCCTCGTCACGGCCGGTATTGTGGCGCGCCTCGCGCAGCCGGTCGGGATATTTTTTCTGGTCGCGGAACTTGAGCGGGTCTGCCATGACTTGCGGTGTCGGCAGCATCTCGTAATGCGCATTGTCGAACAGGGCATTGAACCGGTCTTGCGGTGTGATCCGCATATGGTGATCGCAGCCCGGGCAGACGCCCAGATTATCGCTCAACTCGCGATGGAAAATCATCTGGTCGCAGGCCGGACATTTCTGCCACAGGCTGTCGCCTGTATCGCGCTTGCGCAGTACCGCCTGAATCTTCGGGCGCACAACCCGGCTCAGCCAACTCATTGATCAGATCCCTTATCCCTTATCCCTTAAGGCTCGGCGTTTTATCGGCGGGGAATCACCCGCAAGTTATCCTGCAACCTTATCCTCTTGCGCGGCACGGGTGCCAGCGGCGAGTTCGGCGACGAAACGGTGCGTCTCGGCAGCGATCCGACTTGCGTCATGGCCTGCCGCATGGCCGGCGGCAATCCTGTCGACAATGGCGGTGCCGACGACCGCGGCATCCGCGACTTTCGCGATGGCGGCGATATGCTCGGGCGCTTTCAGGCCAAAGCCAACCGCAACCGGCAGATCGCAATTGCTCCGGATACGATTGACCGCCGATGCGATCGTTGCAAGGTCGTTGGATGCCGCCGCGCCGGTAATGCCCGTGATCGACACATAATAGACAAAGCCGCCGGTATTGGCGAGAACAGTCGGCATCCGCTTGTCATCGGTTGTGGGCGCGGTCAGGCGAATGAAATTCAGCCCTGCCTGCAAGGCCGGAATGCAGAATTCATCGTCGGCTTCGGGCGGCAGATCAACGACAATCACCCCGTCCACGCCGGCGCTCAGCGCATCCGCGATAAAGCGGTCGGTCCCATAGCGGTAGATCGGATTGTAATAGCCCATCAGGATGATGGGCGTTTCCTGATCCTGTTGCCTGAACCGGCTGACAAGCGCCAGCGTCCGCGCCAGCGTCATGCCAGCTTCAAGCGCGCGCAGGCCGGCGGCCTGAATTGAGGGGCCATCCGCCATCGGATCGCTGAACGGCATGCCAAGCTCGATCAGATCGGCACCGGCGGCGGGCAGCCCGCGCAGGATTTCAAAACTGGTATCGAGATCGGGATCGCCCGCCGTGATGAAGGTGACAAGTCCCGCGCGGCCTTCCTGCTTGAGGGCGGCGAAACGCTTTTCAATCCGCTGTCCGGCCATCAGATCTCCTCCCCCAGCAGACGCGCGACCGTGAAAATATCCTTGTCGCCGCGACCGCACAGATTCATGCAGATGATATGGTCTTTCGGCAGATCAGGGGCGATCTTTGCCACGAAAGCCAGGGCATGGCTTGGTTCAAGCGCGGGGATGATGCCCTCAAGCCGGCTGCACAGTTGAAATGCCGCCAGCGCCTCATCGTCGCTGGCCGAGACATAATTGACCCGCCCGCTTTCATGCAGCCAGGCATGCTCGGGGCCGATGCCGGGATAGTCGAGGCCCGCCGAGATGGAATGGGCGTCCTTGATCTGCCCGTCATCTGTTTGCAGCAGATAGGTGCGGTTGCCATGCAGCACCCCTGGTTCGCCACCAGCGATGGAGGCCGCATGGGCGCCGCTTTCGATGCCTCTGCCCGCCGCTTCCACGCCGTAAATTTCAACCTCCGGATCATCGAGAAACGGGTGAAACAGGCCGATGGCATTCGAGCCGCCGCCGATACAGGCGACGAGCGTATCCGGCAGACGTCCTTCCTGCGCGTACATCTGCTCGCGCGCCTCGCGCCCGATAATCGACTGGAAGTCCCGCACCAGCTCAGGGTAGGGGTGCGGACCTGCGGCCGTGCCGATGATATAGAAGGTATCGGCGACATTGGTCACCCAATCGCGCAATGCTTCGTTCATCGCATCTTTCAGCGTTCCCGTGCCCGATGTGACCGGGACAATTTCCGCACCCAGCAGTTTCATCCGGAAGACATTGGGCTGCTGCCGTTCGATATCGGCTGCGCCCATATAGACAACGCAGGGCAGGCCAAAGCGCGCCGCCACCGTTGCCGCGGCGACCCCATGCTGCCCCGCGCCGGTTTCCGCGATGATGCGCGTCTTGCCCATCCGCCGTGCCAGCAAAATCTGACCGAGGCAGTTGTTGATCTTGTGGGAGCCTGTGTGATTGAGCTCGTCGCGCTTGAAGTAGATTTTCGCGCCGCCGAAATGTTCGGTCAGCCTTTCGGCGAAATAAAGCGGGCTTGGCCGCCCGGCATAATTCCGCAGCAAATCGTCCAGTTCTTCCCGGAAAGCCCGATCCTGCTTGGCGTCATTATAGGCCTTTTCCAGATCGAGGATCAGCGGCATCAGCGTTTCGGCGACGAAACGGCCGCCAAATATCCCAAAATGGCCGTTTACATCCGGGCCGCCGCGCAAGGTGTTTTGTCGATTGCTCATAAATTTAGTTCAGCTTTCTCGGCATATGACGATAACGGGTCGGTTCCTGAATATGTTCGGTGGTACGCCGGCTTCGCGTCAGAGGGGGCAGGCGCGTTCAAGGAACAGGCTTATCTTCGCTGGATCTTTTGACCCTGGCCTGCTTTCCACCCCCGATGAGACATCCACAGCTTTTGCGCCACTGATCCGCACGGCGTCGGCGACATTGTCCGCATCAAGGCCGCCGGACAACATCCAGGGCCGCCGCCATTGCACGCCGGCGAGGAGATTCCAGTCAAAGGCCCGGCCATTGCCGCCGGGTAGCGCACTCGGTGCGCTTTTGGGCGGCTTCGCATCGAACAGCAACATGTCGGCGACACTTTCATAGGTCTGTGCGGCCGCAACATCGGCGCGGTCGGCAATTGCTATGGCTTTGATGACAGGCACACCGAAACGTGCCCGGATTTCAGCAACGCGTTCGGGGGGTTCTTTACCGTGTAGTTGCAGAAAATCAGGTTGAAACTCGCGCAAGACCGTAGCGATCCCTTCGTTCTTTTCATCAACGATCAGCCCGACCTTTCGTGTGGTAGACGGTATATCGTTGCCTAGCTGCGCTGCCTTCGCCGGAGAAACATGGCGTGGCGAGCGCGCAAAAAACACAAAGCCGAGATAAGCCGCGCCATGCCTTGTCGCTGCCGCAACTGCTGCCTCATCGGATATGCCGCAGATTTTTACATCAACCATATTGGATATATAGGACGCAGATTGCCGGCATGCATCCATTTTATCGGGGCCGCCAACATTTCAAATCTGTTGTCGCAAGCCAGCTGCAAGCCCGCCGCATGCTAGCGCCTGTCAGGGTTGGCCGTTTCCAGTTCCTTTGACAGGGATTTGATTTGTTTGCGTTCTTCTTTTGCCAGACGCCGCCACTTATGTTGTTTCGCCCAGGCCGCGCCGCCGCCAAGCACGATGCCAAGCAGCACAGACAAGAAGACAATGGCAAACAGCGGCACCTCAAATCCGATTGCAGGCGTTGTTTCAGCAAGCGGGTCGAGACTGAATAGCACCGTTTGCCGGTTTGCGATTGCCACAATGAGCGCAAGAAGCAGGAAAGGCAGCAGCAGCAAGAAACGCAAGAAGTTCATTCAAAACCTTACCGGGCAAAGCCCAACCAGAGAATCTCACAGGGTAGACAGGCTCACAGGGTAGAAAGTCGCCGGTCACCACGCATAACGTCACCAAGCATAACAATGACGGACCGAAATCCTGTATCACATAGGCCAGTAGCGGAATTGCTGTCTGCTGGCCGGGGCTTAGTCGGATTTACTGTTCAGCCTCTCACGCAGTTCCTTCCCGGTCTTGAAGAACGGGACGCGTTTGGCGGCAACCGACACGGTCTGCCCTGTCCGCGGATTACGCCCTTGTCGCGCAGGCCGCGATTTGACCGAAAACGCGCCAAACCCCCGCAATTCAACCCTGTCACCGCGCCCCAGCGCATCCGAAATTTCGTCAAATACTGTATTGACGATACGTTCGATGTCGCGTTGGTACAGATGAGGGTTTGCGAGCGCAAGCCGCGTGATCAATTCGGATTTGATCATGCCAATACCCCTGTTAACCAGCATGCCGCGTGTCCGCCAACCCTGGTTATTCGGGGTAAGAGCAATTCGCGACTGAAATCCTGTGCTACAAGTCGGTCACCCGATCCGTCCTGGCCGGTATAGCCGACGGCCAGCCGGTATCTTCCTGCAACGATATCGATCGACAATTTTGTCCTCAAAATATCAATTTCGGTTTCAAAATATTATGAGCCGCCCCGCACTGGATCAGATAGTCTCAAGGTTGCCAGATGGATACAAGACCGTCAATATCAACCAGCCGTTGTGGCAGTGCGTTTCCTGCAAATCCCTGCCAAACATTTTCGACTAGCTGTTCAAGCAAGGGGGGTGCATCGCCCCATTCAAGCGTATGAACAGGGAGAGTGGCGGATACGCCATGTTGATCTGCAAGCCAGGAAATGGCTTCCGTCTCGCCGCCGATGGCATCGATCAGTTTTGCTTCCATCGCCATTCGGCCGCTATATACCCTGCCATCTCCCAGAGTCGTAGCTTGTGCTACTGTCAGGTTCCGGCGTTCGGCAACAAGGCCGACAAACCAGCGATAGGAATCCAGGATCAGATCGCGGATCGCTTCGCGGCCCTCCTCATCCATCGGCTCGAACGGGGAGGGCTTGCCCTTCAGACCGCCGCTTGTGATCATTTCCACATCGACGCCGACCTTGTCCATCAGATCGCTGATTTCGGTATGTTGAAATAATACGCCAATCGATCCGGTGATGGTGTTGCGCCGCGCCACGATGTGATCGGCGCCAATGGCGGTGATATAGCCGCCCGATGCGGCGATGGACCCCAGGACCGCAACAACCGGTTTGTCTTCGGCCAGCTTCCGTAAAGCAATATACAAGCCTTCCGAGCCTGCCGTTGTGCCGCCGGGGCTGTCGATGAAGACGATCAATGCTTTTGCATTCGGATCTTCGGCAATTTCGGCAATCGCCTGATCACGTTCCCTGTCTTCAAGAATAAGCCCCAGAACCTCAAGGCGGACAAGATGGTCGCCAACCGGAAACTTGCCGCCTGTCCCATCAGCGACAATGGTGATCAGCAGTCCGACTATGGCGCCGATTGCTGCGATACGCCAAATAGACATACGCCGCCGCAGGCGTCGCCGGTCCAATATGTCATCCGCTTCCAATGCCATAAACCTGTCCTGCTTTGCTCATCGCCGGTAAAAATTACGCTCCGGCTTTTCTCCATAATGGCGAAAAACCACAATGGGAAAAGCCGGAGCGTATCATACTCAAATTTTTTTGCTGATACAGTCGCATCTGGCCGGAGTTGAAACCCCGGCCAGTCAGGTCGCGACGATCAGTTCTCGTCCTCGGGGTCTTCCTTGGCCCGCAATGCGGCACCCAGAATATCGCCGAGCGAGGCGCCGGAATCGGACGAACCATACTGTGCGACCGCTTCTTTTTCCTCGTCGACTTCCTTGGCCTTGATCGACAGGCTCACCTTGCGGGTGTTGCGGTCGATATTGGTGACCTTTGCATCCACCTTGTCGCCGACCGAGAAGCGCTCGGGCCGCTGTTCAGAACGGTCGCGGCTCAAATCGCCACGGCGGATAAAGGCACGCACACCGCTATCCCCGATGGAAACTTCGATGCCCTGATCCTGGACCTCTTCGACGGAAACGGTAACGATCTGGCCCTTGCGCAGCGGCCCGTCTGGTGCTGCGCTGTCCAGCGGATCGCTTTCGAGCTGCTTGACACCAAGGCTGATGCGTTCTTTTTCAAGATCCACATCCAGGACGACAGCTTTCACCATGTCGCCCTTCTGGTAGCTAGCAAGTGCTTCTTCGGCTGTCTGATCCCAGGACAGATCGGACATATGCACCATGCCGTCCACACCATCGTCCAGTCCGATAAACAGGCCGAACTCGGTGATGTTCTTCACTTCGCCTTCGACTTCGGTGCCGGAGGGATATTTGGTCGCAAAGCCTTCCCAGGGGTTTTCCATGCACTGTTTCAGGCCAAGCGAGATACGGCGGCGTTTGGAATCCACATCCAGCACCTGCACCTCGACTTCCTGAGAGGTCGATACGATTTTGCCCGGGTGGATGTTCTTCTTTGTCCAGCTCATCTCGGATACGTGGACAAGACCTTCGACGCCCGGTTCCAGTTCGACGAACGCGCCGTAATCGGTGATGTTGGTGACGCGACCGGTAAAGCGGGCATTGAGCGGATATTTCATCTCCACCTCTTCCCACGGATCGGTATGTAATTGCTTCATGCCAAGGCTGATCCGTTGTGTTTCCGGATTCAGCTTGATGACCTGGACATTGATGGTTTCACCGATATTGAGCACTTCGCTGGGGTGATTGACGCGCCGCCAGGCGATGTCGGTCACATGCAGCAGCCCGTCAACGCCACCCAGATCGACGAACGCGCCGTAATCGGTGATGTTCTTGACAACGCCTTCCAGAACCTGGCCTTCCTGCAGATTGGCCAGCAGTTCAGAACGTTGTTCGGCGCGCGCATCTTCCAGTACCGCGCGGCGCGATACAACGATATTGCCGCGGCGTTTGTCCATTTTCAGGATCTGGAAGGGCTGGGTCACGCCAAGCAGCGGCGTGATATCGCGAACCGGACGGATGTCGACCTGACTGCCCGGCAGAAACGCGACGGCGCCGTTCAAATCGACCGTAAAGCCGCCTTTGACGCGGCCAAAAATAACGCCTTCGACTTGTGCGCTGTCGTCAAAATTCTTTTCGAGTTCGGTCCAAGCCTCTTCGCGGCGCGCCTTTTCACGGCTCAGGACCGCCTCGCCCATGGCGTTTTCGATCCGATCAAGGAAGACATCGACCTTGTCGCCGGGCGCAATCGCAGCCGGCTGCCCGGGTGCGGCAAATTCCTTCAGTGCGACGCGCCCTTCGGTCTTGAGACCGACATCAATCAGCGCGAAATCATGTTCGACGGCAATCACAGTGCCGGTTATAACAGAGCCTTCAAACGCACTTTGTTCCGAAAAGCTCTCATCAAGCATCGCCGCGAAATCTTCTTTCGAAGGCATTGCCATATTCTGCTCGGTCAAATTGATCTCCTGATTACGTTTTTTCTGGCCGTCCGGTTGGTTCCGGCGGTCTTTTGGGTCTTGCTGCCGCGTGATTGCGGCAACTTCCGACTATTTTACTTTCGCGACGTCCTTTTTGCCTTACCGTGTTTGGATTGCCTGCGTAACATCGTTGCCATTATCCAAAAACAAATAGCACCACAGATAAAAGCCGCCCTCGACCGTGATCGGTCAGGTGCGTCCTCAATCTGTACGCTTGTGATGTCAGCGCGCTGCGATGTAGTCCAAGGCAGCCGCGAATGCTTCGTCTATACCTAAATTCGTCGTGTCAAGCAAGTAGGCATCGCCTGCGGCGCGCAAGGCGGCAGTCGCCCGATTCTGATCGCGTTCGTCGCGTTTCTTGAGGTCCGCCAGCACCTCGTCCTCGCTGACCTGTTCGCCTTTTCCCGTAAGCTCCAGATAACGGCGGTGTGCCCGTTCTTCTGCGGAGGCAGTGACGAACAGCTTCCGGTCGGCCTTTGGGCAGATCACCGTGCCGATATCGCGGCCATCAAGCACCGCACCGGGCGCACCGCCGGGCGGATTGGCGGCAAAAGTGCGCTGAAATTCGACGAGTGCTTCGCGCAGGGCAGGGATGGCGGCGATTTGTGATGCCATTTCGCCGACCCGATCGGTCCGTAGTTCGTCCGAATTCAGCTCATCAGGATCCAGACTACGCGCGGCGGCAAGGATTGCGGGAGTGTCGTCAGCGTCAATGCTTTGTTTAAGCAATTTGAGCGCGACGGCGCGGTAGATTGCACCGGTATCGAGATAGGCATAGCCCAAATGCGCGGCAAGTCTGCGTGCCAATGTGCCTTTGCCCGCCGCGGCAGGCCCGTCAATTGCAATAACAATGGCGGGTTTGCTCATGATGCCTCGATCGTTTCAATGGATGCGCCCAGCCCATGCATCAGGGATACGAAATCAGGAAAGCTGGTTGCGATCATGCGACTGTCATCGACTGTGACAGGGGATTTCGCGGCAAGCCCGGCAACCAGAAACGACATGGCGATGCGGTGATCCATCTGCGTGGCGATGGTGGCGCCACCCGGGATCGGGGTGGCGGTGCCGCCGCGCCCCTCGATCACCAGCCCGTCCTCAAGCTCGGTGACCTTTACGCCGCATGCGCTCAGTCCCTGCGCCATCGCAGCCAGGCGGTCGCTTTCCTTCACCCGTAACTCTGCCAGCCCGCGTAAGCTGCTGGTGCCTTCGGCACAGGCCGCGGCGATGGCCAGTATCGGATATTCGTCGATCATGCTGGCGGCGCGTTCCGGAGGCGGGGCAATCGCCTTCAGGGCGCTGCCGCGTGCGGTGATATCGGCAATTGTCTCACCGCCGGCGCGGCGCTGATTTTCAAGTGAGATATCCGCTCCCATTTCCGCCAGACAGGCAAACAGCCCGGCGCGCAGTGGATTGATGCAGACATTTGTCACTGTCACATCCGCGCCCGGCGTCAGCAATGCCGCGACAATCGGGAAAGCTGCGGATGAGGGATCACCGGGTACTGTAAAATGCGCAGGCCGAAGTTCGGGTTGCCCGCTCAACCTGATGATTTGTCCGCCACCGGAAAGTTTTTCGCTGCTGATGTCAGCGCCCATATGGCGCAGCATTGTTTCGGTATGGTCGCGGGTCGGTTCGGGCTCGATAATTTCGGTCACCCCCGCAGCGCTCAGCCCGGCCAGCAAGATGGCCGATTTCACCTGTGCGGACGCAACGGGTAATTCATAGCGGATCGGCAACAGTTCCTGCGGACCGGTGACAGTGATCGGCAGCCGCATTCCCTGCCGTCCGGCACAATCGATTCCCATCATGCCAAGCGGCGTTGCGACCCGTGCCATCGGCCGCCGGTGAAGCGAGGCATCGCCCGTAAAGGTTGTGCGGATGGGATGCCCCCCAGCCAGCCCCATCAGCAGACGTACCGATGTGCCCGAATTGCCCATCTCAAGCACGCTGTCGGGTTCGCAGAGCCCGCCAATCCCCACGCCGTTGATCCGCCAAATGCCCGTCCCGTCGCGTTCGGCATGGCCGCCAAGCTTGCGGATCGCGGCAATGGAATTGCGGACATCTTCGCCTTCAAGTAGCCCGTCGACGCAGGTTTCGCCAACCGCCAGCAGACCGAACATCGCCGCGCGATGTGAAATCGATTTATCGCCAGGAACCGCAATTGTCCCGCTCAGGCGATTGCCCGCGCGCGCTGTCAGAGGCTGCGGCTGGGAATCGTGGCGATTTTCGGTCATCTGGTACGGGGTCCGTTAGCTGTCGACGGTGCGGCGTGCTTGTATTGCCGCGGGCGGGCCGCGCCAGTTTGGCGGCCGGCGCATGCTGTCGGGACGTAGCATGACGCGGTTTTCAGCGCAATATCAGCGCAGTATATGCCGAATATGCGGTAATACGGGCAGCCGTGGCGGCTGTCTGGCAGGTCTTTTCGCAAAGGCCCGGACCTGAAGGCCGCGGTTGTGTGTGCATTGTATTAGATAATCAATTGACACATAGTGCGCGGGCTCGCTATGTAGCGCGCCTGACATGGGGCGACGGTCGTCCCGGAACCGTTTCCATCAGCGGAATCTGAGAGGGATTTGTGGCAAAACCGGAATGGGGCACAAAACGCCAATGTCCAAGTTGCGGGACAAGGTTTTACGACCTGCAGCAGGATGACCCGATTATCTGCATCAATTGCAGCCACGAATTCATGCCCGAGATCCTCTTGAAACCACGTCGTACGCGGCCAGAAGAACCTCCCCAGAAGAAGGAGGTGGAGAAGCCTGACGATGATGATGATGATGACGATATTCTCGATGACGATGATGACGAGGATATCTCACTCGAATCGCTTGATGATGACAATGACGATGACGATGACGACGACGATGAATTGATCGCCGATCTGCCTGCCGATGATATAGACGATGATGACGATCTGGAAGATGACGAGGATCTGCTTCTGGATGATGACGAAGACGATGACACAATCCTCCCCAAACCCAAGATAGAGGATTGACCGGCAGGAGAAATTCTGTCACATCGCCGGATCGATGAGTTCGTGCGATTGCGGGTTAAAAAACGCCAGCCATGCCGCCTGTTCGTCAGGTGTGTCATGTCGCGGACAATATGGGGCCGTAGCTCAGTTGGGAGAGCGCTTGAATGGCATTCAAGAGGTCAGCGGTTCGATTCCGCTCGGCTCCACCATCCCGGTTTGCGCGATGTCGTTACCTGACCCCGATACAGCCCGATACAGGATGAAGGCTGGAGCTAAATCAGCAGATTGATGCCGCTCGTGGCCGGGGTGAACAGGCTGACGATGCCGGCGGTAGCGGAATTTGCGGTGGCAGCGGTATCGACACTGATCAGATATTGCTGGATCACCCGGTCGACATATTTCGGATCCTGAAATTTTTCGAAATCAAGCCGTTTCTCAAGGGTGCGGCCCTGCGCCTCGACCGTCTGATAAACGATTTCGAGCGGCAAGCCGGTTGCCCCCAATGCGACATCGCGCAGGATAGGGTTGCCCAATATGTCGAATGGCGACTTGATATTTGCCGCTTCCTGTTGAAACCGGATGGCCTGACGGATGCCGGGGCTTTCCGCATCGAGGCTCTTTTCAAAGCGGATTTGCGTCAGGCGGGATTCAACCTTGGCTGCAAAGTCCGAGCTTTTGAGCGTATTGACCCCGGCATAGGCGCGCAGGTCCACGGCCAGATCGCGATAACGGTTGTCATTTGCGCGGTTGACCAGCGATTCCGGGTCTGTCGGGTCGCTGATCAGGATTTCCTTGATGAAGCCGCGTTTGTTGATTTCGCTTTCAAGACCATAGGCTTCCAGGACAGTGCTTAGAAGTCGATAATCATCAAGTAAATCATCAACATCCTCGACTTCTTTCACACGGGTTTTGAAGTTCGCGATATCATTCTTGAAGCTTGGATCACGCGCCACCAATTCCTTTCGGATCGGTTCCAGCCGATCAAGGCCTTTATAAACGGCCAGGGCGGAAATGCCGGTCAGTGCCATGGTGGTCTTCCTGTCGCTGCGCCAATGGTGCCTGAGGCGGGGTCTGGCGGTACCGGATCATTGTGCGGCTGCGGATACTAATGTTCGGTAAACAGGCCTGAATCTCTCCCGTCGGCGTGAAACTTTGCGTTTCTAACTGTTCAATTCTGCAGCGCGACACCATATTTGAACAATTGTCGTCGCAGGGTTTATAGTTTCGACATGCCCGCTATGTTATGTTTACGGGGAATATGAAGGAAGTTGTGGTTTGCGCATATGTTAAGTCAAAACCGGAATTCAGGGTTGCGTTCTGAGAAAACATCTCTGCATTCTTCTCTCTCATCTGGCCAAATTATGCAGTCGGCAGAGGCGCAAGGGCTGAATGCTGTGACGTGTGGTGGTGCCAGGCAAGATATTCAGGCCCGTGCGATGGGCGTGCCGGCAGATGTGGCGATAGCCTGTTCCCGGATCGAGCCGGAGATTTGCGTAGATCAGGCTATAAAGCTGTCCGGTGATGGCGACGGGTTGGATAGCGATCAGGACAGTGATACCGGCACAATCACAAAAACACGCCCGAAGACAAAAAAACCGTCACTCTACAAAGTGTTGTTACTGAACGACGACTATACGCCGATGGAATTCGTCGTTCATATATTGGAGCAGTTTTTCAACAAGAACCGTGAAGAGGCGATGAAGATCATGCTTCATGTGCATCAGCGCGGCGTAGGCGTCTGCGGGGTCTATACCTATGAGGTGGCCGAGACAAAAGTCACACAGGTGATAGACTATTCCAGACAGAATCAGCACCCGCTCCAGTGCACAATGGAAAAAGAATAGGTTAGCATTTTGCCCTCATTCTCACGCAGTCTCGAAGAAAGCCTTCATCGCGCAATTGCTGGCGCAAGTGCGCGCAAACATGAATATGCGACGTTGGAGCATTTGCTGCTGTCGCTGCTTGAAGATCAGGATGCGAGCGCGGTCATGCGCGCATGCGGCGTCGATCTTGATGTGATCCGGCAGGCGGTCGAGAATTACATCGACAATGAGCTTTCTTCCCTGATCGTGGAAACCGGTGAAGACGCAAAACCCACCGCCGGGTTCCAGCGCGTTATCCAGCGCGCGGTCATTCACGTGCAATCCTCCGGTCGCGAAGAGGTGACCGGCGCCAATGTGCTTGTCGCGATCTTCGCCGAACGTGAAAGCCATGCGGCCTATTTCCTGCAGGAGCAGGAGATGACCCGCTATGATGCGGTGAACTACATTTCGCACGGTATTGCGAAGGTGCCTGGCATGTCCGAGAGCGCACCGGTTCGTGGCGCGGACGAGCAACAGGATCCAAAGGCCAAATCGGACAAGAAAAGCGGCGATGCGTTGCAGGCCTATTGCGTCAATCTGAATGAGAAGGCGAAAGAAGGCGGAATCGATCCGCTGATCGGGCGCGAATCGGAAGTTGAGCGGGCGATGCAGATCCTGTGTCGTCGGCAGAAGAACAACCCGTTGCTGGTCGGTGATTCAGGTGTCGGCAAGACAGCGATCGCCGAGGGGCTGGCGCGCAAAATCGTTGACGGGGAAGTCCCCGAGGTCCTTGCCGATGCGACGATTTTCTCACTCGATATGGGGACGCTGCTTGCGGGCACGCGTTACCGCGGCGATTTCGAGGAACGTATCAAGGCGGTCATGAAAGAGCTTGAGGAATATCCGGGCGCGATCATGTTCATCGATGAAATTCATACGGTTATCGGTGCCGGCGCCACAAGCGGGGGGGCGATGGATGCGTCCAATCTGCTCAAGCCGGCGCTGCAGACCGGGGCGCTGAAATGCATCGGTTCCACCACTTATAAGGAATTCAGGCAGTTTTTTGAAAAAGACCGGGCGCTGTTGCGGCGGTTCCAGAAAATCGACGTCAATGAACCCTCGGTCCCGGATGCGGTGAAGATCCTGACCGGGCTGAAACCGTATTTCGAGGAATTTCACAAGGTCCGTTATACGAATGACGCGATCAAGACGGCCGTCGAACTGGCCGCGAAATATATCCATGACCGGAAACTGCCCGACAAGGCCATCGATGTGATCGATGAAGTCGGTGCCTCGCAGATGTTGCTGCCCGAAACGCGGCGCAAGAAGACCGTCGGTGTGAAGGAAGTTGAAGCGGTGATCGCAAAAATGGCCCGCATTCCGCCGAAAACGGTATCGAAATCCGACAAGGTGGCGCTGGCGGATCTCGATAGCGATCTGAAGCATGTCGTATTCGGGCAGGATCAGGCGATCGATGCCTTGGCGGCATCGATCAAATTGGCGCGCGCGGGATTGCGTGAACCCGACAAGCCGGTCGGTTGCTATCTGTTTTCGGGTCCCACCGGTGTCGGCAAGACCGAGGTTGCGCGTCAATTATCCGAGATCCTTGGTATCGAGCTGCTGAGATTCGATATGTCGGAATATATGGAGCGGCATACAGTGTCGCGGCTGATCGGGGCGCCCCCGGGTTATGTCGGGTTCGATCAGGGCGGGCTTCTGACCGACGGGGTGGATCAGCATCCGCATTCGGTTGTCCTGCTCGATGAGATCGAGAAAGCGCATCCCGACCTGTTCAATATTCTGCTGCAGGTCATGGATCATGGCAAGCTGACCGATAATAACGGCAAGAAAGTTGATTTCCGGAACGTGATCCTGATCATGACGACGAATGCCGGTGCGCAGGAAATGTCCAAGCAGGCAATCGGCTTTGGCCGTGGCAGCAAGGAAGGCGAGGACGAGGAAGCGATCAAGAAACTGTTCTCGCCGGAATTCCGCAACAGGCTGGATGCGGTTATTCCGTTCGGGCATTTGCCGCCGGACGTCATTTCGATGGTGGTGGAAAAATTTGTGCTGCAGCTTGAAAACCAGTTGCAGGACCGCAAGGTTTCCATCGAATTATCGCCAGAAGCCAATCAATGGATCGCCAGGCGCGGTTATGACGAACATTACGGTGCGCGTCCGCTGGCGCGGGTAATTCAGGAATATATCAAGAAGCCGCTTGCCGATGAGTTGTTATTCGGTGCCCTGACAAAAGGGGGCACTGTCACGATTTCAGTCGGCAAAGACCCTGATAGTGGTGAAGAGCGTCTCGTCTTTTCATTTGTCGCGCCCAAACGCCGCGCGACGGCCAAAGGCAAGAAGGGTGGTGAGGGAAGCGCACCCGATGAAAAAGGCGCGCCCAAAGTGCCGCTGCTGACAAACTGATATCGTGTCGGCAACCGATATTGTTCGTAATATGGGGAAGGGGAGTATGCGGATGAACCTGGCAAATAGGGGGTTCGGGCCGTCATTGAGTTGGCCGTCATTGATGTGGGCGCGTGCCTGGATTGGCATGACCGCGGTGTCTGGTTTTATGATCGTCTTGTTTTCGGTTCATAATGCCGCCCAGGCAGGCGACAACTATATCGCAACGCAATTTCATGCACCGGGTCTGCGCGGTTCGGCCGGCGAGACTCTGAAGATGCTGGTGGGCAGTAATATCGATGCCCATCATGATGAGGAGCATGGCGATGCTGAACATGGTGACGCTGAACATGGCGAAGCTGAACATGGTGGCGCTGAACATGGTGATGGGGCAGACCATCACGGTACCGAGCAATCGGCGCATAAGTCAGGTAATTACGCGCAGGTGAATTGCGGCACATACTGCAGGACAGTTTCGGACGACCGCATCGATGAGAAATATGAGGAATGCCTGGGCCCATGTTTCAAGTGCAGTCAGGTCGCCATCCGCGAACAGGCAAGCGCGCATAAGCCCGGTGATGAGCAAATTGCGCGGCAGTCATTCGAGCAATGCTGGGCGAATATCCCCAAAAACGGCGCTTTTAAAATCAGCAAATAGGCGCCTATCCGTCAGCAGGTGATCGGCGCGTCCCGCTGGTGTAGCCCCCCTGGAAGGGACATCAACGTCCTTGCAGCAGCTTGCAGCAGCAGGCCGGCTCAGCCGGCATTGTGGTTCAGCATGCCAGAATGGCATGGACCTTTTGTTCGAGCTCGCGGGTCCGGTAAGGCTTGTTGATAATCTGCAAATTGGTCTGGCCGTCCGCCAATGTCGCGATCTGCTGATCGGGATAACCCGACGTCAGAAGTATCTTGATGCTGCTTTCGCGCTGCGTCGCTTCCTGCGCCAGTTCTATTCCATTGACCCCGCCGGGCAGGATCACATCGGTGAAGAGCAGGTCGATATTGTTGGCGTTCCGCTCCAATAGCTCAAGCGCTTCGCCGGCTGTCGTCGCGGCCAGCGTTTCGTATCCCGCCAAAGACAGGATTTCCAGCGTCATGGCGCGCACATGCGGATCGTCTTCAACAACCAGAACCCGCTTTTTTGTCTGGCAGCCATTGAGTTCAGATTCTTGTTCCTTTGGTTGCTCGATGGGGGCCGCGGTGTCGCGTGGCAGATAGATATGCGCAGTTGTGCCTTCGCCGAGTTTACTCTCCATTTCGAAGTGACCACCTGATTGTTGCACAAAGCCGGCAACCATACTGAGCCCGAGGCCGCTGCCTTCTCCCACCCCCTTCGTTGTGAAAAACGGTTCGACCGCACGCGACAGTGTTTCGGGTGCCATGCCAAAGCCTGTGTCCTGCACCGACAGTTTGACATAGCCGCCAGCTTCGATCTGCTGATGTTCGATGATATCGTTTTGCTCCAGCAGGACATTATCGGTTTTGAGCGTAAGCCGGCCGCCACGCGGCATGGCATCGCGCGCATTCAAGGCAAGATTGAGTAGCGCGTTTTCAAGTTGCGTGCGGTCCACATTGCAGTGCCAAAGCTGATCGCGTAGCAGATAGGAGATTTCAATCTGCTCGCCCAATGTGCGCCGTAACATTTCGGCGATGCCGTCGATGATCTCATTGGCATTGAGCGATTGCGGCGCCAGTGTCTGTTTGCGTGAAAAAGCCAGAAGTCTTTGGGTAAGCGTGGCTGCCCGGTCGCCCGCCTCCAGCGCGGTATCAACATATCGCAACAAGTTTTCAGGTGACATATCCGGCAGCTTGCCAAGCTTCTCATGCAACAAGTCCAGGTTTCCCTGTATAATCGCCAGAATATTATTGAAGTCGTGCGCGACACCGCCGGTTAGCTGGCCAACCGCCTCCATCTTCTGGGCTTGTCGCAACTGTTCTTCCGCGTTGACACGGTCTGTAACATCGACCTGCATCAACACCACGTTTTTCACATTTCCCAATTGATCATTGATGGCGAACGCATGAGGCAGAAGGGCTTTCTTACCCTTCGCCCGACCATTGGAAAAAAGGCCGATATCATACTCAACCACATCGGCGGGTTTGTATGTCTTGCCGGTAAATATCTCGTTCAGCTGCTCGCCAAGCAGCTGTGATATCTGCGGATCGCGAAAAATGTTGTAGCTAACCGGTTTTTCGGGATCCATGCCCCAAATGGCATAGGCCGCGCGATTAGCTGATTCAAGTGTACCGTCCGCACTGAAAATCAAAATGCCGACAGGCGATTCTTCGAACAGCGTTTGAAACTTCTGTTCGCTCTCGCGCAGCGCATCCTGCGCACGCTTGCGGTCTGTCACATCGCGGATCAACGCCTGGGACCAGATTTCCCCGTCGTCAGTAGGAAAAAGCGAGACATTCATTTCAACTGCGATGGTTTCACCATTTGTCCGCAGGAAATCAAATTCGTAATTGCGTATTTCCCCCACAACGTCGCGGTTTTTGATCGCCTCACCGGCAATATCTCTTTCTTCGGGTGAAACGAAGTCCAGCGGGTTTTTGCCGATCACCTGATCGCGTGTTTCAAGGCCGAGCAGTTCGACAAAACGCTGATTTGCATCGCAAATCATACCGGCAGCATCCAGAACGGCAAATGCGGTTCCCGTCGTTTCGATCAAGGAGCGATAACGGTCTTCCTGCGCCTGCCGCAGTTCGGCTGATTTCTTCTGTTCGGAGATATCGACAACCTCCGCAACCAGGAATATCGGATTGCCTTTTCCATCCGTCACGGGGTGGAAGTTATAGCTGACGGGGAACTTGCCGGCGGGAGTATGGACAAAAAATTCGCCCGAAACAGAAAGGCCGGCAATGCCTTTCTGGAAGTCCTCAAACAGCATTTCGGACATTTCATCTTGCGTACCGAACCAGGGCATCGAAAAAATTGGTTTGCCGATAATTTCTTCAGGGGTTGATTGCGTAACGTCGTAGATCGGCATATTCACGTGCAGAACCGTACCGTCGAGCGCCAGAACCGCGATAAAGGTATCCAGCCCGTCCAGTACGGTTCGGCTGAAGTTCTGCTCTGTCAATTGAAGGTGATCTGTAATTCTACGTTGCGCCGCCGAAAAATGTGCCGTGTGCGTCACGAAAAATGCGCCGCCCGCCGCCGCCAGCAGCAACAGCCCGCCGGCGACGCCATAGCCAGGCAATCGGGAAATGACATACTCAGAAATACCCGCTGCCGTATCCGCCACACCCCAAGGCCGTGAAAGCATGATATCGCAGCCGATCAATGCGAGAAGCAGGAAAAAGGCAAACGGCATGCTGAAAAACAGCATGCGTAACATTGGCGGACTGAATGGCCTAGTCATGTTCCTGCCGTGCCTTACTTTTCCAAAGCGGGGCAAGCAATGCTGGGAAATCGCATTTCGAGCCATCACCTCTCTGCTAATCCGAAGACGGCACGGAGCCACTGATCAGAATTACGTCTACCCAATTATAAGTAGAACGATATCAGGAGTACACCGCCTTGCGAAAAAGGTACAGGTTCAGGCTTTAAAGGTGATTAATTCGCCGCTGACTGCGCAGTCAGGCATAAGATAGGGAAGCATGAATGCGGCAACCTGTTCCGGTGTGGGCAACTGCGAAGGGTCTTCACCGGGCATGGCGGCAGCGCGCATTTCCGTGCGTGTGCCACCTGGATTGAACAGATTGATGCGCAGCGCCGTTGTGCTGTTTTCAGCGGCCCATACCTTGACGATCGATTCCAGCGCAGCTTTGCTCATGCTGTAGCCGCCCCAATAGGGTTTCGTCTTTGTTGCGGCGCTTGATGAGACAAAAATCGCCCGTCCGCCTGGCTTGGCTTGTTTCAGCAGCGGTTCAAGCGAACGGATCAGCCGCCAGTTCGCTGTGACATTGACGGCGAGTAACGCGTCCCAATTCTTCGGTGTGATGTGGCTGACCGGCGTGATGGGGCCCAGAATGCCGGCATTTCCCACAAGCATATCGAGCTTGCCCCAGCGATCGTAAATCGACCGACCCAGCCGATCCAGCGCATCGTGATCGGCCAGATCCAGTGGCACAAGTGTTGCCCCGTCGGGTTGCCCCAGCGCCTTGATCTCGTCATCAAGCTCTTCCAGTGCGCCGCTTGTCCGGGCAAGCGCGATGATATGCGCCCCCCGCTGTGCCAATTGTATCGCGGTGGCCCGCCCGATACCGCGCGAAGCGCCAGTCACAAGTGCCAGTTGTCCGGCAAGTTCCGAGGTTACAGCCATTGTCTAAAAGCTCTCGGTGAGGAGGGATAGTTGCGTTTCGCGGTTTGTATCGTTGAGATCGGTCAGCGGGGTGGGGTATTCGCTGGTAAAGCAGGCATCGCAATATTGCGGCTGTTCGTTATTGCGCTTGCTGTGCCCCATGGCCCGGTATAGCCCGTCGATCGAGATATAGGCCAGGCTGTCGGCACCGATCTGCTGGCACATCTCCTCAATATTATGTTTGGCCGCCAAGAGCTGATCGCGTTCGGGCGTATCGACGCCATAATAGCAGGAATGGGTTGTCGGCGGGCAGGCGATCCGCAGATGAACTTCCGTCGCCCCGGCGTCACGCATCATCTGCACAATCTTCACCGATGTCGTGCCACGCACGATACTGTCATCCACCAGGACGATCCGCTTGCCCGCCACACTATGGCGGTTTGCATTATGCTTCAGCTTGACGCCAAGCTGACGGATATGCTGCCCCGGTTCGATGAAGGTGCGGCCGACATAATGGTTGCGGATAATGCCCAGTTCAAACGGAATACCGGCTTTCGATGCATATCCGATAGCGGCCGGCGTGCCGGAATCGGGGACTGGCACCACCAGATCCGCATCGGCAGGCGCTTCCTCGGCCAGCACCTCACCGATATGACGGCGCGCGGCATAGACATTGACACCGTCCACCAGACTGTCAGGGCGGGCGAAATAGATATATTCAAAAACGCAGAAACGCCGGTGCGCGGGGGGAAAGGGCCAGATCGATTCAATGCCGTCGCGGGTGATGACCACCATTTCACCAGGTTCAACATCGCGAACGAATTTCGCGCCGATGATGTCGAGGGCGCAGGTTTCGGATGACAGTACGAAACTTTCACCGATTTTACCCAGAACCAGCGGCCGGACGCCGAGCGGGTCGCGAACCCCGATCATTTTCTTGTTGGTCAGCGTGACCAGAGAATAAGCGCCCTCGATCTGGCGCAGCGCATCGATCAGGCGTTCGACCAGCCGCGTCTCACGGCTGATCGCCACGAGATGCACAAGCGTTTCGGTGTCCGATGTGGATTGGAAAATTGCCCCTTGCCGCACAAGGGCGCGCCGTAACTCAACCGCATTGGTAAGGTTGCCATTATGGGCAACGGCCAACCCGCCCCCCGCCAAATCGGCAAAAAGCGGCTGAACATTACGCAGCACGGTATCGCCGGTGGTCGAGTAGCGGTTATGACCGATCGCGGCGAAACCCCGCAGGCGGTTGATCACCGATTCTTCGGAGAAATTGTCGCCGACAAGCCCCATGCGTCGTTCGGAATTAAAACGCGCACCGTCAAACGATACGATTCCCGCTGCTTCCTGTCCGCGATGCTGTAGGGCGTGCAGGCCCAGCGCGACGAGCTCAGCCGCGTCTTCATGGCCAAACACACCGAACACGCCGCATTCCTCATGCAGTTTGTCGTCGTCAAACGGGTTCAAGAATTCGGCCGGCAAGGGGGGCTCCATGACTCGGGTCCTCTGACTTTTCAATTGCACGGTGCGGACAGGTTTATTCCGCTGCCTTGTTGGATTCGATCAGCTGATCAAGCGCCCGTCTTTGAGTCGATTTATAGCCGGTGCTGGCATCACTGTCAGGTGAAGCGTCACGGCCTGAAACGGGTTTTTTCAATTGCTGCATTGACCTGTCGAAATCGGGGACGTCATTACCGCGATTTGGAAGAAGTTCCCTTACCATATCCGCGCCCGCGGCAACAAGCGGCAGCGTGCGGCCATTGGCAACCCATTGCGGATACGGGTCTTTTCCCAGATACCATTGTAGCCCGAGAAACAAAACCACGACCAGCACGCCACCGCGCGCGACCCCGAACAGAAATCCCAGCGTATGGTCAAGCGGCCCGACGGGGGAATCCTTGACCCCTTTTGATATGGCGTGGCTGAGGAATGACAGGATTACCGCGGTTGCAACGAACAGCACAACCGCCGTAACGATATTGCCGACCCAGGATGTCTCGACATATTGCCCCACAAGCGGCCGCGCATAGGGATACAGAAACAGCGTTGCGATCGCGGCCCCGATCCAGGCGACAACGGACAGTATTTCGTGGGTCAATCCCCGTATCAGTGCAAAAATCGCTGAGATGATGACAATCACCGCGACTAGTGCGTCGAATGGATTGATTGGCCAGTCACTCATTTGTTCTGTCACCTGTTATTATTTTCATGCGGGGTGCGTGCATCTTGGCTTTCTGCGGTATGGCCATCTGCCTGGATTAGAAAGCTGTCTACCAGATCATTCAGCATTTCAACCTGTTGCAAGGACATTGTGCGTGCCACGGCATTTGTGCCGGCCGGTACGATCGCATGGGTCAAGCCAAGTTTTGTGGCCTCTTTAAGTCGTTTGTCCGATTGCGCAACGGTGCGTACTTCGCCAGACAGGCTGATTTCGCCGAAAACGGCTGAATCAAATCGTGCTGCCACGTTGCAGTAGGATGATATGAGCGCGGTGGCAACCGCAAGGTCGGCCGCTGGCTCGTAAATGCGCAGGCCGCCGGCGACATTCAGATAGACATCGCAACTGCTCAGGCTGAGATTGCAACGGGTGTCGAGCACCGCAAGCACCATGGCAAGACGGCCCGAATCCCAGCCGACAACGGTTCTGCGTGGCGTGCCCAGGCTTGTCGGTGCGACAAGCGCCTGAATCTCGACGAGTACGGGGCGCGAACCTTCCATGCCCGCAAACACGACCGAGCCGGAGCTGTTATCCCGCCTGCCGGCCAGAAACAGGGCGGACGGGTTGGCCACCTCCTCAAGTCCATTGCCTGTCATATCGAAGACGCCGATTTCATCGGTCGGACCAAAGCGGTTTTTCACGCCGCGCAGGATGCGGAAACGATGGCCGCGGTCCCCTTCGAAGTAAAGCACGGTATCGACCATATGTTCGATGACGCGCGGGCCGGCAATCTGTCCTTCTTTTGTGACATGGCCGACCAGAATGACCGTCCAGCCCGAGCGTTTGGCAAACCGCACAAGCTCCTGCGTGGTCCCGCGCAGTTGCGATACAGTGCCGGGCGCGGCATCGATTGCATCGGCCATCACGGTCTGGATCGAATCGATTACCAATATGCCGGGCGGCTGTTTGGTCGGCTTTTCGACGGTGGCCAGAATGTTTCCCAGCCGGGTCTCGATGCCGAGCTCAACGGGGGCGTCGGCAAGCCCCAGCCGCTTGGCCCGCAATTTGACCTGTGCGCCCGATTCTTCGCCTGAGATGTAAATCGCCCGGACCCCGCGCGCGGCGAGGGCAGCGGTCGCCTGCAGCAACAGGGTGGATTTGCCGATGCCCGGGTCGCCACCGACAAGCAGGGCCGATCCCGGGACAAGCCCGCCGCCGCAGACCCTGTCGAACTCTGCGATTCCGCTGATAATGCGTGGCGCCTCGGCCTCCTCGGTCGCCAGCGAGCTTAATGTGATTGCCTGTTTCTTCTTGAGTTGCAGGACAGGGGCGGGGCCATCACCCGGCAGGTCTTCGACCAGACTGTTCCATTCGCCGCAGCTGTCGCACCGGCCGGCCCATTTCGACGCTGTCGCGCCGCATGCGGTGCAGGTGAAACTTTGTGAAGCGCGCGCCATCAGCGGCCCGGCCAGGTCGCTGATGGCGCGTATGTGACATCATGCGTCAATCTGTATGGGTCCTGCGATTTCACCGTGGATGAACTGTTCGATATAGGGGTTGCCGCTGTCATCGATATCTTGTGCGGCGCCGCACCAGATAATCTTGCCCTGATAGATCATTGCGATCTTGTCGGCGATTTGTCGTGCGCTCTTCATATCATGGGTGATGGTCAGGGTTGTCGCACCGAGGTCGCGGACACATTCGACAATCAGATCATTGATGATGCCGGCCATGATCGGATCAAGCCCCGTGGTCGGCTCATCGAAAAAGATGATATCGGGTGTGGTGGCAATGGCACGCGCCAGACCGACCCGTTTTTGCATCCCGCCCGAAAGCTCGGCGGGGTTCATTTGCGCGATTTCTTCCTCAAGGCCGACCTGCGCCAGCGCCTCATAGGCGCGCGCCCGTGCCTGCTTGCGCGGCATGCCTTTGGACTGAATGAGCCCGAATGCGACATTCTCCCAAACCGATAGGGAATCGAACAGGGCAGCGCCTTGAAACAGCATCCCGATATCGGCCATCACGGCCTCGCGCTTGCTGCCTGAAAGCCGGGTCACATCCTGCTGTTTGATCATGATCTGGCCTGCGTCGGGCTGCAGCAGACCAAGGATGCATTTCAGCGTGACGGATTTGCCGGTGCCCGAGCCGCCGATGATGACAAGCGACTCACCGCGGCCAATCTCCAGATCAATCCCCTTCAGCACGGCATGGGCGCCGAAGCTTTTGGTCAGTCCGCTCACCGTGATCATGGCCGACCCGGATGTCATGCGCCCCTCACGAGAAGAAGAAATCCGTCAGGATATAGTTAAACAGCAGAATAAGTACCGATGCGGTGACGACGGCATTTGTCGTTGCCGCTCCCACGCCTTGCGCGCCACCCCGGCTGTAATAACCGTGATAGCAGCCCATCAGTGCGATGATGAAGCCGAATACCGCAGCTTTCGTCAGCCCCGACGTCACGTCACCGGTTTCCAGTACATTCACGGTGCTTTCCATATAGACGCCCGCATTCAGCCCAAGCCGTCTTGTGGCCGCAAGATAACCGCCCATAACGCCGATGATATCGGCAATCAGCACCAGCAGCGGCATTGTCAGTGTGGCGGCGATCAGGCGCGGGGCGATCAGATATTTAAACGGATTGGTGGCCAGCGTGGTCAGCGCGTCAATCTGCTCGGTGACGCGCATCGTGCCGATTTCGGCGGCAATCGCGGATGACACCCGGCCCGCGACCATCAGCGCGGCAAGCACGGGCCCAAGCTCGCGCACCATGGCGATGACGACCACTTGTCCCACAAAGCCTTCGGCATTGAACCGCGAGCCACCGACATAGATCTGCAAGGCCAGCACGGCGCCTGTGAAGATCGCCGTCAACCCTACGACGGGCAGGGAGAAATAACCGATGCGCAGCATTTGCAACAGGATCGTACGTGGGAAAAACGGTGGCGTCACGCAATGGCGCAGGCTGATCGCGGTAAAGCTAGCGAGCTTGCCGGTTGACTGCAGAAACAGCAAAAAGACATGGCCGATCGTGGCCAGAACGTTCCAGCGCGCCATCGGCGTCAACACCTGCTCGAGATATAGTTGCGCGCGATACGGTTGCCCAACCGCGTCAGGATTTCGTAACTGATCGTATTGGCACTGCGGGCCAGCCGGTCAATGGGTGCATTGGGGCCAATCAATTCAATCATACTGCCTTCGCGACAAACTTCCGCCGGTATACCGGTCACATCGAAGGCTGTAAGATCCATCGAGACCTGTCCGACCATGCGAATGTCATGACCGGCGATCCAGCCCTTTGCAAAGTTCCCCAATGCCCGCAAGCAGCCGTCGGCATAACCCAATCCGGTGATTGCGATGCGGCGCGGGGTGGTTGCCTGATAGGTCGCTCCGTACCCCACGCATTCGGCGCTGTCAATCTCGCGCAGTTGCAGGATGGGGGTTTCCAGCGTCAGCACATTGCGGAACGGGTTTTCCCCTTCCAGGCGCGGGTTGCCGCCAAACAGACCAATGCCAACCCGGGTCAGGTCGAAATGATATGCCGCATCCAGCAAACAGCCCGCAGTGTTCGATAATGTCGCGGGCAGGTGCGCAAACGCCTCGCGCAAGGATTGAAAGCGGCAAAGCTGTGCCGCATTCATCGGATGTTCAGGCTGATCGGCGCAGGCAAGATGCGACATCAGAAAATCGAGCTCGACCCCTTCAAGTCGCTCGGGCTCACTTTGCAGCAGCGCGACGTCGGCTGCCGACAGACCAAGCCGGTTCATGCCGGTATCGACGTTCAAGATGGCGCCGGGGCGTGGCGCGCTCGCCATGCGCCAGCGTGCGATATCAGAAAGACTGTTCAATACCGGCCGCAGGCGTAAATTCGCGAAGTCCCGCACCGGGCCGCCCGCAATGCCGTTCAACACATAAATTTTTGCTGACGGTGCCACGGCGCGCAAGGCAGCGGCTTCGGAAAATTGCGCGACGAAAAAGCAAGTGCAGCCCGCGTCGAGCAATGCGCGTGCTACCGGCGCAAGCCCAAGTCCGTACGCATCCGCTTTCAGCACCGCCGCGGTTTGCGCGGTGGGCGCAGTTGCAGCCAGAAAGCGGTAGTTGCTGACAATCGCATCCAGATCGATGGTGGCGATTGTGCTGAAAGCGGTGCTGCCGGTATCGGCTGCGTCCGCGCCTTTGGCGATGGCCGGGTGCATGTCAGAATGCTTGGTCAGGGATTTGTCCGTCTTCTGCCAGATTGTCGAATTTGGTTATCCGGCCGACAAAGGCCAGGTTGACCGTGCCGATCGGGCCGTGCCGCTGTTTGCCGATGATGATTTCCGCAAGCCCGTGTACGGCCTCCATTTCCTCAAGCCAGATGGCATGTTCGGGCGTCTCTTCGCGCGGGCGGCGCTTCTCCACATAATATTCTTCGCGGAACACGAACATGACGACATCCGCATCCTGTTCGATCGAGCCGGATTCGCGCAGATCCGAAAGCTGCGGGCGCTTGTCATCGCGCTGTTCGACCTGCCGCGACAGCTGCGACAGCGCCACCACCGGCACATTGAGTTCCTTGGCCAGCGCCTTCAGCCCCTGGGTGATCTCGGAAATCTCCTGAACCCGGTTGTCGCCCGAACCCGAGGAGGGGCGCACCAGTTGCAGATAATCGACGATGATCAGCCGCAAACCGTGCTGCCGCTTGAGCCGCCGCGCACGGGCGCTGAGCGCGGCGATCGGCAGCGCGCCGGTATCGTCGATGAACAGCGGCAGTTCATGCAACTCCTGACTGGCGCGCACAAGCCGGCTGAAATCATCGTCACTGACATTGCCGCGGCGGATCTTGTCCGAGGTGATGTCCGCCTGTTCGGCAAGGATACGGGTGGCGAGCTGCTCTGACGACATTTCGAGGGAGAAAATCGCGACGCTGGCAGGTTCGGGTACCTCGCCCTTCGCTTCGGCCCGCCGCGCGGCTTCCAGCATATCTTTCGCGGCATTGAAGGCGATATTGGTGGCAAGTGCGGATTTGCCCATCGCCGGCCGGCCGGCAAGGATGATGAGATCGGAATCGTGCAGCCCGCCAAGCAGATTGTCCAGCTTGGTGAATTTGGTGGGAATACCGCTCAACCCGCCATCGCGCTCATAGGCTTTCGCGGCCACATCGACGGCTTCGGTCAGGGCCGATTTGAACTGCCGCAAGCCGCCTTCATAGGTGCCGCGCTCGGCCATTGCGAACAGCTTTTCTTCTGCTGTCTCTATCTGTTCGCTCGCGGTGACCGCCACATCGGCCTCATAGGCTTCATTGACCATGGTCTCGCCCAGCCGGATGAGACCGCGCCGCATTGCCAGATCCCGGATATGACGGCCATAGAACTCGGTATTGATGACGGTGGTTGCCGCCGCCGCCAGCCGGGTGAGATAGGCCGCGCCGCCAAGCTGGCTGAACTGCTCGTCGCGTTCGAAATAACCCTTCAGGGTGACCGGCGTCGCAAGCTGCCCGCGATTGATCAGCGTGCCGGCGGCTGTAAAGATCCTGGCATGCGCGGGTTCGTAGAAATGGTCCGCCTCAAGGAAGGTCGTTACCTGGTGGAAGGCGTCATTATTGATCAGAATGGCACCGAGCAGGGCCTGCTCGGCCTCTATATTATGAGGCTGCACCCGATAGCCCGGTTGCGAAGGCTGAGAATCAGCCCCGGTATCATTCACGCCGGGCAGGGTGACAAGATTTGGATTTGCGGCGTCGGACATGGAGTCAATCTATCGCTGCTGACACCAGCTTGAAAGCCGGCATGATTCGTCATCCACCAAAAACTTATACACCAATGTTAAGACCGGGGATAACTCTGCGGGAGTTATACGCGTATCAGGCATTCGCCATGCTGTTCAGACAATAAAAAAGCCGGGCTCGGACGCCCGGCTTAATATACAGTTTGTGTTCTGGCTTAGGCCGGGGTTTCGGCCTCGGTTTCCATATCTCCGGATTCGGCGCCGTCTGCATCGTCAGTTCCGAGTTCTGCTTCCGCAGCCTGCATGGCTTCTTCATCCTCGAAGAATTCCTCAAGCTCAAGCAGCTCTTCATCCTCTTCGGCAGCCAGCACGTTGATACCGGCGGCCTGTTGCTCCGCCTCGTCCTGTGACCGCGCGACATTGATGCTGACGACTGCTGAAACTTCCGGATGCAGCACGATGCGCACATCATGCAGGCCCAGATTCTTTATCTGACGATCCAGCGCAACCTGCGTGCGGTCGATTGAGAATCCGTTTTCCGACACAACATTAGCGATGTCGCGGCTGTTAACAGACCCGTACAGAATCCCTGTTTCGCCCGATTGCCGGATAACGACAAAGGACTGGCCATCAAGTTTGTCGCCAACCTTTTCCGCCTCGTTGCGCAGCTCAAGGTTGCGGGCTTCCAGTTGTGCGCGCTGGGCTTCGAAATGTTTCAGATTTTCCTCGGTCGCGCGCAGCGCTTTCCTTTGCGGCAGCAGGAAATTACGGGCATAGCCTTCCTTTACCGAAACGACTTCACCCATCTGACCTAATTTTTCAACGCGTTCAAGCAGTACGATCTGCATTCTCAATCCCCTTGGCCCTTGCCGGTTTGGGCGGCGATAGCTTTCTGACGGAAGCCGGCGAACTGTTCTGCCAGGCCCAATCCCACCGTCAACAGGATGAGCCAGCTAAAGAAAAACATCAAAGTGTAAAATACCGTCAGCACGACTGGCCGTGCCGGTAAGCGGCGGGAAATAACATGGACTGTGCTTAATCCCAAGAAAAAATACGGCACGGCGAAGATTACCGCAATTGCAGAAGCCGCGAGCCCCGCTGTTCCAGGCAGAAACGTGGCGATGATGCTTGCCAGCAAGATGAAATTCAGCCAACGCGGCAATTGCAGGTTTGCAAGACCGGGGGAGGGGCGCAGCGACGGACCAAACCGCTGGGCCATGGCCTGCGCCAACGCCCCGCTGGCTATCATCGACAGTACCCAGGCGACTGCCACGCTTAGCAACGCAATGACCGGCAGCATGGCGCGCAAGGCGGTTTCATCAAGCACGTTGCCACCTGTCTGCATCTGCATTTGCGTAATCGCCGCGGCCAGTCCATCGATATCGACGAATGTGGCGATAACCCCGCGCAGCCCTTCAGGATGGCTCAGGCTGTAAATGGCGCCACCGGCGACAAACAGGCTGGCAAATATACAAAGCACTGCGAACAGCAGTCCGGCGGGATACCATTCGGTCCGCGCTTGGCCGTCATTATCGATATAGCTGCGCGACAGCAGGGCAAAGCGGCAAAGGATTATCGGCGCGACCGCGTTGCTCAGCGCATAGGCAAGTGCAGTTGCCGGATTTCCCGCGACCGCAATTGCGGTTGTACCGGCGGCAGCGGCGATTATGGCTCCCCTGACATGCTGTGTGAGCCCGGCGAAGAAAAGTGGCGCAGGGGCAAGCCAGACCAGAACAACCGCAAAAAGACTTCCACTCAATACAGAGGCGTAGAACAGGGCGCTGGTCAGCCCCGCTGCGATAGCTTTCAAAAGATCAGCACGCATCGAAAGGACACCTGTTGGCGAAAGAAGACTGCATAATCGAGCGTTTGATGCCAGCAGGCGGGAGGCCCAAATTGCTTGCGCCGCCTTTTGTCAGACAATTGGCGGCGCAAATCTATTCCGGTGGGAAACACCGCGCCCGAAGGCTCAATTGTAAACTGCGTAATGCGTTGTTTACTTGATCACATAGGGCAGAAGCGCAAGTTCGCGAGCACGTTTGATCGCGCGGGCCAACTCGCGTTGCTTGCGTTTGGAAACCGCCGTGATGCGGCTTGGAACGATTTTCCCGCGTTCAGACTGATACCGCATCAGCAGTTTGACATCCTTATAGTCAATTTTCGGCGCATTCTCGCCGGAAAACGGACAGGTCTTGCGCCGGCGAAAAAACGGCCGGCGACCAAAATCACCACCACTCATTCTTTCGGCTCCTCATTTCTATCATTGTCGGAAGGCCTGTTTTCGGTATTCCCTTCGCGCGGGCCGCGCCGTTCGCGCCGTCCGCGGCCACGTTCTTCCCTGGCCTGCATCATAATCGACGGTGCGTCGTCCAATGCATCAACGCGCAAGGTCATGAAGCGTATGACATCGTCATGCAGCCGCATCTGGCGTTCCATTTCCGCAACCGCGGGGTGCGGCGCGTCAATATTCATTAAAATGTAGTGTCCCTTACGGTTCTTGCGAATCCGATATGCCAGGTTGCGCAGGCCCCAATATTCGGTCTTGCCGACATTGCCGCCGCCTTCGGTCAGAACATTCGAAAATGTTTCGACAAGCGACTCAACATGCTGGGACGACACATCCGGGCGGGCGATAAACACATGCTCATAGCAAGGCATGTAACCACTCTCCTTCTCAGACCATTCGTCAGCGGCTCCGGAATTCATCGGGTCCAGAGCATCTCCCGCTTTATACCGCCACTTCTGACAATATAAAACGTGCCGCCTGACAGCGTGTGTCGGCGGCACGGGCGCGCACTATACGCAAACCTGTGACGAACGCAAGCGGCATTGCTTTTTACGTGGATCTCTTGCTTCCATGCGACAGCGCATTATCTGTTTATCCACGTTACACTGTTTTACTGAATTCCTGCTCCGCTATGCGCGAATGCTTGAGTGGGTAACTCTGGTGAATAACTCCGGAGCCACATGGCGGCTGCGCTGGCTGAGGCTGGTAAACAAGTAGTATGCTGTTCATCAAAGTTTGGTTATTGTATCTGCAATAATGGTGAACTGTCGTCGGATGTTCGGTTGGGTGTCTGGAAGCAGACCGGTAATTTGAAGTGAATCGGCAATTTCGAGACGATGGGAAACCTGCCGCGCTTGGTATTTTGGTACATAGCGGCAGGACATTAAGTTGGAAGGGAACAGGCGTTGAAGCCATATCGTAATATCATACCGTGGATGGTCATCGCGGTTTTGCTGGTGTTCTTGTTTTATCTGTTTCAGGGGCCAAGCGATCGTCATTCAGCGAACGCAATTTCATATTCGCAATTTCTTTCCGAAACAGACGCGGGCAATGTGCGCGATGTGACGATCAGCGGTGATTCAATCGTTGGCCATCTCAGCGACGGACGCAGCTTTTCGACCCTTGCTCCCAATGATCCCGCGCTTGTCGCCCGGCTTGAAAAAAGCGGCGTGAATATTTCCGCCGCGCCGGTCGATGATGACGGGCTGTCTTTCTTCGGTCTGCTGATTTCCTGGTTCCCGATGCTGCTGCTGGTTGCAGTATATATTTTCTTCATGCGTCAGATGCAGGGCGGCAGCGGCCGTGCCATGGGGTTTGGCAAATCGCGGGCCAAACTGCTGACACAGGAAAATGGCCGCGTCACATTCGACGATGTGGCGGGCGTCGAGGAAGCAAAGGAAGAGCTTCACGAAATCGTCGAGTTTCTGCGCGATCCCCAGAAGTTTCAGCGGCTGGGCGGGCGCATCCCCAAGGGGGTCCTGCTTGTTGGCCCGCCAGGCACCGGCAAGACCTTGCTGGCGCGGGCCATTGCCGGTGAGGCGAATGTCCCCTTCTTTACAATTTCGGGTTCTGATTTCGTTGAGATGTTCGTCGGTGTTGGCGCTTCGCGCGTAAGGGATATGTTCGAACAGGCCAAGAAAAACGCGCCCTGCATCATTTTCATGGATGAAATCGATGCGGTCGGCCGCCATCGCGGCGCGGGCCTTGGCGGTGGTAACGACGAACGCGAGCAGACGCTGAACCAACTGCTTGTCGAGATGGACGGATTCGAGGCGAATGAAGGCGTGATCCTGATTTCCGCGACCAACCGTCCCGATGTGCTGGATCCCGCCTTGTTGCGCGCGGGCCGGTTCGACCGGCAGGTGGTTGTGCCCAATCCCGATATTATGGGGCGCGAGAAAATCCTGAAGGTGCATATGCGTAAAGTTCCGCTTGCCCCGGATGTGGATGCAAAGGTTCTGGCGCGCGGAACGCCGGGCTTTTCCGGTGCGGATCTTGCCAATCTGGTCAATGAGGCGGCATTGCTTGCCGCCCGTATCGGCAAGCGGCTCGTGGGCATGGCAGAGTTTGAGGCCGCCAAGGACAAGGTGATGATGGGGGCCGAACGGCGCTCCATGGTGATGTCGGAGGAAGAGCGCCGTCTCACCGCCTATCATGAGGGCGGCCATGCGCTGGTCGCGCTCAATATCCCCTGCACTGATCCTGTGCATAAGGCGACGATCATTCCGCGCGGCCGTGCGCTTGGCATGGTCATGCGGCTGCCTGAACGCGATCAATTGTCTGTAACCCGTGAAAAACTGCTGGGCGATATCAGCGTATTCATGGGGGGACGGATTGCGGAAGAGCTGATCTTCGGACATGAGAAGGTCACTTCTGGTGCGTCGTCGGATATCGAGATGTCGACGAAAATGGCCCGCGCCATGGTCACCCGTTACGGGCTGAGCGAGGCGTTGGGACCGCTTGCCTATGGTGAGAATGAGGAAGAAGTATTTCTGGGCCATTCGGTGACCCGTACGCAGAATATTTCACCCGAGACTGCAAAGCTGATCGATCAGGAAATCCGCCGGATCATTGATGAATGCTATGCGCGGGCGGAAAAGATCCTCAAAGAGCATCTTGATGATCTGCATACGCTGGCGAACGGTTTGCTGGAGTATGAGACCCTGTCAGGCGATGAAATCAAGGCCTTGCTTCGCGGCGAATCGTTGCATCGCGATCAGCCTGATTCCCAGCCTGCACCGCAAGGATCAGGCTCGGCTGTCCCGACAGCAGGCAAGTCACGGGGCGGTTCGTCCGCCGGCGGGCCGATGGAGCCGCAGCCGCAAGGGTCCTGACGTTAGAAAGGGCCGCGGTTTGCAAAAACCCGGCCCTCGTATCTGCTTGCTGAGGCAGGACAACGGTGCCTGCATGGCGGTGTAGGATTGGGTGTCATGACCCCCAGATTCGATAGGGCGAGAATCCTCGGTATCGTCAATATCACCGCCGATTCCTTTTCGGACGGCGGCAAATATCTCGATCCGGGGAATGCGATCCTGCATGCCCGTGCGTTGATTGCGGCCGGGGCCGATATCATCGATCTCGGCCCGGCCTCAAGTCATCCCGATGCCCAGCCGGTGACGGCCGCGCAGGAAATCGCCCGCCTCGAGCCAGTTGTTGCGGCGCTGTCAGATACCGGCATTGCTTTATCCATCGACAGCTTCCAGCCTGAAACGCAACTTTATGCTGTTCGGAAAAATATCAGTTATATTAATGATATACAGGGGTTTCCTGATCCAGAAATTTATCCTGATTTGGCGCGTTCGGACTGCAAGCTGATCGTGATGCATTCGGTGCAGTCGCAAGGCGGAGCAACCCGTGTGGCGACAGATGTGGACGGCCTCTATTCACGGATCGCCGGATTTTTCGAGACGCGGCTTTTGGCGTTGACGGATGCGGGTATTTCGAAAGACCGCATTATTCTGGACCCCGGAATGGGCTTTTTTTTGGGTAATGTGCCGGATGCGTCACTTTCGATACTTGGCAAATTGCGGCAATTAAAGCAGCGTTTCGGCCTGCCGATGTTGATTTCGGTGTCGCGCAAATCCTTTTTGCAGCAGGTGAGCGGTGCAAAGGCGGCGCAGGCCGGTGCGGCAAGTCTTGCGGCTGAGCTTTATGCGGCATTCGCCGGTGCGGACTATATTCGAACCCATGACGCGGGCAGTTTGCGGCAGGGGTTGGCGGTCTGGTCCGCGCTTAGGAAATTTGACACAAACTTGCGCTAGGAATAAGTCGTTTGCGCAACCGAGGGGGCGAATTTCACTCGTTGCCAGTTTTATTTGTACGAACTTATTGTTTGCAGATTTTTAGAGGACGAAATGGCCCGAAAATATTTTGGAACTGATGGAATTCGCGGCACCGCCAACAAGTTTCCGATGACAGCCGATATCGCGTTGCGTGTTGGCATGGCGGCAGGGCAGCTTTTCACGCAAGGTGATCACCGACACAAGGTGATCATCGGCAAGGATACCCGCTTGTCAGGATATATGGTTGAGCCGGCGCTGACGGCGGGTTTTACCTCGGTCGGTATGGATGTGGTGCTTTTGGGACCGGTGCCGACACCCGCGGTGGCCATGCTGACCCGGTCGATGCGCGCCGATATCGGTGTCATGATATCGGCCAGCCATAATCCGTTTGGCGATAATGGCATCAAATTGTTCGGGCCGGACGGCTACAAGCTCAGCGATGAAAATGAAATCGAGATCGAACGCCGGATGGAAAACGGCATTTTCGATCAATTGGTGTCGCCCGATATGCTGGGCCGCGCCA
>OBIC01000124.1_pt1 | contig 33937 bp, 35 predicted proteins | sample 1519831 | NCBI WGS metagenome assembly OBIC01 (sample SAMN03019805, study PRJEB22545) | beach sand metagenome | biome: beach; feature: sea beach; material: beach sand | place: USA: Municipal Pensacola Beach, FL | collected 2010-10-20 | depth 40-45 cm m
ACGCCTAACAGAGAGAGCTTATCGAATATGCTCGAGCAATGGGATTAATCAACACAACCGTTATTTATCCTCTTCTTACGGCATTGGTTTTAATTGGCAGTGCACGGGCGCTGTGGAAAGACCAATGGGCCACGACCCGGCTGTATTTAGTGGGTATAGGCCTTTCATTCGGCTTTTTAGTAGGCTACTTTAGTATTCATCAAGGCTTTTCTGCTTCGCACATCAACAGTGTTGATCGCTTATTTTTTGCAGTCTCTATTGCTGGATTAACAGCTTTTTTATTTCATATTTGGATTACGCGCCTCCGCCGTTATTTGCTGATGCCGCCGGCGACTTTTATTATCCTTTACGTATTAATTTCACCGCTTTTATTTCGATTACAACTTGCCGAAGCAGTGGGGTTTATCCTTGGTACATTATTGATTTGGACAGCATCTGGAATGGTATGGACTAAAATTTCCCACAGCCACATATCGAATACCAGTTATGTTGTGGCTGCACTCGGTTCAGCCATCATCATTTCGCTAGACGGGTCATTGTTAATTGGCCAAATGGCGGGGGCGCTTACCGCTGCGGCAGGCGGGTGGTGGTTATTGAATCAAACTCAAAAACGTCATGAGCCACTGGGAAAAGCCAATATGGTGTTCCTGCAGTTACTTTTGGGGGCTATTTTAACACTGGCTTATTTTTACGCAGAAGTTAACTTAATCGCACTGTTACTCATCGCCTTTGTCCCGTTTTTATACCCTGTTTGCCAACGGGCTATTGCGATATCAGGCACGACAGCACCTTTGTTACAAAGCATCGTAACCGGAATGATCTCAAGTATTCCCGTATTAATGGCATTATGGCTAGTATGGCCTGAGCAGTCACTCTATTAATGAATATTGGAATATCATGAGACAAGAGCCTGCGTCTTCATTCAAAAAAACGCGTTCTTACTTCAACAAGATTACAAGGCCCGGTTCGACTGTCGAGTTGCAGTTGAAGAATACGCTCCCACGCCGTGCGGCACGCACCGGTTGAACCTGGAATGGAAAAAATCAATGTGCCATTCGCCACCCCGCCCAGCGCTAACGACTCAATGGTTGATGTGCCAATCTCTTCATAAGACAACATTCTAAACAGCTCACCAAACCCTGGAATATCTTTATCCAAAAGCGGTTTGACTGCCTTTGGTGTCACATCCCGCCCTGTGAGCCCTGTGCCACCCGTAGCGATGATCACATCCACCGTAGAATCCGCAATCCATTGAGAGAAAACAGCCCTCAGTAAATAGACGTCATCTTTAACAATTTCGCGTCCCGCAACAACATGATCTGCTTTGGTGATGCACTCGACCAATGTACTACCCGATGTATCGTCCTGAAGCGTTCGCGTGTCAGAAACCGTCAGTACGGCAATCTGAAGAGGTTGAAACGTGGCATCTTTTTTAATGAACAACGCTATCCTCCTGTCATAGACATAAACCTGACAACTTTCTCAGGCTGTTCTTTAAAATGGTGACGTTCAGGCTTTAAGGCCAGTGCCTGGTGGACTGCTTCCTGTAATCCTTGATCGCTGATACCCTTGCGTAGCAGGGGTCTGAGTTCAAATTTGTGCTCATTCCCCAAACACAAGTACAAGGTTCCATCAACAGACAACCTTACCCGGTTGCAGGTTTCACAGAAATGTTGGGATATCGGTGTGATAAACCCTATCTTAAGATCCGTTCCTTCAACTTGTACATAACGAGCGGGACCACCGCCTGGCATCACCCCAGGAATCAAAGTAAATTTCTTGGCCAGTGTTTTTTTAACTTCCTGTAAATCCAGATATTGACTGGAAGCACCCTGCCCGGTTGACCCCATGGGCATAACCTCAATGAATCTCAGGGTAAATCCATGCTCAATACAAAAATTGACCATATCTTCGAATTCATCATCATTCACGCCTTTCATTGCCAACATGTTGATTTTAATAGGATTAATGTTTGAATTTTTAGCCGCCATCAAACCTTTTAACGTGTGCTTTAAGCTACCTCCTGTAATCTTCTTGAATCGGTTAGGTTTCAAGCTGTCCAAACTGATGTTGACTCGGGTAATACCCGCTTGCTTAAGGCGAATGGCGTATGGCTCTAGTAATGCAGCATTCGTACTCAATGAAAGGTCTGTTAAACCCGGCAAGTTGTGCAATTGCGCCACCAGCTGCGGCAAATCTTTCCTTAACAGCGGTTCTCCTCCCGTGATACGTACACGACTGACGCCTAGCGAGGTGAATGCGTTCACAACCCGGCTGACCTCATCAAAGGTCAGCCAGTGCTCCGGAACCTCAAAATTCTTAAACCCCGGTGGCAAACAGTAAAAGCAACGCATGTTACATTTATCGGTCACGGATAAGCGAAGGTAATCAATATGACGGCCAAACGGATCCATTAATTTAACGGCATTCGATGATTCTTTAAGGCCCGTATGACTCACACTTCTCTCCTGGGTTGGCCGGGATTTTCGATCTCGATAACGTATATTTGCATGAAGAGGCTTAAAATCCAATACTCTTGAAACACCCTGAAAAAATAATCACACATTGCTGCCTAAGGGTTGATCCAATAAAATGTCTCTTTTTCAATACAGAACGAAAATTAATGTCTGATTTATTAGCACACTATAAAAATGATCCTTGGGCAACGCATTGGGGGATAAAAGCCGAATCCTTAACGGATGATATGGCAACACTCAAACTCCCCTTCCGCGAAATTCAGCTGAACCACCCTGCTGGCGTTATCCATGGCGGTGTTTTGGCCACCGTCATGCAGGACGCTGGTCTACTACTCGTTTGCCAGGCCTATGCCTTAGCTCCGAAACAAGCTGAATTGCTTGATATGCAAATAAGCTACATCAGTGGTACCAGAGATCAAGAAATTACCATTACTGCCCGGTTTTCACGTAAAGCACGCCGGTTTGCCTTTATTCATGCAGAAATTACTGATGAAAACGGACGATTGATTGCAAATAGCCAGATCTTATTCCGCACACAAGCTGAAAAAGCGCCCATGCAAGCTGAAAAGCGCATTTATGCTACGCCAAACCCACTACAGTTGAGCGGTGAAAACAATCACCCTATGGCTAACGAACGCTTTGCTCCCAATCTCAAAGAACGTTCTGGATTGGAAGTCACACATATTACACCTTGTCTAGCACAGGTTTTGATGCCGTTGGACCCAATATACCAAGACTTCCGTGGACAAACAGCAAATGGTGTGATTCTCCATATGGCAGACACCGCCGGTGTATTTGGGCCTTTCGCCTACGTCAACCGGCCCATCAACGCAGCAACAGTGGATTTCAAAATGACCTTTTGCGAAGCAACCGAATCCGAGGAGCTGCTCGCAACCAGCACCTGCATCAATCAAAATGGTAACGTCATGTTCAGCAAAGTTGAAGTTCACAGCCAACCTTCTGGCAAATTGATCGCCTTTGGCACCCAAACGTTTTGGCTTGATCTGTAAAAGGAACAAAACAAGGCTGTTTGTAGGCGCGCTAGCCCCAAAGCATTTTCAACCCAACCAGCATCAGAAAAAAAGCGAACAGTAATTTTAGCTGTGCTGTTGGCAGAGAATGAGCCAGTTTAGCTCCCAAAGGGGCACACATAGCACTGGGCACCGCAATGAACAAAAATGCTGGCCAGTAAACATAACCCGTTGACAAAGGCGGTAAGTTCATTTCATCAAGGCCCGTCAAAATAAAACTAAAGGCGCCAACTATGGCCAGTGGGAACCCTGTTGCGGCTGATGTCGCGACAGCATTCCTGATCGGTAAGCCGACATACTTCAAATAGGGCACCATGAGCGATCCACCGGCTATACCCAGTAGAGAAGAGACCGTACCAATGGCCATCCCCACCGTCCCCGTTTGAACAAAACTGGTCCGCCCTGTATTAGCTTTAGGGACCCTGTTTTTTCCTTCCAGGAGCATCTGAGCAGCTGATGCAAACATGAAGATTCCAAACACAACCTGCAAGCTCCGAGTACTCAGCTCATCGTTAATTGAGGAGCCCAGTACTGTCCCCAGCATCACACCCGGAACAATCCGCTTAAAAAAATCCCAATAGATCGCGCCACGTTTGTGATGCGCCCAGACGGATGAGAGCGACGTCACCACAATCGTGGCCAGTGACGTACCAATCGCCATTTGCATCAAATAATCATGCGTAACAGACTGCCAGGTGAAAATCGCAACGAGTGCTGGCACAACCACAATACCACCACCAACGCCCAGCAAACCGGCAATCGTGCCGGCCACACACCCTAGAACCGCGTAATAAGCATAGGCCGTGTGCCAAACGAGCAGTGTGTCCGACACACCTAGTGTCTCATTGTTGCAAATACAGCCTCAGCAGCGGCTATCGTGTTCTCAATATCTTCTGTGCTGTGTGCAGACGAGACAAAACCCGCCTCAAAGGCCGAAGGCGCCAGATAGATACACTTTTCTAACATGCCATGAAAAAAATGGTTGAACCGTTCGGCATCACAAGCCATGACATCGGAAAAATTTTCAACGTGTTCAGCTTCGGTAAAAAACAAACCAAACATGCCACCGACTTGGTTGACAACCATCCCAATGCCTGCCTTATTCGCGACAGACTGGAGACCTTCAGTCAGTTGTTTTGTTTTCTCTTCAAGCTGTGCATAAAAACCATTCACTGCGATCAGATCCAACGTGGCAAGCCCTGCGGCCATCGCCACAGGATTTCCTGAGAGTGTTCCGGCCTGATAGACAGGCCCCAGAGGGGCAATGTGCGCCATTATGTCGCGTCGGCCACCAAAAGCGCCAACGGGCATGCCACCGCCAATGACTTTACCCAGAGTGGTTAAATCAGGCGTGACTTGATACAAAGCTTGCGCGCCGCCCAGTGCCACACGAAAACCCGTCATCACTTCATCAAAAATCAATACAGACCCATAGTCATCACATACACGCCGCAATGTTTCGAGGAACCCTGAGGCAGGAGGAACACAATTCATATTGCCCGCGACCGGTTCAACAATAATCGCTGCGATATCCTGTCCATGAGCGGCACACACCTGCTCAAGCTGTTCGCTATCGTTATAGTTTAACGTCAGGGTATGCTCAGCTAATGCTGCCGGAACGCCAGGAGAGTTTGGAACGCCTAAAGTTAAGGCTCCCGATCCAGCTTTCACCAACAGCGAGTCGGCATGCCCGTGGTAACAACCTTCAAATTTAATAATTTTGTCACGCCCGGTAAACCCTCTGGCCAGGCGAATGGCGCTCATCGTCGCCTCAGTACCTGAACTGACCATGCGCACCATATCCATCGAAGGAACCAGCTCACAGACTTTGTCAGCCATCAACGTTTCAACTTCAGTCGGGGCGCCAAAGCTCAGCCCGTTGTCTGCTGTTTTTTTAACAGCGTCGATCACGTTGGGGTGTGCATGCCCTACAATCATGGGTCCCCAGGAACCCACGTAATCAATGTAACGCCGATCATCTGCATCGAACAGGTACGGACCCTCAGCACGCTTAATAAAACGCGGGATACCACCTACACTTTTAAATGCCCGGACAGGCGAATTAACACCGCCAGGGATGTGGATCTGTGCTTGCTCAAACAATTGGTTTTGTTTTGTCTCGGTCACATGACTTCCTGATTTTTCTGACAAATTATGGGAATATTTCGACAGCTGTATTCTACAGCTAAATCCATTAAAAGCTTGTGATAAACTGCTTGGCGTCTTTAAAGAACCAATCTCGTTACCGAACGGTTGATAATAAAGTCCTCATCGGCACGACATATGGAGCAGCTAATCGAACTACTGAGCTCAATCGAACTCAAACCGATCTTACCAGTGGGTCTGGCATTATTGACTGTTTTTTTCGGTTTTTGGATGTTCTACCAAATCAAAAAAAAATTAAAACCGGATAGTAGCAAAGACAATCAGTTTAAATACCAGTTGATCCAGCTCATCCTTGGGCTCAGCGCTGCGGTGTTGATCATCCTCACATTGCCCATTGAAAATGAGACAAAAAAGCAGCTGCTTGGGCTCGTGAGTGTAATTGTAACTGGTGTCATCGCGCTCTCATCCACCACACTTGTTGCCAATATCCTCGCCGGTTTTATGCTGCGCTCTGTCGGTCATTTTAAAGGCGGTGACTTTATTCGGATTGACCAGCACTTTGGCCGCGTGACTGACCGGGGGCTCTTCCATGTCGAAATACAGACTGAAGAACGCGATTTAATGACGCTCCCCAATTTGTATTTAATGTCACAACCCACAGTGGTGATTCACCCTTCTGGTACGATTGTCTCAGCAACCGTATCGCTCGGCTACGATGTACCACACACACAGATTGAGTCCTTACTCTTGAAAGCTGCGGAACTAACAGAGTTGCAAGATGCCTTTTGTCATATTACGGATTTAGGCGATTATTCCGTCAATTACCGTATCGCCGGTTTTCTTCCTGAAGTCAAAAGTCTCTTAAGCACTCGATCCAATCTACGCAAGGCAATGTTAGATTGCCTCCACCAGGCCGGTGTCGAAATCGTCTCACCCACCTTCATGAATCAACGCCAGCAACCTCCAGAAACCAGAATGATTCCCAAGGTTAGCCCGGCACCGGCGTCTACTCAAGAAAACGGCACATCCTCACCTGAGGATATTATTTTCGATAAGGGGGAAGAAGCAGCCAAGCTTGAATTTTTTAAGGAAGAATATGGCCGCCTTAAAGCAGACATTGAAAAAACTCAAAAGCTGATCGCAAAATCAGATGAGCCTGGCACTGAAGACCTCGAAACCCGGTTAACGGAACTGACTCGGCGAAAAGAACTTATGAGTAAAATCATCAAACGGCAGGAACGCCTTACTAAACAATAAGCCTCATCGTTCATACGATGAAACCCGCCGCTCGGACAAGCGCCTTCTTAAGCTATTCAAAAACCAGTGTGCCGTGCCGTTAAGGTGCACATGAAGACTTGCTGGCCACTTATTCATTTCACTCTTTTTGTACTGCTACTAATGTTTGCTAAATTGGCACATGCGCATGACAAACAAATCATTGTTAAATTTGACTCAGCCGAGATAACAAGCACGAGATATCAAGTCCAGAGTGAACTTCCACCTCTATCTGCCAAGCTGGGTGCCTCCCTCGGGTATGTGAGGGAAATGGCAGGAGGATCCCATGTGCTTTCCATTCCCACAGAATTGGACGAGCGAACGACCCAGAACTTACTTGAACAGATCAATCAAACGCCCGGAGTAAAATACGCTTTATACAATCGCCGGGTTTTCCCCATGAAAATTCCAACAGACCCGTACTTTGTAAGCAGTGCCCAATGGAATCTTGGTTCGACCACTGAGCATACCGGTGCAACAGATACCGAGTCGGCATGGGATCTGACAACCGGCTCATCCCAAGTCACAATTGCTATCATTGATACGGGTATTCTGCCCAACCACGAAGACATCCGAGGTAGAGTTGCCGACGAATACGACTTTATCTCCGAAACCTTTACCGCCAATGACGGTGATGGGCGCGATGATGATGCCACTGACCCTGGTGACTGGATCTCAGCAGACGAAACACAAGGTGGGCTCTGTCCAGAGGGCGATAGCTCCTGGCATGGCACACACGTCACAGGCATCATCGCCGCCAATACGAACAATGCCACGGGAATCGCAGGGATTAATTGGGAAAGTGACTTACTCATCGCCCGCGTGCTGGGTAAGTGTGGCGGCCTATTGTCCGACATCATTGATGCTATTTACTGGTCTGCGGGATTGGCTGTACCGAATGTACCACCTGCTAAAAAACCGGCAAAAGTAATCAATCTAAGCTTGGGGATGCAAGGTGCTTGCGGTGCCGCTGAGCAAGCAGCGATCGATGCAGCTGTTGCGGCAGGCTCAGTTGTGATCACAGCAGCCGGTAATTCGAGTGTGAATACAGATAGCACACCTTTCACACCTGCAAGCTGCAACAATGTAATCAACGTGGCCGCATTTAACAAAGAAGGTAATCGTGCACTTTATAGTAATTATGGTTCTGCGGTCGACATTGTCGCACCCGGCGGCATGATGAACCAATTGGATGATCCCAATGGTATTTTGTCGACATTGGATTCAGGCATAACATTTGCCCAAAATGATTATCAATACACCTTTTATCACGGCACCAGTATGGCTGCGCCGCATGTCGCGGGTGCCGCTTCGCTTATCCTAAGTATCGATCACACACTCACACCCGGGGAAGTCGAAAATATTATAACTTCATCCGCTCGTGCGCTCCCCGCAGATTCAAACTGCGCAGCCAATCAATGTGGCTCGGGCTTGCTCAACACCTACGCAGCACTGTCCCTCACCGCGAACGGTGCTCCAATTGCCAACCCGGGTAGTAACCAGGCAGTGGCAATCAATAGCACGGTCACGCTCGACGGTAGCCAAAGCGTTGATTCAGACAATGGAACATTAGTCCGTTATCTATGGACACAGCGCTCGGGTGATACCGTAACACTGGACGACCCCAGTTCAGCCGTAACGACATTCCTCGCTCCTGCCGCTAATGCAACCCTTGTGTTTGAGTTAACTGTTGAAGATGACACTGGCAATACCGCTCAAAACCAGGTCACTATTACTGTCGGTGACAATGATGAACCCATTGCCTTGGAGAACAGCCTTAAGCTGAAAAAGAACAGCATCGGTACCGGCTATTTATCAGGCAACGATTCAAACGGTGATGCGTTAACCTATTACATTTCTACAGCACCCGGGCATGGGTCCGTTACAGTAACGGATTCTCTGACAGGCGCCTACCAATACACAGCCGACCCCGGATTTACCGGTTACGATACCTTTTACTTTCAAGTGTCTGACGGCAAAAGCGAGTCTGAGCCGGGCAAAGTCAGCATAACAGTCACTAAGAACCATAGTAACCAGTTAGGCTTGATCACACTACCAGGCATCCTGGTTTTATTCGGTATCGCTTTTTGCTGCAAAGTCATGAATAGAAAGTAGAAGTAGCCAGATTCACCACGGAGCGTGTATGCTCTGCGTATGATAAAAAATCCCCCTCAAAGCCCCCTGCACGGTGCAATACAAAAAGCAGCAACTGGCCCAGGTTATAGTAAAGATCTGACTCAGGAAGAGGCTTACGCCGCCTTTTCAGCCATCCTGGACGGCGAAGCTGATCTGATCCAAGCCGCTGTCCTCTTAATTGCGCTGCGAATGAAGCGTGAATCCGATGACGAAAATGCCGCTGCGCTGCAAGCATTGCTCGATAGAATTGAGCTTTTCCCCATTGATGCCCCCCTCTTGATCGACATTGCCGATCCTTATGATGGCCACGGGCGTGGATTACCCATGGCGCCATTTTTACCCGCTGTTCTCGCGGCCTGTGGTGTACCGGCCATTATTCATGGGCTAGAATCGATTGGCCCTAAATATGGCATTACTGCACACCAAGTACTCATGGCTGCAGGGGTCAATGTGTTTGAGCCTGTTTCAAAGGTGGTTGACAAGATTCAAAACCCTTCCATTGGGTGGGGTTACCTTGACCAGAAAATCTATTGCCCGGCCCTACATCACTTATTGCCACTGCGTAACAAGATGATCAAACGCAACCTGTTTACAACAATCGAAAAACTATGTTCACCCCTGCGTGGCGCCCTAAAAACACACCTTCATACAGGCTATGTTCATCGTAATTATCCAGATGTTTACAATCAGCTCGCCCGACAGGCCGGGTTTAGCAGTGCAACGATTGTCCGCGGTGTTGAAGGCGGTGTCATCCCATCCCTGCAAAAGGAAGCGGTCTGCCACTATTATGAAAACCCGTCCGCACCACTCAAAACAGCTTCATTGACCCCGACAGATATTGGTATTGAACAAACTGTTCGCGCCGTCCTCTTTGAACATGAAGCCGATAATCTACCGCAAAAAACACTCGCAACGGGCTTGGGGGCACTTAACGGCGAGAAAGGCCCTGCCTACGACAGCTTGGTTTATGGTGCAGCTATCGCGCTATGGGGAAGTCAACATAGCGGCACGATCGAGTCGGGTGCCGAGCGCGCACGGGAAGCGCTTGATTCCGGCCAGGCAATGGCAGCCTTTAAAGCGGCCCAGGAGACCTAAAAGTATTACAAATCACAAGGGAGGAAAAAAATGCCTTTACCGTTGGCACAAGCAGAACAAATCTTACAACAGGCTTCAAACGGTATGTTCGATATCGAAGAGTGTGATATCAATGGCATACCCACTAAAGTATGGAAATCTGCACCCGAAAATTTGCGCACGATTCTGGAATCAACCCGACAGTTTTTTGACCGGGACTACCTTGTCTATCATGATGAACGTTACACCTATCAAGCGCATTATCAAAAAGTTGCGCAATTAGCGTATCTACTCAAGTCAAAATACGGTATCGAAAAGGGTGATCGTGTTGCCTTAGCTATGCGCAACCTGCCTGAGTGGCCCATGATTTTTTGGGCAACTGTCATCTCGGGCGCCATTATCGTCCCGTTAAACGCCTGGTGGAAAGGTGAAGAGCTGACGTATGGTTTGCACGACAGCGGCGCAAAATTACTGTTTGCTGATCAGGAGCGTCTGGCTGAACTCATCGACCACCAGCAAGAGTTGACGGCATTGAAACATATTGTGGCAGTACGCCAAACTCAAGAAATGCCCATCCATGCTGAACGCTGGGAAGACCTTTTTTCAGGAACAGACCCTGAGCAGCATTTACCCAATATCCCGATCCCGCCCGATACACCTTGTACGCTCTTTTACACCTCGGGAACAACGGGCCACCCCAAAGGCGCGCTTGGGACTCACCGTAACATTTGCAATAATTTACTGAGTGGCGTTTTCGTCCGTTACCGCACGGAGATCCGCTACGGTAGAAAACCAGAGCCCGCTCAAGAACAACTGGCTCAATTGATTTCTGTACCTCTCTTCCATGCAACGGGTTGTCATGCCATTTTGTGCGGCAGTACTTTTGCGGGCAGCAAGCTGGTTTTTATGCATAAGTGGGATCCTGAAGTGGCTATGGAACTGATCGAGAAAGAAAAAATCACCTCTTTTGGTGGCGTTCCTTCGATGGTCTGGCAGGTTTTGGAATCTCCACGCTTTCCTTATTATGACCTGTCTTCTTTGCAAACCATTGGGTATGGCGGCGCCCCTTCAGCGCCCGAGCTACAAAAACGGGTCCAATCAGCATTTCCACACATAAAAGCCAGCAATGGCTATGGGTTAACCGAAACATCCGCACTGACAACCTCTAACAATGCGGATGACTACATCGCCAAACCAGACAGTGTTGGCACACCACCACCGGTGACGTCCGTAAAAATCATGAATGCCGAGGAAAAAGAATTGCCGCCTGGCGAAATTGGCGAAGTTTGGATCTTTGGTCCACAGGTGGTTACCGGCTACTGGAATAAGCCCGAAGCTACCTCAATCAGCTTCACAAACGGCTGGCTGCACTCTGGTGACCTTGGGTACAAAGATGAAGAGGATTTTCTCTACATTGTTGACCGGGCTAAAGACATGCTGATACGTGGTGGTGAAAATATCTATTGCGTTGAAGTAGAAAATGCACTGTATGACCACCCTGACATTATGGATGCCGCTGTTGTCGGCATTCCAGACCACATCCTCGGCGAAGAAGTCGGCGCAATGGTCCAAGTACGGGAAAATAGCACCGTCACCGAAGATGAATTAAAGGCACATGTTGAGCGGCATTTGGCACACTTCAAAGTTCCCAAAAAAATTACCTTGGATTTTGTTCCCTTACCTCGAAATGCCAATGGGAAAATTATGAAGAATAAAGTGAAGGAGCTTATGGGCTTAATAAACGACTGATTAAGATTTGATGTTTATTTGAGGGTGGGTTAAGCCTTAAAGAACATGAACTGTTTCATGCTATACAAATGCCAGTCTTTATTTTTATCGGAGAAATCTCATAATTAAGGGCCTTATGTTTTTATGAACCACCTTACCGCCAGGAAGGCTGATCAGGAACATGGCTCCAACCGTTATTATTAAGAGTATTGCTCCCAATCAATACATAAAAAGAACACCTGAAAATCAAATAGAGCCTGCTTTCCGTGTTGATGCTAATCGTTCTTTAACGATCTCCGCTAAACATTGGGAAAAGCGGGCTCTCCATCATTTGATTCTGAAAGTCATACGTAACCCACAAGACCTCCATCTCCATATACAACGCATTCATATGCATCGATCTCTCAATGACCGTGATGGCCTATATGGTGCTTTAATTGATCTCTATATTGCATTGGGCCAAGGCGGCTATGCCCTCCGAGTGCGAATGGTGAAAAAATGCGAACAGCATCTGAGCGCGGAACAATACGCTACCCTGTCAAGCTACAACTCAAGCGGACTGGATGCTGAGGACACAGAGGCATCGATGTCCCAATCTTTCCTTTGCAAAGGTCTCATTGGCACTCCAATCGTTAAAAAACTGCCAAGCTGATCTCATTCTATAGAACTTCTTTCGCCATCTATAAGTAAACTTGACGTGGACCCAAAAAAGCGTCTTTTTTATAAGGTTATTATCAGCCCATCAGGTTTATTAATTTAAAACTTAAAATTTCTCAATTCTAACCTCCGAAAATATTATAAAGAGAAAAAATGGGTACGGAAGAAAGTACTGATACCTTCGTCATTAAACTCGCCATGGTCGGGCTTGATAGCATGACCCGAAATTCTATTACCCTGCTGGTTAGTGGTTACCTTGACAATAAATTTGAGTTGAGTGACCTTAAAAACGCTCATATTGCACTCGTGGACATGGATGCTTACCAAATAAAAGTACATATTGACGCCATAAAAAAAGCAGGAACTCTCAAAAATATTATTTGCTTATCTGTTGATGAAAAAACATTTGATAATCACTTGTCGATAAAAAAACCGATCAAGCTCCAAGCACTGATTGATGCTCTCGAAACACAGAATAGGCAAATACAACAGTCTCTTAAAAACACTGCCGAAAAAGAACAATCGGCTCTATCGAAAACAAATAATGATCAGTCTTTCCATGGCGCAAAACAAACGCTAGAAACCAAAAAGAGCTCTTCCGATAAAGCGAAAACACTAAAAAAGGTTCATAAGACCAAGGTAACATTACACGATCAAAAGTCCGCTATCGTATCAAACCCAATAGGCGGAAAAGTTCCCACTCATACTCACAAGCCTGTCACTCAAGCAACCCAAGAAATAACTATAGAAAATCATAGTGAGGCTGGGCCAAAGTACGTAGATTCTTCTAAGCAAAGAGCCAAGCCCATGTCCAAAAACTCAGCTTATAAATTGCCTTCGGAAAAGGCTAACAGGCTACCTTTTGTCAAATTAGTCGATGAGCATGCAAGCCCTTTAAACACTTTCAACCCAAACAGCTATTTTCTTGGCACGATTATGAGCACTTTGTCGATAGCCAAAAATGAGAATAAAGCAGCAAAAATCACAAACATACTGGGTGAGTTTCTACTCGTGCCAGACTGGAAGAAAGTCTACTCCAATATTCCCCCAGCCAAGTTAAGATCCGTCGCGTTTATTCCTTTACAATCATCGGACTATAAAACTACGTACCTCTCATATGCTCAACTGGAGTCCTATTCAAATCATTTGGACTTTGTTCATTTAGAAAAATTCCTATGGGATTTAAGTTTATGGACATCACGAGGGCGGTTACCTGAAGGTACCGATACAACAAAACCAATCAAAATATCACGCTGGCCCAATCTAACCAGGTTGACTCCGATCCCTCATTGCACACAAGTCATTGCCGCGTGGCAAAAAAAATCACTCTCGCTGAATGACACAGTGAAAAAACTTTCGGTACCTGAGAAGCACGTCTTCGGGCTTTATTCATCAATGTATTTTAATCACTTTATTTCTGAAGAAGATCCCGTATATACCGAACCGCCTAATCACCGGGCCCGTCATAAAACACCGGGATTACAAACCATATTCAAAAACCTGCTAGGCAAACTGAACAAGTAGACACAGGAAACCATGAGTCAGCTAAAAATCATTTTCTCGGGTCCGGTTGGCGCCGGTAAAACCACTGCCATTGGTTCAATTAGTGACATTCCGCCCATAAAAACAGAGGCAAACGCCACCGAAAGTTTCTATACAAAAAAGTCTCACACAACCGTTGCCATGGATTATGGCGTGCTGAATCTTGACGATGGAACAACCATTCATTTGTATGGCACACCCGGACAAAAACGGTTTGATTTCATGTGGGAAATACTTCAAAAAGGTGGCGTTGGGCTGATTCTGCTCATCAATAGTGCTTCACCCAGAGTTCTCGATGATATGCATGATTTTTTAACGGCATTTCGGTCATTTATCGACAAAACAGCGCTGGTTATTGGCGTTACGCATATGGATCGTAAAACAGCGCAACCCCTTGAAACGATTATTAGTCACATGGAAAAACTCAGGCTCTCTGCCCCGGTTTTTGAAGTCGATCCCCGAGAAAAAGCCGATATTGCCATGCTGATCGAAGCCCTAGTCTATTCAATCATCCCAGACTTGGAAACATGACGCTATGTCGCACTTTGAACTCGACACAAGTCTCTATGTAATACCAAGCCCCGCTGGAGCCTACTTCAGCGCGGCCTCACCCGAGCAAAGCAAAATCAAAAATTTGATTATCCATCTTATGAGAGGGCGTAAAAGTGTTCGCTTAGATTCTGAAAAGTTGAAAAAGTGGACATCATCAAACTCCGATGACAATGCTTTCAAAATACTCTATCAAGCTCAAAAAGAGCAGTGGATTCAGGGGGTTGAAGATATGATCAACCTTCCTGATCAATCGCTGGAAAACACATTACCGAACCTATTGTCAACACTGACAACCACGGGAAATGTATTACTCGCAGATAACGAGGGCCTCAGCGTCCATGCAGTCGGTTTTTCCGCGAATGCTGCCGAAGAGTTAGCCGCGCTCAGTGCAGACATTGGTTTATTACACGAGCGTCATCACTCCGTTTGGCAGTCTCACCTTGATTTATCAACAAGCGCCTGGGGCGTCATTGACGCCGCCGGAAACACACACCTTGGATTTTGGCCGCTTTATATTGGGCAACAACGCTTTGTCCTCTGTATTGAGGGAATCCCTAGATTAAACAGCCCTAACCTCGTCACTCTTATCTGGTTACTGAACAACAGGTACCAAGCTTTCTAATGTTTGCCCCAACTCACAAGGAGTTTTATATGGAAGGAATCGACTTTACACAATTAACCCAGTATGCCAAAGCATTTACGGCATTTACGCCTGATAAAGAAAAGTGTCTTCAGGATGCGGCAAATACGGTTGGCCAGGAAGTTCAGCAGGTCACTGAAAATTTTTACGCCGTACTCACCTCTATTGATAAAACCAAGCCTTATCTTGAAGGCCGAGTCGAGTTACTCAAGCAGTCACACCTCCACTGGCTTAAATCGCTGTTCACCGGTCCTTACGACGAAGACTATACAAAAGCGATGTACCACGTGGGCGATGTGCACGTAAAAGTCAATCTGCCTGTTGAGTTCATGGCCGGGTCCATGTCTCTCATCTCCGGAGAGTTTAATCAGGTTGTTACCCGGATTTATGCCAATGATCCGGAAAAAATGTTTGCCTTACTCAACGCGATAAATGCTGTCCTTGGGTTTTCGCTCATGGTGATGCAGGAATCTTATCAAGCCTCCACGCTGGCCTCAGAACTGGATAAGTTTCTGAAAATCAGTGGTATCAGCCGTACCTTGTTCAACAACATGGCAAAAGCCTATTCGCTCTAGGAAGCTCTCTCAACTCTCACAAATATTGAAAAGGAAAAATTATGCGCTCCGACATGTTTGATTCAATACTCTCAGAACTCAATGGAACCTCTGCCGAAATTGAAGCCTCAGCTGTGATTTCAACAGATGGACTGATTATGTCCTCAAAACTGCCTCAAGGTATGGACGAGGACCGAGTTGGCGCCATGAGCGCTGCTATGTTGTCGCTTGGTGACCGTACGGCAGAAGAGCTGGCACGTGGCCAATTGGAACAAGTTCTCGTCAAGGGAGCGATGGGTTATGTTGTCATGACTCATGCCGGCTCAGATGCTGTTGTCACCGTGCTTGCGAAAAAGACCGCAAAATTAGGCCTGATTTTTCTCGATGTAAAACGTGCCGCCCAAAACATATCCAAACTTTTATAAGATTATGCGACGCTAGTGTGGTGAGCATCAAACTCGCCACACCAAAGATTGGAGAGAAACAATGTCGTTGCCAGACATGCAACCCGATGAGATCATCGGTGAATACCAAGAGCATACACTGACCTACCACGACCAATCATCCCGCCGTATTTTCGTTACCGAAATCGAAACCCCCTACCCCGACGGTCACTTAATCGTTTCCAGAACCAATCCCGAAGGATACATCACCCATCTCAACGATTCTTTTGTGGAAATGTCAGGCTACTCTCGTCAAGAACTGATTAACGCACCGCATTACATTTTGCGGCACCCAGACATGCCTGCAGCCGCTTTCCAAGACCTATGGCAAACAGTCACTAGCGGTAAGAAGTGGAACGGTTATGTAAAAAATCTACGCAAAGATGGCGGTTTTTACTGGGTTTACGCAACGGTTATACCCAATATTCGAAAAAACAGTGTGGTCAGCTACACATCTGTCAGGCGAAAGCCGGCACGAAAAAAAATAGAGCATTACGCCTCTCTTTATAAAACCATGCTGTCAAGTGAGCATTCCGCATGAAATACCATTTCACCGTCAGCCCAGACTTCACACCTGAGCATATTCCTGGTTGGTTTATATTCAACACCTGGATGCAAAAAGCACTCAGTGAAGTGATCCACCTGGAGTTGTACGACAACTTCGAAAGCCAACGCAAAGCAATCCAATCAAATGAAATTGATATCATCTATGCCAACCCTTACGACGCTGCTTTTTTAGTGCGCGAAAAAAAATTTGCACCACTCGTTAAACCCACCGGAAAATCGGACGAAGCAATCATCGCAGTGCATGAGTCCAGCCCTTTCACCTGTGTTGAAGATCTACAGCCAGGCACACGCATTTCCCGCACAGATGACCCGGATGTCAATATGATGAGTATGATCATGCTCGAACCCGCAGAACTCGATAAGCAAAATACACAGAGTTGTACCCGGGATACCTATATTTTGGTTGCTAAAGATCTGATTCAGGGAAATGCCGATATCGGCTTTTTTCTGGCAGAAGCTTTTCACGACTTATCGAAACTTGTCCGAACTCAAATGCGCGCTCTGGTAAGCAGCCATATTCGGATCATCAGTCATTCACTATTGGTGGGGCCGCGTATGCAGCCGTTAACAGACACGCTTCTTACCGCATTGACAGATATGTCTTCCTCTTCACCGGCTGTACTTGAAAGCCTCGGTTTTGATGGCTGGACACTGATAAACGAGGAAGAGATGGAGTTTATGATCGATTTAATGGATACACTGGAATAATCGCTCTACACTAAAACGGTTTTATAAATCTGGCAGCAAACTTTCTGCCTTTGCTTTCTGTCGTTTTTTCTCATTTGCCAGCGCGTGCTGAATCAATTTAACCAAATTTGGATTCGTCGAACCTGCTTGCCCCTGGGGCTCGGCATACTGGGCGGCATCCAAGGCTTGCATTTCATGCCTGACAGCGTCATCAGCAAGACGCTGACCTATTTGAAGCAAGCTCATGGGTGGTTGATCTGGCCACTGTTTTGAGGCCCACTGGAGTAAGGCCTGTTTGACAGCATGCGGCTCCCCCGCAAGACATGCGCGTTCAACATCACGCAGACGAGTATTCAAACCGACTGGTTCTTTCTTGTTCAGAAAGCTTTTGTCACGTCTCGCCTGGCGCCACCACCACCAAAATATGGCACCTAATGAAAGGGCCCAACCTACAAAAGCAAAACATGCCAGCCAAAACCAAATTTGACGGTTTTCCTGCGTCGTATTGAGGGGCACTTCTTGAGTGGTTGATGTTGGGCTGCCCACAGCTCTCGGCAAACTTTCCGCCTGCTGCAAAGCTGGAAAAACCACCACGGTCCGGGGTGGGAGGCGGGCGATACGTGCTTGATCGTTTACGGTATCCCACCAAGGAATATTTATTTCGGGTAGTGTGTAAGTACCGGGTTTAGAGGCCACCAACGCCCATTTTTCCACCCGCTTGCCAAGCATAAGATCCCCTTGCAGAGCCGTATTCAATGCCGCTTTATCCGGATAAATTTGTAAACCGTCGTTTGGCGCTGTTTCAATTTCAGGTAATTGATTGGCACTTAACCCAAATGCAGAGAGTGTGATCGTTCTCGTGATCGAATCCCCAACACGCACTTCCTGATTGTGCAGGGGCCATATCTCTTCAACCTTGAGTTCTCGTGCAGGCAACCACCAACGACCCTCCATCTTGTCTACCCGGGGTTTGATCTTTAATGTCATTGACCGGGATTCTAACCGGACTGGCCGTGTCTGATTAAAAAGACCACCAAAACTGCCCAGGCGTTGCCGGCCATACGCATCTGTCACAGGTACTTGTGCTTGCACCACGACGGGGTCAATGTTCATTTCCCCGCTGGCCTGGGCTGAAAAGCCATACCGTCGTTCGATGACGCGGTATGTTTTTCCCTGCCGCTGCTCACTGTATGTTTGATCTTCTCCCAACCGTTCAAATTGAGCGTGCTCAACGCTCGGCATCACTAAACTGGCTTCTGATAAATTAATGGCATGATAAATTCGCAAGGTAAAAACAGCTTGCTGTTGAACATAAAGACTCTGTGGCGTTAATGACACTTCAATAAAAAGATCCTCTGCCTTGCCGGATGATTTTGAGTCAACCACAGGTTCCCTCACGTTGATGACAATCGGCTGGCTTTGAACACGTTCCACACGCAATGCCGGAATCATCAACTGGCCGGCTTTTTTAGGCATCAATATCAGCCGCCATATGATTGAGCGATTCATGCTGCCGTTGACAATTTGTAAACTGTTGCTGCGTGCTTGTGAAAGAATCTCGAAACTTTCATCCAGCCCATTTAAGTCCAGTTCACCCGTCACCCCCATGGCATTAACCTCGAGTATAAGAGACTGTCCACTCGCAATCGAAGTGCGATCAACCGTTGCAACCACTTGAGCCGCCGTTGCGTAACTGGAAAAAAATATAAAAAATATCAATGAAAAGAGTCGCATTACCATGGTTTTTCGCTGTCGCCTGTCTCAGGGTAAGTGTTGCGATGCATCATCCGTAACTTTCGGTACAGTAAGCCGGAAGGGTCATCCGGGATACGGTTCAGCCACTGTTGCCGGGATTGTTCACCTTCGCGCACCGGTGATTCTGACTGCGCATAGCCATTTTGGTCCTGTTGATTATCAGTTTGGCTTTCTTCCACACCAGAATCATTATTCTGTCCCTTTTCGGGTGTTTTTCCAGCGTTCGACCCCGCACGTTCAGCCTGTTCAGTGCCATCCTCGCGATCGTGTACCTCAGTATTCTTTGGTTCAGCTGATTTTTCTGTGTTATCTGTCTCGCTTAAATTTTTACTATTACTTGAATTTTCTTCAGCATTTCTTTGATTATTCTGGTTTTTATTGATTTTGTCTTCTTGGTTATTGTGCGGATTCTCTTGTGATTTAAGCAGTTTTTCCACGAGATCCCGGTTAAAGCGAGTATCTTCATCATCGCTCATTTCCAAACGTTTTTCGTAGGCGGCCAACGCCTCTTTTAGCTTCCCTGCACGCGCTAAGGCATTCCCTTGGTTGTAAAGGGCTTCCGGCGACTGGGACTGCGCAAATTTAGCAGCAGCTTGCTCGTAATCACCACTGCGGAAGTGGGCCACGCCTTGCCAATCCGGTTGATCAAAGGTCGTAGCGGCTTCTGTGTACTTGTCTTGTTGAAGGTACGTCATACCACGCTGGTCACTGTTCCGCCATAAAGCATTCCAGGTATCGGACAGCCCTTCTGCTTGACCCGGGTTTGTTACCAAAAGCAGTAATAACAAACAGAGCCGGAGCCTCATGCTAAAACCCCACGCCTGAACAGTAATGCCAAAAAAGGGAGCAGAAAAATGAGCAGGTAAGGTCCTCGGTCGATCCATTGGTCACTCTGCTGATCTGTGCTTTTTTTTTGCCCCAATTGAGGGCTGGAGACGGCACTGGCTATTCGACGAATATCTTCTTTTGAGGCTGTTAAAGCGGTGTACACCCCCCCACCTGCTGTCGCTAGTCGTTGTAATTCACTACGATTGACTCCTGGCACAACAACCTGCCCCTGCCTGTCTTTCAAAAAACCTCCACCTGCAACGGGAACTGGCTTTCCACTCGCGGTACCAACAGCGAGCACAGAAACCGTTTGCCCTTGATTGCGAAGGGTGCTGGCTACTTTAAAGCTGGCCTCATCCGGCTTGGAGTCCGTGATCAATACAATAGAGGCAGGCATACCTTCCAGGTGTTCGATCAATTCATCGGCCTTTTTTAAAGCCGCACTGATCGTAGCGCCCTGAACGGGCGGGAGCCGTGTATCCAATGAAGGTAGCATCGCTTTGATTGTTGCTGTGTCATCCGTGAGTGGGGAAATAACATAGGGTACTTGGGTAAAGATGATCAATGCCGTTTGAGTATCCCCTGCCGCATCGAGCAAATCGATTAACTTGTGTTTGGCGCGAATCAAACGCGAAGGTTGGATATCCCCCGCATCCATGGACTTTGATAAGTCCAATATGATCACGCGGGCCGACATCGATTGGAAAACAGGAGAAGGTAGCTTTTCCCATGCGGGTCCCGCCAACGCAAGGTGAGCAACTGTCGCACACCCGGCCAGCCCGAGATAAGACCAAACAGGCTTTTGGGACTTGGCTGAAATCAGTTGATGCTTAAGTAAAACAGGGTCTACGTAGTGTGTCCACAATGTCGTCTGATCAGAACGTTGATATAACCACCAACATAAAACATAAAAGATAGGGAGCATCAATAACCACAGTGGGCGAATAAAATGGAATTCCGAAAAATTCATAGGTAACTGCGCCCCTTTGCCCCCATTAATACCATCGCCACCAATAAGGCCAGGGCCAGTGGCCAGCTGTAGAGCTCTTTTACGAGCCGGTAGGTTTTATGAGCACCCAAGGTTGGCTCATACTGATCTAAAAGAGCATAGATTTGCTGAAGTTCTTCAATATCATGTGCCCGAAAATAACGTCCCTCTGTCGTTTGCGCGATATCTTGTAGTAAACGCTCATCTAAGTCTCTTGATGGGTTAATGGTTTGGAAACCAAACAACCCGCGTACTTGTTGCGGGTGACCACCCACACCGATCGTATAGATGCGTACACTCTCTTCAGCGGCGACCTTCGCGGCCTGGAGAGGATCAATTTCGCCCGCGGTATTGCGACCATCTGTTAGCAGTACAAGCACACGTGCGTTTTGCGGCCGCTCACGGAGCCGTTTGATCGCTAAGCCGATGGCATCTCCTAACGAGGTTGCTTTGCCTGCCAGCCCCACCACGGACTCATCTAAAAAATGTCGAACGGTTTCCCTGTCAAAACTGAGGGGTACTTGTACATAAGCGCGGTCACCGAACAAGATCAACCCGATGCGATCCCCTACCCGCGTTTGAATGAATTCACCCGCAACTTGCTTCACAGCCTCTAAACGTGTAACTGCTTTCCCTTTCCAGACAAAATCATCTTCTTCCATGCTGCCGGAAATATCGACCGCCATCATCAAATCCCGCCCGGTCGTGGGTAATGCGACGGGATCCCCAAGCCACTGGGGACGGGCGGCCGCCGTGACCGCACAAAACCAGGCAAAGATACCTAACCACAACCATTTGCTCCTGGGTAATCGTCGGTGGATTTGGGCGCTGTCGCTTTCAAACAGATGTAAAAAAGGCACCTCAAGCGCGGCCTCACTGCGCTGAACAGCGGGAAGATAGCGAGCCACGATCGGCAGAAGCAATAAAATAAATATCCATGGCCAGGCAAATTCAAACACGAGTGGTTTTCCTTGGCATATGAGGTGAGCGCTTAACCGTTCGCTCGATTAAGGCATACAAAGCACTGAGTTCCGCATCTGTCACATTCGCTTCTGGCACACTGGGAGGTTGGTACTGTGCCTGTGTCAGCAGTTGTCCTGGTCCTTTTGTATACTGATCGGTTTGGGTAATCTGGTCCAAATATTCCAACCATTGATGCCCGCCAAGCGCCGCCACGTGTGATCTGGAATCAATGGCTAATGCAACGCGTTTCAACAGTAGAGCACAGCGGATGATGTTCTCTTGAGAGGTCAGCCCTGAAAACTGTTTGATCTTATTTAATTCGGTTATGGCCGCACGACGCCAGGTATTTTTTTTTCTGTAGCGGTACAACACAATACTCCCTAACGCCACCAGTAAAACTGTGGCCGCTAAAATTAACCACCATCCAGGCGCAAGAGGCCACCAACCCGGTTCGGGTGGTAGGTGAAGCGCTCTTAGTTGGCTTAATGGATCCATCAGTACCTGCTGCTTTAAAAAACTACCCAACGTGGCGCATTAACTGCCTCGCGATCTCCAGCCAGTCGTCCTCTGTGCAAAGTTCTACAAAATAATTACCGCTGCCGGAGAAGTATTTCCGCATCTTATTCTGGTGCTGTTGAAAACGCTGATGATGTTTTGCTCGCTGTTTCGAATCCGCACTGTTCAAGATGGTCATCTGCTGCCCCTGCCCCATGGCATAGCGGCCAGGTGGCGGCAATCGGGATTCCAATAAATCGTAAATATGCACAGCGATACAGCGATTATGCTGCCGTAATCGGTTGAGGCAGGTTTGGGTTTCATGATCAAACCCCAAAAAATCACTGAGAAAGACAACCGTACTGCCTGTATGCACAAGATGAGACAAGCGCTGTAATACACGGCTGAGTGACATAGATGCGGCGTTTTGATCAGTTGCTCTATGCCCATTCACCAGCGAATGTAAGAACTGCAATACGCCCTTTTGCCCCCCAGCTGGCTTTGTCTCCAAAGGCTTTTGGCCATCAAACACAACACCGCCGACACGGTTCCCTGCCCGTTGAGCCGACCAAGCCAATAAAGCGGCCATGTTTGCGGCTAGAACGGATTTCAACGCTTTTTGCGTGCCAAAATGCATGCATTGACGATAATCGACAAAGAAGTAGGTTGGTTTCTCATGATCCTCATGGAATAACTTGGTATGCGCTGTGCCGCTTCGAGCCGTGACTTTCCAGTCGATCATTCGGATATCATCGCCGGCCTTATATTCCCTCACTTCCGCAAAATCGAGCCCACGACCCAAAGCTCGAGACAATTCGGCGCCAGCATGTGTTTTTACTGCGGTACGGGGTGCACGTGCAGCCAGTTGGAGCGCTATTTGCCGTAATTGAATCAATGAAGTGAGTTCAAGGTGCACGCCATCTATAAACTGGTCGGACACCTTTTCGGAGGATGTATTTTTTTTCGGATCAAACGAAAACACAATACTCAGAAGACCTAGGGAGACGCGACAAGTTGTAATAATTGGCTGATCAGTTCATCAGTCGTAATACCCTCCGCCTCCGCCTCAAAGGACAAGAGAATACGGTGACGCAGTACATCGGGTGCAATGGCTTGTATATCTTCGGGTGAGACATAATCACGCCCCGCAAGCCAGGCATGCGCACGGGCACAACTGTCAAGGGCCAATGTACCACGCGGGCTGGCACCATAGGCGACCCATCGTGAAAGCTGTTCACCATCGCGCCCAAGATGCATACCAGGATCCCGGCTGCTGCTGATGAGCCTCACAAGATAATCCTCTACCGATTCCACCATATAAAGTGAGAGGACTTCTCGGCGCGCCAGCATGATCTGCTCCATTGAGACAATAGGGGTATCCGATTTTGTCTGTTTGTCAGCGTATTGAGCCGATTTTGCTTCTTTACGGACTAATTGCAAAATGTGCTTTTCGACATCCGGCGCAGGGTAGTTCACTTTGACATGCATTAAAAAACGATCCAACTGGGCTTCTGGAAGTGGATAAGTCCCCTCTTGCTCAATTGGATTTTGAGTCGCCATTACTAAAAAAAGATCATCCAGCGGGTAAGTTTTGTGCCCAATCGAAATATGGCGCTCTGCCATGGCTTCGAGCAGAGCCGATTGGACTTTTGCCGGGGCACGATTAATTTCGTCCGCAAGAATTAAGTTATGAAATAATGGGCCGGGCTGAAACCTGAACGAGGCATCCTCGGGCCGGTAAATTTCTGTACCGGTTAAATCGGCGGGAAGCAGATCAGGTGTGAACTGTATTCTTTGAAAATCACCTTGAACAAAGTTAGATAATTCATTGATTGCTCTTGTTTTTGCAAGCCCCGGCGCGCCTTCAACTAAAAGATGACCATTGGCCAGCAGTGCAATCAGCAAGCGTTCAACAAGAGCCTCTTGCCCTAATATCTGCTGATTCAACGTTTCTTTTAATTGAGTAAATGTTCTTAACAGTGTTTTTTCCAATGATTGCTTCCTAGTCACATAACTGAGCCATTGAACATTTAAATTTAGGTAATGATGCATTCCTTAGCCAGTTACAATGCTGTAAATCTGATCATTCAATCATTGATTCCACAAACGCTATGAATAAGCACAACACAATCAACTACCTCGAGTTACCCGCACATAACTTCAATAAAACGAAACGCTTTTTTAAGCAGGTCTTCGGCTGGCAGTTTGTCGATTACGGGCCAGATTATATGGCTTTCGAAAACGCCGGTATCGATGGTGGGTTTTATCGATCAAGCCTTTCTTCGCGCACAGAAAGTGGCAGCGTATTGATTGTTTTCTACAGTTCCAACCTAACGGAAACGCTGTCTCATGTAGAAGCCGCCGGTGGCATGATTGTAAAGCCTATATTTTCATTCCCTGGCGGCCGGCGTTTCCATTTTCAGGACCCGAATGGCAATGAATTAGCTGTTTGGTCAGAAACTTAGATCACCGCTTCCGTTTATCTGTCACACTATAAGTCTGGCCCGTTTCCGGGCCGGCGGCGAGGATATTGATGATTTCTTCTGCGACGTCTTCCGGGCTTGCAAGCAAACCATCTTCCTTGAAGGCTTTAAACCGCTGCACATCGGGGAAATTCGCTTTTGATGCATCGCGTATCTCTTTTTGCATCTGCGTATCGATAATGCCCGGATTCACAATAATGGACTTTACAGGATAAGCTTCTTCACGCTGTTCCAGTGCCACTGTGTCAGAAAACATTTCCAAGGCCGCCTTCATAGCACAGTACAGTGACCAGCCATAGCGGGGTTGATGGGCCGCCCCAGATGAAATGTTCACAATATATTTATCCACAGGATGAAATTGAAAGTACTTTATAAAAAGCCCACTTAAGGTAACTGCGGCAGAAAAATTAACGTCAATATTGGCATACCACCCAGAAGAGTTTGTTTGGTTAACGGGGCCAACCGGACCCACCATACCCGCATTATTGACTACAACGATCTTTTCCCAGCTTTGGCTGGCAAGCTCAGAAAACAGCTCTTCAACGCAAGCCCTCGTTGCGCTTCGATTCGAAAAATCACACGTAATATGATGAGGCCCCTCTCCCGAACGTGACAGCTCTTTGACTTGCCATCCTAAAGCAGCATATTGTTGAACGAGTGCTGCGCCAATGCCTCTTGACCCCCCAGTAATGACTGCCAGCTTTTCCTGTCCCATCGTTCACCCTACTCCTTTTAATACAGACGCTAATACATCAACCATATGTTGGATGTGCTTTTCTTCGGTAATTAACGGAGGCGCAATAATCCCTGCATCACCGGTTGTTTTAATGTGTAAGCCCGCTTCATAAAGTGCTTTTTGCAAGGCATACCCATGAAGTCCCGGTTCCCCCTTAGGTATCAGATCAAAACCGGCCAGTAATCCATAACCACGAATATCGGTAATCGCGGGTAAATCTCTTAAGCTAAAAACCGCATCAAGAAAAACTGCTGAAAGTTGAGCCGCACGCTCGAACAGCTGCTCTTCTTCATAAATGGCCAGTGCAGCGAGTGCCGCTGAGCAGGCCGCCGGATGGGCACTATAGGTATAACCATGGAATAATTCAATGAACTGTTCGTTCTCTGTTGCATTGATCACAGCACGATGCACTTTTTCGCTCACCGCAACGGCTCCCATCGGTTGGGCACCGTTGGTCAATGCTTTTGCCATTGTCATAATATCCGGCACAACACCGAATGCATCGGCCGCAAAAGCACGTCCGAGCCGGCCGAAGCCGCAAATGACTTCATCAAAAATCAGTAGAATTTGATGCTCATCGCAAATTTCACGCAAGCGCTGCAAATAACCAACTGGCGGAACCAGCACACCTGTTGAGCCAGCAACCGGTTCGACTACACAGGCCGCAATGGTCTCCGCACCGTAGCATTGCACAAACCGTTCAAGGTCATCAGCCAGGTGTTGTCCCTGAACATCCTGACCACGCACAAACCGTCTCTCTTCTTGCCAGGTGTGTCGCATGTGAACCACATCAGGATAACCTGGCCCTAACGCTCTTCTGTTTTTCACCATACCACCGAGAGAGGCGCCGCCAATATTGACTCCGTGATAAGCTCGCTCACGCGAGACAAACCGGGTACGGCTTGATTGTCCCATTGCCTGGTGGTAAGCCAGTGAAATGCGCATAGCGCTCTCCACGGCCTCTGAGCCGGAGCACGTAAAGAAAATGTGATTAAGATCCCCTGGAGTGATCTGGGATAGCGCATTGGCCAACTGGAATGCTAAGGGATGAGCCGACTGGAATGGTGAAGCGTAATCCAGCTCTGAAAGTTGTTGGTAAACCGCACGAGCAATTTCGACCCTGCCATGTCCAGCCGCACAACAGAATAAACCCGATGAACCATCCAGAATCTCGCGCCCATCAGGTGTTTTATAAAACATACCTTTGGCCGATGAGAATAATCTCGGTGCTTTTTTGAAATCGCGGTTTGCAGTAAATGGCATCCAAAAGTGATTCATTAAGCTACCTACCCAAGATATCGTCTACAGATCCGTTCAGATGACGGAATGTCATAACTCATGTCTTCGATGAGTCCAGCCATTTATACATCACAAACGCATCAACATAGCCTTGATGAGGGTGATTAAATGCTCGGGGTAAACACCCAACAATGTCAAAACCCTGTCTTTGCCATAACTGTATAGCGCTTTGATTCGTTGCCACAACAAAATTGAACTGCATCGCTTTGTAGCCCAGCGCTAACGCAAGCTCTTGGGAGTGTTCACAGAGCTGGCTTGCAATGCCCTTGCCCCTTGCCTTGCTTGGAACCATATATCCACAATTACATACGTGGCTCCCCAGGCCCGGCTGGTTTGTTTTAATGTAATACGTGCCTAATAGTGCTCCTTTTTTTTCCAGCACGAAAGTCTTACGAGGCGCTTTCATCCACAAGGTTTCGGCCGCTTCTTTTGATGTGTTCCGAGCGTAAGCATAGGTTTCGCCGGCAGAAACAATTTCGTGAAAGATTGGCCAAATTTTGTGGAAATCGTCCGCTCTTGCTTCTCGTATGAGCATCGCTTCGTTTGGCCTGGCCTGGCTACATCAGTGGACTGTTAAAAATCAGCTGATCGAATGAACAGCAGGGAGGACGAATGGCCCTGTCTCAAAGCGACCGGGCCATTCGTTATGCTGAGCTAGATTGGGTCCCAAGAAAAAACGTCGTTGGAGCGCTCCAGCGGTGTGAAGTTGCCTTCAAAAGCTGCCATGGCACGCTCACCCACTTTTTTAGCAGTCCAACCATTTTCTGAATGCGCACTGCGAATAGGACGAGGTTGGCTCATCAAGAAAATTTCATTCGCCCGAATTGCAAAAATTTGTCCCGAAACTTTCCGGCCAGCATCGCTGGCGAGATAAGCCACAACAGGAGCAATTTTTTCTGGTTTCATCTCTTTGAGTTTTTCCAAACGCGCTTGTTCCTCCGGTGTGTTTGAAGGAATGGTGCCAATCATGCGGCTCCAGGCAAAAGGCGCAATACAATTTGAGTTAATATTGGCATTCATCATATCCATTTCCATGGCAATGTTGCGGGAAAGTGACATAATCCCTGCCTTGGCTGCACCATAGTTAACCTGCCCGCGGCCACCAATAAGACCAGAAGTTGACGTAAAGTGAACAAAACTTCCGCTGTCTTGTTTTCTAAAATGCGCAATGGCTGCACGAGACACGAAAAATGCGCCTCTCAAATGGACAGACAGTACGGCTTCAAATTCTTCTTCAGACATTTTGTGGAAGATTCTGTCACGTAGAATACCGGCATTGTTGACGATAGCGTCAACCCGGCCAAAATTATCAAGTGCACACTGAACAATTTTCTCAGCACTGTCCCAACTTGAAACGCTGTCGGTATTGGTCACTGCTTCACCGCCCATCGCACGGATCTCTGCGACCACTTCCTCCGCAGGCGTTGCATCAGAGCCCTCACCAGAAACTGAGCCACCGATATCGTTAACGACGATTTTAGCCCCTTCTTTTGCCATTTCCAATGCAATACCACGACCGATGCCACGGCCGGAACCTGTCACGATAGCAACTTTGCCTTCTAGCATATTGTCAGACATTTTTCCTCTCCAAAATCAATAAAATAATGAAATCATTTTCTGGGTCATCTCGCCCCAAAACGGGTTTTTATCCAGTGGACATTCGCGCCCACCGCCAAACAAAACCCTCATAGGGTAACGTAAATTTGCGATAAGACATACCGCCGCGTTTCACTCATCGCCCTGTAAATACACCATCCCTACGCTCCAGGAAAGAGTTAATACCTTCCTGATAATCTTCGCTGGCTCGCAATCGACTCATTTGCGTCTGAAAGTTCAATACCGCTGTAGCTTGGCCTTCGACTTGCGCGATGCGTGCCGACTCTATCATGGCCTGAACCGCTAACGGAGCCTGGCATGCGATAATTTCTGCCAGTTCCATGGTCCTTTCAAGCTGCTGCCCTGTGCCCACAATTTCTTGAACAAATCCGTATTTGAGTGAGGTCTCAGCGTCCCACTCATCACCTGTGAGCAAGTAACGCATAGCATTTCCCCACCCTGCTCGTTCGACCATACGGATGGTAGCGCCTCCAAAGGCCATTACCCCTCGTTTAACTTCGAGCTGGGAGAATCGTGTATTTTGGGCGGCCACTACAATATCTGCAGCCAGTGCCAGTTCCACACCCAAGGTGTAACAGACCCCCTGAACAGCAGCTAAAAGTGGTTTCCGCCGGTAAGGTGGTCGCAGATTAAAAGGGTCGACACAATCAGGTGGAAACAAATCGGTATCAAGCTTTGTTTTGCTCAAATCCAACCCCGCACAAAAATGATCACCGATCCCGTAAATCACTCCGACCCGGTATTGCTCATTACTTTCAAGCTCTGTATAAGCTTCTGCCAGCTGTTGTAACATACTTGGACTAAAGCCATTGTATTTAGATGGCCGGGCAAAGCCGATACGATAGATACTGCCTTGCGCATCTGTGCATATTTGTCCATCGTCCCCGCCCCCACGTGTTTTTTTATGCGTTGCCATATCCCCTCTCCCGATCAATTTAGTTTAATAACTATCATGACTTGGTACAATGATATGCGAGATTCTATCTCGAAAACCGCCCCAACAGGGGTCATAACTATAAATTGGAAAGGAAACTCAAAATGAGTAGCTTCATTACTGGTGATTTATTATTAAGATGGCTTCACGTTCTGTTTGGGATTACCTGGATTGGTCTTCTCTATTACTTTAACTTTGTCCAAGGGGAATACTTCAAGGAGGCAGAGGCATCTGCAAAAGCAGACGCCACCAAGAAGTTAGCTCCCCGTGCCCTGTGGTGGTTCCGCTGGGGCGCCATGTTTACATTTATCACAGGCGTTGGACTACTTTCGATTGTCTATTCAGCGCATGGTATCGATGCCTATCTCACGATTAGTGCGTTAATGGGTACCTTGATGTTTTTGAATGTCTGGCTCATTATCTGGCCGAATCAGAAGATTGTTTGTGGCATTGTCAGCGGAGATGCCGCAGCCGCCGCACCTAAAGCATTACTGGCCTCCCGGACTAACACCCTGTTTTCGGCCCCTATGTTGCTGGGTATGCTGGGCTCATTCCATGGCACAGGTGGAGCGGGAGACCTTGTTGCCCAAAATGCAGCGACAGGAACGCTTAGCGTCGGATTAATTATTTCTCTTTTACTCATTGCTGCGCTGGAGCTGAACGCAATCTTTGGAAAACTGAGTATTCTGACAACAGTGAAAGGTGTCATCCACTCAAGTATTGGTTTAACAATCGTTTTTTTACTGCTCCTTCAGTTTGTATAAACAAAACCACAAGACCCTACGTAAAAAGGCCGGTGAAAACCGGCCTTTTTATTTCACGTTACATCAACAGAATAATCGGTATCACACTCTAGTCTGAAAAGATATGTCGGGCAATACTGTTTTTCTGAACCTGGGTTGTGCCACCTGTGATTGTCAGCATACGCACATCTCTCACCATGCGCTCAATGGGATTAATACCAAAGTAGCCATAACCACCAAACATTTGCTGGCAGTCGTGAACAACTTTCTGCGCCATTTCTGTCGCCTGAACTTTAGCAATAGATGATAAATAAGGGTTAGGTGCTCCCTGATCAAATAAGGCCAACGCCTGGTAGCAAAGCAGGCGGGCAGACTCAATTTGGATCGCCATGTCAGCCATCATCCACTGTAAACCCTGCATGTCGGCCAGCCGCTGACCAAACTGCTTACGGGTTTTCATATAATCACGGGCCAAATCAAAAGCCCCCTCTGCAACCCCCAGTGCCATCACTCCCATACCTACACGGGTGCCGTTGTACACCATCAAAGGCTTAACAAACCCCGCTGAGCTTTTCGGATCACCCTCTATGACCACATTTTCTGCCGGCACTCTCACGTTATCAAAAAAGATCTCACACTCGTGACATCCACGTGTTCCCATCTTTTTAGGTAATGTCTGGACCGTGATGCCTTCACTTTTAGCATCCATCAATAAGACACCAATGCCTTTTGCGCCTTTTGATTCCCCAAAACGGGCATAGACAAAATGCATATCCGCATGGTCACCAAAGCTGGTAAACACTTTTTGGCCATTGATAATGTAATCATCTCCGTCACGAACAGCAGTTGTTCGAAGTGCGGTTGCATCGGAACCGGCTTCCGGTTCCGTCCAGCAGATAGAGCAATGCAGCTCCCCCTGCGCGACGCGTTTTAAATACTTTTCCTTGACCTCTTCCGAGGCACAGCGTGCAATGATGCCGGGGATCACATTTTGGTCATGTACGAGCAGTGCAGTCGTCATGCAGACTTTTGAGATTTCTTCAACTACCAGATAGGTATCGACCATACCCAAGCCACTGCCGCCGTACTTTTCATCTATGCTCAAGCCAAGGTAGCCCAGCTCCTTCAACCGGGCGTGATTTTCGTAGGGGAAATCACCTGTGTCATCCCAGATATGTGCTTTATCCTTAAACTCTGTTTGCGCCAGCTTTCTCGCTGCTTCCCGCAATGAGCGTTGTTGCTCGTTTAATTCAAACATGCGTTAACCTTCCTATTTTTAATATTTGTATTCTGGTCCACACCAAATCATGACGGACACTTGGTGTTTATTTAACTTTTAAGCCCATTAAATTTGCGATGACATTCCGCTGCATCTGGGAGGTGCCTGCCGTTATCGTTGTACTGCGAGCATCACGGTAATGTCGCTGCATCGGAAACTCCATCATGTAGGAGTACCCCCCCATAATCTGCATGCCCTGATTCGCAACGTTCGCAAACGTTTCGGAGCCAAACAGCTTGGCCTGCGAAATTTCCATCAATGCATCTTCTCCCCTCGCCGTTTTGGCGGCCGCATTGAGCATCAGCATCCTCGCGGCAGAAACCTGTGTTTGCATGTCAGCCAGCATATGCGCAATGGCCTGGAATTCACCAATCGGTCGGCCAAACTGCTTGCGCTCTTTGGCATAGGCCAGCGCGTCATCCACAACCGTCTGTGCATTACCCGCATACCCGGCTATGGTCACTAAGCGCTCGAATTGCAAGCCGGACAACAAACATTGCCAGCCTTTGTTTACGTCACCAATGCGATGATTATCCGGAATGCGGACGTTGTCGAAAAAAATCTCATTAGTGCCCAACATTCGTCGGCCCAAAGTGTTGAGTTTGCGAATCGTTACGCCCGGTGTGTCTTTGGGGACAAGAAACAATGTCACCCCTTTGCTGTGATGCACGCTTGGGTCTGTCTTAACATACAGACTGATAATGTTGTTGTTGCTATCTGCAGCTGTAGAGAAAACCTTTTGCCCGTTAATGACCCAGGTATTTCCCTCTTTGACTGCTGTTGTTCTCATCGCACCGACATCAGAGCCAGCATCTGGTTCCGTCATAGAAATGGATAGCCGGATTTCCCCATTAATAATTTTGGGAATGTAATCTTTTTTTTGCGTTTCGGTGCCGTAGCGCAAAACATTGAGGCCATTAAAAATCGACATCCCGAATGCACCGACAAAGTCATAACCTTTGCGGCCCAGTTCTTCGCCGATGATAACCATGTCGAGAACGTCCCCACCCGCACCACCATACTCTTCGGGAAACGCAAGCCCCAGCAATCCCATTTTGACCCACTCATCATAGACTTCATAGGGAAATAAGCCCTGCTCGTCATGCTCGCGGATATACTCAGGTGTTGCAATTGTATCCATCATCTTTCGGACACTATCGCGCAACATTTGTTGCTCTTCGGTTAATTCAAAATTCATAAGTGATTCCACCCCATTCAATTTCAGAAAAGTTCATTATTTTTTAATAACGCTATTGGCTCTGTATAGGGATGTCAACCACATCCTGGAGACAGATCCATTGTAAAATAGGCCGATAAACTTGAATGACGCGGGAGTAACATTGTGGGAGAACCAATTTTTCTTGGTGTGAATGTGGATCATATCGCCACATTAAGGCAAGCACGTGGTACACGTTATCCGGACCCGGTCCATGCCGCCCTGGAAGCAGAGCGCGCCGGTGCCGATGGCATCACCATGCATTTGCGGGAAGACCGCCGACACATCCAGGACTACGACGTTGAACGGTTTGCCGAAATGACACAAACCAAGCTCAATCTGGAAATAGCCTCAACCGCTGAGATGATCGCCTTTGCCCTAAAAATCCAGCCCCGGGATGTGTGCATTGTTCCTGAAAAACGGGAAGAGTTAACCACTGAAGGTGGCTTAAACGTTTTAGCAATCGAAAATGAAATCAGCGCGTTGTGTGAAACATTGTCAGCGGCAAAGATTCAAACATCCTTATTCATCGACCCCGATCATAACCAGATTGATGCGGCTGTCCGCTGCGGCGCACCCGTCGTTGAAATCCATACCGGGCGCTATGCCGATGCTCACTCAACAGAGGAAAGAAAAAACGAACTTGCTCTTATCCAGGCGGCCGCAAAACACGCAGCTGAATGTGGCTTAATCGTCAATGCTGGCCACGGGTTACACACCCATAACGTTCAACCCATAGCCGCTATTTCAACCATTCATGAGCTGAATATCGGACATGCCCTGATCAGTGACGCCACTTTTTGCGGGATCAGTATGGCCGTACAAAACATGAAGCGATTAATGTCCGAGGCCCGCCAATCATGATTCTGGGAACAGGGGTCGATATTGTAGACATACGCCGCTTCCAACGGATGTATGAACGTCATGGCGACCGCTTAGCCAGGCATATTTTGGCCGATCAGGAATGGGACAGTTACCGTGCTCAGAAAAAACCCTACCGTTTCTTAGCCTCAAGGTTTGCGGCAAAAGAAGCCGTTGTAAAAGCTTTTGGAACAGGATTTGGTAAAGGGATAACCCCTCGCACGATTGCAACCGTTTCTAACACGCTAGGCGGCCTGAGGTTTTTTCGATG